>Ga0073928_10005763_pt1 | contig 17118 bp, 12 predicted proteins | sample PaiPotPPA55metaG_FD_76969 | JGI IMG/M metagenome (GOLD analysis project Ga0073928, IMG submission 76969) | Iron sulfur acid spring bacterial and archeal communities from Banff, Canada, to study Microbial Dark Matter (Phase II) - Paint Pots PPA... ... | reverse complement strand
GGCTGAACTTAGCGCCGTCCCCTCGATAGGGTGACTGTTCAACACCAGCGCCTACGCCCAGCCCCCACTTCGTTACGTTTGTGGCGTTACTTAACAAAGCGAACCCCGTGTCATCGCCACTGAAGGGCGTAGCGTTGGGCTCCTCTGCCTGCACAAACGACGAATGCAGGATAACGGCCGCTAAAACTACCTGCGAGCGACGCCCGCGCATGAAGAATTTTATCACTGTCGATCCAATGAATTGTTGGGAAGGCGAACACTTATCGGGCGTGCATTGACCGTGGCCTCTCGCTGAGCAAGCTGTCAGGCGCAGACCACATGGCGAAACAATCTTTCCGGTGTCAAGATGAAATGTAGAGTATATATCTGTACGGTGTCAAGATACTTTCTAAAATTACGTCGATGCAGGCTGTCGAGACGGGATCCCCTTTTTTGAGTCCGATCTCGTTGTCTCCAACTGAAGTGCAGCGTCATGCAGGGTCAGCAACGCTTGAACTGCAACGGCTTGCCGATCCGTACATCCAAAGCGGTCTGGCGCCAGTGGCGATCGCCTGCTTGTTAGACAGTCGGTCTCGGCCCCATAATTGGGGTACGTTTCGAATGGCAAATGCGTGCGACAGCTGTTCCACGATTGGCCGCGGAAAGAGGTGCCGAACGAGCGGAAAGCCGCCGGCGAAAAGAATGGCGGACAACAGCCGTCATAGTAGGCAGTGATGCTGCATAGTTCAGAGGAGTGAAAGTGAAAGTGGCTTCGCCCAACAGGGCCGAATCAAAAGATCAGTATCACCATGGTGATCTGAAAAACGCTCTCATTGAGGCGGCAGAGGGGTTGCTCGAAGAAAAGGGGGCGAAAGAATTCTCTTTGCGCGAATGCGCTCGACGCGTCGGCGTGACACCAACTGCCGTTGCTCACCACTTTGGAAACGCCTCGGGCTTGGTTACTGCTGTGGCTGCAGTGAGCTTCGCCGAGTTCGCAAAGCTGTTGGGAGCTGCACTGAAACGATCAGTGCACAACGATTCTGATAGCCTCGAGGCCATATGCGAAGCCTACCTAAGATTCGCCGAGCGTAAGCCAGCTCGCTACAGAGTCATGTTCAGTGACGGCATCAGGGATAGGTCGAACGCTGACTATAATGCGGCATGGCTGGATGCCTTCGAAATTCTCCTGAATACTGTGAAAGTCCGCCTTGGAAATGCCGAGACCGAAGACGCCTGGGCTCGAGCGTTGTCCATTTGGAGCGCACTACATGGATTCGCCACGCTCGAGAATGCGCGAAAGTTGGACTTCTTGAAGGTGCCATTGCGAAGCGAGACCGACGCAGATCTACGAAGGAAATTTCTACATGCCCTGTTGACGCCGGAGCGATCACAATAGCCTCTTTGTCTAACGCCGCTTTCGGTTGGCAGAAAGCGGCCGAACGCGAGTAATCTGTGCGCCATCGCGCTGCGCCGGCCCTTTTTCAATGCAATGACAGGTTCTCCAAAAACGAGAGATGGGCCCCGTCGCGGTCGGTCGACTTGGTGATGTGTTCCCATTGCGAGGTCGCTTTATCGCGAGCTGCCTCGACCATGCGAACAGCGAACAGCGCATCGCTTCCAAGAATCAAATGATTTGGAAGGGCGTCCATGCGAGACAGATCAAAGATGACCTTTGCGTATTTGTCCAGATCGCCTATCTCGTTGCCCGCCAGTCGTTGCGTCATTGCAAGAAGGTGTCCGACGCTCGGTTCATACTCCGGCATTAGTTTTGGGGCGCTTTTCGACGCGAGCGTGGCCCAATTGGTTGGCATGCTCCCGGGTTCGACGGCGACGATTTTTACGCCAAAGCCAGCCACCTCTTTCGCCACCGACTCCGTGAAGCCACCGACCGCGAACTTGGCAGCATGGTAGGCGCTCATGCCTGGTGCGCCTAGCCGGCCAGCTCCCGAAGAGATGTTGATGACGTATCCAGAGCGCTGCTTGCGCATGATGGGAATGGCGGCACGGGTCAAATTGACGACGCCGTAGAAGTTCGTATCCATCTGCGCTTTGAAGTTGTCTGCCTGCATCTGTTCGAATGGCGCGACAGACCCAAACCCAGCGTTGTTGACGAGAACGTCGAGACCGCCAAACGTATCGACTGCGACTTTAACGGCGGCTTGCGCAGCGGCCCCGTTGGTGACATCGAGCGTTGCTACCGCGATTTTGTCGCCGTATTTCTCCTGGAGGTCGGCGAGCAGATCAGCTCTGCGCGCCGTTGCCACAAGGCGGTCGCCGTTATCAAGAACTGCCTCGGCAATACTTCTTCCGAGCCCGTTTGCACTTCCCGTTATCAGCCATGTCTTCGTCATTTCTGTTTCCTCTTTAGATGCGGAGGCTTAGACTTTAAGTGTGGACCATACTCCATGGTCAAGGGGGCAACATGCTGATTTCAGACTTTGCGGGGGCCACGGGGCTAAGCCGCGACACGGTGCGCTTTTATGTGCGTCTCGGTCTTCTGAGGCCCGGGACAAGCGACAAGGGTGGCCGCCATCCTTACCAGTTCTTTACGGCCGAGGACGTTCAGACCGCGGAGGTCATTCGGGTGGGACAGTCCCTTGGTCTGTCGCTAAAGGAGATAGCCGCGCTCGACACCGAGCGTCGCGAAAGAGGCATCAAGGGTGAGCGCCTTATCGAGATTTTGAGCGGACAGCTCGCCAGCCTGGAAGCGAAGGCGAAGGAGTTGGAGAAGATGACCCGGTTTGTCCGCGCCAAAATCGATTGGCTGGCTACTGGCGGAAAGGGACCACATCCAAATTTCGGACAATGTGGGTGCGATGTTCAGATCGGGGTATCCGCGAGATCCAACGACTCGTTCGCGTGAGATCTGAAGACCGAGGCCTACGGTAATGTTCGCCCGGCTTGCCGCGTTCAATTTCTTTGGGCGCTTCCAACTGACTCGGGATTACTTAGCTCCCGGACCGAATCGCGCAATCACGAAATCAACGAAACTCGCGAGCTTGGCCGTCAGCTTGCGTTCCGGCAGATAGACAAGATGCACGGGAATGATTGGCGCCGGCGAGTCGGCAAGCAACTGGATCAGCCTTCCGGCCGCAATGTCCCGCTCCACCATCAACTCCGGCTGGAGAATGATGCCGAGACCGGCAAGGGCGGCTTCACGCAGGGCCATGCCGCCGCCGCTGATATCGAGGCGCCCTGGTACACGCACGGTCTGTTCCGAGCCGTCGGCGAGGGTGAAGCGCCAGTCGCGTTCCGGGCCACGGGCAAATCCGATCGCGAGACAGTGATGTCTTTCCAGATCCTTTGGCGTTGCCGGGGTTCCGTATCGTGAAAGATACGCGGGCGACGCGCAGACAATGAGCGGGGAGGGTGCCAGCGGTCGCGCGATCAGACTCGAATCCCGCAGCGCGCCGACGCGGATCGCCACTTCGAAACTCTCATCGGCGAGATCGACGAACCGGTCGGTCAGCGACAGCTCCACCTGAACGTCAGGGTTGGACTCGAGGTAGTCGCTTATTACAGGCGCGAGCTTAAAGGTGGCATACATCACCGGCACGCTCACGCGCAGGCGACCGCGCGGCCGTGCACGTATGTCGCGGGCCTCACCTTCCGCCACCTGAAGCTGCGCCAGGATGCTTACGCACTGTTCGTAGTAACCGCGGCCCGTTTCGGTCAGGCTTTGTCGCCGCGTGGTGCGGTTGAGCAGGCGCGCGCCGAGCCGGTCTTCGAGCGCACGGATATGGTTGCCGACCATTGTTGCTGTCATGCCGCTGCCTTCCGCAGCGGCAGCGAAGCTGCCGCGCTCGACGACGCGCACAAAGACCGACATGCTGACGAAACGATCCATTCAGAAGCTCCAGTTACGAGTGTGCGAAATGAATCATCGTTTATCAAGTTCACCGTTGCAATCACAATTCGAATCACGCTATGTGGCGCTATCGACAGGAGATCAGCATGGGAATGAATCTGCAAAACAAGAAGGTCGTGATACTGGGTGGCACGTCTGGGATTGGGCTCGCCACCGCGCGTGCAGCGCTGGCGCAAGGGGCGAGGGTCTTTGTGTCCTCCGCGCGTGAGGAAAAGGTTGCGGCGGCAGTCACCGCACTCGGTCCGGGTGCGGATGGTCAGGTTGCGGACCTGAACGATGCGGAGTCAACGAGCAGAATGTTTGCCGGGATCGGCAGCTTCGATCACTTGGTCTATACGGCTGGCGAAAGTCTGCAACTTGGCGAACTCGTGAGTACGGACATGAACGCGGTGCGCAAGGCGTTCGATGTGCGTATGTTTGGCGCGATGGTCGCGGTGCAAACGGCAGCGCCTAATATTCGGCAGGGTGGATCGATCGTGCTCACCAGCGGCACCGCCGGTGCGCGGCCGATGAAAGGATGGACGGCCGTTGCAAGCATTTGCGGTGCCATGGAAGCCTTCACGCGTGCGCTCGCGGTCGAGCTCGCGCCGCTCCGCGTAAATATTGTCAGCCCGGGTTTGGTGCGCACGCCGCTGTGGTCAAACGTCCCGGAGAGCGATCGTGAAGCGATGTACCTGCACGCCGGTTCGAGGTTACCGGTCGGGCGTGCCGGCGAGGCTGACGATATCGCCCAGACGTACGTCTATCTGATGAACAACGAGTTCGTCACCGGGCAGACCATCGTGACCGACGGCGGCGGTGTTTTAGTCTGAAGGGCATTTCCGGATTCAGGCGGCGCATCGTGTTGTGGTCGGCCTCGGTACGGCGCTTAATGCGCAGTATTACTGATCATCGACAACGCCTCGATACAGGTTCGAGACGAGGGTCGCGGAATCAGGCAGGACCACCTCCCATTTCTGTTCACGCGATTCTGGCGTGCCCCAGATGCCAGCCACGATGGCGCAGGCCTGGGGCTGGCCATCGGAGCAGCCGAATCGTAATCGTCCCCCGTGGTTCAGAACATCATCGCTCGCCTCGGCAGGCTGGGAGTGCTTCGACGCTAGACAACTAACCCGGTTATCCAAGGTCTTTAAGCTTTCCCTGTGCGCTGTAGGACAAGATTTCGTTCGCGCCAGAGCAAATGCCGCATTTATTGAGTTCATATGATGGTTCGAGCTAGACGCATACCGGGCATATGCCTGGTGAAGGATAGCCTTCCATTCACTTGAAAGCCGCGACTGCCGTCAACGACGACCAGATCAACCTGATGCGCACCCTCGGCGTCACCCAGTGCCAGGTCTTCACGAGGCTCGTCATCCTCGATTGATCCTGCCCACTCACCGGAACCCGTGAAACCATGAACATTGCGTCCACGCGCCATCAGGTCATCAGCAAGCAGCAACTGAAATACGCGCTTGCCGCGACCGACAGCTTTATCGCCGAAGTCGTGCCCGGCGAAACCTTCGAGGTTGAGACGGAGCTGAACATCGGCGGCCATCTGATCACGCATCTCCATGAGAAGCTCGATGAAACGAAGGTGACCCTGCCCTTCGTCAATCCTGCTACGGGGCCGGTGCGGCTGAAGGGCGCGAAGCCTGGCGACATGGTGGTGATCGACGTGCTTGAAGTCGGTGTGCATGGGCTGGGTTATACAGCGCTCTGGCCCGGCATTGGCATCTTTCCCGACTGGGTGCGCAAGAAGGAATTCGGCATCCAGAACCGCAATGTCGTGGTGGAGAACGGCGTCGTGCACTGGAGCGATACGCTCAAGCTCGAAGCCCGGCCGATGGTCGGCGTTATCGGAGTCGCGCCGGTCGCGGGGGGCACGCTCACGATCGACAACGGCGTGCACGGTGGCAACCTGGACATCCAGGAGGTCACGAACGGCAACCGCATCATGTTCCCCGTTTTTCATGAAGGCGCGTACCTCTATTTCGGCGACGTGCACGCCTTGCAGGGCGATGCGGAATGCAACGGCATGGGCGCTATCGAAATTCGCGGCCATCTGACGCTGAAGGTCGACCTCGTGCCGGCACCCAAACACATGACGTGGCCGCGCATCGAAACGCCGACGCACATCTGCACCGTCGGCTGCGCCCGTCCGCTTGACGACGCCTTGCGCATCGCCTTCGAGGAAATGATTTACTGGCTCGAGGAGGAATACCGTATTCCGGCGTCGGAAGCCTACATGTTGCTGGGGCAGATCGCCGAGGCGCGCTGCACGCAGATGGTCAACCCAAAGTTCACGTACGTCTGCAAGGTGGCGAAGAAATACCTTCCGAAGAGGTGAGCCGATGCAGACGGTGGTGGCATCGCGAGGCAGTGACCGCGATGAGGCATCTTGTATCCGAGGACAACAACCATGGATTTGCAACTCAAGGGTTTGAAGGCGATTGTCACCGGCGGCACCAAGGGTATTGGCCTCGCAATCGCACGGACGCTTGCCAGCGAGGGCGCGGACGTCGCCATTTGCGCGCGAGATGCAGCGGCAGTCGAAGCGGCGGCGATTGAGCTAAAGGAACTCAGTAGGGGCTACGCGCTGGGCGCGGCAATCGACGTGGCCGATGGCGCCGGCTTGAAGGAGTGGGTCGCAAGCGTCGGGACGCAGTGGGGTGGTCTTGATATCGTAGTCGCGAACGTGAGTGCGCTTGCGATCGGCAACGATATCGAATCGTGGCGCAAGGAATTCGAAACAGACCTGCTCGGCACAGTGAATCTTGTCGATGCAGCGCTGCCGTTTCTCGAGTCGAGCAAGGCTGGGTCCATTGTTGCAATCTCGAGTGTCTCCGGACGTGAAATAGACTTTGCGGCCGGACCCTACGGCACCTTTAAAGCGGCGCTTGTTCACTACGTGCAGGGCCTCGCCTATCAATTGGCGTCCCGGGGTATCCGGGCCAATACGGTGTCTCCCGGCAACGTGTACTTCGAGGGCGGTGTATGGGACTGGATTGAGGACAACAACCCGAAGCTCTACGCTGAGGCGCTCGCGTTGAACCCGACCGGACGCATGGCGAATCCTCAGGAGATCGCCAACGCGGTGGCTTTCGTGGTGAGCCCTGCCGCGAGCTTCGTCAGCGGGACGAATCTTGTTGTCGATGGTGCGCTCACGCGCGGTGTACAACTTTGAGCTGGTGGTGAGCCGACTGGCTTCATGCAGTGAAAAGCGCCTTGCGGATGATGGCGTGGACGCCCCAGTTGCCATCCACCACTTGGGTCACGCCAAAATCCACGGCCACCGACATCAGCGAGATCGCTTCATCCTCGGACAAGCCCTTGGTGGACATGAGGAAGCGCCGCGTCTTGATGAAAGCGTCGCGCATGGCCTGGTCGAGCGTTGATTTCTGGTAGACCTCGCTCTGCGCATTCGCTCCGAACTCAGCAAGATAATTCGGATGACTAAATCCGTGCAACACCCATTCTTCAGCAGTCTCGACGAGCGGATAGGTGAGGTCGGCGAACGGCTGGTCGGTCAGCGACTTCTTCTTGTGCAGCACGAGTTCGAAGTCACCAGTAAGCGAGCATTCGATCGCCGTGCCGCACAGCTCTGAGTCGCCCTGCGACGCATGCGGATCGCCAATCGAAAGCAGTGCGCCCGGCACGCCCACCGGCAGATAGACGCTCGCGCCGCGTGCGACCCGCCAGTTGTCCAGGTTGCCGCCGAACGCCGAGGGTGGAATGGAATCGATCAGGCCGTCCTGCTGCGGCGCCACCGCGATGACGCCGAAATGTGGTCGTACCGGAATGGTTACGTTCTTAAGGATGTCGTGGTTCTCGACCACCGTCGAGTGATCGACGGGCACGCCGGGATAGTCGATGGTCGGATGGATCACACCAAAGGGATCTCGCTGCGGCGTCCAGCGATAGTTGTAGACCGCACGCGCGTAAGCGGTGCCACTGTCTGGCGGCGGTTCTGCATCGATCTCGTAGATGGTGACAACTTCGCGGGGCTTCGGTTCCGTCAGAAGCTCGCGATAGTGAAAGCCCCACCACGCAGCTGCGTTGCTGCCGAAGGCGCGGCCATGGAATTTGGGGCTGGCGCAACGCCGTGCGTGAATATCGATAATGCGCACTTCGAGCACGTCGCCAGGCTCCGCGTGACGAACGGCGATCGGGCCCGTGCAGATATGCACGCCGAAGCCTTCACCCGCGCCGCGGCCAAAGATCGATGCATCCATCGGACCCGCGCCTCGCCGGTTCACGTTCTTGCGCTCGGCCGTCCAGTGGAAAACGCTTTCCGCGCCAGGGTCACCCGCGATCATGCGCTCCCAATCGTCGGACGCGTGCTGCGTCAATGTCTCGATGGTGACCGTGTCACCGCTGTCCACTTCAAGCACCGGCTTCAGGTTATGGCTGAAATAGCCCCAGTGCACGGTGTTCGCCGTCGCGCGCAACAGGTGATGGCGCGGTTTGTCGCGCGGAGCGGGCGCTGCAATCTTGACCGGGTCGATGCAGGGATCATCGAGTGCAACGAGCGCATCCGCGTCCGCCTCTGCGCGCCCTTGTTTCGCATGCAGGAGCAGACCGGTCGCATTGACCGGCAAACCGCGCGAGATGCGACGCACGAGATGGCGTGCGATCTCGAGACTCGCTTCGTGACGGAACGTACGCGGAGACGCGCCGTAACGTTCGCGAAAGACGCGGCTGAAATGCGCGGGATCGTTAAAGCCCCAGCGAAAGCAAATATCGGAGACGGAAACCTTTTCGTACAGCGGGTCGACGAGTTCTGCACGGCAGCGTTCGAGCCTGCGCGAACGAAGGTAGGTAGAGAAACTTTGCCCCGCGGTTTCGAACAGCTTTTGCACGTATCGTGGCGACACGCGCTCTTCTTTTGCGAGCGTGCCAACGCCCAGTTCGGGATCGCCGAGGTTAGCTTCTACGGACCGGCACATGCGCGAAAAAATTGCCGCCTGTGATGGCGTAAGCCCACCGAACGAACCTTTGTGCTCATGCCCCGCGAGACTCGCCACGAGGAACTCGGCAAGCGCCAGTTCCAACGGACGCAGCTCGCCGGCGGAGAGCGTCTCGACACTTTCCGCTACCGACACGAGAAAACCGGAGAAGACGTGACCGATACCGGCATCGCCCGACAGACACGCTGCGCGCAGTGAAAACGGCGACAGGAGGCGGGCGTTGATCGCGGCCCGTGGAACTCGCACCATGAACAGGCGAAAGTTCGTAGCAAACACGAGCGACGCCACCTCCTGCGACGATGCATAGACGATGTCGCGCACGGCCACACGTTCGCGCAGGCCATCGGTCACGAGCGTCGCGTCGCCATCGAGATGCAGGACGATCATGAGGCTGTCGGTGTTATCGGCCTTGAGGTCGAGCGTCTGCGGCACGGAAGCAAGCGACGTGAGCTCGAAGCCGCCCGCCGATGTCTGAGACGTCAACGTGCCGTGCAGCCTGTGCCCGGAAGCGCCGAGCCTGCCGCACCAGCCAAGGCGGTCGAGCACCGCGGTCCATGCGCGCACCCGTTCCACTTCGGGATATGACTCGGTAGTAAAGCGCGACACGTCCAAACAAGGCTCCCCAAAGAAACGCGGCAGTACGGTGAATGCGAAGCAACCTTCGCGCCATGGACGTTATGGGCGTGTTGGGTCCGGTTCCACTCGTGCGCTTGCCGTAGCGCAGTGCATGCATGCGCCGTTGCGGCGCATGCATGCACGATGAAGCACTTTGCGTGTGCCACTTTTCTGCGGTTTTTTAACCGGTACTGTCCGGTCCCCAACCGTTGGCGTGCACGCCCATACCAGCAGTTGTGCGCGGCCAGACAAGTCCTGCCGATCTCGTTCGCGTACGCTTTGGCGTGTGCCTTGGCACCGAATTCGCACGTCGCTTCTCGAGGGTCGAACATGAAGCATCACATCCTTCCCGTGTCGCCTGCCACCGTGCATTGGGGATATTTCAGCAAGCACGTTGCGCCAAGCCTCACGCTGCAGTCCGGCGATCGGGCCACCATCGAGACGCTGACCCATCATGCGAACGACGACCACGAGCGCATGATCGCCGGCGACCCCGGTGCCGAGAGCGTGTTCCATTGGACCCGGGGACACAAGACGGTGTCGCGCCGCGGCGCAGGCCCGGCGGAGGGCCCGTTCAGGCTTGGCTCGGGCGAGGGGATCGGCGTGCACCTGCTAACCGGCCCCGTGGTAATAGAAGGCGCCGAGGCCGGCGATATCCTGGAGGTTCGCATCCTGGACGTTCGCCCCCGGCCGAGTTGCCACGCTTGTCATGCAGGCCGCTGCTTCGGCTCGAACGTAGCCGCTTCCTGGGGCTTCCAGTATCACGACCTGATCGAAGAACCGAAGCCCCGGGAAGTCGTCACTATTTTCGAGCTCGATACCTCCGGCGAGCCCTTCGCGCGCGCTGTCTACAACTACGTCTGGACGCCGCAAACCGATCCGGACGGCATCGTCCATTCGACGATCGACTATCCCGGCGTGCGGGTGGACCAAACGCTCGTGCGGCGGCGGGAGAACATTCTTCCCAACATCAAGGTGCCGGCGCGGCTGCATTTCGGAACGATGGGACTGGCGCCTTCGGAGTCGGACTATGTCAGCTCCACCCCGCCCAGCTATACCGGCGGCAACATCGACGACTGGCGCGTCGGCAAGGGTGCGACGATGTACTACCCGGTCGCCGTCGAGGGAGCCTTCTTCTCTGTGGGAGATCCGCATGCGGCGCAAGGCGATAGCGAACTTGGCGGCACCGCGATCGAGACTTCGCTCACTGGCGATTTCGAATTCATCCTCCATAAAAAGGATCAGCTTGACGGGACGATTCTGGAAGGATTGACTCATCCCATGCTCGAAACGGAGCAGCAATGGTCTGTGTACGGCTTCACTTTTCCCAACTACCTGGCCGAACTCGGACCCAACGCTCAGGTCGAGGTTGCGCAACACGCCAGCCTCGACAAGGCTATGCGCGACGCTTTCCGGAAGTTGCGCCGTTTCCTCATGACCGTGCATCGCCTGAGTGAGGATGAAGCGATTGCGCTGATGTCGGTCTCGGCGGACTTCGGTGTGACTCAGGTTGTGGACGCCAACTGGGGCGTGCACGGCTCGATTCGAAAGAGTGTTTTTACCAGAACGTGAAGGTGTCCTGAGCGTAATAGACGTGTCTGAGCACCTATCCGCCCGCGCTTTGGCATGGCTACAGAAAGCAACGGCCGCGGCCGTAACGAAAATAGGCAAGAGATCATTCGTGCTGATCCAAGTCACTTTTTTGACCCGATCGTATCTTGAGACATCGACGTCACTTATGTCGTACCGATCCTAAACGATGAAATGGGAGAACTAGCTAATGTTCCAGAATCCGATCAAGGAAGTAATCGATCTAAGTCACGAAGTCTCCGAGAACATGGAAAATATTTCGGGGTGGACAACTGCCTTTCCGATGATGGATACGATCGCCAAGACGAAGCAACTGAGCGGCGGAAAGGTAGGTTACGCAGCCCGGATGATTCTGATCTCGGAGCACACCGGCACACACATCGATGCGCCTCGCCATTTCGTCGAGGACGGAATGGACGTAGCGTCCATTCCCGTCGAGCAGTTGTGCCTGCCGGGCCACCTCCTGGACCTCACTCACCGCAAGGTCGGCGAGGCAATCACGGTCGAGGATTTCGAGGAGGCCGAGAAGGTGTCGGGGAAGGCGGTAGGCCCGGGTAGCGCGCTGATCTGCTGGACCGGTGTCGACAAGGTGTGGGGCCAAAAGAACATGAATCGCATCCGGCCGCATATTCCGGCGGAATCGGCGCAATGGATGGTAGAGAAAAAGGTCACGCTGTTCGCTACGGACCTCATCGGGATGGACCATCCGGACGAATGGCATGACCCGACCCATCTTGCGTGGCTCGAGAACAATATCTGCATGGTTCAGCAACTCTGCAGTCTCGAGAGGCTTGTTCACAAGGATTTTCTTTTTTGCGCGTTCCCGATCAAGACGATTGGGGGAACCGGTTGTCCGGTGCGCGCGGTTGCGCTGGTCATCTGAGTTCGTGATTCCGACATTTGTAAAAGGGCCGGCGGCCCGCGCCGCCCATGGACAGGGAGAGATTGCCATGATCCGCACGAGCTTTGCTTTATTGATAGTTTTGTTCCTCGCTACGGCGGGCGTTGCCCATGCGCAGGATGCCAAATGCGAGCCGGCCAGACTTAAGGAGAAGTATCCCAGCCTCGTCGGCAAGACGGTCAAGGTTGCTTTGGATGGCCTGCAGCGGCCGTTCACCTACCGCGATCCTCAAAATCCCGACAAGATCATCGGGGTCGATATCGACCTGGCCAAAGCGACGTTCGATTGCATCGGCGTGCCCTGGACGCAGAGCGTCGGCGTGTGGGCGGGGTTGATTACTTCGGTGACGGAGGGACGCAATGACGTCATGTGGGACACCCTGAACTACACACCGGCCCGCGCGAAGCAGGTGAACTATGCGCTGTATCTTTCCGCGGCTACCGGCTTCATCGTGCATGCGGGCAATCCCAAGCATGTTGACAGCCTCGATTCCATCTGTGGCCTGAATGCCGCGGCCGGCCTTGGCACGGTTGAAGAGGCGGCGTTCCACGACCTGGGCAAGAAGTGCGTCAGCATGGGAAAACCTGACATTAATCTGGTCACCTACACTGATCTCAATGCCGGGCTGCGTCAGGTGGCGAGTGGCCGCGTGGATGTCATCATGACCGATCTTGCCATGTCGAACATTCTTGTCGCCGACCAGCCGCAGAACTTCGCCCTCGCATTCAGCATCCTGAGCGGCTTTCACGTCGGCGTCGCCGTGAACAAGGGCGAGACCGAATTGCTCCAGGCTATTGCCGAGGCGTTGAAGGTCGTTCAGGCGAGCGGCCAGCAAAAAGCAATATTGGCCAAGTACAAGGTCGATCCATCGCTCCAATATCCTGTCGAGATCAAGACGGAATAGCGGAAGCGATGGCGTATCCGCTACGCCGTGCCGAGGCGGCTGGAAGGCCGCTTTCCGGCTATGTCGTGACGACAGACCCGCCAATGAATGACTGCTCGCGCGCCCGGCGAAGTACCGACTGGTTGAATGGAGCCTATCGGACCCGTTTCCTTAAAAGGCCGGCGAGAAGGAATATTTGCTAAATGGCATACCGATCCGTTGCTCGAGCACATGCAGGAACGAAAGTGCCCTTCATCGCACTGCTGGACAGGTTGCAGGATCTGCTTCATGCCAGCGTGCGGTTCCTGAAACGAAGCGATCCGAAGCGGACTTTACTGATCGGAGGATTGCTCGCGCTGTCGCTGACAACGGCATTCGCGGCGAACGATATGGTGGGCGGGCAGGGAGGAAACTTCGGAAGCGGTGGTTGCATAGTAGGGTGCCCGGACGCTGCATCGACACCTAAGGCAACGCCCAAAGCGGTGCCCGTGCCGCTACCGCCAACTGCCACTTCCGCCGCGACCCGATCGATGATCACCGTATCGGCGATCCTGGCAGCAGCGGGCTATCTCTTCGATCCGTTCCTCGCGAAGGGGGCGCTCCTCGCCATCGAAATAGCGGCTCTCGCAATGATCGGCGGCGCGATCCTTGGCCTGATCCTCGCCTTGATGCGGCTGTCGAGTGTCCGGGCGGTCAGTGGGGCGGCGTGGTTCTACATCTGGTTCATGCGCGGGACGCCGGTCATATTGCAGATCATCTTCATGTATGACGCGTTGCCCGTGGTGGGCATCGAGCTAGATAGTTTCACCACTGCGGTCGTCGGATTCATGCTCAACGAGGCCGCCTTCAGCGCTGAGATCATCCGCGGCGGCATTCTTTCCGTGGACCGCAAGCAGAGTCTTGCCGCGGCATCCTTCGGCATGGGGCCGCTCCTGACGCTTCGACGCATCATCCTCCCTCAGGCGATGCGGGCCATCCTGCCGGGTATGGCCAATCAAAGCATTTCCATGATCAAGGGCACGTCGATCGCGTCGGTGATCTTCGTGAACGAACTCACTTTCCGGGCAGAGCAGATTGTCGGCCAGAATTTCAAGTTCTTCACGGTCTTCGCCGCTGCCGGCGTCCTCTATCTGGTAATGACGAGCGCCGTCGCCGTGGCGCAATACTATCTCGAGCGTGCCTTCAATCCGGAGACGGAACGCAAGCAGCGCCCCGCGTTGCCGGCGCTTGTCGAAAGCACGGACAGGCCGCCCGCTCCACAGGCGGGGAACCTCCTATGGGTCGATGCCGTTCGAACCGCCGGTACCACGGCGCCGGTCTCCGACGATCCGTTCGTCGTCTGCTACAACGTCCAGAAGGCCTACGGGCAGAAGGAGATACTTCGAGGCATCGACCTGGTGATCAAGCGCGGTGAAGTCGTGGTCTTGATGGGGCCGAGCGGTTCCGGCAAGAGCACGCTGCTGCGCCTGGTTAACCATCTGGAACCGCTGGACTGGGGGCAGATAACCGTCGACGGTAAATATGTCGGTTATGAGAAGCAGGTTGGCGGCGGCCTGCGCCCGACCCGCAATCTTGCGAAAGCACGGGCCAACGCCCGTATCGGGATGGTGTTCCAGCATTTCAACCTGTTTGACCATCTCACCGCGCTGGAAAACATCGTCGAGGCGCCGGTTCATGTCTATGGAGAACCGATGGCAAAAGCGCACGCGCTGGGCCTCGATTTGTTGAGCGCAGTTGGATTGGCGGCTCACGCAGATCATCTGCCTCACCGTCTATCCGGCGGCCAGCAGCAGCGTGTGGCGATAGCTCGCGCGCTCGCCATTTCTCCTCGCCTCATGTTGTTCGATGAACCGACCTCCGCGCTCGATCCCGAGCTGGTGGGTGAGGTGTTGGCCGTTATTCGTACGCTAGCCAAGGCCGGCATGACAATGATGGTGGTCACGCATGAGGTGCGGTTCGCGCGCGAGGTGGCGGACCGCGTGATCTTCATGGATGAAGGACAGGTGATCGAGGAGGGCCCGCCGAATGAAGTACTCGATCATCCGAAGCATGAGCGAACGCAGCGATTCCTGAGGATGGTTGAAACGCGAACCGAATGAACGTCGCTACGAAAATATCTTGACCGTGCGATCTCCGCGCTATGGTGCGGAGGAAGTCAAGTGTGTAGGCCGAATTAATCTTGTCGGATTGATTAAAAGATACGGAGTACTATTAAAATTAATATGAAAATTAGAACCATATATCGACTAAGTATTGATAGGTGATTTCAATCTAAAGCATGCCATGTGCGGGTTGGTTAGCGGCTGTGAGGAAACCGGATGCGCCTGATCGATTGTTCAGGTCGTCCGGCGTCTGGAAGCGAGTTTCGGCAGGTCATCTCATAGCAAAACTACTCGCACGACGGGCATGTTATGCATTCGTAATGCAATGCTTAAGTTCGTAAGATAGCCATCACTACCGGTTAATGTGCTGTCTCTAAGATGCGCCTTGTCAACTTCCATCCAGACGGAAATCTAAAACAAGGACGCGTCAAAAATGCAACGGGTACGTTCACGGTTTCGCCAGAAACCACTCGCGCATATTGTTCTCGCATCGCTGTGCGCAACTGCTGCTCAGGTATCTCATGCACAGGCAACGGGGGATCTTGGTTCGGTACAAAGCACCGCCACTTCCAACTCGTCCGGCGGCGGCGCTACACCGGCCAACCCGCAGTCGGCGCCGGCGCAGGCGCCCACGCAAGGCTCGCTGACAGCGGACGAACCGCAATCGATCATCAGCCGTCACTATATCCAGAACAGCACCGCACCCACGGCAAACTACAGCGATATTGTCCAGATCGCACCGAGCGTGAACAGCGTCAACCCGAACGGCGCGGGCTTGATGGAGTCACAGAGCTTGTCGATTCGCGGCTTCCAGGACGGCCAGTTCAACGTGACATTCGACGGGATTCCGTTCGGCGATTCCAACGACTTCACGCACCATTCCACGTCGTTTTTTACGTCGCAGAATATTGGCGGCATTAACGTCGACCGTGGCCCGGGTGACGCATCGCAGATCGGCTTCGCGACCTTCGGCGGCACGATTGCCGTCCAGTCGCGAGAGCCGTCCATGACCCCGTCGGTTTCCCTTCTGGGCTCGTACGGCAGCTTCGACACCTGGCTCACGGGCGCGGAATTCAATACGGGTGACATGCAGCAGTGGGGCGACGCGCGCGCCATGGTCGGTTACACCCATACCAGCAGCGACGGTTATCTGACCAATGCTTCGCAACGCCGCGACAACGTTTTTTTCAAGCTGGAGAAGCCCATCGGCGACGACACCCTCGTCACCGTGTACGCGAACTACAACCGCATCCACCAAAACGTCTCGCTAGGTGCGACCGCGGCGCAGATTCATCAGTTCGGCCCGAACTTCGGACTTAGCAACGATCCAACCAGTCAGTCCTATTCGGGCTACAACTTCGACCGGATCAATACGGACATGGAATACATCGATGTCCAGACCCGTATTGCCGAGTGGAAGATCGAGAACAAGCTCTACACCTACGCGTATTACCACGACGGGTTCAATGGCATGGACCCGAATGGCGAGACCCCGAACGGCACCAGCTTCGGCCCGAATGACGTGCCGGGGCAGCAGATGGCCAACAACTACCGCGCGTTTGGCGACATCGCGACGGCGGAACGCAAGATCGGGCCGGGTACGTTGCAGTTTGGCGGGTGGCTCACGCATCAGTCGAACTTCCGCGACAACATGAACGTGGACGACTCGCTGAATTTTGCGCTCCAGACGCTCAATTTCACGATGCACGACACGTTGCTCACATTCGAACCCTACGTACAGTACGCGTGGGAGTTGCCCTTCGGACTGACGCTGACGCCTGGCGTCAAGTACGTGTCGTTCAATCGCAGTATCGACGCGCCCGTGGACCAGGGCAGCGGCGTGCCGGTGAACTACAGCCATACCTGGACGAAGGTGCTTCCGTCGGTAACGCTGCACGAGCAGATCAACTCGAACTGGAGCGCTTACGCACAGTTCGCACAGGGCTTTCTCGCGCCGAACCTGAACATTTTCTATGTCACGAATCCGGCGGGATCGAGCCAGCCCAGCCCGGAGCAGACCAACAACTATCAGATCGGCACGACCTATAAAAGCAAGCGGCTGACTGTATCCGCCGACCTGTACTACATCGACTTCCTCAACGCGATTACGAGCCAGACGGTGGGCGGTAACACCACGTTCTCGAACGCCGGCGGCGCGGTGTACAAGGGCTTTGAATCGGAAGCGACGTTCTACGCCGGACTTGGCTTCAGCCTGTACGGCAACCTGACCT
>Ga0073928_10005762_pt1 | contig 17119 bp, 19 predicted proteins | sample PaiPotPPA55metaG_FD_76969 | JGI IMG/M metagenome (GOLD analysis project Ga0073928, IMG submission 76969) | Iron sulfur acid spring bacterial and archeal communities from Banff, Canada, to study Microbial Dark Matter (Phase II) - Paint Pots PPA... ... | reverse complement strand
TGATGGGAAGACCATGACAGTGGTCGATAACAGTAAGCTGACCGGCAGGACATCGACCTATGTCGCGACGAAGCAGTAGGGCGGAGTCTCGTTGGCGCGGGCGGAGCTAATTGGAAAGGGGTGCCCCGCTCCTTGCGTTGCAAGGAGCGGGAAGATCAACCGCGGCCCTGCGAAACAAATTTGCACGACCCGGGTTCTAGTTAATCATGGGTCATCCTTGGTCCGGGTGTTCGCTCGGCCACAGCGACCTGCCTAACTCTTGAGGTGCTCAATGAAACTCTTCCACCTTGCCCTTTTGGCGCTGATCATGACTTCCGCCGCCGCATTGGCCCAGACACAGCAGCAGGATTGGATTCCCCGTGGTATTGAAAGCCTGGGACAGAATGCCTCCTCGCGAACCGAGTTCACCCTGGACCACTCCATGCTGGTATTTGCGTCGAAGCTCGACCAGGACGACGAAGACCTGCGCCGCGTAATCGCGGGCGTGAATGGCGTCTCCGTCCACAGCTACCGTTTCCCGAAGCCCGGAATGTACGATTCGGAAGCTCTGAACTCGGTGCGCCAACAGTTCCACACCGCAGGCTGGCAGCACATGGTCAGCACCCATGACAAAAACGGCGGCTCCGGCGCAACCGATCTCTGGATCCACTTCGAGAATAAGACCATCCGCAACGTCGCGGTTCTGCTCACCGGGGAGAAACAGCTGAACCTGATCGCAGTTTCAGGATCGATTAGTCCCCTCGACCTATTTCATCTCAGCGGACATTTCGGCATCCCCAAGATTGAAGGCGGAGCGGTCGTTCCCGTCCCCGACAGCGACCGCTAGCGAGAACTGGAGCTCAGCGCAATTCCAGGGAAAGCTTCGCTCATAATCTGGGCCACAACACGGTGAGAGCGTTTGCCGGAATGCCTGGATGCATTCATCGTGCTGCGAGCGGACGGGTGTCCCTCGACTTCGCAGAATCGCTCGCTTCGCGAACGATTCTGTTCCGCCCGGGATGACAGAGTAAAACCGTTTCGCGCGAGTAGCAGCGGTTCGCTGCACACCGTCTTGTCAAGAGGATCTCTTCGAAATGAGTAGGCGAAGGACGTGGCCTTTCCACATCCACAATCCCGAAAGGACCATTACTGGGAGGAAGACAAAGCGAGTTGCGGGGGCGTAGTCTGGAAGTTTTTCAAACGGACTGTAGATGTAACCGAGTATCGGAATGCTGAAGACGAGGTGAATCCAGCGAAAAATCGAACGTTTGGTGGCCTCTTTCATGATTAATTTGTCTCCGGTTAGCGGCGTGCTCGAAAAGATGAGCGTCAAAGTGACAACACTTTCTCGGGACCATCGGCGTGTAACACATGAGCTGTTCGCGTTAGACCCCTAGCGAGCCGCGGAACCCCTCGCGGCGTAATAAGTTTCCGCGCCGTTGTGATACACGAAAATTTCATTTCGTTCCTCCTTTACGACTTTCGCGGTCTGGGACGCGTCTTTTTCTTGTCTTCGTTTTTGTTGAGGTCGAGGGATCCATACGATCCATGCGATCAAGGTGGCGTTCGAGGGCATCTACGTGAGCGGACCAGAAGCGGCGGAACTGAGCCAGCCAGGCATCCAGCTCCTGAAGCGGTTCAGGTTTCAGCCGGTAGAGACGGCGCTGTGCGTCCACCGTGGATTCGACGAAACCGGCCTCGCGCAGCACGCGCAGGTGTTTTGACACGGCCGGCTGCGGCATACGAAGCTGGCGCTCGATCTCTCCCACCGACTGTCGTGACGAGATCAGAAGGCTCAATATCGCGCGGCGGTTCGGCTCTGCGATGATTTCGAAGACGGATTCCACTCTCTTTGTATACTTCATAGAGCATATACGTGTCAAGGCATATACAGTACAGCGGCTGGCCTCGTGTCTCCCATTTTTAACTGTCATTTCGAGCGCTGTCGGAGTCGAGAAACCTGCTTTTCTAATCGCGCCTGCACACAGCAGATTCCTCGACTTCGCTCGGAATGACAATGGGTCAAAAGCCGCGGGCGAGGGCGCCCGCGCCACACTCTCAGCTCAACGGGGGGAGAGTTGCCCGTAGCGGAAGCAGTTGGTCAGGTGGTCGTTCACCATGCCTACGGCTTGCATGAAGGCGTAGCAGATGGTTGTGCCGACGAAGGAGAATCCGCGCTTTTTTAGGTCTTTGCTCATGGCATCTGATTCTGCGGTGCGGGCTGGGACTTGTTTCATGGAGCGGCGGGCGTTCACGATGGGCGAGCCTGCGGTGAATTGCCAGATGTAGGCGTCGAACGATCCGAACTCGTCTTGCACTTGTAGGAATGCTTTTGCGTTTTTTATGGCGGAGGCAATCTTCAGACGGTTGCGGATTATGGCGGGGTTGTTCATCAGGGTTTGGATTTTGCGGCGGTCGTAGAGGGCGATTTTTTGGGGATCGAAATTATCGAAGGCGGCGCGATAGTTTTCTCGTTTCTTCAGGATGGTGTCCCAGCTCAGGCCGGCTTGGGCGCCTTCCAGGATCAGGAATTCGAATAGGGTGCGGTCGTCGTGGACTGGCTTGCCCCATTCTTCGTCGTGGTAGCGGATGGAGAGATCGTTGCTGGCCCAGGGGCAGTGATTTAGTTCAGTGGTCTTTGAGTTCATCGTACTTGTCGAGTTTCGCTCGACTGGACGGGTCGAAGACCCGTCCCCACACAGGCACAGCCGGACGGACGGGCGGGATGCCCGTCCGTCCACTTACTGCAGGGATTTTGGATCGGATAGGTTCTTGGGACTCTTCTTGTTTAGCAGCGCGACCAGTTCTGCGGCGCTTGCCGGAGTACCCACTTTACCGCTGCGAATGATATCTTTCGCGCTCAGCTTACGGCCGTACAGCCTTTCGTTGGCGCTTCCGTCCGAGCGGAGCGTGGAACCTTCCAGCGAAATTCCGGCAAACAATCCCTTAGTGCGTGAGTAGGACAGAATCTCGGCGTTCATTACGACGTCGGTTGCGCCTTCAGCTGTGCGACCCTTGGGGCCGGCTGCGGCGGATGCGTCCCCGCCCAACTTCACCTTGCTGCTGAGCAACGAGCGGGCCCCTTTGGGATTCATCACCAGCAACACGAAGTCGGTAGCTTCTCCGCCCACTTGGAAACCGATGTTGATGCCTTCCAGGGCATACAGTGCGGGTGCGCCCCAGGGGCCGGTGTAGTGCTCTCCACTGCGGCAAATCATCACTCCGCGACCATAGCTGCCGCCCACGCCGAATGCACCTTTCTTGACCGACGGCAGAACAATAATGCATTCGGCCTTGTTTAGCAGGTCCTGAGGAATATCGTCGGGAATGTTGAGAATCTCTTTCAGAACTTCGCCCGATTGTTTGACGCGCTCCTTTTCCTTTTCATTGCTGGCAAAGGCGGGCAGCACCAGGGCGTAAACCAGTAACAGCGCTAGTAGCGGTTTCATCGCATCTCCTGTTTTCGTTGTGTTGCTATTTTAACCTTGTGCGCTTGTGCAATTCCTGACTGGCAGTGCAGGGTTATTGGCTCTATTGATGCCGCTGGCGATCTTTCGCCTATGACCCTCAGAGTGCTCCTTTTGTAACTTGGCATTTGTGCAAGTGTCTCCTAAAGTCCTATCAGTAAAAGCGGCATCTGGCGGGTACTTCGGCCCCTGGCGTGCATCTAACAGGATGCGGGATTGTGTGACGCGCGGAGTTCAAACGCCCAAGCCGGGACGGAATGTGGAATGAAGTACATAGCAAAGTATTTTTTGCTCGGCGTAGTTGTGGCTTTGGCAGGCATGCCATCGCGCGCGCAGGTCTCGAATCTCGTTCCCAGCAACAGCCTGGTCTCGGCTTCCGCTCCGGCTTTTGATCCCGATGAATCGGTAATTACCATCAAGACCCGGGTAAACGAAGTCAATGTGCTATTCATTGCCACTGACAAGCACGGTAAGTTTGTGCGCAATCTTGATGAGAAAGACTTTGCAATTCTCGATGATCATCTGCCGCCACAATCGATTGTGAATTTTCGCCGGGAGACTGACCTTCCCATTCAGCTCGGTCTTTTGATCGATACCAGCGGGTCGGTGCGTGGACGGTTCGATTTCGAACAGGATGCGGCAGTCAGTTTTTTGCAGAACACCATCCGGCCGCATTTCGATAAGGCTTTCGTCGTTGCCTTCAACGGCCATAGCCAGATGATGCAAGGCTTCACGGATAATTCCACGCTGCTTTCGGCGGCTGTGCATCGCATGCGGGACGGCGGAGGAACGGCTTTGTATGACGCCATTTATCGGGCTTGCCGCGACAATTTGATGAAGGATCACGAAGATCGTCCGTCGCGGCGCGCGATCGTGGTAGTGAGCGATGGCGAAGATAATCAGAGTGATTACACCGAGGCGCAGGCAATCGAAATGGCGCAACGCGCGGAGGTGATCATTTACGCCATCTCGACGGATGACAGTGGCTTGGTCCTCCGCGGCGACAAGGTTTTGCAGCGCGTTGCCGAGGCCACCGGCGGCCGCGCCTTCTTTCCGTATAAACAAAAAGATATGAAGAATGCGTTTGCGGCTATCGGAGATGAACTGCGCAGCCAGTACATCATTTCCTATCATCCCGCAAATTTCGAGGCGGACGGCCGTTATCGGCCGATTGAAATTACGGCCTTGAAGAAAGATCTTCAGGTGCGCTCGCGTAAGGGCTACTACGCGCCGCGACAGTAAATCTCATTCCCCACAAGACCTTAAGGCTTTTATTTCCAGATCGATAACTCGGCCACCTATTGCGCTTTTTGTTCTGCCTTCTAACCCTTCGCCGATGGTACAATGCTGTTGATTGGACCGGCCATGCGAATCTGCGCAAGACCGGCGGCGGTGGGCGTTCTCATGTCAGGTGGGCCATTGAAATCAAAATTGTTCGTCATTGCAAGCTTGGGTTTGTTGGTTGTAGGTCCATGTTACGGCGAACGACGCCACTCGACGACTACCCAGCCGGTGACTGATGAACAGCCTGCTCCTCCGCCGACGCCTGCGCAGCAGCCAGCCACGCCTCCGCAGGTTTCTTTCCAGGGCGGACAATTAACGATTGCGGCGCAGAATTCTACTTTGGGCGACATTTTGAAAGCGGTAAAAGCGCAGACCGGCGCCACCATTGACCTTCCCGGCACGGCATCCGAGCGCGTGATTGGACATTTCGGTCCCGGACCTGCACGCGATGTACTGACCGCCCTGCTGAATGGATCGCACTTCAATTATGTTCTGTTGGGCTCGCCGACCGATCCTGGCGCGCTGGATCGTGTGATCCTGATGGCTAAGTCTGGCGGTTCGGCTGAGAGCAATTCGCAGCCTCCGGCTGAGCAGACAACCGCTTACAACCAGACGTTCCCGCCTCGTCCGACTGCACCTATGGCCGCCCCGCCGCAACCTGCTCCAGGCGGGAACACGGTCGTGGTCGAAGGTCAGGACGCGCAGGATGACGCAACGGACGATACTACCGACGCCACAGATGACACGCAGGCGGACGATCAAACCGATCAGAATCAGCCGGATGACCAGGCCGCCACCGACGATCAGCAACCGCAAAACGGGCAGCAGAATGTTAAGACGCCGGAACAACTTTTGCAGGAACTGCAACAGCGTCAGCAGCAGATACAGCAAGGCATTCAGCCCGGAGTTACTCCGGGAATGCCAAACAACTTCCCCAATCCTGGAGCAGCTGGGCCGGGTGACGCACCGAACGCAGCTCCACCGCACAATTAGTTACAGGCAGGGTTAATCCACGACTCTTATATCCCAGAGCGCGCTAATTTCCGCCTGCGTGAGCAGCTTGGGTTCGAGTAGGGGTAAGAATGGGTTTTTCAGTCGGACGCGGCCGCGACTGACTCGCGATGGCATGAAGAATTCCTATAACGGCGCCGTAGGCAGAGACAATTCCAATGGCGAGCACGCTGATTACGGTGAAGCAAAGAATCCCAACACTGAATAGACTGCCCAAGGTCCCTGCCCTCTTACGAATTTCGCTTTCCTAGAAGTTGCCGCGCTCCCTGAATTTACCTGCGTTGACGCTTGCCAGTGTTAGCAAATAAGATACGTGAGTAGAGCTACGCACCTCCACTTTCCAACATCTCTGAGGGCCCGTCCATATTACGGAAGGTCACTGAAGGACATCACTTTCGCTGTCTTATGGCTATTACCAAGATTTCGGTGCGCGGAGCGCGCCAGCATAACCTGAAGAACATCAACGTCGAGATTCCCCGTAATAGCCTGACGGTAATTACCGGCTTGAGCGGATCGGGCAAATCTTCGCTGGCGTTTGACACCATTTACGCCGAAGGCCAGCGTCGTTATGTGGAGACGCTCTCCGCCTATGCCCGCCAATTTTTGGATCAGATGGAACGTCCCGATGTGGATGCCATTGACGGCCTCAGTCCCGCGATTTCGATTGAGCAAAAGACCACCAGCCGCAGTCCTCGTTCGACAGTCGGGACCATCACCGAGATCTACGACTATCTTCGGCTTCTATTTTCTTCGATCGGCATACCGCATTGCCCGAAGTGCGGACGGGCAATCAGCCGTCAAACTGCAGACCACATTGTGCAGCGGGTGATGGCTCTCACTCCCGAAGATCGGGTAATGGTTCTGGCGCCGATCGTGCGCGGGCGCAAGGGTGAGTTCAAGAAAGAGATGGAGAAGTTGGTGCAGCACGGCTTCACCCGCGCAAGAGTCGACGGCGAACTCGTCAATCTCGACGATGACATTGCGCTGGACAAACGAAAGAACCACACGATTGAAGTCGTCATCGATCGTTTGCTGGTGAAACCAGGGATTGAGCATCGACTTGAACTATCCGTCGGACTGGCGATGAAGTTGGCAGGAGGGTTGGTGCAGGTTGCTGTGGTGGGCGGCGAGGAGCAGCTTTACTCGGAGCGGCTGGCGTGCCCGGATTGCGGCATCAGCGTGCCTCAACTCGAGCCGCGTTCTTTTTCGTTCAACAGTTCTTACGGCGCTTGCCCTGAGTGTCATGGATTAGGCAGCCGCTACGATTTTGATCCGGCGAAAGTGATTGTCGATTGGTCGAAGCCTTTGCTCGAAGGTGGATTGGGGCCAGGTTCAGCATCGCAGAATTTGATTCACATGCTGCAAATTGCGGCTACTGCTAATGGGTTGGACTTGCGCACACCTTTCGAAAAGTTTCCGGAGAGAGTGCAAACTCTGCTGTTGTTCGGCGAAAATGGCAAGTCAAGCAAGACTGGCTTCCGCGGAATTCTCGCGTACCTCAAACAAGTGCTGGAAGAATCTACCTCTGACGGCTACCGTGATTTCCTGCTGGATTATATGTCGGCGACGGAGTGCCCCGCTTGCCACGGCCAGCGCCTGCGTCCTGAAAGTCTCGCGGTGAAAGTAAACGGCATGTCTATCGCAGATTTCACAGAGCTGCCGGTTTCGCGTTCGCTGGAGATGGCGAGAAAAATTCATCTCACCGGACGCGAGGCTGCGATTGCAAGTCGCATCATGCACGAGATTGTCGAGCGTCTGCAGTTTCTGAATGCCGTGGGTCTGGGCTACATCTCGCTCGATCGTTCGGCAGCCACACTTTCTGGCGGCGAGGGACAACGCATTCGCCTGGCTACGCAGATCGGTTCAAAACTGAGAGGCGTATTGTACGTTCTCGACGAGCCTTCGATTGGCCTGCACCATCGGGACAACGCGCGTTTGTTGCAAGCGCTCGAAGAATTGCGCGACCTTGGCAATACCGTGCTGGTAGTTGAGCATGATGAGGAGACCATCCGGCGAGCTGATTACGTAATCGATCTGGGCCCGGGCGCTGGAAGGCACGGCGGTGAACTTGTCGCCCACGGCACGCCGGAAGAAATTATGGAAGCGCCGGGCTCGCTGACCGGAGCTTACATCTCGGGCAGGACACGGATCGAGATGCTGCCCGAGCGCCGCCAGACGAATGGCGCGGGCATCACGATTCTGGGCGCGCGCGAAAACAATTTGAAGAATATTGACGTCACTTTTCCGTTAGGCGTGATGACGGTAGTGACGGGAGTCTCAGGCTCCGGCAAATCAACGTTAGTCAATGACATCCTTTATCGCGCACTGGCCAAAACGCTGTACCGCTCGCGTGAGGAACCCGGCGCACACAAAGCGATTGCAGGCGCGGAGAACATCGATAAAGTTATTCGCATTGACCAGTCCCCGATCGGACGCACGCCGCGCTCGAATCCGGCAACCTATACCGGAGTCTTTGCGCAGATTCGCGATCTCTACGCCATGTTGCCGGAGTCACGCGAACGCGGCTACAAGCCGGGCCGGTTCTCATTCAACGTGACTGGTGGGCGCTGCGAAGCCTGCCAGGGCGAGGGACAGCGACGCATTGAAATGAGTTTCCTTCCGGATGTGTACGTACTGTGTGAAATCTGCGGCGGCCGTCGCTACAACCATGAAACTTTGGCCGTGAAGTACAAGGGATATTCCATTGCTGATCTGCTAGAAATGCCCGCGTCGGACGCATTGCCAATCCTTGAAAACATTCCGCAGGTAAAACAGAAGCTACAAACTCTGGTCGACGTGGGCCTGGGTTACATTCACCTTGGTCAATCGGCGGTGACGTTGTCTGGCGGTGAGGCGCAACGCATCAAGCTGGCGCGCGAGTTGAGCAAACGGCAAACGGGAAAGACTTTGTATTTGCTCGACGAACCCACCACCGGCCTGCACTTCGATGACGTCAAAAAGTTGCTGGAAGTACTGCATCGCCTGACAGACCTGGGAAATACGGTCCTCATCATCGAGCACAATTTGGATGTAATTCGCAATGCCGATTGGATCATCGATCTCGGTCCCGAGGGCGGAGAAGAAGGCGGCCGGGTTGTGGCCCAAGGCACGCCGGAGCAGGTGGCGCGAAATAAAAAGTCCTATACCGGCCAGGCCCTGGCGGAATATTTCGCTGGGAAATCAAAGAAACCAGCGACTGCCGAATTATTGGCTTAGTCGATTTTTCGTGTAAATTCAAAGATCGCGTGTCCTCGCCTCAAAATCCGTGGCCTGAGCTTGATCCGCTTCCCCAACCGCCCATCCCAACAATCGCTGAGAATCCGCCCTGGAGTGGTTGGGATGTGCTGCAGATTATTTTTCTAACTATTGCTTCGGTTGCTATTTTTTTGCCACTGGTGGGATTTGTCGCTCAGCGTCTTCTGTATCGCGATGTCCCCTTCGTACAGGTCGTTGCCTATCCGCTAGTGACAGTATTGGCGCAAGGCCTGGCCTATTTTCTGATCCTGCTTTTCATGATTTCGATCGCGAAACGATCCCCCAATCGGAATTTCTGGGAAGCAATCCGCTGGAACTGGCCGCAAAATTGGCCATCCTATTTGCTGGCAGGTGTGGGGCTGGCTGTTGGGCTGCAAGGGATCGCGCACTTCCTTCCCATGCCCAAAGAACTACCCATGGACCGCTTTTTCCGCACGGCCGCTGAAGCCTGGGTACTTTCGCTGTTCAGCGTTTCCTTCGCGCCGTTGCTCGAAGAACTGTTCTTCCGCGGATTTCTTTATCCGGTGCTGCTTCGTCGTCTCGGTATCGTGATCGCCGTATTGACGACGGCAGCCGCGTTCAGTCTTATCCACGCTCCGCAACTGGGACGCGCATGGGGCCCGGTCTTGGTGATTTTCATGGTCGGGCTGGCATTAACTCTCGCTCGTGCCATCACGAAGTCAGTCGCAGCCAGCGTGCTCATGCACATCGCATATAACGGCACGCTCTCGGCGTTGCTCTTCATAGGGACAGACGGATTCCGCCACCTGGAACGACTGAACCAGTGAAGCAGGCTTCAGCTTCGGGCTTTTGGCAGCAGGGTCACCGCTAACTGCACTCGAAGGATTGTTATTGAGCCCGAAGCCTGACGCCGAAAGCTTGAAGCCTGTTGTCCATGCTATCTTAGATTTTCCATGTCTTCCGCCCGTCAGGAACTTTTGCGTCTGCTGGCAACCAAGTCATTTCGCCTGGGAGAGTTCAAACTTTCCTCCGGCGGGACTAGCGATTACTACATCGATTGCCGCACCGCAACCTTGGATGCACGCGGCTCCCAGCTCACCGGGCGTGTCTTGCTCGAAGAGATTCAACAGCGCGGATGGCGACCTCAGGCCATCGGCGGATTGACCATGGGCGCCGATCCCGTCGTGGTGGCGGTCGCGGTTACGAGTGGCGAGATTCACGGTTTTCTTGTCCGCAAAGCAGACAAGCAGCATGGCACGGGACAACGCATCGAAGGCTTTCGCGGAAAAGGCGCGCGCGTGGTGATTGTCGATGACGTATGCACTACCGGCGCTTCCACGGTTCAGGCAATCGAAACTGCCCGCGAATTCGGATTTGAAATCGTCGGCGCCATGTGCCTGGTCGAGCGCGAAGAAGCCAACGGACGTCCGGCTGTAGAGAGGGCTGCAGCACCGGCGCCTTTTGTATCGCTATTCACCGCGGCCGATGTGCGTCACGAATATTTGCAAATGAAAGACGTGCCCTCGCCGCCGATATTCGCCGTCGCGGCTACCTGCGAATTATGCGGAAGGCCCGCCGCGACCAATGTTCCTCGCAACAGGTGCGAAGTGCATAAGACGTAATCAATAGCAATCACGTTAGCGACCAAAGACGAAAGACCAACGACTAACAAATGATTCAAACTCTGGAATGGACTGACAAAGGCGTACGCTTCATCGATCAGACGAAGTTGCCCACCGAAGAAACCTACGTCACTTGCAGAAACTACGAGCAGGTCGCGGACGCGATCCGCAATATGGTCGTGCGCGGCGCGCCAGCCATTGGCGTGGCCGCGGCCATGGGGATCGCTCTCGGGCTAAAGAACTCGAAGGCCGAAAGCGGAGGCGAACTGAAGCGCGACTTTGACCAGATTTGCGAGGTGACCGGCAAAACGCGTCCCACCGCCGTAAATCTTTTCTGGGCCATCCGCCGCATGCGCGAGAAATTCGAGATGCTGCGAGTGCGTCCGCTGCCGCAGATCAAACAAGCATTAATCGAGGAAGCCCAGCGCATGCATGCTGAAGACATCGCGGCCAACCGCGCCATGGGACATTTCGGCGCGACACTCATGCCCGCGAGTGGCGGCGTGCTCACCCACTGCAACGCCGGAGCACTGGCTACTTGTGGCTATGGCACGGCGCTCGGCGTAATTCGCGCGGCGGTTGAGCAAGGAAATAGAATCCACGTCTACGCTGATGAGACTCGTCCATTTCTCCAAGGGTCACGCCTCACCGCATGGGAGTTGATGAAAGACGGAATTCCCACCACCGTGATTTCCGACAACATGGCTGGCTCGGTCATGCAGCAAGGCAAGATTGGAGCCGTCGTAGTGGGCGCGGATCGGGTCGCGGCCAATGGCGACGTAGCCAATAAAATTGGAACGTATTCGGTTGCTATTCTCGCGAAGGAACACGGCATTCCGTTCTATGTGGCAGCTCCGATATCGACGATTGATTTCGCCGCCTCCGACGGCAGCAAAATTCCCATCGAGCAACGTAACGAAAAAGAAGTCACGCACATTGCCGGAAAACAAATGACGCCCGATGGAGTGCAAATCGAGAATCCCGCATTCGACGTTACGCCCGCGAAATATGTCACTGCGATTGTCACTGAGCGCGGAATCGCGCGCGCACCCTTTGAGGCGTCGTTGGCGAAGTTCGCTGGGTCAGAGCGGGCTGCAGTCAAGTCCTGATTGCTGGCGCCATTCATGTATTCCATCACCCAAACCCAAGTTCTTTTCGAGAGTGGCGGCAAAGACATTCGTGTTGATCGCTTTCTGCCTTCTGGAAGTAATGGAGTCCGGGCGTCTTCGCCCGGCAGCATTGGCGAGACGCCCCTCCTCCAACACTTCCCTGCGGTAATTGCGCTGCACGGTTCCGGCGGAGGCCACGCCTCTATGTCAACCCCAGCAACCTTGCTCGCCGAACAAGGCTTCGCGGTGTATGTGCTGCATTATTTCGACCGCACCAGCACTACTGAAATCGATGGCCTGCAAACTATCTTCCGCCACTTCCCTGCCTGGATGAAAACTTTGTGGGATGCGGTCAGCTTCGTCGCCCGCCAGCCGCAGGTCGATCCAGGGCGCATCGGATTGTTGGGATTCTCCCTGGGCGCATATCTCGCTCTGTCGGATGCGGCCATCGATTCGCGCATCCAGGCAGTGGTCGAGTACTTTGGCGGGATGCCGAAGGAAATGAAACTGTTCGCCCGGCGCTTGTGTCCAGTGCTGATCTTACATGGAGAGCAAGACAAAACGGTTCCGGTGGAAGAGGCTTACCACTTGCAGCAAATTCTCGAGAAGAGACTCATGGCGTACGAGATTCAGATCTACCCTGGGGTAGGTCACGGTTTCAGCGGTGAAGTCTGGCGCGATGCTGGTTTGCGCACTGTGGCTTTCCTGAAAAAGCATCTGGCCTCTAGCTACCACGAAGTTTCTACAATTCCGGCAGCGAATACCTAATCTCCGCCTCCATTGTATGGTGGTAACTACGTAGTAGTTATCAGTATGATTGGGACGAATGTCCTAAAGAGCCAAGACGGCTTCGTATGGCGTTGTCGTAAGAGCCGCGCTCTACTCCGCACTGGTAACGTGTCTCATCGTCCCAGCTACCGGACAACGGGCCGCGCCTTCACCCCGGGACACGCTATTCGTCGATTGCTCTAAGGACGGAAAGCCGAGGCGGGTCCTGAGTCCAGTTGCACTCTCAGAATGAGAAGCGTGGCGGGCCTACGTCGAGGTCAATGTTCAGAGCGACCCGTGCCTAAACACAACTCAACTGTGGACCGGCAGAGTGAATCATCCATACCAATTGGTTTATCTAATTCCACCCATGCGCGACCTCGCGGGCAATGGAATGGAAATTTTGGGCTGGGCCAGAAATTCCAGGATGCTCTTGGTGAAAACCGAAGCCTGGCAGTGGGGTTCCGATGCGCATGGAAAACAGCAACTGCTTGCCGTCGACGCCGAAACAGGCTTGGTGTACGAACCGGAACTGGAGGCAATGCTTCAAGGCCATCAAGGAAAGCAATGCGAATTTCGGGTCAGTGATGCGGGATTTAGCTCTGACAAGAACGTGATCATTCTGATTCGAGCGAAATTTTTTACCGCGCTTGACGTTGGTGCCACCGAAGCGGACACGCCTGTCGCCCGACGTTGCGGCACTACTGAAGAAACTTGGAGCTTCAATTACGCAACTGGGGAAATAAAGCGGGTGGGGAACAGTGAGCCAGTACTTCTCTTCAAAAAATTTACGTCCTCTGATCCAGTCAAGTGAAGTGATACGAGTGAGGATTGTCTATGACACCACAATCTTTGACGGAACTTTTCGGCCATCATCTTCGTAAATTAAACTAGAAGACAAGGAGAGCCTGTCATGTTCACTTTTCTCCTCTGGTGTCTGTTGTTCGTTCTGTGCTGGCCGCTGGCGTTGTTCGCGCTGGTGATCTACCCGTTCGTGTGGCTGGTGCTCCTGCCATTTCGGATAGTTGGCATTGCCGTACATGGAGTGTTGGAGTTGGTGTGGGCGGCCGTGATGTTGCCGGCAAGACTTTTAACTGCGCCATTCCGGCTGCGGGTGTAGGCCGGGCGTCATCGCCGTGCTTTTTAGAAAGTTATTCCACACCCTTCGCTGGGATTGCCAAGCCTAACTCATTCATCACCATCTGCAAATCTTTCCAGGTTTCTTTCTTCTGCCGGGGATCGCGCAGTAAAAACGCGGGGTGATAAGTCACGGCCAGCTTGGTCCCACGGAAGTCGAACCAGCGCCCACGAAATTCGGACATCGGCGCGTTGATTGCCAGCAATGTTTTTGCCGCCACCGCGCCCAGCGCCACTATTGCTTTCGGCTTGATGGCCGCGATCTGCCGCATCAAAAATGGAGAGCAGGTCTCACACTCTTCACGCTCCGGCGTGCGATTTCCCGGCGGACGGCACTTGATAATGTTCGCGATGTAAACATCCTCCCGCCGCAGGCCCATGGCTTTGATCATGTTGTTGAGCAACTGCCCGGCGCGGCCCACGAACGGCTCACCCTGCTGGTCTTCATCCGCGCCCGGGGCTTCGCCGATAAACATAAGATTAGCCTTAGGATTGCCCACGCCGAACACGATCTGCTTGCGACCTTGTTTATGCAGCACGCAACGCGTGCAATCGCCGATATCTTCACGAATCAACCGTAGCTCTTGCGCAGAATCGACGACCTTCAACTCTGGCTTCGCCAATTCAAACGAGTCTTCTTCTGCTGCGGCGTTAGTTCTCGGTGTCATTTCCTCTCGCTGTTCAGGTTGTAGTTCGCTGAGGTTGGGTTCGGCGGGATCGCGGCGGTAAAAGTCGTAGATTCCTAGTTCGTTGTAGAAGCGGACACGCTCAGCCAAAGCGCGCTTGAGTTGGGGGTCGAGCACGACAGCCATTCGCTATTTACCAATCTTCGCGGGAGAGTTTCGTGGATTTTTCAGGCGTACAACTTGATCAAGCACGCGCTGCGCGACTTCCCATTTCGTGGTCTCGGGGACTTCTACGACTTCATGCTGAGTGATAATGGTGACCGCATTGCGATCGGAGTCGAATCCCACGCCTTCGCGCGAGACGTCGTTTACGACGATGGCATCAAGTGATTTCGAGGCAAGTTTCTTGCGCGCGTTCTCCAGCGCGTTCTCGGTTTCAGCGGCGAACCCAATGATCAATTGCGATTGTTTATGGCGTGCGATCTCGCTGAGAATATCGACCGTCGGTTCGAGTTCAAATGTCATGGGACCACTGCGCTTAATTTTCTGGGAAGCAGCAGACTTCGGCCGGTAGTCGGAGACGGCCGCCGTTTTGATCACGATCGTCGCTTGGGGCAAAAGTTTTAAAACCGTCTGCCGCATGTCTTCGGCGGATTCCACCCGCGTGACTTCAGCGGCGCTCGGCGGAGTCAATTCCGTTGGTCCGCTTACCAGCAGCACTCGCGCTCCGCGCCGCAGCGCAGCTTCCGCTAACGCGTATCCCATCCTGCCACTCGAGCGATTAGTGAGGTATCGTACCGGATCGATTTTTTCTCGCGTGGGACCAGCCGTGATCAAAACCGTTTCGCCGGCAAGTTCCTGTGACGCTCCCAGCGTTTCCAGCGTGGCCGCAACAATGGACTCATTCTCAGCCAAGCGGCCAGCACCAGTCATACCGCACGCCAGATATCCGGTACCGGGCGGCACAATCGTCACGCCGCGCTTTTTCAAAATCTCTAGATTGGCCTGGGTTGCAGAATGCTCCCACATGTTCACATTCATCGCCGGCGCGACTACGATTGGGGCTGTGGTCGCCAGATAAAGCGTGGTAAGAAAGTCGCTGGCGATACCTTGCGCAAACTTAGCGAGAATGTCCGCGGTGGCTGGCACAACCAACAGCGCGTCAATGGATTGCGCCACCGCAATATGTTCGACCGCGGAATCAATATTCGGATGCTCGCTTGCACCCTCACCAAACATATCGGTAATAACTTTTTCGCCGGAGAGTGCCGCAAAGGTGAGAGGCCGGATGAATTCCTGCGCGGCCTGAGTCATGACAACCTGTACGCGCACGCCGCGGTCTTGCAGCAGCCGAACAATCTCCGCCGCCTTATAAGCCGCAATTCCGCCACTGACGCCGAGAGCGATTTTCATAATTGCCGATTGTCAATCTCCAAATGCCAATTGGTTCGGCAGTTGGCAATCGCAAATCAGAAACGCTTACTCTGTTCCCAGCGCCTTGTCGAGCATGTCGCTCACGACTTCGACGGGCGTCTTGGGCGTTTCCGGAATCACCCACTTCACTTTGCCCGCTTTGATTTCATCCTGCGCGATGCGGCAGGGTTTGCGGGAGTGCGTTTCGATCACTGGGGGCGCACCGCCTTGCAACTGTCGTGCGCGGCGAGCGGCTACCAGAATGTATCGATAGTTGCTGTCGAAACCTTCAATCAACTTCATTGTGTTCTCCCCTGTCACTTCTAACGCCCGCCAGTTGTCGCAGCTGTCGAAAACGAAGCCAGGATCGGTTGCAACCGCTCCCGAATATTGCTCAATCGGCAACCTTCGGCCTTGGCCAGCTTCTCCGCATCGTCAGTGGACTGTTGAATTCCCGAGCGCTTCACCCGTTCCGCAAGCAGGATCGCCGTGAGCGCTTCGATGGATTCATCCAGACGGTCGTTAACCAGAATATAGTCGTATTTCTCGTAATTCTCAATCTCCCGACTGGCCGTGACCAACCGGCGTTGAATTACCTCTTCCGCATCCAGGCTGCGTTTTCGCAGACGCGACTCCAAAATCTTACGATCGGGCGGCATAATAAAAATGCTCACGGCTTCGGGAAGTTTGCGCTTGATTTGCTCCGCGCCTTGCACATCAATGTCGAGCAGCAAGTCATGCCCGCTCTGTTGCGCGTCGCGCAGGACGCGCCTCGCCGTCCCGTAACAATGACCAAAGACGTCCGCATGTTCGAGAAACTCGTCTTTCCGCTTCATGTTTTCGAATACCGCGGGTGGAACGAAAAAATATTCCTGTCCATTCTTCTCCGTCCCTCGCGGCGGCCGCGTCGTATACGAAATTGAAAAGTCGAGGTCAGGAACAATCTCCCTCACTTTATCCACGAGCGTCGACTTGCCCGAGCCTGACGGCGCCGAAATAATGTAGACGGTAGTCATTCGAGGTTCTGCACCTGCTCTCTCGCTTTTTCAATATCAGCTTTCATCGACAACCCCAGTTCAGTAATTTTCATCGCCTCGCCAGACAGTCCCGAAGTCTTCGACAGCAATGTGTTCGCCTCGCGATTCATTTCCTGCAATAGAAAATCCAACTTCTTCCCCACTTCCCCGCCCTGATCGAGCAAACCGAGAAGATGTTTCACATGCTGATCGAGCCGCACCAACTCTTCCTGAATGTCGCTGCGATCCACCAGCAGCGCGGCTTCCTGCAGGATGCGCTCCGGATCAATTTGTGAACCAAATAACTCCTGCAGACGACTCTTCAATCTATCCGCATACACATGCAACGCCGCCTGCCGATGCTTCTCGACACCTTCTCGTGCTTGCTGGACGTGCCCCATGCGCTGGCGCAATTCGCGCTCTGTACCCCGTCCTTCTTCTTCTCGCATCTGGTTCAGCCGGGCCAATGCT
>Ga0073928_10005761_pt1 | contig 17120 bp, 17 predicted proteins | sample PaiPotPPA55metaG_FD_76969 | JGI IMG/M metagenome (GOLD analysis project Ga0073928, IMG submission 76969) | Iron sulfur acid spring bacterial and archeal communities from Banff, Canada, to study Microbial Dark Matter (Phase II) - Paint Pots PPA... ... | reverse complement strand
GCTGCCGAGGTCCAGCGCCGCACAACGACACAAGAACAAGCGCGGCAAGCATTAGACTCGCCGGAATTGAGGATCTGCTCATTTATCTAGCCAATCTCAAGCGAGCTGATCTTATTGTTATCGAGAATGAATATAAAGTCTAAGTCTACGGGGCTTCCTGGAAAATTTCCTGAAAGCGTAACATCTCGGTTTTGAATTGAAACTTCCTTCTGACGTCTTCAGCCCAGGCCGTCTGTGGAGAAACACGACACCAAAGCATCAATGTCATCTGCATTGCTCGCTTCGAAATACGATGTGATGACCGCTGGAATTTGCACCTTCACGGTCTTTCTCTTATCAGGCGGAGCAGCGACATTCCTGGACCTCGCCGCAGGATGCGCACTCGAAGGCCGGTAACTACAGATTTCGGCCAGCGTATTCCCCGATAGCTCAGCTGGTAGAGCGTCTGACTGTTAAGTGAAAAAGACCCGATACTCGAATAACTCGCAAACCGCACCTAGTAACGCAAACGCCCATTCCGTAAGAGCTTGGGCGTCTTTCTTGCAATCCGTCCGCGTCCGTCAAAATCCGGCACAATTCGACTTTATGGGGCCACTTTTTGGGCCACGCCGAACGTTCCGCATTACCTGATCTTTCTCGCACCGTTGATGGACTAGTTAAATACCGTTTTTCATTCTCGGAATGTTGTGAAATCGTCATCGTTTCTTGCGGCCTCAAGCAACCTTGGCGCCAATTTCCGAACGTGAAACCTCGGAACGCAGACCAACTCCCCGCCGCATTATCGAGCGCGATTCGCCCTAGCCGCCGCGAGGCGACGGAGTCGGTACGACGGATTGCCTGAATCCGCGAATCCGATCAAATGCCCCTAGGCTGCCATTGGCATCCGAAAACCACACTCTTCCCTTGAGATCGACGACAAGGCTGGCTGGAAAACTGTTCGGCCAGGGGATTGGGAATTCACGAATCGTCAAAGAATGGCGGTCCAGCTCGCCAAGCCTTGCTCCAAGAAATTCGGTAAACCACAGGTTGCCGTCAGGCGCGGAGGCAAGACCAAAAGGCAGCCCGCGTTCAGAAGGTATGGGAAGCTCTTCAATACGCCGATCCGGCAGCATGTGGCCGATCTGGCCGGATGCATCCGTAAACCAGATGCTGCCGTCTGGCTGCGCAACAATCGCAAGCGGGGCAGCCCCTGCCAGCTGCATTACATAACTTGTCACGGAACCAGTCACCGGATTTACTTCGCCGATTGCTGTACGCTGCGTAAACCACAAGTTTCCGTGACCATCAATTGCGATGCCATACGGGCCGCCGCCATGAATGGGATAGCGTTGGATTAAGCCGTCGGCGTGAAGATGAACGAGGATCCCGCGGAGGGCGAGCCACAGGCTATCGTCTCTAGCGACCACGACATCATTAGGTATACCCGGTGGCGACGGGTAAATGATCCGATCCACGGTTCCATTCGCGGCGAAACGCATGAGACGGTTCTGTTCTGCTAGCCACATGCGTCCATGATGGTCGGTAACCAAGCAGTAGCCAAAACTCTCGGGCGATAACGTAAGAAATTTAACGACAGCCAGCGACGAGGGGGAAAAGTGAGCGAGCGCGCCGCCAGTGTTCAGCCAGAGTGTGCCATCTGATGCTTCGGCCGCGCGATCGAACGCTAGATCTCCGCTAACATCGTTCCACGTGCGGATGATGCGTGTGCCATCGCTGGTGTCTTGCCCGACGTTACCTCGAAACGATGGGTGTTTGCGCCAGAAGGCATCGACATCGGGCGTGTATGCGTCGTCTACATAGCTTGTGGCCTGATAGTCTGGAATGTAACGCTGTATGACGTTACCAGTCAGTGTACTGCCGATGCCGCCGTTGCTTGTGAACCAGATCGTTCCGTCGCGCCGCGCAATAATGTCGCTAGGGACAAAATTCTTCATTAGACTGTGAATGGTGGTTTGGCCGGAACTTTGATCGAAACTCCCAAGTCCCGCGTCCGTGCAAAACCAGATCAAGCCGGTCGATGCGGCGGCAAGGCATCTAGGTCGGTATTGCGTGGGCTGCGCAAACTCAGTGACACTCTGCGATTGCGGATCAAGCCTCCCAAGCGCGCCGTTCTTGTCGTCGACAAACCAAATGACGCCCGAAGGATCCAGCGCGATTTCCTTCGGCGTGCTGCCCGATATCGGTAGGGAGAACTCACTCAAGACGCCCGTAGGCCAATGCAGCCGGCCTATTTTTGCGGAGAGAGGCTCAGAGAACCAGACATTGTCTCCTGTGATCGCAATCTCGCCGATCGAACCGAGCGTCACCCCGGTAGGATACTCTGTAATGTCACCACTCCGGGGATCAAGTCTCGCGATCTTTGCGATGCCGGTTTCGGCAAACCATAGCGACCCGTCTGCTGCAACGGCTAGAGAATCCGGATGAGCGCCTTTGACCTTAGCGGGGTATTCGACTACGGTTCCGTCATCTAACACGCGACCGACAAGATCGCCCGCTCCTGCGGTAAACCAGACGCCGCTTGGGCCGGCTGCAATTGTAGTGACGTTGTTATCGATCGAGGGTACTAGCAGAATCTGGGGAGGCGACGACCACGACGTTTCGCGCACAACGCGCTCAATGAAACCATCCATTTGGTTGCCGTTGTAGAGGGATGCATACCAAATCTGGTCGCTACCTGCAATGGCAACAGTGCGTTGGAGGGCAGGATCGGTAAATCGCATGACGTCCGTCGGTGTCGCGTGCGCACTCGGAGGCAAGATTTCAGGTGAAAAGAGTTGCCCGAGCTCTGCAACCGGCACGTTCGATTGAATGTGAACGCCCACGCTGTCGATTGCCGAGTGCGTCGTGCGCGGCTGGGATTGAAGCGGTCCAAGAGCGAAGGCCGTAAACGTGAAGCCAAGCAGCACCAAAGTCCCCAACAAATACGTAACAATACCGGTGAGGCCGTGGCTCTTCGTGGCTCTCATTGCGGCGATAATTGGAGCATCCGCTTCATTCATAGATCGCTATCTGACCGAACAATATTTGCCAGTAATCTCAAGCGGTGTGCCTGCAACCCCAACGCCGACACCGACACCGTCGCCGGCGCCCATCAGCCTATTCGTTCTGCCTCCTGCAACTCTCCCCGCCACACCAATGGTGGTGACTACCCGTTGGCAAGCGCTGACGCCTCCATTGCTCATGGCCTCAGGGAGTCCGTTTAAGGTAACAGATTTTGGTCCCGGGACTCGGGTGATCGCGTATGAGCCGGAGTTTGTGGTAAACGATGCGGCTGTTGGCAGCGACGGAACTCTGTACATAACCTACATGTGGGCATTACTGAATTTCGTATCAGGTGGTGGCCCCTTTCCCTACAAGCTGGCCGTTCTCACGGCGGGAGTGCTGCGACCGATTCCGTCACCACTTGTAGCCGGACCCGCTTATGTCAGTATGCTAAACGCAAACGAGGACCGGGTAGTGCTCAACGCAGGCGCGGAGCCCTATATTCTAGACGAAAAAGGTCTCCATAGGTTGATCTCCCGGGTCAAATTTGCACCAGACGACGACACGGGGCGGCCACCCCCTCTTGCATTGGTTAACGGCGAACGCTGCGCGCCGCCGGCTGACAAGCACCGTTCAGCACTGGATGTGGTGAGCCGAAACGGTCGGCGTCGAGTGCTGCTGACCCCGCGGCAATTAGGGGGTTTGAGTTCCGCTCATGACATGCGGGTAAGCTGCTACCACTTTGGCGTACATAACATTTTTGCGATCGGCGGCCCCTACGACGAACCGATCTATGTCGCATTTGATGATACCCTCCACTTTTTAGTCAACGGTCAGGTCCTGGCGTCCGGCGATCATCGACTTCTGATTGTCACAGATGCTGGCGGCAATCATCAATGGCTGCTCGAAGGATTTGCAACTGACTGAAATTCCGCAATCGCTGCGGGAGGTTGATTTGGTGGAGGGAGCTGCCGGTTCACTAATTCGAGTCGATTTTTTTCTCTTTTCTAAGGAATGGCGAGGACGAAGATTTTGCCGGCGATTTCGTCGTGAAACCACAGTATGCGGGAAAATCGTTTGAGCCCTAGTTGCGGTTGCCAAGTGTCGCCGCTGTATTCGGCGACCTTCCCTGTTTTAACGTCGATGCGTCCGATGGTCTGCGAGCCGATGCGGAAGTAGACGGCATCCTTGAAGCAGCTCGTCACTCCGAAATACCGAGGCTGCGGTAGTGGGGATCCTCCGCAGTTTCCGCCTGGACACACGCGGATAACAGGGAAAGACTTCCTCGAAGGCGCCGGAGTTTGCGCCTCTTGCGATGGATCCGGGTTCGGGAGCCGGTATCTCACTGCGCTGCCATCGGCGCGTATCCGGTAGACACGATACGTTTGGTTCGAGCCGAGTGGGCCATAGGCGGTGGCCCATATATGGTCGTCCGGGCAAGCTGCAATGGCGTTAGCGTTGGCACCGGCCAGCACGACCTGCGTCACGTTACCTTTCATGTCCAACCGGTACAATAATGCGTTTGCGTTGTCGGCGAGCCACAATTCTCTGTGAGGGCCGGTTATGATCGAGCGAATGTCAGCATTGCTGTTAGGCAGCGCAAGCCTGCTGAAATGCCCGTGAGTTGTGATGCGGCCGACAAATCCGTCAGAGATCCCGAACCACAGCGCGCCATCGGGACCGCTGCCAAGCGCGTAAGGGTCTATGCGGCCCCACGGGCTGGAATATTCCGTGATCTTTCCGCTGGTTGTAACGCGTCCGATGCGGCTGAGGCCCTCTTCTGCAAACCATAGGGCGCCGTCCGATCCGGCTACGATGCTCATCGGGTTGCCGTAAGGATCGGGAAGTGGGAAACGTTCGAGTCGTTTGTATGACTCATCGATGTGGCCGATGCTGTTGCCGAGATCGTCGGTGAACCACAAGCCGCCGTCGGGCCCCTGTGTTATGGAGAAACCGAAATCTGAATCGGGAACGGTAAATTCGACAACGATTTGCGGGTGCACGGTGATCGATGCACGCGGATTCAGAGCGGGCATCGGCTCAGGTATTGCCGTCGGAACGAGCGTACTGGTGTTGTTGGCCCTCGGTGACGGGGCAGTTGGAGAGCCGATCAGACCGGCGCTAGCGGTATAAATAATATATTTGCAAGTTGTCCGCGAGCACAGCGCTCCGCCAATCCCATTTGCAAGCTGCAGAAGGGACGGGTCGAACGAGCCATCGTCTACAATATCATAATTTCCCCAGCGTGGGTCGGCCGCCGGCTGGTGGTACGTGTACAATTGCGCCGGATTACTTCCGGGAATAAATATTTTCGCGGGAAGGTATTGCGGTCCGACTTCATCGAGACTTGCGGGAAAGCTGCCGTTGTGATCCACCGCAAATTCCTCGAGCCCGGTTGCGATACGCCGAGGATTCTCGGTGTTTTGCTCAGTGAGTTTCTGCCGCCGTACTTCGCCAAGCATCCACAGTTCGCTCAGGCTGGACAGGTTGCCGAAGAGTAGCAAAGCCACGACTCCGCCGATTAGCGCCGAGAAAAACGCGGCCAGCACGAGCCTCGAATTAATCCAGGCGCGCGTGCTCATGTTTTCATCCTCAGTGTAGGTTGAATACGTGGAAAAACTCTTATGGCATTGCGGCTGGGTCGCCCATTTCGAGTTGCTCGTCTGAATATCGGAGTTATCCCATCATAAGTATCTACGGGTCATAAGTCCGATGGGATCAGCGGCGAGGAACAATCGATTCATTGCATCGGACTCGAGACAGCAAGTACTTTTGAGCGCCTAACCACCGGGCAGACGCTCCAGCGAACGCGGTTCATCTCGGTCAGTGGTTGCGACGGTAGCAGTTGTCAGAAGACGCGAGCTTATCGAGGTTGGCGCGCTCGTTGGGCAACGACCGACTCCACGCGGTGACCGCAGGCATTGGTTTTTCGCGCTCTTTAGTGGGCCACGTGGAGGGATAACAACAGAAAACACGCCAAGAAAAGCCCTTGAAATAAAGCATTCCCCGATAGCTCAGTTGGTAGAGCGTCTGACTGTTAATCAGAATGTCGCTGGTTCGAGTCCAGCTCGGGGAGCCATGATCTGGAGCGGAAAAGCCCGCGATTAATAAAGGATCGCGGGCTTTTCGATACCTGTCAGATTTTCCACTGAGTACCACCATTATCCGCCAAAGTCTGCCTCTTTTGCTGTAGAATTGCTGTAGTAGCAAGCGATAATCTCGCTGGCCGGGAAGACCCAAAGAGGCAACGATCGAAGTCGATTGACCCGAGTTGGACTACTACTTGCTCGGTGTCTTAGCTTTTGACGGATGATGCAATCCATCGCTAACAAGTGGTACTTCCCGATTTCGGTCTTCTTAGCAAACCTGGCGACGCAGGCTGCGGTGTGGATCGGCATTATGGAGAACCCCGCGATCGACAACGTCGCCAGAGCATACTATTACGCGTTTATCGCTGGCCTTGTGGCCGCGTGTACAGCAATACTCTCCATCCTGTTGTTCGCTCTACGATGGCGCACTCGGCCAATAAAGGTGTGGGTGGCGGGTCTGATATTTTGTGCGGTAACGTCGCCCATTTCGCTCGTTTTTGCCCTACCGTCTATATCAAATAACCTACTAAGCGTCTACTTAGATAATGTCTACGGTGCGCACATCGGGGCTTTCTTAGCTGGAATCACTACTGATCTTGCGTTGGCCTTTATCCTGGGAGCTGTGATCGCACGTTTTGCAACTCGGATTAACGTCGGCGCCGCTATTGGACTAGCTTTTGTTCCCGTCTGGCTCTACCTCGTACAGATACCCATTTATTTAATGCGCGCCTCTGTGTTTCAAAGTGTGGATTCGTTGCTTCATCCGGCGCATTCTGTACCTCACAGACTAGCCGCGATACGGGCGGTCCTAAAGTCAGACCTAGTGACGGACCGTCCGTGCGCGTTGGTCGTTGATAAACGCGGCAATCTCTACGTTGCCTCCGATTCCCCAAGCCTAATTGTAGTAATTTCAGGAAGCATAACAGACCATCCCCGACGCGTCGGAGTCATTGCGGGAGCCCGAAACGGCAGCTGCGGACTCTCAATTGACCCTGGTGATGATCTCGTGACCGCGGATTACTCGGCTAATTCAATCACCTTTTACAAGACCCGCGAACCGGGAGAGCCTACTCTCTCGCGTCGCATAGCGGGAGCAAATACCCGTCTGTCTGGTCCCGCAAAAATTGCTTTCGACGGAAAAGGCAGGCTGTATGTGCTGAACAGCCCTACACCGAGCATACTTGTGTTTGATCCCGGCGCAAATGGCAATGCGTCGCCCACACGCATCATTACGGGCGACGCGACATTGCTTGAGGATTCTTCGTCATTTGCTGTAACCAATGACGGGTACATTTACGTATCAAACAATGCTTACTCCGACTGGAATCCAACCGTTCGGGGCTATATCAGCGTCTTCAGCCCAGGTTCAAACGGTAACGTGGCTCCGGTACGAGTTCTGCGAGGCGCCAGAACTACCCTGAGTTATCATCAGAATTTTGCCCTCGATTCTGAGCATAGAATATACGCTCAGGTAGATGCCGGTGTCGCGTATTTCGATTCCAGTGCCAGCGGAGATGTCTCGCCTCTCGGTGTCATTACTCTTCCAGCGACAGGCTTAGAAAATATTACGGATTTCAAGATCGATGCTTCGCGCAATATTTATATCAGTGATCTCCAAAATGCAAAGGTAACGGTTTTTCAATGAGATTGGGACCGAATCTTGTTCAGGGCTTCTAAGCGTCAACACGGTACTAGCGCTTTCCGACGATGATGCTTCTGGATGTCCGATAGCGTAGAGAAGAAAGACACTCGAGGCTTTAAGCTAAGCGCAAACTTAGCAGTCTGGGTCGTGCGCTTGTTGTACAGTTTGGCTTGCTTGTTGCTGTCGCATACCTTTATTCCACCGGTCGTATGGTTTCGGCTGGGCACTGCGCTTACTGTGCTCGGTCTGATGCTACTATTCTGGTTTGTTGTAGTTCAGGTATTGCGAATCGTTTCCATAATCTACTCCGGAATCTCGGTGCGACGGGAAATTCGCACTGACATAACGATAGCTGAACGATCCGCGCTTCCTGATGCGCCGGCGCCGCTTGATCCGGTGAGTATTGACGATCAAAGGGTCAGGGGAGGCGCTCAACAGGATCGAGGAACTTACCGATGGTTGTCCAGACTGTCTGAGGCACTGTCGAGCAAATACTTGGTAGCAAGGATTCAGCGGAACGCTTGAGTCTGACAGGGCGGTTGGGGCGCTGGCTGTATGCGCGCGCCGCATACTCGACAGATGACCTGGCCCGACGTCGAGCTTACAGCGAACTACGTTTGGCACTGAGCGGCCTCTGAATTCTGGAGTACAGATTTGAGTCGTCAGCAATGTGTGTTTGTCAGGGTTCGGCGCTATCCAAGTTAATTGTAGGATAACGAGTCGGGATCTGCCCCGTTGAGGCTCGGAGGATTCGGAGGATCGCTTCCTGGACCAAATTGAGAGCTACGCGGTACTCATAGGAATTCTGGCGATCCGTTGAGGCAAGGTGTTTAATTAGCCCGCCTTGACGTCTTAGTTCTCGCAACGCCTCTTGGTCTGCATTGCTCGACATGGGGCGGTCGAGCGCACAGCGTCGCAAATACTCGCCCATGGAAAGTGAGTATTCCCCGGCTTTCCGCGCTATGAGCTCCCGATCGGCCGGGCTCATCCGGATTTGAAGCCTCTTTGTCATTCTGGTTTCTTTGTGTGCCATTGATTGCCTAAGACCCGTAGGCCCTTCCCGGTGGGCTGACAGTCAAAGTACGAGAAGACGAAGTCGCCGAGCACTTTGCTCGCCCGTGTACATCAATCGCTTGCGATTGTATGTACATGGGCCTACCTTGTCCCCCACGTTTTTTGCTCCATTTGCGCCTTTCATATACGGCGGGTTGGCCAATCGGTCAAGTGTTGGCAACGCACAGAGGCTAGACAAGGTGAACCAATGTCGCGATAATTGGACGGACTGTAGGTCAAGGAGCTCAAGTGGCGGCGAAGCGACGTGGCCGGGGAGAAGGCACAATCTTTCAACGGAAAGATGGCCTATGGTGTGGAGCAATAAGCCTTGGCTTTCCCCTTGAAGAGAAATACCAACGGCGCTACGTTTACGGAAAATCGAAGCAAGAAGCTCTGGCCAAAGTCATCGCACTGAGGGCCGAGGATCCGCGAAACGCAGCAAGTGACAGTCGGACAACGATCGGCAGTTTCTTGGAACGATGGCTAAACGGGACCGTAAAGTCGTCGGTGCGCCCGTCAACATTCAAGTCATATTCTGGAATCACAAGGCGCTATTTGATCCCAGAAATTGGCGGCATCCCGATGACGAAACTTGCGCCACAGCATCTACACGCCATGATTGAGAGACTGGAAGCCAAAAACGTTCCGCCGCGAACCAGGCAATACACCTATGCTGTATTGCACGCGGCCCTCCAACATGGCATGAGAATGGGGATGCTGAACCGCAACGTTAGCGACGCCGTGCCGAGGCCACGTATCGGCCGGAAATCGATGAGTGTTCTCGACGCAGCCCAGGTAGAAGCATTCTTAGCGGCAGCTCGGGCCGACAAGCTGCATACGCTTTACGTGTTGGCAATCATGACCGGAATGAGGTTCGGCGAATTGCTCGCGTTGCAATGGCGAGACATCGACTTGAAGCACTCAACCCTTTACGTGCGGCACACATTGCAAGATCTGGGTGGCAAGCTAAAGCTGCAGGAACCAAAAAGTGCAAGAGGTCGGAGACGAATCGATTTGCCACCTGCAGCCGTTAGGGCGCTTCAGGAGCACCGCCAACGGGTCTCGACTCGGTATCAGCGCTTATCACCGTGGGTTTTTTGCGATAGACGGGGAGGTCCGCTCCGACAAGGCAACGTGACGCGGCGATCTTTCAAAAAGATTCTTAAGACTGCTGGTCTGCCGGCCATTCGGTTTCATGACCTACGCCACACGGCCGCGACATTATTGCTTGCGGCTGGTGTACATCCAAAGGTCGTGCAAGAACGCCTAGGTCACGCATCCGTGGCGCTGACCCTCGACACCTACAGCCACGTCCTGCCGTCAATGCAGCGCGATGCCGCCGATCGCCTTGAGGAAATGCTCGGCAAGCGCGTGTCAATCGAATAGCCGACAGCTCCGGAAGGTAGATATATCAGGCCTAGGGGAACCCACGAAGCGGGAGCTAGAATTGTTCCGGTACCGTACGTATTGAACGGGGGGTACTTCTCTCGTGGGAATCTACGTTGAGATCCTTATTCGCGGTACGATCGATGAGGTTTGGCGCCTCACGCAGACTCCCAAGCTGCATGAACGTTGGGATCTCCGTTTTTCGAGCATTGACTATATGCCTCGGCCAGATACCTCGCGTCCCCAACGTTTTCAATATTCGACTCGCATCGGGTTCGGGATTGTCGTAAAGGGTGAGGGAGAAACATCTGCTGTCCGGTACAGCCCGGACGGCGCGCGCACGTCCTCATTGATGTTCTGGTCCGACGATCCAAAATCGCTCATCCTCACGGGCTCAGGGTACTGGCGGTACGAGCCCGTTGGCGGCGGCGTTCGATTTATCACCGGCTACGATTATAAGACCCGATTTGGCGCGCTCGGACGAGCCTTTGATGCCATTGTATTTCGACCGCTATTAGGCTGGGCCACAGCTTGGAGCTTCGATCGATTGCGCTTGTGGATCGAAGAGAGCGCGGAGCCGGAAGGCTCCTTGCAACGAGCGGTCATCTATGCAATCGCGCGAGTGTCCGTCGCCTTTGTCTTCCTGTATCACGGACTTGTCCCAAAGCTCGTGCGATTTGACCAAGACGAACAACACTTGATGTTGGCAGCGGGAGTCGCGAGTCGGTTCGTTCCGGCCGTCTTGCGCGGCGTCGGAATTGCCGAAATGACGTTAGGCGCACTGTTGCTACTCGCATGGCGCGCCCGGTGGCTCTTTGCGGTAACAATTTTGTTGATGGTAGCAGCAATTGGAGGGGTCGCGATTACCTCGCCCGAGTATCTCGTACGCGCCTTTAACCCCGTGACGCTTAACGCGCTGGTTATCGCTCTTTCGGCAATCGGTCTGTTGGCTTCTCGAAACGTTCCGACGTCTCGGACTTGCTTGCGAAAGAAGGCGGGGGCCTAGTGACCTCGATTTATCAGCGAGCTCTCGGCAACGAGTTCTTTCGTCTACATCCCCAGGTTCAGCGGCGCTTCGGTTTCAGTAGCAAAGATAACGTTGCCTGCATCGGCAGGGGCATCATGGACGAGATCTGGCATGGTGCACCGTATACATTGCCATTTCTTTATCTGGGCACGTGGCGCCGCATTATGTTTCCCGAGATCGCGGCGAGGGTGCCATTCACCATCGAAAATTACGCCTACATAGATTCGCTTGGGCGAGAAACGGTTACCTGGATTCGAACATTCGACACAACACGGCGACGTCGGTTCGATGCCTATATGATATACAGTGGCCAGCGTAAGAGAATCGTTGATTATCTTGGAACTCATCAGCATCTAGCTGTGGACATTGACCTGTCAGTCGCTGAGAATGGTGGGCTTCGGTTGCGTTCTGGAGACCAGCGTTTCTACGAGGGTATAGTTGCCTTTAGTTTCCCACTTTCTGTCTCTGGTATTGCAGACGTTTGCGAATGGTTCGATAATGCCGACAGCAGATTTCGTATCGATGTGCGTGTTACAAATAAGCGTTGGGGACCGCTATTCGGCTATCGGGGTTCATTTGAGGTCGAATGGAAGCCAATGACGTCCGGTGCGATTCCGGAGCACGTTAAGCCGCGGCGCGAGGAACGACGAGAGTAGCGATGGGCTTCAGAGCACATCGCTTCTAATTCGGCGATCAAAAGTGAAGTGTAATCGCATGACACTTGACGAGCTAAAAACCAAAGTCGGAAGTGTAAAATGGTCACTTGCGTGCGTCGCTACGCGGAAGAGAGCGCCGAAAACTGGCGAAGCATCCGGGCCACCTCTGCGGCCGGCAAACACTACTGAGCTAACCAATGAGGAGAGCGCCGCCTTTTCGGAAGTATCGGAATTGGTCGTTGATAAGTGGCTGCTAGGTGAATCCAACGAGCCTCATGTCACAAGGGTGAAATTCCTAATCGACTTATACCGTGAGATGCCATCTTATCATTTCCTTCTCAACTTCCAGTTTTCACTACCGTACGTTCAGTTCTCTCAAGCAGCTCGAAATCTCTATTGGGACTTCATTCGGGATATGCTCTCCTCGGACGACCCGGCCATGGGGGACCCGGTAGCATACGATCTTTGGTGTGGAGCGTTTGAGGATCCGAAACTTGTATCTGAAGCATGGGAAGAGCTAATGCGGGGACAACCGCAAAGGCGGCTCTTGGAAAGGGTGTTGCTGAACTCAGGTCCAGTGCCCTTTGCACTAAAACGCGATTTATTCAGCCAACTGATTGAAGACCAGAGCTGGCATTTTTACATCTATCGAAGTTTGCTGCACAGCAACTTCGACGTTTACGGGGAGATTGATCGCTTTGTCGCACGAGAAATATTAAAGAAGCTCAGCCTCCCCCCTGAAACTGAGCATCTTAAAGACCTCGAATCAGCTTTGGGCATGTAACTTGGTACATGAGAATTGATGTAAAATTGCTGTAGCACTTCGTGATCTCAAACAGGCTCAAGCCCGCTGGGTGAGGATTTCCAATCCTTTTCCGCACTAGACTGTTAATCAGAATGTCGCTGGTTCGAGTCCAGCTCGGGGAGCCACTAAGGAGCCCGCGACGTAAGACTCTCAGTCAATCTCGCGGGCTTCACTCGTTCAGCAGAGCTATACAATAGTCGCCTTCGGCCGCCGGAAATCGCCTCTCCACCCGTAGTCAACCCGTAGTAAGTCTCCACATCCGGTCTATCGAACCTCTTGTGATCTCATCGGCGTCTAAAAGTGATCTGAGGCGGCGCGAAGTCGACCCGATGCCAAAGGGCGGCCTCTATTGACGTAGTTTGAGGTCGCGTGTGATCGAGGAGGGCGGACCGTTTGTCATTACGTTATTGACTTCTTCGTGATAGTCCACGACAAGGCCGGTGGCCGGATCGCAGTCTCCACTCGCGCTAATAGTTTGCGACATGTATTGGTTTTTAAAATCGCCTTTCATCGTAACGCCATCCTTCTCGGTTGCAACGAAGTCAAACGTACGCTGGCCCACAAGCGAGTCCATCATGGTATCGTGCCAAGCTGCGTGGGCTGCGGCATGCGGGCGCATCGCGCAACCTTTCGCGAATACGTTGAAGTAAGGAAAATGAGTCATCACTTGGCCGCCGACGTTGTTGAGGTTTAGGTCCGTCAAATTAAGAATTACACCGCCGGCGCCCGTCTTTGGCTGCATAGTTGGATCGTACTGCGCGGTAATTTCTCCATCCGGCGCGAGCGTCGCAATAAAATTACTGCTCGGGTCGCGTAAGGAAGCTGGCGCGTTGGCTAAAGCCGAATTGACCAGACTTGCTTTCGCATGCGCCTTACCGTCGACCAAGATATCATCCAGGTTCAGCGTGAGGACAAAGCTCTGCGGTTTATTCTGTGCTGCTTCCATTTTCTCCCGATTTTGCTGTGACATGCCGGCTGGGACGCTCGCCGTGCTATGAATGATCTCATTGAAATCGTAGACGATCGTCTGGCCAACGGTCCGCGTCACCGCGAATGCAACTGACGGAATAAGAAGCAACCCAACAACTGAGATAATGACGAGTCTTTTCACAACCCCGCCTCCCAGTCGTTGAGCACTAACGGTGGGAGCGCGCCGTACCGTTCCGGGGCGAACCAGGGAAAGTCGGGCAATCATACTTCGACTGCCTGGGTTGAGCGACGTTGGCTGAGAAAGTCCGCGACAATCCACGCCGTCCCGGCGATCCCGAAAGTCTCAACACCTTCGGTCCAGTTCAGAAAACTATGGGGATCGGCAAAGAGCGCCGGCAGCCATACCAGCAACCCGAAACCTACGAGCATCGCCGTGGTCAATCGAGACGCGAGCAAGGCTATGAACCCCGTAAGGAGAGCGATAGCGGCAAGAGCAAACGCGGCGGTGGTTGCAATCGCCCAGAACATTTGTCCAGGCGGAATCCATTTCGGAACTAAACTTGCGGTTGCAGAGAGATAGAAAAGCTGTTCCAGTGCGAACGAGAGAACACAAATACCGAACGAGTAGTACCCGATCAGCGCCAATCTTGCTGTTCGAGCCGGGGCGATTGGGCCGAAACACGCATATAGGATCAAGGCCCCTGAGACAAATGAGAATTGTTCGAAGAAGTTGCCAAAGCCATTGTAGACGAGCGGATGCTCAATGATGGGCGGTACCGCTAGCAAGGCGAAGGTGAAGTAAATTGCACCCAGTGCGACCGCACCGGCTCGGGCCGTTCTCGGCCATTGAACGGCTACGCCCCCAAGGATTTCGATGGTGGCCATGATGTAGGTGAGAATCTCGCGGTGAGGAACGTCTCCAAGCGCCTTGATCTGCTGCCAATTGTTGAAGTCATGCCACACCAAGGCACAGATACCGGAACCAATCGCCGCCAAGCCATAGACGTAACGCCCTAGCGAATATTTCATGGCAGCGCGTTAGCCGGAATTAGTGCAGATACCTTATATTTGTTTGGAGTGCGCGCGCTAACGGGGTGGTCAAACAATCGTGAACGCTGGGGTAGCTGCAACACCGCGACATTGTCGCCGGTCCGTGCAAAAATTCGTCATCGTTGCATTGCTGCTCGCCGGCTACGATATGTTCCGCACAGAGTGCTCATCAATGACGAAAGTTTAAAGCCGCTGCTTCAGGCGGCAGCAAGCTTTGACAGGGTGCGGTATGGTTTCACCTCGATCCCGAATGACCCAACAACAAGTGCTGTCTCCGTCGAGTCAAAGCCCCATGACGGGTATGACGCGATGCTCCACATCACTACGAAGACGTACCGCACGATTGCATTTCGAAGAACGTCTGCGGGCTATGAGTGGATCGGCGAGCAGGAAGTCTTCCAAGGGCCAAAGCGCTACAAAACTGTTGATGGCACCTTCAACGAAGCAATCTACGGAGAAGATCCGCGTTTAGCAAACATGAACCACCTTACGCTGCGAACGGTCCAACCTATTTTGAGTGAGTGGAGCTATTAGACCCAAAGGGGAGCGCCCGGTTTCTTTGAAATCCCCATGCACTCATGCAGAAGGTGATCGCAGTCGCCACATGCGCAGTCCTTGTCGGTGTGATGATGCAAGACGCGCGATCGGATGAGCTCAGTCCAACCCACCCAATTCCTGACATCGTCCAACGCGCCGCAACCGTGTACCAAGCTGAGGTCCGCGGCGTTGTCGGCATGCAGCGCCATTTCACAACCCTGATACATGCAGGCCCGGTCCACCATACTGAGCGCAGCGACAGCGGCTTCCTCATGCGCGATGGCGTCTTTACGAGAATCAAGTATTATTCAATCGCGGACGACGGGCAACCGTTTACGGCAGAGCAGACGTCCATTCGGGAGTCTCAAACAAATCGTGACTGGTCGGAGGGCAAAATTTACTTTAAGGAGCCCTATGACGAGCGCTTTCTCGGAGACTATCAGTACGACGTCACTGTGAGTTGTTCGGGCTGTTTGGAGGGTACCGTCGCGGTTACTTTCAAAAGCGATATGAAAGACAATCAGCATGGCAGCGGCACTATGTGGATTGACGCGGCAGCTCACGTGATGAAGGTCGAGTTCTCGCCGAACCAACTGCCGCCGCACGCGAACTCGGGAACCGTGACCGAAACCGCCACCGAGGTGATGCCGGGCATATGGTACGTGACACAAATACAGGCGACGTATAAAGGGCGATTGTTGCTATTGACCGGGGGTGCGACGTTTACGGCCACCTTCGATCATTTCCATCGATTCGACCGCGTTGGCGACGCTAACGCAGCCCTCGACAACGGCTCGATTTAAGCCGTTGACATGCAGCGGGGGCAGCTTTAGGCTGCCCGCTCAGACTCCTCCGGCTCGACGCGACGATGTCCTGCGCGAAGCCACACAAACGTCAAGAAGAAGAATGCTGAAAACGATGCTAGCAGCTCCATGGTTAAATCCTATAGCCGCCAGGCCATCCTTGCTATGGACAGATGCCTAAGAAACATCACGTGGATTTCTACACTTGGGGCTTTTTGCAGAACAGATCGGATGCTTGTATCAGCGCTTAGAGGGGTATGACTGAGTGACAGTGGTTCTTCGACTTCTTGCTGTCCTCGGTGCTGGGTTGTGCCTATTCTCGTGCGCCCGGGGTCACACAGCAGATGTGCCGGCTGTTGCAACGATCATCGGACGCGCAGCCGGCGCTGTCCGTCAGGCTGTGATACCCCCTTCAAAGCGTGTCGATCACGTGACGATTGTCATCATGGAAAATCATAGCTTTGAAAATATCATCGGGAATAAGCAAGCACCATACATCAACAAACTCGCGCAGGGAAACATGCGCTTCACAAAGAGCTATGCGGTTGCGCATCCGAGCGAACCGAATTACGTAGCGCTGTATTCCGGTTCCACCCAAGGGCTCAAAAGCGATGCGTGCCCGGTTAATTTTAAAGCCCCGAGTCTCGGGGGCGAAATACTTTCGGCTCACAAGTCAATTAAGGGGTACATGGAAGACCTACCGGCGGTTGGGTCACCTGTGTGCGCAGCGGGCGAGTACGCGCGTAAACACAATCCATTGATCGACTTCGCCGAAACGCTGGCGACCAGCAGCGTACCCTACCCTCAGATCGCCGCCGACTTGAACGCAAATCGGTATCCGGCGATCGCGTTTGTCGTGCCTAATCTGCTGCACGACATGCATGACGGAACAATAGCGATGGGCGACGCTTGGCTCGCAAGCAACCTCCCTGCAATCCTGAGCTTTGATGCCGCGCACAAAGGCTTGCTCATCCTCACCTGGGACGAAGACGACAAGGGTGCAGACAATCACATCGTGACGATTGCTGCCGGGCCAATGGTCCGCGTAGGCCAAAGCGATCAGCCCATCAATCACTACAGCGTGCTTTCAACGGTCACCGACCTCTTTGGGCTCCAGCCGCTCGAGAACGTGAGTCCCATCAGCGAACTCACTCGCTAGG
>Ga0073928_10005759_pt1 | contig 17121 bp, 14 predicted proteins | sample PaiPotPPA55metaG_FD_76969 | JGI IMG/M metagenome (GOLD analysis project Ga0073928, IMG submission 76969) | Iron sulfur acid spring bacterial and archeal communities from Banff, Canada, to study Microbial Dark Matter (Phase II) - Paint Pots PPA... ... | reverse complement strand
GGCGACTTTCAGCCGGCGTTCGAGTTCTTTCACCACTTCGCCGTGGCTCGAACGCACCACCATATAGACGAAGAAACCTTCGCGGAGCTTCGCCACGCGATAAGCCATGCGCTTCCGGCCCCATTTTTCGGTCTTCTCGATTTTTCCGCCCTTCTCGGCGGCGACGTGCTCGAGCGTTGTGATTACTTTGTCGACGTCCGCTTCCGGCGTATCCGGACGGCAGATAAAAATCAGATCGTACTGGCGTTCTTCCATTGTGTCCTCGACTCCTTGCAATCAGTGCTACAGACTCAAAATCTCAAAGCGGCGAACTCTACAGCGCCCTACGATTCTTCTTCCGGTGGTACAACGCGGCGATTGAATTTCGTCATCGCCTTGTTTACGCCTTCGGTAATCATCGTCTCCACCGCATCGGCTGCGTCCACGGCCATTTGCATGGCAATCTCGCGCTCGGGCTTGCGCATGGGCGTGAGGACGTAATCCTTGCGGCCGCCCCACATTTTTTCCGGCCCGACTCCCATGCGCACTCGAATGAACTCGTCCGTGCCAAGCGCGCCGATGATGGACTGCAATCCGTTGTGCGTGCTGCCAGATCCCCGTTCACGAATCCGCAACATGCCCCAAGGCAAATCCGTCTCATCGAGCAGGACGATCAGATCCGCCGGACCCGATTGGTACCGCTCGAGCAACTGGCGCGCGGGCGCGCCGCTGAGATTCATCATCGTCTGCGGCTTGGCCAGAACCACTTCCTCTCCTGCTACTTTGCCGAGGCCCACGTAAGACTTCGCTTCCGGCCGCGTGACGCGAATTCCGGCGCGTTCCGCGAGCGCATCCACCGCGAGAAAACCCAGGTTGTGCGGCGTCCATGCATAGTCTTCGCCGGGATTACCGAGGCCGACGATCAATCGCATGTCGTGTGCAGTTTCATGCCGAGCACAATCTCATCGCGCCTGCATTCTCACGCGCATATCCGGCTCGCCTACTTCTCCTTGCCCTTTTTCTCGGGTTTCTCGACTTTCGCAGGAGCTGCCGGCACCGCGCCTTCGGCTGCACCCTCTTCCTCCTTCTTACCCTTTTTGATGACCTCGGGTTCAGCGGGCGCTGTTTCCGTCGCTACCGCCGCTTCGGGCGCCGGTTCTTCTTCCTTCTTGAGAACCACGACGTGTGCCAGTACGCGCAACGGGTCCGTGATTAGTTTTACTTTGTTCGGATCGAAGGGCAGGTCGGCGGCGCGAAGCTGCTTGCCGATCAGGTATTCGCTCACGTCCACTTTGAATTCTTCAGGAATGTCGCTGGGGAGGCACTCGATTTCCACTTCGCGGGTGACCATTTCGAAGACGCCGCCCTGCATTTTCACGCCTTGCGGCTCGCCAAACGTGTGCACGGGAATTCTTACGCGCATGCGCACATCCATCGCCACACGATAAAGATCCACATGTAGAAGCTTTCCGCTCACCGGATCCACCTGCCAGTCCTTCACGATGGCATTTTCCTGATTTCCACTCGCCACCTGCACGGTGAAGATGGTGTTGTGGCCCGACTCCGAACGCAGGATTTTCGCGATTTGTTTGGCATTCACCGAAAGCGAAATCGCGCCCTTGCGGTTGCCGCCGTAAAGAGTGGCCGGAACCATTCCAGTGAGGCGGGTGCGCCGCGCGGCGTTTTTCCCTCGCGTTTCTCGAATCTGTCCTTCTACATTGAATGTCTGCATACGTTTTTCCTTGTGATCGATAAACTAAATAACCGCAAACTAGATAAAAAGCTCGCTAATCGACGTTTCCTCGTGAATCGACTGGATGCCGCGCGCCAGTAGTTCAGCCACGCTGAGCACTTTGATCTTCGAAATTTTTCTGGCCGCGTCATTCAGCGGCACCGAATCCGTTACCACAACTTCCTCGATCTGCGACTGCACGATGCGGTCTACCGCTGGGCCCGACAACACCGGATGCGTGCAAGCAGCAAACACCTTCGTTGCGCCGTTCGCAAGCAGCGCTTCGGCCGTTTTCACCAGCGTCCCCGCCGTGTCGATAATGTCGTCGACAATCAACGCCGGCCGGCCCGCCACATCGCCGATCAGGTGCATCACTTCGCTCACGTTGATGTCGATCCGGCGCTTGTCGACGATAGCCAGCGGCGCATCGATTTTCTTCGCGAAGTACCGCGCGCGTTCCACGCCGCCCGCATCGGGCGAAACCACAGTCAAGCCCCCAAGATTTTTCTTCTGAAAATATTCCACCAACACGGGCGCGGCGAATAAGTGGTCCACGGGGATATTGAAATATCCCTGGATTTGCGGCGCGTGCAAATCAAGTGATAGCACGCGGCTCGATCCCGCCGTCTCGAGTAAGTCCGCCACCAGCTTCGCCGAAATCGCGACCCGCGGCCGGTCTTTGCGATCCTGTCGCGCGTACGGGTAATACGGGATCACCGGCGTAATGCGCCACGCCGAAGCGCGTTTAAACGCGTCGACCATCAGCAGCAATTGCATCAGGTGATGATTTACCGGATGGCTGCAGGGCTGCACCACGAAAACGTCCGCCCCGCGTACATTTTCCAGAACCTGATAGCGCGTTTCACCGTCCGAAAACTGGCCGTGCTCGGCGCGGCCGCGCGTCACCCCCAAATAGCCGCAGATCGCATCCGCCAGCGCCGGATTCGCAGTGCCGCAGAAAATTTTGAATTTCTCGTCGACCACAGATCTAGCCTCAGCCGGACGCGCGCCAACCTACGGCCCGGCGATAGTCTTCCCTGGATAGAGTTTCAGCGACGAATACAGAATCTGCCGGGAACTCTCGGGCGGCTCGGCGCGCCTGCGCTGGGTTTCGGAAAACTCCAAACACCGCCGACCCGCTACCCGCCAGCGCGGCATCTGCGGCTCCTCGCTCGAGCAATCCGGCCCGGATTTCTCCAAGTCGCGGATGGCGGCGGAAGACCGGCCCCTCGAAATCGTTCGAGACGCCCGCCCCCGGCCGGCTCCAGCACAGAGCGCAGAACCCATGAATTTTATGGGTTAAACGCTCGTTTGTCAATTCAGCAGACAGCCATTGGTAGGCGTCCTTCGTGCTGACGCCAATCTCGCGGGGCGACACGACCAGGATCGAGCGTTTCGGCGCGTCGGCCAGCGGATAGATTTCGTCTCCACGGCCTACTCCGAGCGCGCGCCCACCAAAAATGAAAAATGGCACGTCCGCGCCGAGACTTGCGGCAATCTCAATCAGCCGCTCGAGGGGCAATTTATTTTTCGTCAGATTTTTCGTCAAGCGGAGCATGCCGATCAGCGCCGCCGCTGCGTCGCTAGACCCACCTCCAAGGCCGCGCGCCACCGGTATGCGTTTTTCAAGTCGCGCGTGAATTCCCCCGAAGATGCCAAGTTCGCTTCGCATTACGTCAATCGCTCGCCACACAAGATTTTCAGGGCCTTTCGGAATGTGAAGGTCAGTCGTCTCGAATGAAATCTGGTCCGGTGAAGTAAGGGAGAGTTCCAGGGTATCGTGCAGGGAAATCGTCTGAAAAATAGTGCGCAGCTCGTGGTAACCATCGGTTCGCTTGCCCACAACGTGCAGGCAAAGATTGACTTTGGCAAACGCGCGCAGGCGCACCGATCGTTTCACAGGATTCTTTCGAGCCATGCGCGGGAGCTTACTGCGGTTTGCTCGTTTCCGGAGAGGATTTCTGCGCGAGCCGGCGCTTCAGAGTTTTCAATTGCCCTTCAAGCTCGCTCACCTTTTCGCCCTCATAGTCGGCCGGCAGCGAATGCTGCCACTCGGCGAGCGCGCGTTCCATCAATTCAGCGGCACGCTCCGTCTGTCCCAGTTTCAGGTAGACGTCAGCAAGATGCCCGAGAACTGTTGGATCGTGCGGCGTGCGGTCCGCAGCCTTGCGAAGATTCTCTTCCGCTTCGGCCAACTTGTTCTGCTTGTAGTAAGCCCACCCGAGGCTGTCGAGATACGCGCCGTTATTCGGTTCCTGCGTAATGGCGCGTTGGATAAGAGACATCGCTTCATCCAGCCTGATTCCGCGGTCCGCCAGCATGTAGCCGTAATAATTCAGCGCGCCTGCGTTCGTGGGATTCAACTCGAGAACTTTGCGAAACTCTTGTTCGGCCTGATCGAACTTCTTCTGCCGCTCGTAAATCGCTCCGAGTAAGAACCAGATCGTTTCCTTTTCGGATTTCTCGTGGGCCATCTGCTCGGCCTTGCCCGCGGATTGCTCGGCGTCGGCGTAATGCTTGCCGCGTTCTTGCACCTGAGCCAGATCGAGATAGATTTCCTGGTCGCTGTCATTTCCGCTGAGAAAGCCGGAGAGAAGCTTCGTCGCCGCGTCCGTATCGGATTTTTCGCCGTACAGCATGGCAAGCGTCACGTTGAGGTCTTTGTCTTTGGGAGAGTCGCCCAGCGCCTTCTTCGTCTCGGCGATCGCTCGGTCGACGTCATGACTCTCGCGGTAGGTATCGATCAACAGCATCTGCGCGCGCTTTTTCGATTCCGGGCCAAGCTGCGCCATGTCCTGAAACGTACGGACCGCGGCGGAATAATTCTGCTGTTCCCGGAACGCGCGGCCCAGCTGCTCGTACAAAATCGCTAGCGCGCTCGGATTCGCTTCGCTCCCGGACTGTGCTTTGATTCCCGCAATGGCGTCCGTCAATACTTTCACCGCGTCGTCGTAGCGGCCCTGATCCTCGTACAGCAGCGCCTCGTTGTACAGCACCTCGACGCTGCCCGGCGCCAGCTGTTTCGCGCGCAGCAAACTCGATTCGGCCTGATCGAATTTCCCCATTCGCCGATACAGTTGCGACATCCTCAAAAAGTTGTCCGACGTGCCCGGTTCGAGCTCCGATAGGCGTTTGAACTGTTCGAGCGCCTCGGCGTACTTGTCCTCCGACAAAAGCATCTGCGCGAGACCGTGACGATGCGCTGGATCGTCCGGGTCTCCTTCGATGGCTTTGCGATACGCTTCTTCTGCCTTCGCGTAATTTTTGGATTGCGAATATGCGTCACCGAGGAGGTCAAATACTTCCGGCGACGATGAATCTCCCGCCGCCTCGCTCAGCAGCGTCACCGCTTCCTGCCCTCTCCCTTCGTCGATCAGGAGCTGGCTCAATTGTTCCAGGGCGGGCCCATTCTCGGCGTTGTGCCGAAGAACTCCGCGAAGAACCTTTTCCGCCTCGCTGTGCTGATTCTCAAAGCGGTAAAGGCGCGCAAGCCATAGCGCCGAACTGAGATCGTTCGCATCGCTCTTCAAGACGGCCTGAAACTGCGCGATCGCTTTATCGAGATTTTCCTTCTGGACGTCACCCGCGCTCAAATCGCCGAGCGTTCGAACGTATATACGCGCCAGCAGGCGATGCGCGTCCACATTGTCGGGCTCGATCTTCAGCACTTCCTGCGCTTCCAGAACGGCATCGCGGATGTGCTGCGATTTGGCGTAAATTTCGGCCAGGCGCTCCATGATCACCGGCGCGCCGGGAGAAATCTCCAGCGCTTTCTTGTACGCGTCGATCGATTCGGTGGCCAGCTCGGAACGGCCCGTGACCTCGAACTGCATTTCGTCTACGTGCCCGGTCGTAAAATAATAGAAAGCGTCGCCGCGCATTTTCTCATCAGCAGGGCTGGACGGCTTCTGCTTGGCCGCAGGATCCGATTTTTGTGGATGTTGCGCGCCGGCCGGACGAGAAGGGTCCAAATCTGGAGGCGTTGTCGGCAGCGGTGAATCCACACCCTGAGCCCAAGCCCCATTGGTGGTAACAGCGATGTTGATAGCTAAGATTGCGATGCCAAGAATCATTTTCATGTGGTGTCCGGAAAACTCCATTATCTAACAGGCCCTTGAGACGGTCAAAGTTTTACCCTGTCGAGGGTTCCAGCCTCGCAGTGGCCCACCTTATTGCGACGCACGGGAACTCGATTGGGATGCAATCAATTCAAAAATACCCCGGGAAAAGCTTCATTCAACTTTAAGGTATGTTCTGGGTGGTGGGTAGCTCTGCTTAACTGCGCCTGTTAACGACGTCCGCTAATGACGCCCTCAATGATACGCCTTAATGTCGAAAGTGCCGGACCCCTGTGAATACCATCGCCATTCCGAGCTTGTTCGCCGCCGCGATCACATCGCCGTCGCGCACCGACCCACCCGGCTGAATCACTGCGGTAGCGCCGGCTTTACCCGCCTCCTCGACGCCATCTGGAAACGGAAAGAACGCATCAGACGCTACGACGCTGCCCGCCAGCGCCAGCCCTGACGTGGCCGCCTTGATTACCGCAATCTTTACCGAATCGACGCGGCTCATTTGCCCCGCGCCCACGCCCAGCGTTTGCCCGTCGCGCGCGAAGACAATCGCATTCGACTTCACATGTTTCGAAACTTTCCACGCAAACAGCAAGCTTCGCAGTTCCTCCATAGCAGGTGCGCGCTCGGTGGCAACCTTCAGTTCAGCTTCGCGCAACTCGTGCCGGTCCGCTTCCTGAACCAGCACTCCCCCGGAAATTCGCTTGATCTCGAGTTCTACAGGAGCAGCCTCGCGCGGCATTTCCAGCACCCTTAAATTCTTCTTGGCCCCCAAATGCACCAGCGCCGCCGAATCGAATCCCGGCGCCACGATGCATTCCACGAAAAGCTTCGCGATTTCCTCGGCCGTCGCAGCGTCGAGCACGCGGTTCACCGCGATCACCCCGCCGAACGCCGAAACAGGATCGCACGCCAACGCCTTCAAGTACGCCTCGCGAAGCGTTTCCTGTTCCGCGCAGCCCGCAGGATTGTTGTGCTTGATGATGGCCACTGCGGGATTGCGAAATTCCTCAACCAGCGCCCGCGCGGCATCGACGTCCACCAGATTGTTATACGAAAGCTCTTTGCCCTGGATCTGCTTCGCGCCGGCAAGCCCTGATGCGGTACGCCCCGCAGGGATGTAAAGCGCCGCGTTCTGATGCGGATTTTCACCATAGCGCATTGTCTGGCGGCGTTCGAGCGCGATGTGAATGCGCGCCGGCAGCGGTTCCAGCTGGCCCAGCGCAACATCGGGACTCGCTGCAAGCCGTTCAAGTTCCGTGGCGATTTCGCCGTCGTAACGCGCCGTTCGCGCGTAAGCTTTGCGCGCTAGCGCCAGCCGCGTCGGAAGGCTCAGTTCGCGCCGCGAGCGAAGTTCGGCGACAACCGCGGCATAATCGCTCGGGTCGGTAATCACTCCAACGCTGTGAAAATTCTTTGCCGCTGACCGAATCATCGCCGGCCCGCCGATGTCGATGTTCTCGATCAATTCCTCCGGCGTCACGCCGGGCTTCGCCGCCGTCGCGGAAAATGGATAAAGATTCACCACTACCAGGTCGATGGGCACGATTCCGTGCTCGCGCGCTTGCTTGCGGTCGTCTTCTTTCCCGCGCTGAAACAAAATTCCGCCGTGAACCTTCGGATGCAGCGTCTTCACGCGCCCGCCCAGCATTTCAGGCCACCCGGTAAGGTCGGCGATGTCGAGCACCGGAACGTGCGCATCGCGCAGCAGCTTGGCAGTTCCGCCCGTCGAAATAATCTCGATTCCCAGCAGCGCCAAGTCGCGCGCAAATTCCACGGCGCCGGTTTTGTCGTAAACACTGATCAGCGCCCGCTCGATTGCCACAGCAGAGCCTCCTCAACAAAAGGGTGCCCAGTGTAAGCGTTCACGCGATTTTTCGGAAGGGGTTGGCCTACGGGCTCGTGATCCGTGTCCGTTCACCGCGCTTATCGGAAAATGTTGATTGAGCGAAGGCTCGAAAGAACTGTTACTTCATTTCCGTGGAATCGATTAGTGCGAGTGATTAATCACTATTCCCGTGACAGCGGCGGCAACGCCAAACAGAGGAGCAAAGGTAGCGGTCCAGACAAAGATTGAGGTACCAAAACTTGCTTTTTGCGCAACTTCCGGGACAGGTATAAGTACCAAATACACGCGCCACCAACAAGCCAGAGGATAATCCCAATATGAACGATTTGCCATTGGTTGGCAGTTAGGAGCCTGGCGACGATACCCAACCACGGTGCCACCGCCGGCACAGTTGCAACCGCGATGTACGTTCCTTGCGGCTTGGGGCACATTGCAGTGAGATTCTACCAATTGATGCACGTCGACGCGAAGAAGCGCATCGGGCTTCATTGCGCGAGACGGAATCAGCTCGAAATGCGAGCCTTCAGCTTTACGCGGCCACCTTCGATGCTCACGGTGTACTCAACCGCCTGGCCGCCTTTGCTCTTGAGGTCGCTCGTCTTCTGCAGCACGAACCGCTCGAAATCTTTCAAGCTTGGTGCGCTGGATTTGTCGCCGGCCTCCGAGCGCGCCTCGATCAGCTTCTGATACAGCCGTTGAACTTTTTCCTTCTCGCGCTTCGGGTCGGACAACGACAGCGCGAAAGCATCCGCGGCCTCTCGCGCTTCGGCATCACGCTCCGCGGTTTCCGCCGAGGCTTCCGCGACAGCCACGCTGTGCTCGGCGGCAGCTGCGGAAACTACCGAAGACGCTGGCACGGGGGCAGCGGCCGCTTCGCGAGCGGCTGCGCGCTGACGCTCCGCTTCAATTGCTTTCGCGGCTGCGCCGTAGTGATGCTGCGTGACAGCCCCTTCTTTCGCCAGCGTTTTCTTGCGCCACATGTCCACATACTTTGCATAGGTGGACGAGAGGTTGTTGTATCGGAAACGCTGCCCGGTGCTCAGCTCGGCGGCGCGCTCGGCGTACCGCTTCACCAGATGATCGACGCGCCACTGCGTGTCCGCGGGAGGGCGCGAACGTCCGCCGCCGAAATATTGCTCGTATTCAATCTTGAGCGTGCGGAGGTCGCGCTCGATTAGGCTCAAGTCCTCGTCGATGGTGGCCATGGCGTCTCGGAATCCCCGAGTTTTCAGCGTAGAGGCTGATTCCGGCGGCGTCAACGACCGCCTTTCCGCGCTTGTCGCAAAGAGAAAGTGCCGCGATTGCGGCTCTGTATCGTATTGTGATTAAATACCTTAGCGATGAACCCGCCAGCCGATCCCGCCGCGAAAATGCAGAGGCAGCCCAGTGCCCCGCTGCGCGCCATCCCTTCCATCGACGAACTCTTGAACCGTCCGGGACTGGCAACCCTTGCGGAAAAAGCAGGCCGCGCCCTGGTAACCAGAGTTGCGCGAGCAGTCGTCGCGGATTTGCGAGCGCGGATGAAGGGCGCGCCATCGGCGGACGCGAATGTCAACTCTCGCGCCGGTTCCGATTACAGAGTCTTCGAACCAACGGCGCTCGAGGCGCGAATTATTTCCGGCGTGGAAGAAGCGCTTGCGCCATCCCTTCGGCACGTCATCAACGCGACCGGCGTAATTCTCCACACAAATCTCGGCCGCGCGCCGATCTCCGAAGCTGCCGCCGCGGCGATCGCGCGCACGGCAACGCGCTACTCGAACCTCGAATACGACATCGAATCCGGCGAGCGGGGCAAACGTGACGTCCACACCGGGCGCCTGCTCGCGCAACTCGTCGGCGCCGAATCTACCATCGTCGTCAACAACAACGCCGCTGCTGTTTTTCTCGTGCTGAATACTCTGGCGAAGGGCGCCGAAGTGATCGTCTCGCGCGGCGAGCTCATCGAAATCGGCGACGGCTTTCGCATCCCGGACATCATGGCTGAAAGCGGCGCGGTGCTGCGCGAAATCGGCACCACGAATCGCACCCATATTCGCGACTACGAGCGCGCCATCAACGAGCGCACGCGATTGCTTCTGCGCGTCCATCCTTCAAATTTCCGGATTACCGGATTCACCGAGCGCCCGTCCCTTGAAGACCTCGCAGGTCTCGGCCAGCGCTTTCAAATCCCCGTTTTCGAAGACCTCGGCTCGGGGTGCCTCGCTGACCTCGTGGCCAGCGGAGTTTCCGAACCCGTCGCACGCGCCAGCTGCGACGCAGGCGCGGGAATCGTTTCGTTCAGCGGAGATAAGTTGCTAGGTGGTCCGCAAGCGGGAATAATTGCCGGGAAGCGCGACCTCATTGAAAAGATTCGGCGCAATCCGCTCTTCCGTGCGCTGCGCGTCGACAAACTCACCATCGCCGCGCTCGAAGTGACGCTTAACGCCTACGTGCGCGGCGCGCTCGACGAAGTTCCCGCGCTGCGCATGATCCGAATGACGGCGGAGGAAATCCGCGAGCGTACGACGAAATTCGCTGAGCAACTTCGCAAGTCAATGCAAGAAGCGGTGCGTGATAAAGTGCGTGTCGAAGTGCGCATTGAAGTCCGCGAAGGGTTTTCCGTCATCGGCGGAGGTTCGACGCCCGATCAGCAGCTTGCTACTTGGGCGCTCGCCATTTCGAGTCGCAATCATTCCGCCGCGGAATTGGAAGAAGGTTTGCGCAAAACCAAGAGTGGAGTTCCGGTGATCGCGCGAATCGAAGACGATTTCCTGATTATCGATCTACGCACCGTCTCGCCCGACGAAGAAGCCGCGCTCGCCGCTGCTCTAACCTCGGCTCTCGCCGAAGCGCTTGGTTAACCACGAACGGCATATGAACGCTCGTGATCTTCTTTTCAGAACCAACCGGTTTAACTTGTCTAGCGTGCATCCGCACTTCATCAACCCTTGCTGCTTCGGTGAGGACCTCGCCGCCTGGCTCCGAGGAAAACTGAGCGAACGGGGAATCGCTGCATCTCAGCCTTTCCAGGAAGATTGGGGCTGGGAGCTTCCGGCAGATTTTGACAGCAATTCTTACTATTTGGGCATGAGCGGCAATTCCGGCGATGGAGCAACCGACAATGGCGAATGGCGGATCATCATCGAAAAACGGCGGTCGATTTGGGATCACATCACCGGCAAAGGCAAGATTGCTGGGGACGATCGGATGCTAACGTTAGTCGAAGACATCCTTGCAAACCAAGCTGACTTTCACGATGTGCGCAGGGCTTAGAAAAGCATCGGCGACTACAGGCGATTGATTACGCTGGCGACGCAGCCGGCGCCGAAGCCGTTGTCGATATTTACGACGCTCACGTTTGACGCACAACTGTTCAACATGGCAAGCAGCGCCGTAAGGCCTCCGAAGCTCGAGCCGTAGCCCGTGCTGGTGGGCACGGCAATCAGCGGCGCGGAAACTAGTCCGGCGACCACGCTTGGCAGCGCTCCTTCCATTCCCGCGACGCAGATGATCACGCGCGCAGTCGTGAGCTTTTCGCGGTGTTCGAGCAAGCGATGCAATCCCGCTACTCCCACGTCGTAAATCGCTTCCGCGCGATTGCCCATCGTCTGCGCGGTTACGAGCGCTTCTTCGGCGACGGGTATATCGCTGGTCCCTGCGGAAACAACGAGAATGAGGCCCTTGCCATGATTCGCGGCGTCGCGCTTGATCGCGATCGCGCCCGACAAAGGATAGAACTCCGCCTTCGCTGCGCTTCCGCGCAGAGCGACGCGCGACATCTTCTTAATCGCCGCGAAAACTTGGGCGTTCGCGCGCGTGATCAAAATATTGTGCGAAGCTTTCGCGCGCAGCATCCCGCGGGCAATCTCGACGATCTGCTTCGGAGTTTTTCCGCGCCCGAAAATCACTTCGGGATAACCTTGGCGCAGCGAGCGGTGATGATCGATCTTCGCGAAACCGAGGTCCTCGTACGGAAGCTGGCGCAGCCGCTCGACGGCGCTTTCCACCGTCAGTTTGCCGCGCTTCACCGCTTCAAGAAAATTCCGAATGTCTCGTTCGTCCATAAGTTTTTTTCGTTGTGATTTAGTCCAGCACCGCAGCTTAACATCGCAGTTTAGCACTGAAGTTGCGGGCGATTCTCGCCAGACCACGTTGCATCCGTGCTGGCGTATCCGTGCTAAAGTTGCGCCGAATTCACCGCCGTCCGGAGGCGCTCAATGTATCTTCTATGGGAAATCGTGATCGGAATCCTCGCGGGATATCTTGCGGGGCTGATCGTGAAGGGCCGCGGCATGGGAGTGCTGGTGGACTTGATCGTCGGAATTATCGGCGCGCTGATCGGCGGGCGAATTTTTATGTCGTTCGGGATTGGCTTCCCATTGATCGGACAGCTTGTCGTCGCGACGATCGGAGCCGTGATCCTGCTGCTGTTGATTCGCGTGATCAAGCGCGCTTAAGTCCACCGCCTCGCCGCCGTTCGTCCGGGCGCGTCTTTATTTTTCCTCCTTTCCCGTTACGTCAACTACCGTCACCGGCCCGTATTTCGCCAGCGTTTCCTGAATTGCCTTGCGGTCGCCGACCGCTACCCACTGCATGTGGTCGAGGTCCACAAACTTCTTCGCCGCCGATTGCACGCTCGCAGCGTCCACGGCGGCCACGCGGTCAGGATACTTCTCCCAATAGTCCGAGGGCAGGCCGAAATGCGCCGACGTGAGCCAGTTGCCCAGCAGTTGCGCAGGCTGCTCGAGCGAAAGAGCGAAGTTTGCGACGATGGCGCGGCGCGCGTCGTCGAGTTCGCTCTGCGGCACCGGTTCATTGTTGATGCGCTTGAATTCGTACACGAATTGCGTCATCGAACCATCCGTTACGGGAGTACGCACCGGCGAAAACGCAAACCATAGCCCCGGATAAGTCTCCGCGTCAAACCTGCTATAGGCGCCGTAGGTGTAGCCGTGTTCTTCACGCAGATCGAGAAACAACCGCGCCTGAGCACCTCCGCCCACCACCTGATTCATAACCGCGAGCGTGGGATAGATCGGATCGGTGCGGCGAATGGATTGGCCGCCGCCGATGATGTACGTCTGCACGGACGCGGGGCGATCGACCAGCGTAATTTTTGCGGTCCGTAGCGTGACAACCGCGGGAAATGCGAGCGGCGCTTCGGCTTTGCCAGTCCACGCGCCGAAATACTTTTCGATCGTGGCGCGCATTTCGCTTGACTTGAAATCTCCGGTGACGCCCAGGATCGTGTTGCCGGGGCGGTAGTGCTGATCGTGAAATTTCTTGAGGTCGTCGCGCGTGGCTTTCTCGATTGACTCTTTCGTCGGAGATGAGACGGCAAGCGGCGCGTCGCCATAGAGGACGCGGCGAAACATCTGCTGGCCCAGGAATGTCGGATTCGAGAGGCGATCCTCGATGGCCGCGGCCTGGCGCTGCTTGTATTTTGCAAGCTCGGCTTCCGGAAACGCGGGGTGCAGCACGATGTCGCTCATCAGGTCGAGAATCTGCGAGGCACTGTCGATCAGCCCGGAGCCATTCACGGAAGTGTAGCTTGCGCCGAAACGCGAATCGGCGGACAGCGAAGCGCCGAGGGAATCGACTTCCGCCGCTATTTGCGAACTCGTCCGGCGCTCGGTCCCTTCGCGGAGCATGTCCGCGGTGAACGACGCGAGCCCCGGCAGATCATTCGGATCGGCCAGTTGGCCCGGGCGAATCCACATGGTGAACGCAATCGTCGGCAATTTGTGGTCTTCGAGAAGAAGGAGCGTGAGCCCGTTCGGCAGTTTCACGGTCGCAGGGACCGGAAGTTTCACGCGCAGAATTTCCTTGCTCACCGGCGCGCGATTGAGCCGCTCGACTTTGCTCACCGACGCAGATTTGTCCTGCGCGCGAGTTGCGGAAGCTGCGAACGCCAGTAACGCGGCGAGCGCAGCAAACGTGAATGGCGTGCGTAGCGAGCGCGTCCACTTTAACGAAACAAAACTCTTGGCGTCGGTTCTCATTGCGCCCCCTTGGTTCCGCGTGCGTCGGCTCCCGCAGGCAGCGTGACGATCACGGTGCGCTGGTCGCGATCGAGATATTTTTTTGCGACGGCGTTCACATCGGCGAGCGTCACGGCGTGCTGCTTGTCGAGGACCGTGTTGATTAGATTCGGATCGTTGAACTTCACGGCGTAGTCGCCGATCAGGATCGCGGTGCGCAGCGAGGAGCGCCGCTGGTCGATGAAACGGCGCAGCAGCTGCGTCTGCGCTTTCGCGAGCTCGTCGGCGGTTACACCGTCTTTCACGGCCGCCGCTATTTCTTCGTCGATGCCGCGCTCGAGATCTTCCACTTTTACGCCGGGACGCGGGTTTGCCGAGATTTGAAGCTGACTCGTTCCGATTCGAGTGTCCGCAAAAATGCCAATCTGCGTGGCCAGCTGCTTTTCCTTCACCAGGTGCTGGTAAAGGCGCGAACTTTGTCCCTGCCCGAGAATCAGAGCAAGCTGCTGCGCGGCGTAATTCTCAGGAGTGTTACCAGGGGCCACGTGATAGGCCATGTCGATTTGGGGCAAGCGCGCGAGCGGGTCGCGGATCACTTCGCGGCGCTCTCCGTAGTGAGGCTCGTCGATCAGGTCCGTTTTGGGGGCTTCGGGCTGCGCGGGAATCGCGCCGAAATACTTTTTCACTTTAGTCAGCGCTTCATCGAGGTCAAAATCGCCGACCATGGTGACGACGGCGTTATTCGGCGCGTAGTAGATGCGGAAAAAGTCGGAGACATCCTTCACGTCGGCGGCGTTGAGATCGAGCATGGAGCCGATCGTGGAATGTTTGTACGCAAAATTGTCGAAGGAAAGATTGTCGAGATCGAGATTCGCGCGGCCGTACGGCTGATTGTCGATGCCCTGGCGGCGCTCTTCCTGCACGGCATTGCGCTGATTGTCGAGATTGCCCTGAGTGATGTTGAGGGCGCGCATGCGGTCGGCTTCAAGGTACAGGCCGAGATCGAGCTGATTTTTTGGCAGCTCTTCGAAATAGGTGGTGCGGTCTTCGTTCGTGGTGCCATTCATACCACCACCGTTGTTGAGCACGGCGATGAAGTGCTCGCCCTTGCCGACATTCTCCGAGCCCTGAAACATCATGTGCTCGAACAAGTGCGCGAAGCCGGTTCGTCCCGGGCGTTCGTTGCGGCTGCCGACGTTGTAGCAAACATCGATCGAGTAGACGGGCGCGCTGTGGTCGACAACGAGAATGACGCGCAAACCATTATCGAGTTTCGTTTCGTGCAACTCGAGATTGGGCACTTTGACATCGGCCCAGGCGAGTGCCGCGCTCAGCGCGAGTAATAGACCGAGCACGACAATTGATGTCGTGGCTGATCTCACATTCGGCCTCGCCGGCGGTTTCGCGGACCATTTCCGCATTGCGGTCATCTTGACGCCTCCTGAAAGCATTTCATTCTGCCTGTTTCCGGTGTAACTGGCAATTGGACGCATGCGGTTGACAATTGGGTGATGCAAAAAGACGGTTTTGAAAAGTGTGAATTTTTCGCGATTAGATGTGGTGGGCGTGTTGATTCCACGCGGTTTAACTCCATTTCTAATCGCCGAATTTCGCTATTAGAAATGCGGCGACCGGCGAAAAGCGGCCGACGACTTGAATCGTCGACAGAGCGAGGGAGAAACGAATGGCCTACCGTCGAGGAATGACTCCCGACACAACTCGTTGTGACAGCACATGAGACTTTGAACCGCTGTCGATCGCTCACCGTGCTCACATGCTTCTCCTTTTTGTGTGGTGAGCGCCGGCGCGGTTTGGACACACGCCTGCGCTCGCCCCGCTCTCGGGGCACACAAAAATAAGTATTAGGTTATTTTATGATTTTCACTTTTTAGCACATTCGATGCGGAATTTCAAGCGTTTTCTCGTTGCCAAGAAGACGTCAGTGATGCGAGAAGTGCGCGCGCTTCTCAAAAGAATGGAACGGTAATAGACTCGACGATTCGGCATACCCTCATGGCGAAATCTGGCGGGCAGATCATTACTGTGGGAGTCACGGGCGCGAGCGGCGCTGCTTACGCGCGGGCCGTGCTGCGGTTGCTCGAAGCGGATCGGCACGTGGCGCGGGTGTATTTGGTGGCCAGCGATGCTGGATTGCGTTTGATGGCTACGGAGTTGGAGGTGGTGGCGGCGGACGGGAAGAAGTTGCCGTCGCTGCTGATTGGCAAGGCGTCAAAGAAAATTGAGTTTCTGCCTAACAAAGACATCGGGGCTAGCATCGCGTCGGGGAGCGCGCTGGTGGATGGCATGGCGATCGTTCCTTGCTCGGCGGGGGCGCTGGGAGCGATTGCAGCGGGAATCGCCAACGATTTGCTTACGCGGGCAGCGGATGTTTGCTTGAAGGAGCGGCGGCGGCTGGTGCTTTGTTTGCGCGAGACTCCGCTGAACCGCATACACCTTGAGAATATGCTGCGGGTGCACGACGCTGGGGCGGTGGTGATGCCCGCGATGCCTGCGTTTTATTACGGACCGAAGAGCATTGAGGATATGGTGGAAGAGTTAGCTTACCGCGTTGTGGCGCAGCTTGGCTTACCTCAGGAGAAACAGTACCGATGGGAGGGCGGGAAGGCTGAAGGCGCCATTCGGGAGAATGGCGTTCCCAAGAAATGACTAAGAGCCGAATACGAATCGTGCTTGAGATGATTAAGTTCGAGCACTCGGTGTTTGCGCTGCCGTTTGCGCTGGTGGGGGCGCTGCTAGCGGCGCGCGAAGGCGGCGGTTTGCCATCGTGGCGGCAGATACTTTGGATCGTGGTGGCTATGGTGGGGGCGCGCTCGGCGGCAATGACTATTAACCGGATTGCGGACGTGGAGTATGACCGGCGGAATCCGCGGACGGCGAATCGGGCGCTGCCTGCGGGAGAACTTTCACTTGGGTTCGCGTGGGCGTTCACGCTCGCGGCGTCGGCGCTGCTGGTGGTGGCGGCGTGGCAACTGAATCCGCTGGCGCTGAAGCTATCGCCGGTTGCGTTGGCGGTGTTGTTCTTTTATTCGTACACGAAGCGATTCACTTCATGGGCGCATTTTGTGCTGGGGTTTTGCCTCGGTATGTCGCCGGCTGCGGCTTGGATTGCGATTCGCGGGTCGCTCGATTGGCGGATGCTGATCCTGTGCGCAGCGGTGACGCTGTGGGTGGGCGGCTTCGACGTGCTGTACGCGTGTCAGGATGTGGAATTCGACAAGACGGCGGGACTGTATTCGATTCCGAAAAGATTCGGGATTGCGGGGGCGCTGGTGATTGCTCGCACGATGCACGTCTTGGTGGTTTGCCTGCTCGCGTGGCTGGCTTGGAGTTTTCATCTGGCGTGGCCTGCGTGGGCCGGAATTGGCGTGGTGGCGGCGCTGCTGGCGTACGAGCATTCGCTGGTGAAGGCGAACGACCTAAGCAAAATCAATGCTGCGTTTTTCACGGTGAATGGCTATATTAGTCTATTGTTTCTGCTTTTCTGGGGCGCGGCGGTAGTGGTGATGC
>Ga0073928_10005757_pt1 | contig 17125 bp, 15 predicted proteins | sample PaiPotPPA55metaG_FD_76969 | JGI IMG/M metagenome (GOLD analysis project Ga0073928, IMG submission 76969) | Iron sulfur acid spring bacterial and archeal communities from Banff, Canada, to study Microbial Dark Matter (Phase II) - Paint Pots PPA... ... | reverse complement strand
GTGCTCAAAATCGAATCTCGCAGCGAATTTAGAGATAATTGGTGCTCAGCGAAACACCGAGTCGCGCACATCGCGAAACCCCATGACCGATGCAATGAACCTGCAGCGCCTGAAAGTCTCCGTGGATGCCCACGTGGCACGCGTCACGCTCGATCGCCCCGACGTACGCAACGCCTTCGATGAAGCCACCATCGTCGAATTGACCGCAGCGTTCCGTGCGCTCGCCGACGACGCGTCCGTCCGCGTCATCGTGCTTGCCGCGAACGGCCCCGCGTTCTGCGCCGGTGCCGACCTCAACTGGATGAAACGCATGGCAGCCTATTCGGACGCGGAAAATCGCGCCGATGCACTCGGCCTCGCCACCATGCTTAACACGATTTACGCATGCAAAAAGCCGGTGATCGCGCGGGTGCAGGGTGACGCGTACGCGGGCGGCATGGGCCTCGTCGCAGTCGCTGACATCGCCATCAGCACGGAATCGGCGCACTTTTGTTTATCGGAGGCAAAGCTCGGGTTGATGCCCGCGACCATCGCGCCGTATGTGATCCGCGCAATCGGCGCGCGCGCATCGCATCGATACTTCGTCACAGCCGAACGTTTCGATGCCGCCGAGGCGCTGCGTATCGGGCTCGTACATCAGGTGGTTGCATCGGATGCACTGGATGCAGCCGTCGATGCAGTCGCGGCCGCGATCGTCGCAAATAGCCCGAATGCGGTGCGCGAGTGCAAGCAACTCGTGGTCGATCTGGCGGAGAAACCGATCGATGAAACGCTGATCTCGGACACGGCCGAGCGTATCGCACGAATTCGTGCCTCGGATGAAGGACGCGAAGGTGTCCGCAGTTTTCTGGAAAAGCGCAAGCCGTCGTGGCTTGCCTGAATGTGATCGGGAGCGTTGTCTGAGTGCTCGCCTAAGCGCATCACGGGCCGCTCCCCTGGAGTCGTTTTGAACCTGAACAACCCGCCAAAGCCTGCACCCGATGAATGGGTTGCACGCTCGCTACGCGCCGTATGGCACCCGTGTACGCAAATGAAACATCACGAGCGCACGCCGCTCGTGCCCATCGCGCGCGGCAAGGGCGCGTGGCTCTATGACCACGATGGAGCGCGTTATCTCGATGCCATCAGCTCGTGGTGGGTCAACCTCTTCGGCCACGCCAATCCTCACATCAATGCCGCGCTGAAAGACCAGCTCGACACGCTCGAACACGCGATGCTCGCCGGCTGCACGCACGAGCCCGCGATCCTGCTCGCCGAACGTTTGAGCGCGCTCACGCAGCACACGCTGGGCCACGCGTTCTTCGCCTCCGATGGCGCATCGGCAGTTGAAATTGCCTTGAAGATGAGCTTCCACTTCTGGCGCAACAGCGGCCACGCGGAGAAGCGCGAGTTCGTGTGTCTTGCCAACAGCTATCACGGCGAGACCATCGGCGCACTCGGCGTGACCGACGTTGCGTTGTTCAGGGACGCCTACGATCCGCTGATTCGACATGCGCACGTGGTGACGTCGCCAGATGCTCGCAGCGCTCGCGAAGGCGAGACCGCGCGTGATGTCGCTGAACGTGCGCTCGCCGATATGAAGACGCTCTTCGATGCCAAGGCGTCGCAGCTTGCGGCCGTGATCGTGGAGCCGCTCGTGCAGTGCGCCGCCGGCATGGCGATGCACGATCCCTCGTATTTAAAGGGCCTGCGTGCACTGTGCAACGACTACGGCGTGCATTTGATCGCCGATGAAATTGCCGTCGGCTGTGGCCGCAGCGGCACGTTCTTCGCGTGTGAACAGGGTGGCATCTGGCCGGATTTCCTGTGTTTGTCGAAGGGGATCAGCGGCGGGTATTTGCCGTTGTCGATCGTGCTGACACGCGATGAAATCTACGCCGCTTTCTACGATGACGACATGACGCGGGGGTTCCTGCACTCGCATTCGTACACGGGCAATCCGCTTGCGTGCCGCGCTGCCTTGGCGACGCTCGAACTTTTCGACAGCGCAAACGTGCTTGAAGAAAATCGACGCAAATCGTCCCTGCTGCGCGCTGCGTTGAGTCCGCTTCAAGATCACCGCCAGGTGAAAAACCTGCGCGAACGCGGCACGATTTTCGCCTTCGATGCAGTGATCGAAAACCCATCTCAAGCGCGCACGTTCTCACGGCGCTTCTTCGAAAAGGCCTTGAAACATGAGCTATTGTTGCGGCCGATAGGCACGACTGTCTATCTGATGCCACCGTACATTCTCAGCGACGACGAACTCGCCTTGCTCGCCGAACGCACCCGCACTGTCTTTGAAGCAACGCTGGCGGAGGCCGCATGAGCAAGACATCGCCCGCTCTTTTCGACACATTGAAACAAGGTCTCGCCGATATCGATCGCAACGGTTTGCGTCGTCGCCGACGCATCGCCGACAGCGCGTGCGCCGCGCACATGACGGTGGACGGACGCGAGATTATCGGCTTTGCGAGCAACGACTATCTCGGGCTCGCGGCGCATGAAACCCTGCGCGAAGCACTCGCGCAAGGCGCACAAAAATACGGCGCGGGCAGCGGCGGATCGCATCTGCTCGGCGGCCATTCGCGCGCCCATGCGAAGCTCGAAGACGACCTCGCAGCGTTCTCCGGCGGTTTCGTCGAGCAGGCGCGAGCGCTGTATTTCAGCACCGGCTACATGGCCAATCTCGCGACGCTGACCACGCTTGGCGCTGCGGGACCATCCGGCGGCCGCGACACGCTGATGTTCTGCGACGCGTTGAACCATGCCTCGCTGATCGATGGCGCACGCTTGTCGCGTGCTGAAATTTGCATCTATCCGCACGCCGATGTCGAAGCGCTCGATGCCATGCTCGATGCATCGGTGAATGAGGGTGGGACGAAGATCATCGTCACCGATTCCGTGTTCAGCATGGACGGCGATATCGCCCCGCTTGCGCGGCTGCTTGAAGTCGCGGAGCGATACGGCGCATGGCTCGTTGTCGACGATGCGCATGGGTTCGGTGTGCTCGGCCCGCAAGGCCGGGGCGCCTTGGCCGAAGCTGCGTTGCACTCGCCGCATCTGGTGTACGTGGGCACGTTGGGCAAGGCCGCCGGTGTGTCCGGCGCGTTCGTGATCGCGCATGAGACGGTGATCGAATGGTTCGTGCAGCGTGCGCGGCCGTACATCTTTACGACGGCATCGCCGCCGGCGGTGGCGCATGCGGTATCGGCTAGTTTGAAGATCATCGGCGGACAAGAAGGTGACTCAAGGCGCGCGCATCTGGCGACGCTCATCGACAGTACGCGCGCCATTTTGCAGCGCACACGATGGTTGCCGGTGGACTCGCATACAGCGGTACAGCCGCTGATTATCGGCGGCAATGAAGAGACGCTGACGCTTGCCGCAGCACTCGATCAATACCGCATGTGGGTGCCCGCGATCCGGCCGCCGACCGTGCCCGTCGGCACATCGCGCCTGCGCATTTCGCTTTCCGCAGCGCATAGTCACGATGACCTCGCCAAGCTCGACGATGCCTTGCAAACCTTGAGCAACCGCCCATGACCGCGCCACTTTCCCTCTTCGTCACCGGCACCGATACCGAGATCGGCAAGACGCTCGTATCCGCTGCGTTGCTGCATGGTTTCACCAAGCTCGGCCTGCGCGCCGCGGCGATGAAACCCATCGCAGCAGGCGCGTTCGAGCGCGACGGCGAGTGGCACAACGAAGACGCCGATCAACTCGATGCCGCCGCGAATGTCGCACTGCCGCCATCGATACGCACGCCGTTCATGCTCAAAGAAGCGGCCGCGCCGCATATCGCGGCGGCGCGCGAGAACGTGTCGCTGGACATTGCGCGCATTGTGGAAGCGCACCAATTCGCCGTGCAGCAAGCGGACGTGGTCGTGGTGGAAGGCGTGGGCGGCTTTCGCGTGCCGCTCACCGACGTGCACGATACCGCCGACCTCGCGTTCGCCTTGAATCTGCCGGTCGTGCTGGTGGTCGGCGTGCGGCTCGGCTGCATCAGCCATGCGTTGTTGAGCGCCGAGGCGATAGCTGCGCGAGGGCTGCATCTGGTGGGCTGGGTGGCGAATCAAATCGATCCGGCCATGCTGTTTCCCGCTGAGAACATTGAAGCAATCGGGCTGCGGCTCGACAGTCAATACAACGCGCCGCTGCTTGGCACGATTCCTCGCCTCTCACCGCCGGATGCGCTTACGGCGACCACTTATATCGATACATCCCTGCTGCTGAACGCGCTTCGTTCAGCCGGCGCGGGCCAGTAATTCATCGTTATCTGCAAAACGAAAAGGATCCTCACATGACGCAAATGCAATCCACCGACAAGACCGCTCAAGCGTCCGCACCGCAAACGCTGGCTCGCTGGCGCGTGGCGGATATCGTCGCGCTCTACGACCTGCCCTTCAACGACTTGCTGTTTCGCGCGCAGGCTGTGCATCGCGAACACTTCGATGCCAACACGGTTCAGCTCTCCACGCTGCTGTCGATCAAGACCGGTGGATGTCCCGAAGATTGCGCGTATTGCCCGCAGTCGTCGCATCACGACACGGGGTTGAAGGCCGACAAGCTGATGGCCGTCGATGAGGTGCTGAAGGCCGCCCAGATCGCCAAGGCGAACGGTGCGACGCGTTTTTGCATGGGCGCGGCGTGGCGCAATCCGAAGGACCAGCATCTGGAACCGATCGCGGACATGATTCGCGGCGTGAAGGCGATGGGTCTGGAAACCTGCGTGACGCTTGGCATGCTGCAAGCGCATCAGGCTGAACGTCTGCGCGATGCGGGGCTTGATTACTACAACCATAACCTTGATACGTCGCCGGAGTTCTACGGGCAGATCATCTCGACGCGGACCTATCAGGACCGGCTGGATACGCTCGAACATGTCCGCGATGCCGGGATCAACGTGTGTTGCGGCGGGATCGTGGGCATGGGCGAATCGCGACGCGAGCGCGCCGGGCTGATTACGCAATTGGCGAACATGGAGCCGTATCCGGAATCGGTGCCTATCAACAATCTCGTGCAGGTGGAAGGTACGCCGCTCACGGGCACCGCACCGCTCGATCCGTTCGAATTCGTGCGTACGATCGCGGTTGCGAGGATCACGATGCCCAAGGCGATGGTGCGGTTATCGGCTGGGCGCGAGCAGATGGATGAGGCGCTGCAGGCGCTGTGTTTCCTCGCCGGCGCGAATTCGATTTTCTACGGCGACCAGTTGCTGACCACGAGCAATCCGCAGGCTGAAGCCGATCGGCAATTGCTGGAGCGGTTGGGCATGCACGCGCAAGCGTCGCAGCAGATGCAGGCGCCGGAGGCTTGTGAGGTGAAGTGCGGGCATGCGCAGGTGCAGTGAAGCAGGTGGCGGCAAACAAGCCGCCTGATTCACTGACCCGCGCCGTAAAGTTTCAGGTGCAGCGAAGTTGATCTCCAGAATCCCCCGCGATCGTCAGATTTCGGGGGATTCTCTTTTGGTTGCACGGCGCTTGCTCCCCGTCAGCACCAGGAATGTGCCGACTAAGAATGTGCCGACTAAGCGCCGCAAACGAACTCAAGGGGCAATAGATTGCCCCGCGTCGATTACGCTTTGTGCGCCGCGTTGCCGCCAGTCGCGCGGCGAGCAGCCGAAATGTTCGCGAAACGCTCTGCTGAAATGAGCTGCGTCGCTAAATCCTCGCAGGTACCCAATCTCTCCAATCGGCTTGGCGGCGAAGCTTGCGTCAAGTAAGTCGCGGCTGCAGGCCTCAAGGCGCCTTAGCCAGATATATTGACTGGGCCGCACAGACTCGTTTTGAAATAGTCGATGAATATGCGTGGTCGACAATGTCAGCTTCGCCGCAATGCTGCTAACGGACAGTTGTGGATCGCCCAAATCCGTGTCTATCAGGGCCTTGATGCGAGCCAGATGATAGTTGGCCAGGCTACTTAGTGGCGGCGGGTCGAATGGCGATATGGTCTGCAGCCCCGCGACCAACACGCTGACAACACCGTTTGCGATAGCGAGCGCAGACGTCGGCTGAAGCGACTTGGAATCCTCCCAAAGCGTCTTGATCATGTTGATCAGCAGATGACCCGCTCCTTCCCGCCCGGAGACGGCCGTTGCCGTCAACCTTTCCGTCTCGCGTAACGCGTGGCGCAGTTGCATCCCCGGCAGTTTCAGCACGATTTGTTCGAAGTCGTCCGGAAAGTACAGCTCGTAAGGGCGCGTGCTGTCGTACAACGCAAAGTCGCCCGGCGACAGCATCGCTTCGCGGCCGTCTTGCCGAACTACGCCCACGCCGAGACTCTGGATGCTCACCAGAAAGAAATCGTTGGATTCCCTGGCGATGTGCCCCTGCGTTCGCAGGACACTTTGTGTGTTCGACGCGACTACAGACAGATTCAGACTCGCAATTTCGCGCGTTCGGATCGACCCGTCGAATTCACCGTCGCCGGTTCGCGAGCAACTCAGATTGACGTAGGAGTCGCAAATCAGATCGGTCCAGTATTCGAGCCGCTGATCGCGCGGCACGGCGTTGGTCGTTAAGAACTTGTCCATGATTACTCCCGCTTGCTGACCAGACCCATTTGTAAAACGACAAAAATAACGCGGATAGCAGCAACGGCGGCAGGTGAGTCTGAAACAAAAACCGGGTGTCTCTGAGGCAATGCGGTCAATTTTGCGATCTATATCATCGGGGCATCGATGAAAACGGGCCAGGCGCGGGCCTATGGGTCGCTTCGCAACGGCGACGTTTCGCATATCGGCGACTCGACTTGCCACATCCGCTCGAGCCGCCACTCACTTAGAGAGGCAAGCATGGAATCAGCAATTCCCAGGCATTTGACCTGTCCGCGCTCGCGGGAGCGTCGTATTGACGACGATTTTGTTCCGCCGTTTCCCGCATGGGTAGCCCGCGCCGATGCATCGGTAAAAGATGTCGTCATGGGCTATTTTGGCGTCCAGTCAAAGGGACCTGACGCGCTCGCTCAAGCGCACATTGCGCTGCAGCATATGGTCAGCGGATTCTCCCTGGCGGACGGACCCGGTCGTTACGACCTTGCGCATTATGTCGACGAAGCAGGGTATGACAACTTGATTGCGATTGCCTACTGGGACCAACCGCGAAGCTTCGCGCTCTGGCAAGCGTCGCCGGAAATCGACGGATGGTGGAGCGATGAAGCCAGGCTTGGCGACGGCCTTGGTTATTTCCGGGAAATCCTGTCACCGGGTACTGAGCGCTTGGAAACCCTGTTCAGCACAGCGGACAGAAAGGAAGGCGTGGGCGCATTGATGGGCGGCACCAGTGCGGAGATCCAGGAGCACGGGTACTGGGGTTCGATGCGGGACCGTCTGGCGATCGCGCAAATAGATTCGATCGAACCGTCCGGCGCACTCTCGGTGCGCGGTCTCGCACCGGGGCCTGGCCGTCGCACCAAAATCAACGGACATCAGAACGTGGCGGTGATTCGCTCGGGGCAGGAGTGGACCGAGACGCAGGGGAAAGAGCGGGATCTGTATCTTGAGGAGATGGAGCCGATCTTGCGCGCGGGGATGGATTTTCTACGAGATGAAGGCCAATCGATCGGCTGCTACGCGAACCGATACATGCGCCACATCGACGCTTCCGGGCAATTGCTTGAAAAAAGCTTTGGCCTGAGCTACTGGCATTCGCTCGCGGACATGGAGCGATGGTCGGAATCGCATCCGACGCATTTGGCAATATTCGGCACGTTCATGAGGATCGTGCAGGAGTTGAACTTCCAACTGAAATTGCGCTTGTACCACGAGGTAACAGTACTCGACAGCGGCCAGCAGGACTTTGAGTACGTCAACTGCCATCCCAAAACCGGCTTGATGCGCGGCGTATAACCCGCCGCTCGATCCACGCTCGTTTGACAGGTGCTATCAAAATATTTCGGATACCAAATCAATCATGAATCGCAAAGGCACAGCACTATGTTCAATTCTCAAGTTTTTTACAGTAACCTTAGTTATGCTAAGTTATGGAGAGGCAATGGCATTAGAGACCGCTCCCGGAGACTACGAACCCTTGCCGCCGAATGGCAACGCACTCTTGCTCTACGGCCAGTATGCTCAAAGCACTGATTTTTACGCAAGTGGCAACAAGGTCTCAAGCAATTTCCGGTTCCACTCGGAAATCGGCCTCCTTCGCTACATTCACGCGTTCGCGCTGGCGCCCAACGCCGTCATCGAGCCGCAGGCCATCCTGCCGTTCGGTCATCTGGCCGCTGGCGGCGACGCAAGTTTCCTTGGGAGCAATTCGGGCGTCGGTGATCTTATCCTGGGCGCGCCGGTGAAAGTCGTCATCAATCAGGCACGCGATGTCTTGTCGCTCGGTCCCTATGTGTATTTTCCGACCGGGACTTACAACCAGAACAAGTCCCTTAACCTCGGCGCAAACCGCTGGCAATTTCTTCTCCAACTGGCGTACATCAAGCACTTCGCAGGTAACTGGGCCTGGGACAACATCGCGGATGTCGCTTTCAGTACCAACAATAGTCAGGCGAACTCGCTCGGGCAGTCGAGCAGCAAGCGGCCACGATACGAGTTCCAGGAGTACCTGCGCTACAACGTGACTCCCACTACGACAATCGGAGGTGGGTTCGGATACGTGCTGGGAGGCAGGGATTCCCTTGCTGGTCAGTTGCAACCCGATATGCAGCACGAGTTATATACGCGCATTTCGCTCACGCAGTTCGTCGGCAAGAGTTGGCAGATTCAGGGCGAATTGGGTCGAGACATTTTTGCATCGCAGGGATTCAAAGAAGACTTGCGAATCAATCTTCGGTTAGCAAAGCTTTTTTAGCCGGGGCGGTCGCCGCTTGACTTGCATAAGCCCCCTTCTTAGAGCTTGTCAGCAGAGATTCTTTTCTTCTTATGAGGTTGGTAATGGCACTAAAGCATCCGACATACAAAGTAGCCGCAGTACAAGCCGCCCCCGTCTACCTGGACCTCGATGCCACGATCGACAAGACGATCGCCTACATTCACGAAGCGGCTGCCGCGGGAGCGAGACTGATCGCTTTCCCTGAAACCTGGCTGCCCGGATATCCGTGGTACATCTGGCTCGGCACGCCGGCATGGGCTATTGGCAAGGGATTTGTGCAACGTTATTTCGATAACTCCCTCGCTTACGATAGTTCAGAAGCGCAGCGAATACGCGACGCAGCCAGACAGAGCGGCATTACCGTTGTGCTGGGCCTGTCTGAACGAAGCGGCGGTAGTCTTTATATAGCGCAATGGCTGATTGGGCCCGACGGCGAGACCATCGCGAAGCGGCGCAAACTCAAACCGACCCATGTTGAAAGGACCGTTTTCGGCGAGGGCGACGGAAGTGACCTTGCCGTGCATGATCTCGAACTCGGCAGGCTTGGTGCGCTATGTTGCTGGGAACATATTCAGCCGCTGACCAAGTACGCAATGTACTCGCAAAACGAACAGGTTCATGTCGGCGCATGGCCAAGTTTTTCCATGTACGAATTCGCATACTCGCTAGGTCCTGAGGTCAATAACGCTGCAAGTCAGATCTATGCGGTTGAAGGCTCGTGTTTTGTTGTCGCACCTTGCGCAGTCGTTTCGCCTGCAATGATCGAGACGTTATGCGACACGCCCGACAAGCTTGAGCTTATTCGAGCAGGCGGTGGGCACACTGTCATCTATGGACCCAATGGCATGCTCTTGAGCCAGAAGTTAGCCGAGAGCGACGAGGGGCTCGTTTTCGCGGATATCGACCTGGGCTTGATTTCCGTCGCTAAGTCCGTCGCGGACCCCACCGGCCACTATGCCCGGCCGGACGTAACCCGCCTCCTGTTCAACTCAAGCAGGTCAAGAGCGGTCGAACATTTCTGTTCGACCGAATATTCGCCTGAATCGCCAACTGCGAGCGCTGATTCCACGCAAGAAAACGTTCCGCCGATATTTGAGGATCGGGAGTGAACACCTGACACCAGTGCGCGTTCAGACATTCGTCACGGAAGCGCCCGTTGCAACTTTCGATGTAGGCGTTCTGCACGGGCTCGCCAGGACGAATGAACGATAGCGCTACGCCGCCCCATAGGCCCACGCATCCAGCGCCTTGCCTGCGAACTCCGGACCGTTGCCTGCGGTGACGGAAACGGGTAGTCCACACATCTCGCCAAGGCGCTGCTTACCGGCCTCACGCGCAAGCCGGGCAACGAGGTGTCAACCTGGATGGCCAGGCACTCTCGCGTGTAGTCGAAACTGATTGTGTCGCATTAAGACGAGGATTTAAGCCATTCGCTTTTTCCGAGCAAAGCCTTCGTCCAACCCACGCTCAATTCTTATCCACAATCACCTGATCGAACGTGCCGCCATCGGCGAAATGGGTTTGCTGGGCTTTCTGCCAGTTACCAAAGACCTGCTCCACGGTGAACGTCTTGATCGGTTTGAATTCGCTCACGTGTTTGGCAAGCACCTCTGCATTACGCGGCCGCAGATGATGTTGCGCGATGATTTCCTGCGCCGCAGGCGTCCACAAATACTCGAGATACGCCTGCGCTTCCTTGCGTGTGCCGCGTTTATCGACAACCTTATCGACCACCGCGACCGGCGGCTCCGCGAGCAAACTCACCGACGGATACACCGCGTCGAAATCCTTGCCGCCCGCGCCCGCATCCATTAACGCGACTTCGTTTTCAAACGTCACCAGCACATCGCCGATACCCCGTTGCGTGAACGTCGTCGTAGCGCCTCGGCCGCCCGTATCGAGCACCGGCACGTTCTTGAAGATGGCTTTCTCGAGGGCTTGGGCCTGCTCGTCGGTCGCGCCTTGCTGCTTTTTGTAACCCCAGGCCGCCAGATACGCATAACGCCCGTTGCCCGAGGTCTTCGGATTCGCGATCACGACCTGCACGCCCGGACGCGCGAGATCGCTCCAGTCTTTGATGTTCTTCGGGTTTCCATGGCGCACGAGAAACACCATCGTGGTCGTGTAGGGCACCGCGTTGTTCGGCAAGCGCGTGCGCCAGTTGGCCGGCACGAGGCCACCGCGCTCGACCAGCAAGTCGATATCGTTCGGCTGGTTCATCGTCACCACGTCGGCCTGCAGGCCCTGCATCACCGACAAAGCCTGCGCACTCGACGCCCCATGCGACTGGCGCACCGAAAGCGTCTGGCCGGTCTTTTGCTTATAGTCGGCGATAAAAGCGGTATCGATGTCCTTGTACAACTCACGCGTGACGTCGTACGAGACGTTGAGCAACGCCGTCTGCGCGTGTGCGAACGTAGTCAGACCCAGCGCCGCGATGGCTGCCCAAAGCTTCAAACCCGCCATACATCCCCCGATTCTTCGAATAATGAAAACCGCTGCGAAGCGGCGATTCTATCGAAAACCCGGGCTGCAATGCGTCGGGCAACTCATCCATATGCCGGTTGCTGGAAGTGCTCAAACTCGTCACGTGGTTCCGCGAAGTGCGACGGTGCCGCGCAATGAATCAGCGTATCGACGAAATATTTCGCGCGCGGCCACGGGCCAAATCCAGCCGCCGTATTGATGTGGCCAGCGTCGCCGAGATTCACCAGCGCGCTGCCAAGCTGGCTGGCAAGACGCAGCGCCTGGTCGAAGGGCATCCACGGATCGGTCGTGCTCGCGATCAGCACCGACGGCACGCCGAGTCGGCGCGGCTCGAACGCGCCCGCGAAACGGAACTTGTCCGGACTGGCCGGCGCGACGAACAGCACGCCGGCAACGGCGTCGCCGGTCAACCCTTGCGCGATCGCGTGCGCAGCCGCGAGGCAACCGAAACTATGCGCGGCGAGAATGACCGGACCGCGCACGCGAGCCACCGTATCGGCGACGGATTGCGCCCAAGTGTCGAGTTGCGGCCCATCCCAGTCGTCTTGCTCGACACGTCGTGATTTCGGCAATTGCCGCTCCAGCCACGTTTGCCAGTGCGCGCCCTCGCTGCCGTGCAAACCCGGCACGGTAACGAGCCGCGGCGGCCAGGCGGATGTGCTGCATGAACTCATGTGAACCTCGCTGCCGGCTCATAGCCGGCATGGTGAGGAACAATTCTGCTGCGCCAGCGCGTCGGCGCGAACCAAGTTTTCGTCATTTGGTTATCGGCCGGTGGCGGCACGCCAAGTTTTGACCGGGACGCGCGCTCATCGGCGAAACCGTAAAATGTTCCCGACATCGCGTGCAATTGGTACGCGATTGGTACGCAAACGTCACTTAACCCCCGACCCATCCGCGCGCTTATCCGCGGCGAACACGAACCTTCGATGAAGATCATTTTCTACGAGCACCACGCCGAGACCTTGCTCTGGCTCAACGACCTGGCCCGCGCGCTTCCCGAAGCCGATGTGCGGCAGTGGCAACCAGGAGACACCGCACCCGCCGACTACGCGGTCGTCTGGCGCGCGCCCGCCGAGTTGTTCGCGAACCGGCCGGATCTGAAGGCGGTGTTTAATCTCGGCGCGGGCGTCGATGCGATCCTCGACGTCGAACGCAAGCAACCCGGCACACTGCCGCCGAATGCGCTGCTCGTACGCCTGGAAGACAGCGGCATGGCGCACCAGATGGTTGAATACGCGACCCACACGGTGCTGCGCTACCTGCGCCGCCTGGATGAATACGACGCGCTCCAGCGCGAGCATCGCTGGCAAAAACTCCCGCCGTATGCGCTCAAGGACTTCACGGTCGGCGTGATGGGCATGGGCGTTCTCGGTGCGCGGGTCGCACAGACGCTGGCGGGGTTCGGCATGCCGGTCCGCGGTTTCAGCCGCACGAAACGCAATATCGATGGTGTGCAGGCTTTCGCTGGCGCCGGGCAGTTCGAGACCTTCCTCGACGGCACGAGGGTGCTCATCAACCTTCTGCCGCACACGCCGGACACTGAAGGCATCCTGAACCGGCGTACGTTCGAGCGGCTCGCGCCGGGCGCGTACCTGGTCAACCTCGCGCGCGGCGGGCATCTCGTGGACGACGATCTGCTCCACGCCATGCAGACCGGCCAGATCGCCGCCGCGACACTCGATGTTTTCCACACCGAGCCGCTGCCGGACAATCATCCGTTCTGGCGCACGCCGCGCATCACGATCACGCCGCATATTTCCGCCGAAACGCTGCGCGAGGAAAGTATCGAGCAGATCGCGCACAAGATCATGGCGCTCACGCGCGGCGAGCCGATATCCGGCATAGTCGACGTAAAACGCGGTTATTAAGGCCGTTAGGTTGGTTAAGCCGCAGAGACTGACACGTATTCAAAGGAGACAGGCATGCTTCCCGCCAAAGTAAAAATCGTCGAAGTAGGCCCGCGCGACGGTTTGCAGAACGAGAAGGAATTCGTCGCGACCGAGGTCAAGATCGAACTGGTGAACCGGCTGGCGAACGCGGGTTTGCAGAACGTGGAATCGGCTTCGTTCGTATCGCCGAAATGGGTGCCGCAAATGGCCGACGGCGCGGCCGTGATGGCCGGCATCGAGCGGCGTGCGGGCACGATCTACTCGGCGCTCACGCCGAATCTGCGCGGCTTCGAAGCCGCGCTCGAGGCGAAAGTCGATGAAATCGTCATCTTCGGTGCAGCCAGCGAAGCGTTCTCGCAGAAGAACATCAATTGCAGCATCGCGCAGAGCATCGCGCGCTTCGAACCGGTTGCGAAGGCCGCCAAAGAGGCCGGGCTGCGCCTGCGAGGCAGCATTTCTTGCGCGCTGGGTTGTCCGTACCAGGGCGACGTGCCGATCGAAGCCGTGGTCGACGTCGTGCAGCGCATGAAGGCGCTCGGCTGCGATGAAATCGATATTGCCGACACCATCGGCGTCGGCACTGCCGGCCGCACGCGCGAGGTGATGGCGGCAGTATCGACGGTATTCCCGCGCGAACAGCTCTCCGGCCATTTCCACGATACCTATGGTCAGGCGGTCGCGAATATCTACGCGTCGCTGCAGGAAGGCATCGAGATTTTCCATGCTTCCGTGGCGGGACTCGGTGGCTGTCCGTACGCGAAAGGCGCGACCGGCAACGTGGCGACCGAGGACGTCATCTTCCTGCTGAACGGACTGGGCATTAAAACCGGCGTCGATCTCGATCAGCTCGTGGAGATCGGTGACTTCATTTCGCGGGCGATCGGCAAGCCGAGCGCGTCGCGGGTGGGACGCGCGTTGCTCGCGAAGAAACGCGATGGCGCGGCCTCGTGCATTTGATGGTCAGCTCACTACTTTCACTATGAACACGATGAACGAAACACTCGACGCCCTGCCCGATTCCGCTCGCCGCGTCGCCCTCTTGCTGCAGGAGCGCGGACACACGAAGCCCATCGTGATGCTCGCCGAAACCGGCAAGACATCGGCTGAAGCGGCGGCTGGCCTCGGCTGCTCGGTTGCGCAAATCGCCAAATCGATTCTGTTTCGCCGCAAGAAGGACGACGCGCCGGTGCTCGTGATTGCGAGCGGCGTAAATCGTGTGGACGAGAAGAAAGTGGCTGAACGGGTAGGCGAACTCGCCCGCGCCGATGCCAAATTCGTCCGTGAAAAAACCGGCTATGCAATCGGCGGTGTGTGCCCGATCGGCCATGCCACGCCGCCGCTGACACTGATCGATGAAGACTTGCTCGCACTCGACAGTCTCTGGGCCGCCGCCGGTCATCCGCACGCGGTGTTCAATCTGACGCCGCAGGAACTGCTCGCGCTGACGGGCGCGCCGGTAGCCGATGTCGCTTTGCGCGAGACTGCGTGATGACTGAGGCCGTCGCGTCGCCGTGTATCGATGTATGCAGGATGAATCCATCGACGGGGCTTTGCGACGGTTGTTTTCGCACAATCGATGAAATTGCGGGCTGGTCGTCCTTCGATGACACGCAAAAAGCGGCGCTCCTGAAGCACGCGGAGGTGCGGAAAAAAAGGCCGCGCGTGGTGCGCATCGGCGAGCGCTTCACGGCGACGCTCGCGTTGCCGCCCGATTCCATCAAGTCCTTCGCCACGCTGGTCAACGACCACAACCCGCTGCACCACGACGACGCCTACGCGAAAGCCAGCCGCTTCGGTTCGCTGATCGCATCGGGCACACAACCCACGGCGCATTTGATGGCGATGCTCGCGACACATTTTTCCGTTTATGCGCAGCCGCTTGGCCTTGAATTTACCCTCAAGCTCGTGCACGCAGTCAAGGCGAACGACGTGCTCACGATGAGCTGGCAAGTCACCGATGCCCACTGGAAACCAGGCTTGAACGGCGATCTCGTGAAGCTCGAAGGCCAGGCGCTGAACCAGCACGATGAGACGATGATCAAGGCGAGCGCGACCATTGTCGTGATGCCGAAGGAGCCGAACACATGATCACGTTCCCCGCGTCCATGCGGGTGTTCGAACGCGGCTGGCTGTCCTCGAATAACGTGCTTTTCGTCGATGCCGACAAAGCCGCGTTAGTCGATTCCGGCTACGCGGTACACGCGCCGCAGACCCTTGCACTCGTGCGCAATGCGCTTGGTGGCAAGCGCACGCTTGATCTGATCGTGAACACGCATCTGCATTCGGACCATTGCGGCGGCAATGCGTTGCTGCAGGCGAACTTCGCGTGCGAGACACTGATTCCAGAGACCGAAGCGGACGCCGTGCGCGACTGGGACGAAGACAGACTCACGTTCCGCGGAAGCGGGCAAAGTTGTGAGCGTTTCGCTTTCACCGGCACGATCGCTCCGGGCGCGTCACTCCGGCTTGGTGGCCTCGACTGGTCGGTACTCGGCGCACCCGGCCACGACCCGCATTCGCTGATGTTGTATTGCGCCGAAGAGCGCGTCCTGATCAGCGCCGATGCGTTGTGGGAAAACGGCTTCGGCGTGATTTTTCCCGAACTGGAAGGTGACAGCGGTTTCGCCGAACAGCGCGCGGTGTTGGACGTGATCACCACGCTGGACGTACGGGCGGTCATTCCCGGTCACGGGGCGCCGTTCACGGATGTTTCGAAGGCGCTGGATATCGCTTCGTCGCGAATCGATTATCTGAGCGCCGATCCCGCGCGCAACGCGAAGAACGCGCTAAAGGTGCTGATCGTGTTCAAGCTGATGGAGTTGCGCTCGATGCAGATCGACGAACTGTTGCTGCTGATCGACGAAGCCCGGTTGATGCGCGCGGCCGCCAACTTGCTCTGCGATGATCGTCGGGGATTGGTGCGCAAGTATCTTGCCGAACTGGCGGCAAGCGGCGCGCTGAAGGTGGAAGGCGAGACGGTGAAGATTGCCTGAGTGGTTTGCCTGAATACCCACGCGATACCTGAAGCGGCCAAAAGAAAGCCGCTTGTAGACCAAGCGGCGGAATTTTTATTGACGTGATCAGCGCCGTTTGCATCGTAGCGCGCCTGTTTTTGAGATGCATCGGTGCTTTCCCTACAGACTAATAACAACTAGATGAACGGGCCATGACGCGGGCGAGCGAGGACCCTTACGCCTGCTCGCTCGCCTCGAAAAACGCGAGGATTTCCGCGAGCAATTCGCCGGGTACTTCTTCCGGAATATAGTGGCCCGAAGGCAACACACGGCCGCTGACATCACGTGCCACACGACGCCATTCGTCCAGCGGCTCGAAGCACTGTTCGATCACACCTTCCTGTCCCCACAACACCCGCAGCGGACACGCAATCTTGTTGCCGCACTCAAGATCCGCGCGATCATGCTCGAGATCGATAGTCGCCGACGCCCGATAATCCTCGCACATCGCATGCACCGCGCCGGGCTGGCGCAGCGCATCGCGATACGCCTGCAACGCATGCGGCGCGAACGGCGCGAGCCCCGCGTGGCGACTGCCCATCACCCGCTCGACATACGCATCCGGGTGCGCGCCGATCAGCAACTCCGGCAAGGGCTCGGGCTGGATCAGGAAGAACCAGTGAAAATAGGCGGTGGCGAAAGCGCGATCGGTGGCCTCGTACATAGCGAGCGTCGGCGCTATGTCGAGCAGCATCAGGCGATCGATGGCCTGCGGGAAATCCAGCGCCATCCGGTGCGCCACGCGCGCGCCGCGATCATGCGCGCAAACCATGAAACGCTCGAAGCCGAAGTGCCGCATGAGCGCGACCTGATCGGCGGCCATGGCGCGTTTCGAATAAGGTGTGTGCTGCGCGTCGCTGACTGGTTTCGCCGACGCGCCGTAACCGCGCAAATCGGTCGCGATCACGGTGAAATGCTGCGCCAG
>Ga0073928_10005756_pt1 | contig 17126 bp, 14 predicted proteins | sample PaiPotPPA55metaG_FD_76969 | JGI IMG/M metagenome (GOLD analysis project Ga0073928, IMG submission 76969) | Iron sulfur acid spring bacterial and archeal communities from Banff, Canada, to study Microbial Dark Matter (Phase II) - Paint Pots PPA... ... | reverse complement strand
GACCGTATGCGAACTCGACGGACCGATGCCGATTTTGAAAAGATCGAAAACGCTGACTGCCATGACTGCTCCTGCAAAGGTGCTGCTAAAAAATCAGCGCGCCGGCAGCGGTAAACATACCGCGAGCCAGGCCGGCGGCGTGGGCGCCAGGCGCAGCGCAATGGGCGTGTAACGCCCGTCAAGCCGCGCCGATAGATGAAACAATTCGGCCGCGTGTTTCGGATCCCACGTGCCCGAATAACCGGGCAGGCCGGCCTCGCGGCGAGTGGCATCGAAGGGCACGGTCGAATGAACGAATTCTTCGTGCGTGCGTGTGCCGAGCGCATACGGCGTGAGCCAGTTCAGTGCGGCGGCCAGCGTCGCGCCCGACTGCGCGCGCTCACTCAGCCAGTTGCGGTTATGACGACGCGCTGCGAGCGCGGCGGTGACCAGCGGCTGCAGGTCGTAAGTGACGTAATGCAGCGCGTCGCGCTCGGCGAAATCGATGGTCGAGCCGTCCGGCGCAATGTTGTCTCCAATATGCTCCACATACAGACGCTGCGCTGCGTTAATCAGCTTGCGGTCATCAATAGTGAACGCGCCCATCGCTATCAACTTGATCCGGTGACTCTGCCAGTTGTTTCGATACGTGCCGGTCAGAGGCCGCTTTTGTTTGTCGATATCCGCTATATATCCCGTCACCAGCTTCGCGATGAACGCGCTCGACGCATTCCGCGTCTTTACCGGCAAGGCGCTCGCGGTCAGGTCGTAGGCGAGGATCAGCGACTCGAAATTCGTTTCATCGAGAGGATTGAAACTCGGCTGGTAGGTTGTGACCCACGCGAATAGAAACCGGTCGACGAGACGCAAATACGCTTCGTTGCCAGTCGCGCGCCACGCAAGCGCGGCGTCGCGCATTAATCCGAGATCCTTTTCCGCTTCTTCGCTTTCGTCGCGAATACCCTGATGCGGCAACGTGCCTTCCGTATGAAGCGTCGCCCGCGCTTTCGGCTGGTCGTTCAGCCGCGACTGGACCATCTGTACCAATGCTTTCACGCCCGGATCGGCATTCGTGCGCTCGCTGGTCTGCATTGCGGGCGCGGCGCAAAAATTCATTGCGGCAAACGCGCTTGGCGCACTGATTGCCGTTGCTGCAAGAGCCGCGATCATCGCCGGAACACGCCACGTTTTACTCACCACTCTCACCTGTCGCGCCATGCAAAACTCCCTGATTGGCTTGGTTCGGGTGAGATGGTATCCGGTGTTGTGTGACTCCGGCAAAACTGTCCGGCTCCCAGGGATGCCGGACAGTCGAAACGCTTGCTTATTCGCTGATTATTCGCCGCTTATTCGCCGTACTCCGACAACGGAATGCACGAGCAGAAGAGATTACGGTCGCCGTAAGCGTTGTCTGCGCGACCGACCGGCGGCCAGTACTTGCGCGCAATCAACGAAGTCAGCGGATACGCCGCCGTTTCACGCGAGTAGGCGTGGCTCCAGCCATCGGCCACAACCACCGCTGCCGTATGCGGCGCGTTCTTCAGCGGATTGTCTTCGCGATCCGACTTGCCTTCCTCCACCGCGCGAACTTCGTCGCGAATGGCGATCATTGCATCGATAAATCGATCCAGCTCCTCTTTCGGCTCCGATTCCGTCGGCTCGACCATCAGCGTGCCCGGCACCGGGAAGCTCATGGTCGGTGCATGAAAACCGTAATCGATCAGGCGCTTCGCGACGTCATCGACCGAAATGCCGCTGGTTTCCTTCAACGGACGCAGATCGAGAATGCACTCGTGCGCGACCAGGCCGCCCGTGCCGCTGTACAGCACGGGGTAGTGCGGTGAGAGCCGCTTCGCCACATAGTTCGCTGCGAGGATCGCGCTTTCGGTGGCGTTCGTGAGGCCTTGCGCGCCCATCATTGCGATATACATCCACGAGATCGGCAGAATGGCGGCCGAGCCATAAGGCGCCGACGATACCGCCCCAATCCCCGCCGTATCGCGCTGATAACCGGTCGAATGCTGGTTCGGCAGGAACTTGGCCAAATGCGCGCCGACAGCAACCGGACCCACGCCCGGTCCGCCGCCGCCATGCGGAATGCAGAAAGTCTTGTGCAGGTTCAGGTGCGAGACATCGCCGCCGAACTGGCCCGGCGCGGTCAGGCCGACCATTGCGTTCATGTTCGCGCCATCGACGTAGACCTGGCCGCCGTGCGCGTGCACGATCTCGCAGATTTCGCGCACGTTCGCTTCGAACACGCCGTGGGTGGACGGATACGTGATCATGATCGCGGCGAGTTTGTCGGCGTGCTTGTCGGCCTTGGCCTTCAAGTCGGCGATATCGACGTTGCCTTGTTCATCGCACGCAACCACCACGACCTGCATGCCGGCCATTTGCGCCGATGCCGGGTTCGTGCCGTGCGCGGACGACGGAATCAGGCAGATGTTCCGATGCCCCTCGCCACGCGATTCGTGATACGCGTGGATGATCAGCAAGCCGGCGTATTCGCCTTGCGAGCCGGCGTTCGGTTGCAGCGACACCGCCGCGTAACCGGTACACGCAACCAGCATTTGTTCGAGCTGATCGATCATCGTGCGATAACCGACCGTTTGCTCGGCCGGCGCAAACGGGTGAATCTGCGCGAATTCGGGCCACGTCACGGGCAGCATTTCCGACGTTGCGTTCAGCTTCATCGTGCAGGAACCGAGCGGGATCATCGTGCGGTCGAGCGCGAGATCCTTGTCCGCCAGACTGCGCAGGTAGCGCAGCATTTCATGCTCGGAGTGGTGACGGTTGAACACCGGATGCGTGAGGTAATCGCTCGTGCGTTCCAGTGATTTCGGCAAGGAGACTTTTGCGTCTGCATCCAATGCGTCAATATCGAATGTTTCCGTCTTGCCCGCGACTTCGGCGAACAGCGCGAAGAGCTTCAGGAGGTCGTCGCGCGTGGTGGTTTCATCGACGGAAATGCCCACGTGCGTTGCATCAATGTGGCGCAGGTTCACGTGCACCGCCGACGCCGCCTGATGCAGCGCCGTCGTATTCGTGCCGCTGACAATGGTGACGGTGTCGAAGAAGGTTTCGTTCGCGAGCGTGTAGCCGAGTTTTTGCACGCCGGCGGCGAAGATGGACGCCACGCGATTCACGCGCAACGCGATGGTCTTCAGACCCTGCGGCCCGTGATACACGGCGTACATGCTGGCCATGATCGCGAGCAGCGCCTGCGCCGTACATACATTCGATGTCGCCTTTTCGCGGCGGATATGTTGTTCACGCGTTTGCAGCGCGAGACGCAGCGCGTGCTTGCCTTGGGCATCGACGGTCACGCCGACCAGCCGGCCGGGCATTTGCCGTTTGAAGTCGTCGCGTACGGCCATGTATGCCGCGTGCGGGCCGCCGAAACCGACCGGCACGCCAAAGCGCTGCGTATTACCGATAGCCACGTCCGCACCCCATTCTCCCGGCGGCGTCAGCAGCGTGAGTGCCAGCAGATCGGCGGCGGCGATTACAAAACCACCGGCGGCATGCACGGCTTCGGTCAACGCGCGATAGTCGTGCACATCGCCATTCGCGCCCGGGTATTGCAGCAGCACGCCGAATGCGTTGGCTTTGGCGGCATCGGCGGCGGGACCGACTTTCACTTCGATACCTGCCGGTTTCGCGCGCGTCTGCACAACTTCGATAGTCTGCGGCAGCACGTCGTCGGCGACATAAAACAGGTTCGATTTCGGCTTGCCCGCGCGTTGCAGCAGCGTCATGGCTTCGGCGGCGGCAGTGGCCTCGTCGAGCAACGATGCGTTCGAAATTGCGAGACCTGTCAGGTCGATAACCATTTGCTGGAAGTTCAGCAACGCTTCCAGGCGGCCTTGAGAAATCTCCGGCTGATACGGCGTGTATGCCGTGTACCACGCCGGGTTTTCAAGCACGTTACGCAGGATCACGGCCGGCGTGTGCGTGCCGTAATAACCCTGCCCGATGTAGTTCCTGAACACCAGGTTCTGATCCGCCAGTTTCCTCAACGACGCCAGCGCTTCTGCCTCGCTCTTCGGCTGCGTGAACGCGCCGAGAGGAAGCGTTTCCTGACGCCGGATGGACTCGGGAATCACCGCATCGATGAATGACGCACGCGACGCGAAACCGAGCGCTTCGAGCATGGCGTGCTGGTCGGCCGCATCCGGGCCAATGTGCCGTTGGGCGAACGCGTTGTGGCATTCGAGTGCGGCGAGCGACAAGGATGAGCGATTCATCAGATGGTCCGGGTGTTCGAGCTTCATGAGAGTTCCTGCTGGTGCGGCGTGGTTTGCTACTGACTGCCAAGCACGCCGCACGGTCGTTGAAAAGTTTTACTCGCCGATCGAGGTGGCGTATGCACCGGCATCGATCAGCCGATCCGTCTTGGCGTCGGCGGCGGGCTTGATCTTGAAGAGCCAGCTTTCGTAGGGCGTGCCGTTGATCTGATCCGGCGTGCCGGTCAGCGCGTCATTCGCGCCGACGATTTCGCCGGATACGGGGGCGTAGATATCGGATGCTGCCTTCACGGATTCGATCACCGCGATGGCGTCGCCGGCGGCAACGGTCTTACCCACCGGCGGCAATTCGATGAACACTACGTCGCCCAGTGCTTCCTGTGCGTGATCTGTAATACCGATGGTCAGGGTGCCGTCGGATTCGGTGCGCACCCATTCGTGCGATTCGGTGTATTTGAGGTCGGCCGGGATGCTCATGCGGATGCTCCAGTTGTCTTTGAGGGGTGGGTCGTGCGTGGCTTTTTCAGCAGGCGTCTGCGGGCGTTTTAAAGCGCCGCCAACACCTTGCCGTTGCGCACGAACGGCAGTTTTACCACGCTTGCAGGCAGTTGTTTGTCGCGGATGACGACATGCACTTTGTCGCCCGGTTTCACGCTCGCCGGCACCCGGGCGAACGCGATGGATTCCTGCATCGACGGCGAGAAAGTGCCGCTCGTGATCTCGCCTTCACCGTCGGCCGTGACGACCTTCTGGTGAGCACGAAGCACGCCACCCGCTCGGCCATTTTCCTTCTGCAGAATCAAGCCGACAAAGCGCGCCTTCGATCCATTCGCTTCCAGTGCGGCACGGCCGACGAACGCGCGATTCGTGTCGCTCAAATCGACGGTCCAGGCGAGCCCGGCGTCGAGCGGCGAGACCGTGTCGTCCATGTCCTGGCCGTACAGGTTCATACCGGCTTCCAGGCGCAACGTGTCGCGTGCACCGAGGCCGGCAGGCTTCACGCCTTGCGCGATCAATGCGTTCCAGAACACTTCCACTTGCGTCGCCGGAACCACGATTTCGAAACCGTCCTCGCCCGTGTAGCCGGTGCGCGCGAGCATGACGTCGCCGAACGAGCTGGCCGGGAATTGCACGGCGTTGAAGGGTTTGAGTTCCGCGGTGGTGTCGCGCGTTTCCGGCAGCACTTGCCAGACTTTTTCGCGTGCGTTCGGTCCCTGCACGGCGACGATTGCGAAATCGCGTCGCGGGGAGATGGTCAGTCCAAAACCGCCTTCCGCGTTCAGATGGCCGAACCACGCGATGTCTTTCTCAGCCGTGCCGGCGTTCACGACGACGCGGTAGTTGTCGTCAGCGAAGTAATAGACGATCAGGTCATCGATCACACCGCCTTCCGGGTTCAGCAGGCACGAATAGAGCGCTTTGCCAGGAACGGTGAGTTTGTCGACGTTGTTGGCGATTGCGTACTTGAAGAACTCGCGCGCTTTGTCGCCGGTGAAATCGACGACGCGCATGTGCGACACGTCGAACATGCCGGCGTCGGTGCGCACCGCATGGTGTTCGTCGATCTGCGAGCCGTAATTGACGGGCATGTCCCAGCCGCCGAAATCGACCATGCGCGCGTTGAGCGCAAGGTGAGCGGCGTGCAAGGGCGTGTGTTGAAGATCAGACATGGAGCGGGCCTCGGGCGTGCGCGAAAACAAAAAAAGGCCATGCGTCGAACCCGCTCGGGGTTTCGGCTTTTTGAGCTGCGCCAGATGCGTGAAACCATCCGGCAGCAACGTGCAAAGCCCAAACCGCGTAGCGATTCGGTACATGACCCCTCTGTCCTCGGTACCTGAGAGATTGCACGCTGTTCGCCGATCCTCCGACGTTCAACGCGCGCCCCTTCGGTGGGCATCTGGCTGGTGTTTCCCGATCAGCCGATGCCGCTCTCCAGAGTTCGACTTTCCGCTTTTGGCGCCCAATTCAAGGCGCAGTTCATATACGGAACTTCGACGCGGCCGGTCCTTTTGCCTGAGAGTTTGTGGGTGTGCCCCTTCGGCGGCGCGGCTTCGTTTTTATGTCGTTCCAGATGCGAACAACCAACGGCCAACGCTCTCTCCCGACGCGTGCGGCGAATTTACGCGACCGAATTCAGCTTGTCAAACTGAACTGCAGGGGCCGGCGCGGCGGCCCTTAATCCTTCCCGAGCCCCGGGTCTACGCGCTTGCCGATGTCGCGCAGGCGCGCGAGTTGATCGACCATCGACGGTGCTTCGTCCAGACTGCTGACAAAGGTCCAGAGATACGTCATCACGGCATAGACGTGTCCGGCCTTGACCGCTGGTGCCAGCGCCAACTGGCTGATCGCGATGACAAACAGCACGGCCGCGACCGAGCCGACGAAGAGAAACGCCCCGGCTTCGCGGTTCGACAGGTGAATCCGGAGCTTGGACAGCACGTGATAGTGCCGTTTCAAGGTGACCGTACCGACTTTCGCGACCAAACCGATTTCCTTCTCCAGCCGGTCATTCAGACGCTGATGCAAGCTCTGGTTGCGCCGTGCGAAGCGCGGCAACAAGGCCATGCACAGCAGTAACCCGCCCAGGCTGGCTACGCCGATCCATGGCTCGATTGCCAGCAGCATGGCCACGGCGCCGACTACGGATACCAAAGCGGTGACCATGGTCGGCACGTGTTTTTCGAAGAAATCGACAAACTCCCGGGCCAACACCACGCGCGCCGCGGCAGTCGACGTACTTTGGTTCTGCAGCCGCTGGTTGAGGATCACCGGCACCGCCAGATCGGCGTATATCCGCGTGAAGGTGCGCGTGTCCACGGCCCGGCGCGCAGCGCCGACCGCCCAGAACGCCAATACGATCACCGCGTAGAACAACGCGCTGCGGGCGTCGCCGCGAATGATCGAGTCGACGGCGAGTCCGGCGAACAGCGGATACGCGAGCAACAGCGCGTTCTCCAGCGCAACGAGCGACAGCGTGAAGAACAGCTTGCCCGGATAGGCTCGGGCAATGGCTTTGAGCGTGGAGGTGGCGGACTGCTGGCCGAGCTTTTCGCGCTCAACTATCTGAATTTCTGGTGTGACGAATGACATGACGTGCCTTGAGGGAATAGCCGCTATAATTTGAGCGACTGCTCAAATTATACTTGAGCAGTCGCTCAAAACACAAGTTCAACTAATCCGTTCACCGTTTAAAAGGAATCGAACATGTCGCGGTCGTCCCCCGAACGCAAAGGTCAGATCATTGCGGCCGCCCTTGAGTTGTTTCGCCAGAAAGGTTTTGCGGACGTTTCAACGCGCGATCTCGCCGAGCACGCGGGACTGTCGCGCAGTCACATCTATCACTACTTTGGCGACTGGAATGAGTTGCGCCGCGAGGCGTTTGTGCACTTTGCCGACGAGCAACTCGAAGAAACCGCCGCGCATCTGGCCGATAAACCGCCGGTCGAAGCGTTGCTCGGTTTTATCCGCGACTGCCTGCCGGCTGGCAAGGATGATGGTTGGGGGCTGTGGCTGGATGCCTGGGATGAGGCCATGCACGACGCAGAACTGGCGCAGGCTTATTTAAGCGAGATCGGTCGCTGGCAAGCCACGCTTCGCGGAATTATCGAACGGGGGGTGGAGGCGAACGTGTTTCGCTGTGCATCGCCGGAACGTGCGGCCCGGCAACTCTTCGCGCTGGCGATGGGCTATGCCGATGATTTGTTGTTGGCGCCATCGGCTGAAGCTGTCGAGGTCGCGGTGGAGGAGGTCGTGGAAGTGGCGGAGATGGTGTTGGGGTTCGAGCTTGGTGATCTTGGAGCCGAACGGCAGCCATAGAGCAGGCCATCCGTTCGGCGCATAAAACTGCGGTGCTTAATTGACTTACTGAATTGCGCGCTGCAAACCGTCCAGCTCGCCGTTCAGCGTGTGCTGTTCTTCACCCGACAAACCGCCGCCATGCTGGGACGCCATGTCGCGCGCTTCCTGACGCACTACATCCAGCCGACGATGGAACGCGTCGCCTTGTGGCGGCGGGTAGAAGCCCTGGCTTACGCGCTGATCGACGTGATGCCACAGCGCATTGATGCGGCCATTGACCTGATCCATCCGATGCACCGCTTCCATATGTGGATCGGGGCGTGCCGGTGCTTCCTGGACGACGTCGACCTGGCGCGTCGGCTGCACGACACACGCCGCGAGCGATCCCGCGAGCGCCACGCCAATCAGCGCGCGGGCAAAACTTGCATTAAGCGTCAGCATTGAATTTCCCCTCTTTTGGTTTTTAAGATAAGACGATAAGACGACTGGAGAAAGAACGGCTTACGCACCACCTCGGCTGACGCCGAAGCGGTGCGCAAATGTAACGCTGTGTGTTTGAAAGTCCAGCGTGGGCCGTTTGTTATCAGAGCGGCGTGAAATCCAGGCGGCGTCCTTCTGCGTTGCTGCGAATGGCTATGTCGATGATGGTCATGACATCGACGGCATCTTGCGCCGTGACCGGGAACGGCTTGCCCTCAAGCACCGATGCGGCCAGCGCTCGATAAAACTCCGCATACGCGCCGTCGCGGGTCGCGAATTCCTGGCGCAGGTCGTGGTCGCCGTCGACTTCGCGCAGCAGGCCGGGAGGATTGTGGCCGAACTCCGGGTTCCCCGGGCGCAAACCTGCTTTGAGCTGGTCTTCCTGAACGTCCAGACCCGTTTTCACATAGCTGCCGCGCGTGCCGTGAATGGCGAAGCGCGGCGGTTCCAGCGCGGCGAGCGCGGTGGCGTGCAGCACGATTTCCTTGTCCTCATAGCCGAGCAGCAGATGCACGTAGTCCGGCGCGCTCGCGTGATCGCGGTGCGCCTTGACGCTGGCGAAAATGGTCTGCGGACGGCCGAAGAGCGCCAGCGCCTGATCGATGAGATGTGGCCCGAGATCGAACAACAAGCCACCGCCACGCGACGCTTCCTCACGCCAGCGTTGCGGCACTTTCGGCCGGAAGCGGTCGAAGTGCGATTCATAGTGCGTCACGCGCCCAAGCCGGCCGCTTTCGATCAACGCGCGCACCGTCATGAAATCGCCATCCCAGCGACGGTTGTGGAACGGCGCGAATAGCAGTCCGCGCTTTTCGGCCAGTTCGGTGAGCGTTTTTGCGTCGGCGCCGGAGAGGGTGACCGGTTTGTCGACGACCACGTTCCTGCCCGCTTCAAGGGCTTTCCTGGCGAGATCGAAATGGGTGTCGTTGGGGGTGGCTATGACGATGCAATCGAGTTCGTCGAGGGCGAGCAGTGCATCGAAATCTTCGACGATCGTCGCGTTCGGGTAGTCGGCCTGCGCCCGCTCGGGCTTGCCCGTGGCAATGGCGGATACCACCGCGCGGCCACAATGTTCTATTACCGGCGCGTGAAAGGTTTCGCCGGCGAAGCCGTATCCCATCAGGCCTACTTTGAGAAGTGCTGTCATGTGGGCATCCTGTTGTTTTGGCGATGCCAGTATTGTGGCATGGGCGGAAAGGGCCAGAACCATCGCCTTCGAGCGAGGGTTTCTTCCGTGTTAACATCGCGCTCTCGAAATTGCGCCCGCTTTGAAGAGGCGCAATTTTGCTCACCATCATGCTCACCACCGCGTACTTCCGGCAGCCGAAACGTCCGCCCGATTTACGCATCTCAAAGTGTCCGAACGATGTCCGCAGCAGGTATGAACGCCGCGCAATCCGAAGCGGTGCGCTATCTCGATGGCCCCTGTCTTGTCCTTGCCGGCGCCGGCAGCGGCAAGACGCGCGTGATCACCCAGAAGATTGCCCATCTGATCGAAGGCAAGGGTTTCGAGCCGAAGCACATTGCCGCGCTGACCTTCACGAACAAGGCCGCGCTCGAAATGCGCGAGCGCACGGCCAAGCTGCTCGAAGGGAAGACGCTCACCACGCCCGGCAAGGAAGGACGCCGGGTGCCGGTGAACCAGTTGACCATCTCGACCTTTCACTCGCTCGGCGTCCAGATCATGCGGCAGGAGGCCGAGCACGTCGGCCTGAAACCGCAGTTTTCGATCATGGATTCCAGCGATTGTTTCGGCCTGGTCCAGGAGCAGCTTGGAACGACGGACAAAGGCCTGATCCGCAAGGTCCAGTCGATTATCTCGCTCTGGAAAAACGGCATGATGTCGCCGGATCAGGCGTCGGCGAGCGCGTCGAACGAGGACGAGATGCAGGCGGCTATTGTCTTTCGCAGCTATGTGGCGACGCTGCATGCGTATCAGGCGCTCGATTTCGACGATCTGATTCTGAAGCCCGCGCAGCTTTTCGCCGAGAACGAGCAGGTTCGCGAAAAGTGGCAGAACCGGCTGCGTTATCTGCTGATCGACGAGTATCAGGACACGAACACCTGCCAGTACGAGCTGCTGAAACTGCTGGCCGGTCCGCGTGCGGCGTTCACGGCCGTGGGCGATGACGACCAGGCCATCTACGGCTGGCGCGGCGCGACGCTGGAGAACCTGGCGCAGTTGGGCAAGGACTTTCCGAAGCTGCACGTGGTGAAGCTCGAGCAGAACTACCGGTCGACCGTGCGTATCCTGACGGCCGCCAACAACGTCATTGCAAACAACCCGAAGCTGTTCGAAAAGAAGCTGTGGTCCGAACACGGCATGGGCGACTCCATTACCGTCACCGCTTGCAACGATGAAGAGCACGAGGCGGAATCGGTCGTGTTCCGGCTCTCGGCGCATAAGTTCGAGCGGCGCGCGGCGTTTCGCGATTACGCCATTTTGTATCGTGGGAATTTTCAGGCGCGGATCTTCGAACAGGTTTTGCGGCGGGAGCGGATTCCGTACGTGCTGTCGGGCGGCCAGTCATTCTTCGATAAAGCCGAGATCAAGGACATCGTCTCGTATTTGCGGCTGATCGCGAATCCCGACGACGATCCCGCGTTCATCCGCGCGATCACCACGCCGCGGCGGGGCGTTGGCAATACCACGCTCGAAGCGCTGGGCTCGTTTGCGGGGCAGGCGAAGGTGTCGTTGTTCGAAGCTGTGTTCATGGGCGGCATTGAAGCGCGGTTGTCGGCGCGGCAGGTCGAGCCGTTACGCGCGTTTTGCGAATGGATGCAGCGCCTGGCGGACCGGGCGGGGCGCGATCCGGCCACCACCGTGCTCGACGACATGATGGAGGCGATCCATTACGAGGCCTATCTCTACGATGCCCACGACGAACGGCAGGCGCAATCGAAGTGGCAAAACGTGCTGGAATTCTGCGAGTGGCTGAAGAAAAAGGGCACGAAGCCGGAGGCGGAGCCGTCCGAGGATTCGGAGGCCACGGGTTATGACAACGCCGATGGTTTCGGCGATGAAGGCAAGAACCTGCTCGGCCTGATCCAGACCGTCGCGCTGATGTCCATGCTCGAAGGCAAGGACGAGAATCCCGATGCCGTCCGGCTGACGACGGTGCACGCGTCGAAGGGGCTGGAATATCCGCACGTGTTTTTGGTCGGCGTGGAGGAGGGGATCATGCCGCACCGTGGCAATCCTGATGCGGACGCGGATGCGCCGGTCGATACCGGCCGGATCGAGGAAGAGCGGCGGCTGATGTACGTGGCGATCACGCGGGCCCAGCGCAGCCTTCATCTGAACTGGTGCAAGAAGCGCAAGCGGGCGCGCGAGACGGTAGTGTGCGAGCCGTCGCGGTTTATCCCGGAAATGCTTCTCGACGACGCACCGCCGCCAACCGAGGAAGAAGCGCCGATGTCGCCGAAGGACCGGATGGCGCGGCTAAAAGAGTTGCTGCAGAAACCGGCTTGATTGTTTCGGCCGGCCTTGGGCCTTGGTGGCATTAAAAAAACCCTGCGGTTTGCTGCGCAGGGTTTTTTATTTGCGGTGCCTGATGGAGAGCGGCTATTTGACGGCTGCGATCATGTAGTCGACGGCGGCTTTTACGTCGGCATCGGATGCGGTCGATCCGCCCTTGGGCGGCATCGCCCCCTTGCCATGCAGCGCGTAGTTGTAGACGGTGTCCATCGGTTCTTTCAGGCGCGGGGCCCACGCGTCCTTGTCCCCATATTTCGGGGCATTGAGCACGCCGGCCGCGTGACAGGCCTGGCAGACCTGTGTGTAAAGCGTCTTGCCAGCTTGCGATGCGTCCGCGCTTTCTGTGCCTGCCGCAGCACCCGGGCTCGCTTGCGGCACGTTCGCCAGCGCCGCGACTGCTGCGGCGGCCTGGGCGTTGTCGGTCGAGGCCGCTCCTGCTGCGGTTCCGCTCGCCGGTGCTGCCGCCGACGCGCCTGCTGCAGCGCCCGGTGCCGGTTGCGCGGGTTCGGCGAATTTTGCGCCGCCGTCGTTAGCCATATAGACGACTGCGCGGGCGATTTCGAAGTCGCTATAGTCGTCGGGGCTGGTGCCGCCGCGCGCGGGCATGGCGCCTTTGCCGTTGAGCGCGTCGTGAAGCAGGGTGTCGTAGCCTTGCGCAATGCGGGGCGCCCAGTCGCCGGCATTGCCGAACTTGGGTGCGCCCGCTACGCCGGCCGTGTGGCAGGTCGTGCAGACGGCTTTGAAGACTTCTTCGCCGGTTTTATACACATGGGGGGCGTTGGCGTCGCGTATGTCGACCTGTGCGACCGGGGCTATGCGCGCGGCCACTTCCGCTTCGGAGAGGGAATCGGTGCCGGCGCCGGTGCGCGTCGTGTTGTTGACGTAGACGGCCAGCAGGACGATCACGACGATAGGGACGGCGAACCCGGCGACTATTGCCGCAATGAGTTGGCCTGGCGTTTTGATCGGGACTCCGTGGGGTGCTTCACTCATGCTCGTCTCGTCTCCCTTTTATTTGTGAGTCGGTTCAGCGTCGGTTCAGCAACAGCGTGACAGCAACAACGACTTTCTGGGGCGTTCGTGATGGTTTTCACCAGCACGGTCGATTATAGACGGAACGTTTACGTGGCGGCGCGCCCGGAAAGGCCTGTCGCAGCGCGTGTTAACCCGGATTTCGGTGCTGCGGGCGATGGCATTAGCGGCTCAGGTTGTAAGTTGGCCTGGTCCTTGCGGTGGACGGATCGGCGGAAAACAGGTATTGTTTCGGACTCGCAGCGGCCCTGCCTCCATTGTTTTGTATATGGAACGCGGTGCCCCCGCTCATACGCGCCCGTAGCTCAATGGATAGAGTACTGCCCTCCGAAGGCAGGGGTTGCTGGTTCGATCCCAGCCGGGCGCACCAATCTGATACGAGTCTGGGCACCTGTTCCTCGGGTGTCTTGCTGCTCCATTGTGAAATGGACGATGCCAGTTGCGCGCGGTTCCCGCGAATGCGTAGCTTTTCCGGCTCTACACGGATTTCAGTGACGACTGCTCGCAAAAACTCTTTCGCGTGTGGACCTTCGGGGCTCGTCAATGCCTCTTTCGCGGCTGCCACAAAGTTTTCAATTTGCTTTGCGCCGAACTTCCGAAATGGAAGCTGTTGACGGTGCTGGATACTGACGATTTCGCCGCGAAGAGTCGAGAGCAGTCGTTGCTTATTCTGTATGACATTGCCACGCGTAATGCCCGGCTTGCCGCGATTCATACATTCGCGAAGTTCCTGGCAACCGAACGTCCTGAGCATCTGGCGGCGGCGCAAGCAATCCTCGGCATTCCATTCAAACGCGGCGCGCGGTCAGCGCCGATCGAATATCTCGAGCAGGACGAGGTCGAGGCGCTGCTGAGTGCGATCGATCGAACGACCGCCGCCGGTCGACGTGACTATGCGTTGTTCTCACTGATGTTCAATACCGGCGCAAGGGTGCAGGAGGTACTCGACCTTCGTTTGTGTGACCTACGCGTGCAGCGGCCGTGCCAGGTAAGACTTCAAGGCAAGGGAAACAAGGTCCGCGTCTGTCCGATCTGGCCGCAGACTGCCAGGTTGTTGCAGCGACTCGTCGAAGAACGCCCATCGCCGCTTGATGCAACCACAGCACTGTTCGTCAATAATCGCGGCGACAAGCTCACCCGCTTTGGGGTGCACTACCTGCTCCGCAAACATCTGGCCGAGGCCGGAACGATCGTACCTACCCTCAGGGAGAAACGCATCCACCCTCATTCGCTGAGGCACACGACAGCGCTCAGCTTGTTAAAGTCCGGTGTGGACTTCCCAACGATTAGCCAATGGCTTGGTCACGCTAGTCTCGATACAACGATGCGCTATGCGAAATCAGACATCGACATGAAGCGCCAGGCGCTCCTACAGGTGTTTCCGGACATATTGACGACGGTGCCGACCGACCGCGGAACATTCGAACGCTTGCCGATTGTCGACTGGTTGAAGCGGCTCTGATACTTATGTGGAGTTCGCGTCCCGGCTACCCAAATATCACTATGCCTTGACCCGCCGGACTCCACATAACGGGGCACTACACATAGATCCAATAACGTTATGCAAAACGTTATTGGATGATCTGTCGTATGTGAGAAAGGACCAGGCTGAAACCAGCGTGCTGTTCGAGTTGATTGCTGAAAGGTATGAGCGAAAAAGTCTTCTGATAACAGCCAATCAGCCGTTCTCGGGGTGGAATGACGTCTTCCCCGACCCCGGCATGACGGTGGCCGCCATTGACCGGCTCGTTCATCACTCGACGATCTTCGAGCTGAATGTCGAAAGCTATCGGTGCCGTACCGCTAGCGACAAACAGAAAGAGCGCCGCCGTCAATTACCCACGGACAATCCGAGCGGAGCGACAACCATGATCAGCTGACGCAGCGACATTCATCCCGACCGACCGGCCAAGATGATTGGCGGTAAACCGGACATGCTGCTTGACGGTATCCAGCGATCGGCATTGACCACAGTTGCCTTGAACTATAGCCGCTTCGCGCCTGAAAGAATTATCTCGTCGATGACAACAACTTAAAGTATTTGCTCCGTGAACAAACAGCTAGCTGACCTGATTCATGATTACCAGGTGAAGGTCCATGAGGCGTTGGTACTTATGCAGCGGTCCGGTATCCGGATGCCGAGCTCAAACCAGCGGTGGATTGAAACCGACATTCCACGAAAGGGCCTACTTGATGGTGATATTGCGTACGTGAAGCACGGCGCCGGATGCACGGTCTATCTCCCTGATGGAGAGGTCGATTTTGATTTCGGAAATCTTGGAGAGATCAATGGATTCGACCTGTGGCGCCTGTCTCTCTTTTGCAGCGACAAGTTGTCAACATACGGTTTCGAGGACCAGGATGCTCTCGAAAGGTGCTTCGAGACGGCGGTCTCTGAAGGGCATCTGATTCGCTCAGATGATTTCCTCTTCTACATTGCTAACTTTACGCGTGCACTGGCTGTTGACATCGACAGCAGGTTGCCTGGCGACAATCTCCCTCCTCGCAATCGGGACATCGTGATGGTGCTTCATAGCCATTATTTTCAGGCTGCTGAGTTGATGCTCGAGAACTACGATAATCTGTCCCGGAAATGGAAGAAGAGCAATTCCTTAAGTCACCGAAATGTAGTGGATCTGCGAATCTATATGTCCTCGTGGCTAGGTTTTCTTGCTGTGACATGCGAAGGTTTCGAGAATCTCGGAATGCACCTTCTCCTACAGGAGAGTCGCCCAGCAGCCTTTGAGGAGTTGATTCCGAAAAGCGATTCCGTCGGAAAAATGATTAAACGGCACCGCAATCCGCTTCGAGAGCTCCGAAACAAAACCTTTCATCTGCGGGAAGATCCGGAGGCAATCCGAAGTTTCTTCGCTCGCGATGCAAACAGGCTTCCGTGGGCTCGTGAATTGCACGATGCGTTCACAGATTTTTTCTCTGTTTATCGCGTCCAGTGTGAAGTTCATTACGCGTTCAACGGACGACGAGGTGAGATGCGCGTCACACGAGAACCTCCTCGACGACACACAATGAATGTGAGCTACCCGCTCAGCCAAACGGCTGAAACCCGAGAGGATTCGGCGGCCCATCGCGTCAACGGGAAGATCGCCGTCAAGACCATCGACTGACAAAGCTTCGCTTATCCGGAAGCCAACATCAGCGACAGGCCGCTTTTGGCCGAGGCCGCGTCAAAACTCAAAATCGCTAGGTTTTAGGGGGTCACTTACCCCTCCCGAGTAGCCACGAGGCCGATATAGAGCGTTCTGACAAGCCGGATTTTGCGCTGGGCCGAAACGGCGTGCGTTTAGACACGCTCTGGGCCAGTTTAAGCCTGACGCGATGAATCCATTTCGCTAGCCTGAGCTGAGTAGGACATGAAGTACCGTTCTTCGCTTGAACGATCTATGCGGAATCCGTTCCGTTCATAAAGCTGCCGAGCGGGGTTGACGCGAAGAACGCGCAATAGGATCGCCTGTGCGCCGGCGTCAGCGCGCTCGATTAAGCGCCTTAGCAAAAAGGTGCCAATGCCACGATTCTGATGGCTGGGTAAGATATAAAGCTTTTTCAGCATCAAGGCGTCGGGTTGGTCGATCAATGCAATGCATCCAATATCGTCTCCATCGCATTGAATAATTTCATGGATTTCCGGTCGAAAATTGTTCCGAGGCTCCGGTATCCACTTGCCCTAGGTTTGCTCGGCGTATTCCCTCATGCAAGATTCCTGAACAGCGGACAAGAAGTCCCAGTCGTATTCAGTAGCCCGACGTAGCGTTACTTTCGGCATATGTGATTTTGTTACTTGGATTGTCCGAGCGCCAATTGTCAACGAAATAGGCTACGGGGTCGACTGACCGAAAGTGGCCGCGCTCTGTCTGTCACGCCGGTCGCGTTCGCACCCCTACCAGCCGATGGACCGACTTCCGAGAAAAACTCTCGCAAAGCGGGAGGTGCATTTGGCGAGAGGTGAGCCGCGGCAAAGGACACCCGATGCTGTCGGCCCGTGAGTTCACTGCATAGAGCTACGACCGAAACACAGCATTTCGCAGCACGGCCGCTCGCGAATTGTTCAAACTAACTTTGAGCGCTTCCGTTTGCGCCGCTTGCTGCCGGGTAGT
>Ga0073928_10005754_pt1 | contig 17131 bp, 7 predicted proteins | sample PaiPotPPA55metaG_FD_76969 | JGI IMG/M metagenome (GOLD analysis project Ga0073928, IMG submission 76969) | Iron sulfur acid spring bacterial and archeal communities from Banff, Canada, to study Microbial Dark Matter (Phase II) - Paint Pots PPA... ... | reverse complement strand
TCCAACATCCACATGCCGCCCGACAGCCCCTTCCGGCCCCCGTGGTGGTTCCGCACAGAGTTCACCGCGCCCGCCGCCGACAAGAGCAAAACGCTGTGGCTGCGCTTCGATGGCATCAATTACCGCGCCAACGTGTGGCTGAACGGCAGGCGCATAGCGAACGCCGGCGACATGGCCGGCGCGTGGCGCCTCTTCGAATTTAACGTCACGGAGGCCATTCGGCCGGGCGCGGCGAATGCCCTCTCCGTCGAGGTTTACGCGCCGCTGCCAGACGACCTCGCCATCACCTTCGTCGACTGGAGCCCGCAAGCGCCCGACAAGGACATGGGATTGTGGCGCGACGTGCATCTCGATACCACCGGCCCCGTCGTGATTCGCTTCCCGCAGGTAATCACGCATCTCAACCTGCCCGCCACAGACCATGCCGAACTGACCGTTAGCGCCGAGTTGGTGAACGCCACCAGGCGCGCGGTGAAAGGCACGCTCGCGGGTGAAATCGAAGGCGCTACATTCTCGCAAGAAGTCCGCCTCGCACCGAATGAGCGACGCGTCGTAACGTTCACGCCCGATAAATTCGCACCGCTCAAGATCGCCAACCCGCGCTTGTGGTGGCCGGCAGAGGTGGGCTCGCAGAACCTCTATGCGCTAAAGTTGCAGTTCGAATCCGCCGGCACGGTGTCCGACGAGGCGGCGCTCCACTTCGGCATTCGCGAAGTGACCTCCACGCTGGATGCGCAGAACCACCGCCTGTTCCAAGTCAACGGCAAGAACATCCTGATTCGCGGAGCGGGTTACTCCTTCGACATGCTGCTGCGCTCCTCACCCGCGCGGCAGCAAGCCGAGCTGAACTATGTGCGCGACATGCATCTCAACACCGTCCGCATGGAGGGCAAGATCGAGGACGACCACTTCCTCGACCTCACCGACCAGATGGGCATCCTGGTGACGGCTGGCTGGTGTTGCTGCGATCATTGGGAAAAGTGGGCCAACTGGAGTGACGACGACCACGCCATCGCCGCGGCATCGCTGCGCGATCAGATTCGCCGCTTGCGCAGCCATCCGTCGGTCTTCAATTGGATGAACGGCAGCGACAATCCGCCCCCCCCCGACGTCGAGAAGAAGTACATCGAGATACTCCAGGAGTTGAACTGGCCCAACCCGTTTGAGTCCTCGGCGACCGAGCGGCCGACCGAGGTCACCGGAAAGACCGGCGTGAAGATGACCGGTCCGTATGACTATGTGCCGCCCAGTTACTGGTTGACCGATCAGACGCGCGGCGGCGCGCACGGCTTCAACAGCGAGACTAGTGCCGGAGTCTCCGTGCCGCCGATCGAAAGCCTCCGCCAGATGCTGCCCGAAGATCACCTCTGGCCTATCAACTCCTGGTGGGATTTTCATGCTGGGGGCGGCCCGTTCAAGGACCTGCGCCTCTTTACCGCGGCGCTCGACGCGCGCTATGGCCCTGCCGCGAACGTAGAAGAATACGCGCGCAAGGCGCAAGTGATGGCTTACGAAGGGCATCGCGCCATGTTCGAAGCCTTCGGCCGCAACAAGTACGGCGCCACCGGCGTGATCCAGTGGATGCTCAACAACGCCTGGCCCTCGATGATCTGGCACTTGTACGACTGGTATCTGCGCCCGGGCGGCTCTTACTTCGGCGCAAAGAAAGCCTGCGAGCCGCTCCATATTCAGTACAGTTACGACGACGCCTCAGTGGTGGTCGTGAACTCCTATTACCAGCCGTTCGCCGGCATGAAGGCGCGCGCATGGGTTTATAACCTGGACATGACACAGAAGTTTGCCCAAGACGCGCCCATCGATGTCGGACCGGATAGTTCCACGCGCGTTCTGACAATTCCCAGCATAGGCGGATTGTCACCTACCTACTTCGTGCGCCTGGCGCTCGAAGACTCCTCTGGCAAGACCGCCAATACCAATTTCTATTGGTTATCCACGAAACGCGAAGAACTCGATTGGCAGAAGTCCACCTGGTATTACACTCCGGCCAAGAGTCACGCCGACTTGACCGCGCTTAATAGCCTGCCGCCAGTCGAGCTGAAATACTCGGCGGAGTCGGAAGTAAAAGGCGACGATGGCATCACCCGGGTGACTGTTGAAAATCCCTCGCAAAATCTGGCGTTCGCCGTACATCTAAAAGTGACTAGCATGCGCCGTGACAGCGAGGAAGTTCCCGAAGAATACGAGATCCTGCCGGTGCTCTGGGAAGACAATTACTTCCCGCTACTGCCAGGAGAAAAGCGCACAGTCACCGCCGTGTATCGCGCAGCCGATGCCGGCAAGCAGCCGCCTACGGTCTACGTGGATGGCTGGAATGTCAAGTGACGACGCCCTGTTTCACCAGCGCCTCCGGCTCCCAGCGCCGCGGTAACCTCGTCATATAATGGACCTTTATGTTAGTTCGCGAGCAGCGGCATCGTCCGCCGCCCTGGAGCGAGCTACTCGAGTCGATCCGCCCCAGGTGGACGCTGCCCTTTCACGCCCTGGAGTGGGTCTTTGAGTGGCTCGCCTATCTACTCAGCCGCTGGGCGCTACTGGAAGTACTCGAGTATCTCGGGGCGCTATCGGTGTTGTTCGGGGTGATCTTCTACTGGTCGGAAGCTGGCGACCGGCGCAAACAGAAGCACTATCAAGCCTGGCAGGTCATCAACACCGCCCAAGGTAAAGGCGGCAGCGGCGGCCGCATCGAGGCCCTACAGGAGCTCAACCAGGACCGTGTCCCACTTATCGGCGTGGATGTCTCGGGAGCATTTCTTCGCGGTGTCCGGCTGCCGCGCGCCAGTCTCAATCGCGCTAACTTCGAAGCCGCGGACGCTCGCAACAGCTCCTTCGCTCGAAGCGCTTTGGAGTATGCCAATCTTCGATCGGCCAACTTACGGCAAAGTAATTTGAACGGCGCCGACCTGCAGCACGCCGACCTCGAAGACAGCGATCTGGAGGGCGCTACGCTGACGGGTGCGAACCTGGCCGAAGCGAATCTGAAGAGCGCCGATCTGCGTAACTGCGACCTCCTGGGTATCGCCTGGCAGCAGATCCAAGCCATTGATTCGGCCAATATCTACGGCGTACGACATGCGCCGGATGGCTTTGTCGCATGGGCCACCGAGCACGGCGCGATCTCCGTTCCGGGTCAGGAGTAGCGAGGCGCTACTGGTGCAGCGCGAAGACCGTTCCGTAGTTACCTGAGCCGCCAGCCTTCGTGGTGGTGCCGTACAGCGTTCCATTCGATCCGAGAGTAACACCGGCAAGCGGGAAGGCGCCATCGTTGCCGGCATGGAAAGCATGCAGCACCGTCTCCGTCCAGGCGCCGCCCGTCGACGCAGGGGGAGTCAAAGAGAACACAGTCCCGCATCCGGAAGCATAGTAGAGTGGACACGTCGGGTCGCCGCCATTGGAGCTGGTACCGTAGATGACGCCGTTCGCGTCGATCACCACGCTCGGGTTGGGATAGGCGGCGTCCTTACCGCCGGCGAAGTTGTACAGTACGGCCTCTGTCCAGGCGCCGCCAGACGACGCAGGTGGAGTCAAGGAGAAGAACGTGCCGAAACCGTGCTTTCCGCCGTCGTTGGTGACGCCGTAGAGCACGCCCCCGCTGCCCACCGCGACAGCAGAAAAGCCATTTCCATCGCGTGGAGCGCCACCAAACCCCCAGAGCAGCGTGTAGGTCCAAGGACCACTGGGCGGGGTGTTGTTCAAAGAAAGCACGACGCCACAATTTCCACACTTACCAATGACCGTGCCGTTGCTGGTAACGTAGAAAACACCGTTTGGACCCGGTGTCAGCACCATGGGCTGGAACGCGGGATATAAGTTGAGCAAGAGAGTGAAGGTCCAGGTTCCCCCGCTGCCGGCCGGAGGGATCAGCGAGAAAAACGTGCCGTAACCTCCTCCTTGGCTCACTCCATACAAGACACCATTGACCAAACTCAGATTATTAGGAATCCAGAACTCGAGGTTAGTAGTCACTTGGTAGGTGCTCTTGGTCCACGGCTGGCCGCCGGAAGCAGGCGGAGTCAGTGAGAAGGCAGTTCCGTACCCGTCGGTGCCGCCGCTTCCGGTGGTTCCGTACAGGACGCCGGAAGGTGCAAGGAGCAGAGTGTTGGGCCCGACTCCGTCGGTAGGGTGGGTGAAATTGTAGATATGGGTTTCGGTCCAGGGGTCCCCAGCCGCGGCCGGCGTGAGCGAAAAGACCGTGCCGCACCCGGAGGTGCATTGCTGGTTCAACGGTCCGCCTTGTAACGTCGTGCCGTAAAGCATCGGGTGCCCGGTGGTCCCACCGGTCGCCAAAGTGATCGGCAGCCTGCCATCGGCGGCACTCGGGTCGGCATTGAATGCATAGATAGTGGATAATTTGGATTGCGCGGCTACCGCCGGCGCCAGCGCGGCTACCAGCAGCAGCGCCCCGTAATACTTGGTTTGATTTGTACGCAACATCGTAATATTCTCCTGATGCGCTGACTCTGCTGACTCTAAGGTTGTAACGAGAACACAAGGCCGCCGGTTGTCCGTCCGGGTCCCACGGAGGTGCTGCCATACAGCACGCCATTGGGTCCCAAAGTGAGGCCGGTGGTGGGCCAAGCGCCCACGTTCCCGTCGTCAAATGCGTGCAAGACCTGCTCGGTCCAGCGGCCGCCGGGCGAGGCGGGCGGCGTCAAGGAGAAGACCGTCCCGCAACCCTGACTACCACCCAACTGGCAGTGGACTTCGCCGCGCCCGCCGAAGTAACTGGTCCCATAGAGCACGCCGCCCGGTCCGATCAGCAAACCGGCATTGGGTTGGGCTGCATCGGGGACGCCCGCGAAACTATAGAGGGTGGTTTCGGTCCAGGACCCGCCGGGTGATGCGGGCGGTGTCAACGAAAAGACCGACCCATTACCGTTGGCGCCGCCGTAGTACGTCGTGCCGTAAATGACTCCATCGGTGCCGAGCACGATGCCAATGACGTTGTTAGGGGAGTCCGTACCAGTGTCGCTATAAAGCACGGTCTCATTCCACGGACTGCCGGGGGCGTCTTGAGTCATCGAGAACACATATGAACACCCAGAGGGGCAAGCCACATCGCCGGCTGTACCGAAAAACTCTCCATTACTGCCGACTATGATCGAAACAGGATGCGCATCACCGCCGCTGCCGGTAAAGCTGTACAGAACGTGCATAGACCAGCCGGGTTGGCCGGCACTCGGCGGCGTCACTGAGAAGAATGTGCCGCAGCCGACAAAACAGGCACTCGAAGTTCCGCCGTCGTAACTCGTCCCGTACAGGACCCCATGGCTCAGCACCAGGCTATTCGGAAGATCAGGTCCATTCAAGGCGAAAGTCTCCTTGGTCCACGGAGCGCCGGCAACCGTCGGCGGAGCAAGCGAGAACGCTGTCCCGCACCCTGTTCCCTGGCATCCCGTACCGCCGAAACCGGTGCTTCCGTAAAGGACGCCGTTCGGAGCCAGGAGCAGCGTTTCGTCGCCGATGCCGTCCTGGATGGAGGTAAATGCGTAAATGGTGGTTTCGGTCCAGGGACCTGTCGCGCTTGCCGGCGCCGTCAACGAGACGATCCCTCCGCATCCGCCGGGGCATTCCGGAAAAATCTGGCCGCTTCCGACTCCGTACAGCACGCCGCCGGCGCCCAGCACCAGAGGTGCGGTAGACCCAAGTGTATGTAAGACCTTAATGACGGGTTGCGCGACGGCGAAGGACGCGTGCAACAGCCCCAAGACCATCCCACAACAGACCATTCGCAGATTGACAAGCATATCGTGGTACTCCTGCGCCCAACTATACCACGAGCGGGCAATTGCCTCCAGGAGAGTCCGTAGAGTTTACACTTCATGTCGTGCTGACGACACAAGAGCGCGATCCGGGCATCGCCTCCGCGCGCTCCCCCGCATACCGCCGAATCGTGCGAGACGGGCCGGAGGACGTTAACCTTTGGCTATGCCTGGAGGCTTGACTCTGCCGCGCGTTAACGTGCTAGACTGAACATATCTAAAGAGCGATACCGTCCACTTCTCAAAGTTAAAGCCACTTCGGTCGAGTAAACCTTAACGCTATCCATTGGCAGACTTGCCTTACTGCCTGGAAGAATGTGCTGTATAAGACAGGTTCCCCATGACCGAAACACATAATTCTAAACTGACAACGTCCCGGACCGCCCGTGTGCGACTGGCGCTGGCCTTGGCTGCGCTATTGATCCTGGCTGTCCCCAAGACCTGTAGCGCGCAGATCTGCGGCTCTCTGATACCCGGCACCTATCTGGACTTGTGCAACACGCTCACCTCCGATCTGGCTAAGTTCAACACTACCCTGAACGGGCTGTGGAACGGCTCGAAGGCGCCCGTCCTATATGCCGGCCAGCTCTCTAATGCCGATTCCAATACCGGGTCGCAGCTTGTGAACGCCACCTACCTCACAGCCGTTCAGAACGAATTGCAGGTGCTGAAGGCAACCGGAGTCCAGGCTGTCATCGTAGAAGTCAGTTTCCCCATGCTTTATGAGCCGTTCTTCTCCAGCGACACGCAATATCAGCAGTACGTGTCTTTTTATTCGCAGGTGGCGGCCGCGGTGCGAGCCATGGGCTTGAAGTTGATCGTGGAAGACCAGTGTCTCGCGGTCGGCCTGGCCCAAGCCGGCTGGGCCAGCCAGTTGAGCCTCTTCTATCCGACACTCAACTGGACGCAGTACCAAGCCGCCCGCGCGCAGACCGCCCAGGTGATTGCCCAGACCATGCAGCCGGACTACATGCTTGTCCTGGAAGAACCGGACACGGAAGCCATGATGTCCGGCCAAGCCAATGTGAATACGGTGAGCGGCGCGGTGAGCATGCTGAACCAGATTATCCCTAGCGTCCGCCAGGCCGGCGTGCCTAACCTGATGGTGGGTGCGGGCGTCGGCACCTGGCTACCCGGATTTCAGGGCTTTATCGAAGGCTTTACCGGTCAGCAATGCTCGTCCAGCCAGCCCTGCGTCACGACTCCGCTGGATTTCATCGACATGCACATCTTCCCTATCAATAACTTTGGCCCACCTCCGGCCAATGACTTTTTGGCTAACTCACTAACCATCGTCAGTCTCGCCCAGGCCGCCGGCAAGCCGGTCACTATGGCGCAGTGCTGGGATTGGAAAGACCGCAACAGCGAGTACAACGTCCTTACGCCGGACCAGATCATGGCCCGCAACCCTTACAACTTCTGGGCCCCGGTCGACGCCTATTTCGTCCAGACCATGCAAAATCTGGCCAACTATGCGCAGATGCTTTTCATGTCGCCTTTCGATACTGACGAGTTTTCCTCCTACGTGACGTATACCCCCAGCCTGGACACTTTGACGCCGGCGCAGCTCTATGCGATGGAAGAGTCGCAGGCAGCCGCGGCGGTGCAGCAGGCCGTCTACACCAATCCCGCCATGGGCTTCTACCGCTCCATCGTGTCCCCTCCCAACACCACACCTCCGTCCACTCCCACCAACCTGACAGCAGTAAGCGGCAGTTCCACGGGCGCATACGTGCAGTGGAGTCCCTCGACGGACAATATAGGTGTCGCCGGCTATCATATGTGGCGCAACGGCGTGCAGCTTCCGAATACCATCTACACCGGCTTTCAAGACTCTGGTCTTACGCCAAACACCAAGTACACTTATTCTGTCATGGCGTTCGACCTTGGCGAAAATAGATCTGCCGCCGCCTCTGTCACTGTCACCACGCTAAACACGAGCGCGCCAAATCCGCCATCCAACGTTGCCGGCGTATCTGTGTCCGGCGTGCAAGTCAACCTGACATGGACCGCTCCCAGCGGTGGCGTGCCGATCACCAGCTACCAGCTCTTCCGCGGCAGCTCGCCGACTACCTTGGTCCAGTACATGCAATTGAGCAGCACCGCCACTTCCTATGTTAATTATTATCTGACTCCATCCACGGCGTATTGCTACGGAATGGAGTCCGTGGCTACGGGCTTGGTCTCCCAGATGTCCAACGTGACCTGTGTCACGACACTGGCAGCGCCCTCACAGCCGCAAAATGTAGTCGCCACCGCGACTTCCTTAACGCAGGTGAAGCTGACATGGTCGCCTTCCACGGGCGGCTTGCCGATTGCTGCCTATCACGTGTACCGTGGCACTTCGCCTACTAGCGTGACCCAGCAGGTCGGCGTTGTGATTACTCCTACTTACAACGACAAAACCGTCAGCGCCTTGACGACTTACTATTACGCGGTGCAGGCCAGCGACACAGCCGGAATTCTGTCCCCGATGTCCGCGGTTGCTTCAGTCACAACACCATAGCGACCTACCGAGCCACGCGCGGACAGGAGTGTCCGCGAGCAGGCAGGAGTGCCTGCGCCACGTCCTTATCTCGCTGCGAGTTCAGGGGTGGCGAGTGGTTCCGGCGTGGTGCGGCGGCGCATGTGACCCTGGAGGCGCTCCATATATAGATATATGACCGGGGTAATGTAGAGCGTCAGGAGCTGCGAGACGAGCAGGCCTCCGACCACGGCTAGGCCGAGGGGCTGGCGGGCGTCGGCGCCTTCACCGTAGCCCAGCGCGATGGGCAGGGTGCCGAACAGGGCGGCGACGGTGGTCATCATGATGGGGCGGAAGCGGAGCATGCAGCCGCTATAGATGGCGTCGAACGGGTTTTTGCCCTCGACACGCTGTTGCTCGAGCGCGAAGTCGATCATCATGATGGCGTTCTTCTTGACCACGCCGAAGAGCATGATGAGACCGACGAAGGCATAGAGGTCGAGCTCTTTGTGGAAGATCTTGAGGGTGAGCAGTGCGCCGAAGACCGCGGACGGCAGGCCGGAGAGAATCGTGATGGGATGGATGAAGCTCTCATACAGGATTCCCAGCACGATGTAGATGACCAGGATGGCGACAATCAGGAGGATGGATAATCCCTGAAATGATTGCTGAAATTCCTTGACTGTACCTTCGAATTTGACGCTAATGGTGGGCGGGATGCGCAGCGATTGGAGGGCCCGGTTGACCTGAGCGGCGGCGTCGCCGAGCGAGAAGCCGGGTTTCAAGTTGAAGGAGACGTTGACCGCGGGAAGCTGTCCGAAGTGGTTGATGCTGAGCGGACCGACGCCGCGGGAGATTTTGACGACCGCATCCAGCGGAACGAGTTGCCCCCCTCCGGATCGGATGTAGATTTTGGATAAGCCTTCGGGAGTGTTCTGGTATTGCGGCTCAACCTGCAAGATGACGGCGTATTGATTGGCGGGCGTGTAGATGGTGGATACCTGGCGGTTCGAGAAGGCAGCGTAGAGCGCGTCCTGAATCTGCTGGGCGGAGAGGCCGAGGGCGACGGCCCGGTCGCGATCGATATCGACATCCACTTGCGGGCTGGCGATCTGCAGATCGGAGTTCACATCGAGGAAGCCCGGGAGGGTGCGCATCTTATCCATGAGCGGGTCAACCCAGTTGTAGATTTCCTTGAGGTTGGCGCTCTGCATGGTCATCTGATAGATGCTGGTGCTGAACTGGCCGCTGACGGTGATGGGCGGCGGGTTCTGCAGGAAGGTCATGATGCCGGGGACTTCGGCGACCTTGGGACGGAGCTCTTCGATGGTCTGGTCGACGGTGCGTTTGCGCTGAGAGCGGGGTTTCATGTTTGCGAAAAAGCCGCCCTGATTGCCGCCCATGAGGAAGGTGCCGGTGTCGAGGACATTGGGATCTTTGGCGACGATGTCGGAGACGGCGCGCAGGTGCTTGGCCATGGATTCGAAGGAAATATCCTGGCCAGCCATGGCGATGCCGAAGAGAAATCCGCTGTCCTGGCTGGGGATGAAGCCGGTGGGCATGATGAAGAACATGTAGACGGTTCCAACCAGAAGGAGCAGTCCGGCCATCAGGGTGGCGAATTGGTGGCGCAGGACTGTCCTCAGGGTGTAGTCGTAGGAGGAGGCGAGCGCGTTGAAGCCGGACTCGAATGCGCCGTACATGCGGCTGTGCTTCGCGGTTCCGCTATAGCGCAGGAAGCGGCTACCGAGCATGGGGGTGAAGCTCAGCGAGACGAATCCGGAGATGAGGATGGCGACGGTGATGGTGACGGAGAATTCGTGCAGCAGGCGCCCGACGATGCCGCCCATGAAGAGCTCGGGGAATAAGACGGCGACCAGCGAGATGGTCATGGAAAGGATGGTGAAGCCGATTTCGCGGGAGGCGAGCAGGGCGGCCTCCATGCGGCTTTTGCCCATTTCCATGTAGCGGACGATGTTTTCGAGCATGACGATGGCATCGTCGACGACGAAGCCGACCGAGAGCGTGAGGGCCATGAGGGAGAGATTGTTGAGGCTGTAGCCGAGCAGATACATGGCGGCGAAGGTGCCGATGATGGAGAGCGGGACGGCGGCGCCGGGGATTAGGGTGGCGCTGAGGTTGCGCAAGAAGATGAAGATGACCATCACAACGAGGCAGACGGTGAGCAGGAGGGTGAACTCGACGTCGTGGATGGAGCCGCGGATGGATTCGGAAGCGTCGAAGGCGATATCGAGTTTGACGGCGGGCGGAATTTCGCTGCGGAACTGCGGCAGCAGAGCTTTGATGTTGTTGACGACTTCGACGGTGTTGGTGCCGGGCTGGCGCTGGATGGCGAGGATCATGCCGCGCACGCCTTTGAACCAGGCGATGGCTTTATCATCTTCGACGCCATCGATGACGCGGCCCAACTGCGCGAGGCGGATGGGCATGCCGTTCTTATAGGCGATGATGATGGGGCGATAGGCGGCGGCGCGGGTGAGCTGGCCGTTGGCTTCGACGGTGAAGGCTTGTTTTTCGCCGTAGAGCTTACCGGTGGGCAGGCTGACGTTGCCGCGCTGAATGGCGGCCATCACATCGTCGAAGGCGATGCCGCGGGCGGCCATTTCGTCGGGATCCAACTGGACGCGGACGGCGTATTTCTGCGCGCCGTAGACTTGCACGCGGGAGACGCCGCTGGCCATAGAGATGCGCTGGGCGAGCAGGGTTTCGGCGTACTCATCGACGGTGTAGAGGGGCAAGGTGTCGGAAGTGAGCGAAAGGTAGAGCACGGGCTGCTCGGCGGGATTCGCTTTTTGATAAGACGGCGGGCGGGGCATGTTAGCGGGCAGTTGGCCGCCGGCTTTGGCGATGGCGGCCTGGATATCCTGGGCAGCGGCATCGATGTTGCGCGTGAGGGTGAACTGCACGGTGATCGTAGTGCTGCCCTGCGAATTGGTGGAACTCATGTTCTGCACGCCGGCAATGGTGGAGAACTCGCGTTCGAGGGGCGTGGCGACGGCCGAGGCCATGGTCTCGGGATTGGCGCCGGGGAGGGAAGCGTTGACCTGGATGGTCGGATAATCGACCGTGGGCAAGGCGGCGACGGGCAGAGCGCGGAAGGCCACGATGCCGAATAAAAGAATGGCGAACGTGACCAGGGCGGTCATGACCGGGCGTTCGATGAAGATGCGAGAGAGGTTCATGGTCAGAGCGCCTGGTTATCGATTTTGCCGGCGGCGACCGGCTCGATTTTCGCGCCGGGATAGAGACGGAGTTGACCGTCGGTGACCACGGTTTCGCCGGGCGCGACGCCTTTGGCGATGACGGCTTTGCGTCCGACGGTGCGGGTGACGGTGACGTTGCGCGACTCGACGGTTTGGTCGGATTTGACGACGAAAATGAACTGGCCGCGCTGGCCGTCCTGGACGGCTTCGGAGGGCACCGTGGTGGCGTTCTGGCTATCGAGCGTGAGGACCACGTTGACGAACTGGCCGGGCCAGAGCAGGCGCTCGTTATTGTCGAACACAGCTTTTAGACGGATGGTGCCGGTAGTGGTATCGACGGCGTTATCGATTACGGTGAGCGAGCCGCGGACCACCTGGCCGGGGGCGGAATCGGTGGAGGCTTCGACGGCGAGTTTCTGGTGGGCAGCGCGCTGCTTGATGGCGTCGAGCTGCTCTTCGGGGACGCCGAAGGAGACGAAGATGGGCGAGATGCGGTTGATGACTACGAGCGCGACGTCGTTGACCTTGATGAGATTGCCGGCGTGGACGAGCAGGTTGCCGGCGCGTCCGGCGACGGGCGAGCGGATTTCACAGAAACTGAGATCGAGCTTGGCGCGGGCGATGGCGGCTTCGTCGGAGGCGAGCGAGGCTTTGGCGCTTTCGATGGCGGCTTGATCGGCGCGGATGGATTCCTGCATGGCGTCGGCGGTGGCGCGCTGCTGGACGGCTTGCATGGCGGGCGCCATGCCTTCCTTGGCGAGCTGCTCGTAGCGCTTGGCGTCGGCATCGGCGGATTTGGATTGGGCCTGATCCCTTGCGACGTTGGCCTGGGCTTGGGTGAGCATCGCCCGATCTTTGGCGGCGGCGGCGTCGGCCTGGGCAAGCGCATCACGATAGGGACGGGGGTCGATTTCGAAGAGGAGTTGGTCTTTGGCGATGTCGGCGCCTTCGGTGAAGTGGACGCTGGTGAGCTCACCGGCGACTTGGGATTTGATCTGGACGGTGGAGGTGGGCTCGGCGGTTCCGATGGCGCGGATTTGGACGGGCACGGGTTCCTGGGCGGCGACGGCGACGCTCACCGGGACTGGGGGGGGGCCGCCGGCCATCTGGGCTTTCTGCGAGCTGCAGGCGGCGAGGGCGAGGGCCGCCAGAGCAGCGACGGCCGTTAACAGTTGGGAACGGGTGATCGGCATACGCTTGTCCTTATTGTAGCGGTTTGTGATGGCCGCGAATGAACGCGGATGAACGCGGATAGGGGTGGGATGAGGGCGTGCCGCCCGCCCATAATAATGAATGTGCCCAGCGGCGCGCGAACGTGAGGGCATGCGTGTTTTTGAAGGAACGAAGCCACTTTCGTGTAAGTGCTTTGTTTTGAGCGGTGCGATTTTCGCAATTTGTGCACTTTGTGCATCGAAAAAAAATAGGAGACCTGGCCGGACCCGAGATGAGTCGGTTTCTGACGGAACGAAGCCAATTTGGGAGTGCTGGGTGGGATGGCCGCGAATGAACGCGAATGAACGCGGATAGAGGTGGGATGAGTGCATGCTGTGAATTTTGCGGAACGAAGCCAATTTTGGGTATGTGGTTTGTTTGCAACGCGGGTGGTTTGGCGGCGATTGAAAACTTTGCAAAAAGTGTCTGATTTTGTCGGATTTTGTCGGATTAGTTCCGCTGATGGGAGCCAATAAACGCGATTTAGCGGAACGAAGCCAATTTGGCGCAGGTGGTGTGTCGTCGCCAGGAGTTGCGACGCGGCACGCATGAGTGCGTGCGCCACGATTTGCGGTTGTGACCACATGCTGTCAACAGGGTAGCAGGCCGGAGGCGTGCGACTGCTAGGTTGTGTGGGGATGTCATTGAATTTGCGGGATTTGGGGGGTAGCTTGACATGGTGAATCGCGGGGGGATGCCCCGTCAACCCCGAACATGGTACAAACGTATGATCTGAGTTTATGCGCTATCTGAAAATCACCGCTCTCACCATAGCCGCCGTGCTGGCCGGCGCCGCCGCCTTTCTGATCGTAGCCGACCTGCCGAACCACCCTGCGCCGGTCGCCCCCACCCCCTTCATCGCCAAGGCTCGGCTATATGATACGCACATCGAGCGGGACACCTACGGCGTGCCGCACATCGTCGGCGCGCGCGATGTGGATGTCTCCTTCGGCTTCGCCTACGCGCACTGCGAGGATGATTTCGATACCATCCAAAAGGTCGCCCTCGCCGTCCGCGGTCAGCTCGCCAGCTTCGAAGGCCGCAACGCCGCCGTGGGCGATTATCTCGTCCATCTCTTCCGCATCTGGGAAACGGTAAAAGCCCGCTACGACACCGACGTGCCGCCGGATGTCCGCCAAGTGCTGGATGCCTACGCGGACGGCGTGAACTATTACGCCGCGCTGCATCCTAAACTGGTGGAGCCCGGCATGCTCCCGTTCACCGGCCGAGACATCGCGGCCGGCTTCCTGTTTAAGCTGCCCTTCTTCTACAATTTCGGCAACGTTCTACAGACCGTAAACAACGGCGAGAGCGGGTCGTCGCTGGGCCTCCAGGGCCAAAATCTGAAGACCGCGCTGCTGTTCGCCGGCGGCGGCTTTCCCATAGGCTCCAACGGCGCAGCCATCGCGCCGTCCCGCACCGCCGATGGCGCCACCCGCCTGCTGGTCAATTCCCATCAGCCCTACACCGGCCCGGTAGCCTGGTACGAAGCCGTGCTCGATAGCGGCCAAGGCTGGCACGTCTCCGGCGGCTTCTTCCCGGGATCGCCCTTCATGCTGCTCGGCCATAATGCCCACTTGGGCTGGGCCAACACCGTCAATGAGCCGGACTTGGCCGACGTTTACCGGCTCACCCTCAACCCCGCCAACCCCAATCAGTATCGCCTCGACGGCCAATGGCGGAACTTCGAGAAAAGCGTCGCCGCTATCCGCGTGCATCTCTGGGGACCCTTCTACTGGACCGCCCATCGCGACGTGCTGTACTCCGCGCACGGCCCGGTGCTCAAAACCGATCGCGGCGCCTTCGCCATCCGCTACGCCGGCATGAACGATCTGCGCCAATGCCTCCAGTATTTCCGTTTGGACAAGGCCCGCAACCTCGAGGAGTTCCGCGCCGCCATGCGCCTGCAGTCTCTCCCCAGCCTCAATTTCATCTATGCCGACGAAAAGGGAAATATCGGCTACATCTATAACGGCCTGTTTCCCGTGCGCAAAGAAGGCATCAACTGGCTCGGAATCCTGCCGGGCGACCGCTCCGACCTGATCTGGCACCGCTACCTGCCGTTCGACAAAATTCCGCAAATCTGGAATCCACCTTCCGGCTTCGTGTTCAGCTCCAATAACACGCCCTTCCACGCCACGGCGCCCGCTGACGATCTGAAGCCCCAGGATTTCTCCCCTACCCTCGGCATCCAAACCAATATGACCAACCGCGCCTGGCGCGCGCTCGAGATGTTCGGCGGCGATCCCCACATTACCGACGAGGCGTTTCGCAAGTATAAATACGATCTCCTTTACAGCCCGCAGTCCGATGAAGGCCATATCGTGCGAGAACTGATCGCCCTCTATCCGGGCAACGATGCTGTCCTCAAGCAGTCAATCGAAATCTTGAAGCACCTCGATTCCAAATCGGACGTCAACAATCGCACCATGGCGCTCGCCACCCTGACCATCAAGCCGATCATCCTGGCGCGCATGGCGGGAAAGAATCCCTCGCTGGCCGACACCCTTCACCATGCCGCCGACGGCCTGCTGAAGCATTTTGGCCGCCTGGATCCGACCTGGGGCGAGGTCAACCGCATGCGCCGCGGCAAGCTAGATCTGCCCATCGACGGCGGACCCGATACCTATCGCGCTGTCGACGGAGACATACAGCCGGATGGCACCATCACCGCGGAGGGCGGCGATACCTTGATCCTGTTTGTGACCTGGGACAAAAAGGGGCAACTCACCTCGGACAGTGCCGAACCGTTCGGCGCCAACAACGCCGATCCCAAGTCGCCCCACTATGCCGATCAGATGCGCATGTTCGTAGCCATGAAGACTAAGCCCGTCCTGTTCACGGAGGCGCAGATAAGCGCTCACAGGGAATCCGACTACCGGCCCGGAGAGGCGCGCAAATCCGGCGAAGTGGCCAGCGCCGGCGCGGGCAAATAGCACGCTTGCCAACGCCCGTGCCGTGTGATGGCCAACAGTAAACCACGTCGTTCGCCATCAGGTCCTCGAAGAACGCAAGCTGTGTTATACTCACACGGGTACTCATAGTATGTCACCTAGGATCCCCCGCCTTATTACAGGGTTAATTGCAAGTTTAGTATCTTGCATTACTATCGTCTCTCTATCCGCGCAGGACAAGCAGGAAGAAGAGCAGAACTCAATCGAACAACAGCGCCAGCAATGGTTTTATAGCCAGCGCGCCTATCCTCACCCGTACGTACCTGCCGGCGCGCACGTCCGGGCAGTCGCTGCTCTGCGCCAAAAGATTGCCGCGGAAGCGGCCGCCGCGAAACTGGCCAACAGGCCGCTAACCACGCCGTCCTGGACAGCCATCGGTCCCCAACCTATCGACACTCCCTACACCGATCCGGTGGTGTCCGGACGCATGACCGCCATCGCCATCGATCCCGCCAACTCCAATCACGTCTACGCCGGCGGCGCGCAAGGCGGTATTTGGCAGACCACCGACGGCGGCACTACCTGGACTCCGCTTACCGATACGCAAGCCTCGTTAGCGGTCGGTTCGCTGATCCTCGACCCGACCAATTCGAATACCATTTATGTCGGCACGGGCGAGGAGAATTTTAGCGGCGATAGTTACTACGGCGCAGGCATTCTTAAATCCACAGACGGCGGAGCCACCTGGACGCAGTACTGCGGACCGTTCTGCGGCCCGGTCGGCAACGATGGTTATTATGGCGGCGGCGCGCGCATCGGCGGTCTCGCGATACAGCCGTCCAATAATCAGGTAATACTAGCCGCAGTGGCTTTGTTATTCCAGGACGGTGTTTACCGCTCCACGGACGGCGGCCAGACCTGGACACAAGTCCTTTCGGGCAATCCCGGCACCGCGGTGCTGTTCGACCCCAACAGCCCGAATACAGCCTACGCCGCGCTGGGCGATAACTTTAGCGGCGGCACCGAGAGCGTCTACAAATCGACCGACGGCGGCCAGACCTGGACCGCGGCCAACGGATCCGGTTCCACATCCCTGCCGCTGACCAATGCCGCCCGTATCGTCCTCGCGATGGCGCCCTCCAGCACGACAACCCTTTATGCCGGCATCGCCAACGTTATCGACGGCAGTCTGCTCGGCATGTTCAAGACCACCGATGGCGGCGCATCTTGGACTCAGCTTACCAGCACGCCGGACTACTGTACTCCGCAATGCTCTTACGATAATGCGATCGCCGTGGACCCGGTCAATGCGAGCATCGTCTTTGCGGGCGGGGCTTATACAACTACCCTGATCCGTTCCACCAACGGCGGCAGCAGTTGGACGACATTGCAATCCGCCCAGAATTTCGGATTCGTGCATGCCGACGTGCATGCCCTGACGTTCTTCCCCGATGGCAGCAAGCTCTATCTAGTTTCTGTCGCGAAATGGGTGAATTTGGCGTCGACTTCGGCCCAGCCACCTCCTCGGAGGGCTTCCGTGAGGCGCGCCAAGGCCAT
>Ga0073928_10005753_pt1 | contig 17134 bp, 14 predicted proteins | sample PaiPotPPA55metaG_FD_76969 | JGI IMG/M metagenome (GOLD analysis project Ga0073928, IMG submission 76969) | Iron sulfur acid spring bacterial and archeal communities from Banff, Canada, to study Microbial Dark Matter (Phase II) - Paint Pots PPA... ... | reverse complement strand
GATAACGCTGCCGAACCCGGCGAGCGTGCGATTGCACGAGGCGATGGGGTTCGTGCCGGTGGGCATCTACCGGTCGGTCGGCTACAAGTTTGGGCGGTGGCACGATGTCGGGTGGTGGCACTACCAGCTGCGGACACCCGCGGCCGCGCCCGAGCCACCGCGCCCTTTTCCAGCGATTGCCGCCACCGCCGAATGCGCGGCCGCGATTGCTTCGGGGTCCCAGCGACTGCGGCTGTAGCGCGCGCAGTGGATCGTCCGTCGAGTCCGGGCTTCGATCGTCCGCTCCACTTCCCATACTCGATCCACGCCCGTCGCCCAACTTGCGCGCGCAGGTGGGGCACCGTGTCTGGGTGTCAGGCCCTCTCGACCACGAGCCAATCGCCTATGGTCTGATCGAGTAGGGCGCGGCGTGGACGTCATTCGCGCGGCACCGTTACATTGTCACGGCTGGCTAACTAAATCTGTTCGCGAAGTCGCGCGACCAGGATCACGGGAGTGGATGGACGAAAGCGATCTCACGACCAGGGTACGTCCCTTCGGTTCGCGGCCGGGCGATGCGGGCGAGCAACGCCGGTCGGCGATTGTCCTCGTCGTGGAGCGCGATCCGCACATTCGAGAGCTCGAGCGATATTTTTTGGATGAGGCTGGGTTCGCGGCCGAGTTCGTCGCGGACGGCGCGTCGGCGCTCGAGCTTGCGCGCCGAACGCTACCGGCGGTCGTGATCACGGAGATCCTGGTCCCCAAGTTGGACGGGCTCGCGTTGTGCCGCGCGATCAAGGAAGACGCCAGTCTGCGGCACACCGCGGTTCTCATCTTCAGCATACTCGCGGCCGAGGTTCGCGCGCGTGAGGCCGGCGCTGACGCGTTCGTCATGAAGCCCGTCGCCGAGCGCCGGCTGGTCGAAACGGTACGCGAACTGCTGGCGCGTGATGAGGCCCGCCGCGGAGAGAAGATGCAATGAATCCGGATTCCTCGGCGCAAAAGCGCGAAGCAGTACCGGATTCGACGCCCTTTCCGCGTATCAGTACCGGTAACGTGAACGCCGATCTGATTCTTGATGGCGGCTTTATGACAAACTCCATCAACATCATCATGGGCGAGCCAGGTACCGGTAAGACGGTGTTCGCCCAGCAGCTCATGTTCCACAACGCCTCGGATGATCGCCCGGTTCTGTACCTGACTACGCTATCCGAGCCATTGTCCAAAGTCGTGAGCTACGCGCAGCGACTGGCTTTCTTCGACGCCACTCGCCTTAGCTCCGCCATCGTTTACGACGATGTCGGACAGGCGCTTGTGGCGGAAGGCCCGCGCGCACTCGTCAGTCGGCTGGCGCATGAGATTCGGACGAGGTCTCCGCGCATCATCATGATCGACTCATTCCGGGCCATGCACGATCTAGGAGCTGACATAGCGGAGGCTCGCCGCGTCATTAGCGACCTGGCCGGAATGCTGTCGGCGTATGACGCGACGACATTTCTTCTCGGCGAGTACACTCGCTCTGGCATCCAGCTATACCCCGAGTTCGCCGTAGCCGACTCGATTGTCGAGCTTGCGCGCGTTTCGCTGGGCTCGCGGGACGAGCGGTTCTTTCGCGTACTCAAGCTTCGCGGGGGAAACTATCGCGAGGGACAGCACGCATTTCGCATCACGGACTGCGGGCTGGAGCTCTACCCGCGCTTGGTGTCGCCGTCCGTCGCGCAAGATTACACCCCGACCCTGGAGCGGGTCGCGACTGGTATCGAGGGGCTCGACGACGTCGTTGGCGGGGGACTTTGGCGAGGCACCACGACGATGCTGGCGGGGCCTACGGGCGCGGGCAAAACGATTCTGGGGCTGCAATTCGCAATGGGGGGGATCAAGCGCGGCCAATCGTCGCTGATCGTGCATTTCCAGGAAAATCCGATGCAGCTTCGGCGTACCGCGCAACTGCTCGGTTTCAATGTTGACGATGCGAAGAAACGTGGGCTGCACGTCTTGTACGCATCGCCCGTTGAGCTGCCGATCGACAGTATCATCGGCGCGATCTTTGATCTCATTCGGACGGATGCCATTGGCCGCGTGGTAATCGACGCGCTTGGCGACCTCGTGATCGCGGCGAGCGACCCGCAGCGGCTACATGACTACCTCTATGCGTTGGTCCAACACTTCGCGGTGCACAATGTCACCTCCATGCTGACACTCGAATCCGCGACCGGGGTGACCGGCGCCGACGCCCACACGCAACGGTTCAGCTATATGTCGGATAACGTTCTCCTTCTCGGCGCCGATGGCTCTTCTGGCCGCACGCTTCGCGTAATCAAGACCCGGAATAGCGCGCACGATCGCCGGACGCACCAATTCGAAATCGACCAGCGCGGTGCGCGGGTCGTGCGATCAAACGAGCCTTCTGCATGACGGCCGGACAGCCGGACGGACTGCTGGAGCGACGGGCGAGCGATAGGCGAATCGAGCGGCTGACGGAAGTCAGCCACGCGTTCACGTACGCCAAGTCGCTGCAGGACATCCTTCGCCTGGCCGCCGATCGGGCCGCCGAGATGCTTAGCGCGGATAAGGCCGTCCTGTTGCTCGTTGGCGACGACGGGCTCCTCACCGTTAAAGCCTCTTATGGCGTCGCACCCGAGGTAGTCGAGCGTTTCCGCGAATCGTTTGACGAGTCGCTGATCGTCCGGTTGCAAGGACTACTGGGAGCGGCCACGGCGTCAAGCTTCATTGGCGTCCCGCTCGTGGTTCAGGGGAAAGTCACCGGGATTCTCGCGGTGCTGCGAGAGAGCGGTGGGCCCGCGACGGCCGCGGACGAGTGGTTGCTTAGTGCGCTCGCTGACCAGACGGCCGCGCCCTTGGAGACGGCCCGACTAAACGAAGCAGTCTCGCGCGCCGCGCTAATTAGCGAGAACTCTCGATTGTATGAAGCCGAGCGGCGCGCGCGTGAGGCGGCCGAATTGGCGCGGCGCGATGCCGAGGCCGCTAACAGAGCGAAGTCGGAGTTTCTGGCCAGCATGAGTCACGAGCTGCGGACTCCTCTCAATGCAATCGCCGGTTACGCCGAGCTGTTGAGCCTAGGAGTGCGAGGGCCGATCACGGATTTGCAACGTGACGACCTGCGACGCATCCAGCACAGCCAGCGGCATCTGCTTGGGTTGGTTAACGACATTCTTAATTTCGCGAAGCTCGAAGCTGGGAAGATCGAGCTCGCGATCGTCGATTCTCCCTTGGCCGAAACGCTCAACGCTATTGAGATGCTAGTCAACCCGCAGTTGCGTGCCAGACAGCTGCGCTACGAGTACACCCCATGCGCCGCAACGCTTACTGTGCGTGCCGACCCCGACAAACTTCAACAGATCGTGCTAAATCTCTTGTCGAACGCCGTGAAGTTCACCGAGCCTGGCGGCGCGATCACGCTTCGGGGAGTCGCTGATGGCGACCGCGTACGCGTTGAAGTGAGCGACACGGGTTGCGGCATTCCGCCCGACAAGCTCGAGCGCATCTTCGATCCCTTTGTGCGTCTCGATTCGCGCTTTACGCGAACGACGGAAGGCACTGGCCTCGGCCTGGCCATCAGCCGTGAGTTGGCTCGTCGGATGCATGGCGAGGTGACGGTCGAGAGTCGAGTTGGCGTGGGATCGAGTTTCGTGCTGGCGCTCCCGCGCGGCAGCTCGCCACCGTAAGAGCGGCGCCATACCTACGCTTACCGCGCCCACTCAGTCGGGATACGTTACTCGCGGACACAATACCAGGAGCTTCGATGCCCGTCTACGCGGCTGGCGCGGTCAAGATTCACAACACGGTTCTCATCACGCCAGAGGAAATGGACGCAGCCACGAAGAAATCCGTCGCCTACCGAGCCCCGGGCGCGTAAAGCCGCCGGGCGCGCCGGCGTCGGGGCGAAAGTCAGCGAATGCCTGCGCTCGTGGTCATGTGGCTCATGTCGTCCGCAGTTAGCGCATCTGAGAGATCTCGCTGATAGACGGCGTTTGTCGTGTCCACTCCGGGCCAACTCGCGCCGAACTCGGGAACGAATAGGCCGGCCACAGACCCCATAGCGGCCTGCTGAATGGTGTCGGCGGTCGGATTCTCGTACGTCACGGCTACACGGTACGTGTGGCCGGGATCGACGTGTACGCCGATCCGATGCCAGTTGTAGAATCGTCGGACGGGCATACTGAGCACATGGCCCAGTGAGTCGCGCACGGGCGCAGCGTGCCACAGAACGGTCCCGGTGGTGACGTCCAAAAACTCCAGCGCGACCGCGTAGTCGTGAACGTGGCCCCCGATGCCAACGATGTAACCGGGAATAGCGGGGCGACTGTCCCACGTGAATACACTCCGCCCGGGTGGCAGGTCGAAGGCGGGCCGACCAAATACGCGGGCGCCCGTTGGGAATTGCGCGTCCATGACCCAGGGATACGTCCTGAGAATCGGGAAGACCGCGCCGAGTGGGCGGAACCCGAATACCCACCGCACGCGGACCCCGTGATAAGCGTTGGACGTCGGGTTGCTGAGCATGGCGGTGACGATCAAAGGCCGCTCACGCACGACCGGAAGTCCCAAAATGAGCTGAGGCAACCGCACCGCCGGTGTCTCCTTACTCGCGGCCATGAGATGCAGCGAAGTGGGCAAGAATAGGTCACGGCGGCCGGGGTCCGTGAGGTTGAAGTGGTGCAAGAAAGCTTTGGGGAGCGGCACTCCCTGACTGTCCACTACCTCGGCCCGGACGCTGAACAGAGAGACGTCCATCGGAATTACCGCCTGGCAGATGGGCGGGTTCACCATCGCCGTCTGCCCCTTGCTCGACGGCGGCAGGTCGGTGGCTGGCAGCTCGATGATCAGGTTGTGGGCGCTACGGTCGATCGTGACCTTGGCGTGCGGAAGGGCGGATACGGATGGGGGCCATGATTGCAAGGCCGCCACGATGAGCAGTCGTAACGCGGGGACGGTCACGCGGGGAGTTTACTGCGGCGGCAGCACTACGAGAATGCCACCGCCCGCATACAGGCCCGTTTAGCTTGTCAGTAATGGCCGACGACGCCACGGGATCGCCCATGCGCGTGGATCCAGTTACCGCCCCGCCTCCACCTACCGGGGAAGCTCCGGCACTCCCCGCGCCGGCCGACACACTGCTCGGGCTCCTTGAATCGGTGATCCGCGAGCGAAACCCCGAGGCCGCCGCCGCGATTCGAGGCGAGATGGTCGGCGGGCCAGGTACACCGCGTACCGTCGCGCGCGCTCTGCAGGCGCAAGGGATGTGGCTTCAGCTGCTCAGCCTCGCCGAGCAGTACGCAGCCTTCCGCGCTCGGCGCGCAACCGAGTCAGAGCAAGGACACGCGCACGTGGGCGGAACGTTTTCCCGAGTCATGCGCGAGGCGCGCGAGCGCGGCGTGCCGCTGGAGACTGTGGAAAGCGTGATCGCGGCGCTGCACATCACACCCGTTATCACGGCGCATCCGACCGAGGCCAAACGGGTCACCGTGTTGGAAAAGCACCGCGAGATCTATGGATACCTTGAGCAGCTCGAAGGCCGTCGTTGGACGCCGCGCGAGCGAGACGCGCTGCTCGCGGAGCTGCGCAACGAAATCGACCTGCTTTGGCTTACCGGGGAACTTCGGCTGCAAAAACCGACCGTGGAGCAGGAGATCGCCTGGGGTTTGTTCTTTTTCGCAGAAACCCTCTTTGACACAGTGCCGACTCTGCAAGAGCGATTGCGCCGCGCGGTGCACGACTACTATCCCGAGGCGCGCGCCGATGTGGGAACGTTCCTGGAGTTCGGTTCCTGGATTGGCGGCGACCGCGACGGGAATCCGTTCGTCACTAACGACGTGACGCGCCACGCCGTGCGGGAAAACCGCATGACGTCGCTGCGGCGCTACGCTCGGCGGCTGAGCGCGCTATTACGCGCGCTCAGCATTTCGCAAGACGCCGTCGCGGCGCCGCTGTGGTTCCAACGCGCACTCGTCAAGGCTCTCGCGCAGAGCGGCGACGCCACCCAGATAGCGCAGCGCAATCCCAATGAGCTCTTCCGCCAGTATCTCGCCTTCATGCTGCGCCGAGTCGCGGCCACGTTGTCGCACGCCGAGCGCGGATGGTCCGAGACGATGGCACCCCGATATGCCGACGCCGACGATCTGGCGGCCGATCTGTCCGTGCTGGAGCGGGCGCTCCGTGAATCACGGTGCGAGGCGCTCGGACAGACGATGGTTGCACCGCTCCGGCGCGAGGTCGAGGTATTCCGGTTCTCGACTGCTCGGCTTGACCTCCGCGACCATGTCACGGTTCTTCGCGCAGCCGCGGCTGCGCTTGCGGCCGCCGACGCCACGGACGTCACGAAGCCGGATGATCTGCGCGCGTGGCTGCTCAGCGAGCTAACCTCGCCGCGCACGAGCGAGCGGGCTGGCCGCGCCTGGCCGCCGGAGGCGGCCGGTCCGCTCAGCATGCTGCAGCTCGTGCGTGACCTGCGAGCTGAGGTCGATCGCCGTGCGTTTGGTACCTTCATAATCAGCGGCACCGCGGCGGTTGACGACATCCTCTCCGCGTACCTGCTCGCCAAAGAGGCGGGCCTGTTCTCCGACGCGGCCGGCGTCGAGCGTTGTACGCTGCCCATCGTCCCGCTTTTTGAGACGATTGCCGATTTGCGCGCCGCGCCCGCGATCATGAAAGAGCTGCTCGCCGTGCCGCTCGTACGCCGGAGCGTGCGTGGTTGGGGCGGCGCCCAAGAGGTCATGATCGGCTATTCCGACTCGAACAAGGACGGCGGCTTTCTGACCGCCAACTGGGAATTGAGCAAGGCGCAATCGAAGCTCACACGCGTTGGCGCAGACGCCGGTGTGGCCATCTCGTTTTTTCACGGGCGCGGGGGCTCCGTAGGCCGAGGCGGGGCGCCGACCGGGCGCGCGATCGCCGCGCAGCCCTCGGGATCGGTCAACGGGCGAATGCGACTGACAGAGCAGGGTGAGGTGGTCTCGTTCAAGTTCGCTACGCGCGACGCGGCGCTGTATCAACTAGAGCTGCTCGCTGCCAGCGTGCTGGAGCACACCATCGAGCGCAGCACGGCCGAGCCGTCTCCTCAGTTCGCCGAAGCCATGGAGGCCCTCTCCGGCGCGGCGTTCGCCGCCTATCGTGGGCTCGTCGAGCACCCGGCGTTCTTTGCGTATTACAGCGGCGCGTCGCCGCTCGAAGAGCTGGCACTACTCAATCTTGGGTCTCGGCCTGCTCGTCGGTCGAGCGCCCGCGCGCTCGCTGATCTGCGCGCTATTCCTTGGGTATTCGCCTGGACACAAAACCGGCACTGCATTCCGGGCTGGTACGGAATTGGGAGCGCTATCAGCGCGTTTCTCGCCATCCGGGGTGAGCGCGGACAGGCACTGCTCGAGCGAATGTTCAATGAGTTTCCAATGTTCCGGCTGATTCTCGACGAGGCGGAAAAGACATTGTTGCAGGTGGACCTCGGTCTGTGTCGCGCCTACGCCGAGCTAGTTCCTGACACGCCTACTAGGCACGCCGTTCTCGGGTTGGTCGAAGCGGAGCACGCGCGAACTGTCGAGGGAATCCTCCGAGTCACGAACGCGTCCATAATCGCCGAGCGCTTCGGCGAGCTGCGCCATCGCGTGGATCGCCGCCTGCCTATTCTTGACCGCGTGCATCGGGAGCAGATCGAGCTGCTGCGGCTCTTTCGCTCAACAACGGGCGACGGTGAGCAGCGAAACTCTTACCTGGCTGCCCTGCTGTTCTCAATCAACGCGATCGCGGCCGGATTCGGCACGACGGGGTAAACGACAGTAAATTGGCCGCGCCATGAGCCTGTCCATATCTGTGCGGCCGGTCGACCTCTCCGGGCTCGACAGGTTTTCGCTCGCAATCGCCCTGCCTCCTGCCGCGCCTATGACTGCGGCACTCCGTCCCGTAGACGTCGCGCTCAATGGCGCACTCGCGCGCACGCTCGAGCGAAAAGACTTTGGCGGCACCAAAGACGAGGTGCTGCATCTTGCCGGCGGCTCAGCCGGCGCTCAGCGGGTGCTGCTAGTCGGTCTCGGGAAGGACGCCAAGGGCGACGCGCTCCAGCGAGCAGCCTCTCTTGCCGCTCGCCGAGCGCAGTCGCTTGGAATCGAGAGGCTGGCGTTTTACGCTGGCGGGGCGTCCGGCGACGCCGTCGAACGCATCGCCGTCGGCCTGCAGCTCGGCGCATGGGAATACACCGACCTCAAGTCGCCGCCGCCGGAAGAGGAGCAAAAGCCTCGGCTGTCGGAGGTAGTGATCCACGTCGATGACGTGACCGGCGCCGCCGCTGCCGCTCGGGTTGGCGAAGCGATCGGCGCTGGTTACGACCTGGCGCGGAAGCTCGCCATGATGCCCGGCAACGTGTGCACTCCGGACTACCTGGCGGATACGGCACGTGACCTCGCCCGCCGGCATGAGCTCGCGGTCGCGGTTCTGGGTCGGACGGAGCTCGCGGAGCTCAAGATGGGGGCTTTCCTGTGCGTCGCTCAGGGAACGCCGCAAGAGCCCAAGCTCCTCGTGCTCGAATACCGCAAGGGTCCGCAAACAGCGAAGCCAATCGTGTTCGTCGGCAAAGGGCTGTGCTTCGACAGCGGCGGAATATCCATCAAGCCTGCCCAGGGGATGGAGTTCATGAAGTTCGACATGTGCGGCGCCGCGGGAGTCCTGGGAGCAATGGAGGCCATAGCTCGACTCGGCCTGCCGACCAACGTCATTGGCATCGTGGGGGCGACGACCAACATGCCGTCCGGGACTGCCATGAACCCGGGCGACGTCGTGCGTGCGTCGTCTGGAACGTCGATCGAGGTGATCAACACCGACGCCGAAGGTCGCCTCGTCTTGGCGGACCTGCTCACCTACGCCAGCCGCTTCGAGCCGTCAGCCGTGATCGACGCGGCGACGCTGACAGGCGCGTGCGTGATCGCCTTGGGTCATCTTGCGACCGGAGTGTTTGGAACCGACGCCGCTCTCATCCGCGAGGTGATCGACGCCGGCGAGCGGGTAGGCGAGCGGGCTTGGCAGATGCCGCTATGGGAGGAGTACAAGGACGCGATCAAATCGGACGTCGCGGACCTCAAGAACACCGGCGGGCGTCCCGCCGGCTCGATCACGGCGGCCAAGTTCCTCGAAGCGTTCGCGACGGGGTACCCATGGGTGCATCTCGACATCGCCGGAACTGCGTACTCAGAGTCCGACTTGGTGGCGATCCCAAAAGGTCCGACCGGTGTACCAGTCGGCATGTTCGTCGAGTTCGCCCGGGGGCGAGCGCGCTGAGCGGCCGCACGTCTTATGACGTTTAGCCGTGCCGGCCTCGGCCTCTTCGCCGGGGCCGTCGTCTATCTGACCGCGGCTGGCGCGTTAGCGCGCGCGCAAGGGACATCGCCGGAAGACACGACGCGCGGTCGCCGCGATACGACAGTCTATGGCGCTTCAGATACAACGCTCTCAGACTCGGCGCGCCGAGCACGCAGGAATCGCCCGGATACGTCTGTCGCCTCGTACCATCCCGACACTACCGCCAATCGCGCGCCGCTCGCGCACGCCGAGCAACCTCCGCTCCTGGGAGCTGGAGGACGCTACTACTGGGACCGTGAGGCGATTTATTCGTCGGGCGCCCTGACACTCGCCGATCTCCTTGACCGCGTTCCCGGATTCACCGGTTTCCGAGCCGGGTGGCTTTCGACGCCTATGGTGGGATCGTACCTCGGGGACGCGGGACGTGTGCGCGTCTTTTACGACGGAATCGAGCTGGACCCGCTCGATACTCGACTACGCGGCACGATCGATCTCGCGACGATCCAGCTCTGGACGCTCGAGGAGGTGGCCGTCGAGCGAGGCGCCGGGGAATTACGTGTATACCTGCGCACTTGGCGTGTCGACCGCACCTCTCCGTACACGCGTGCAGACGTCGCCACGGGGAACGACAACACCAATCTGTATCGGGGCTTCTATGGGCAGCGCTTTCGCAACGGCCTCGCCATCCAGGCTGGCGGCGAGGAATTCACGGACGTGGGACCATTCGGCGGCGGCGGCGACGAGACAGGACTCATGGGGCGGGTTGGCTGGGCTCGCGGTCCGTGGTCGTTCGATGTCTTCGGCGAGCGCGCTCGGCGCGGGCGCGATCTAGAGCAGCGTATCAACCTATTGACGGGCGACACCGCGGTGGGGCTGGCACTCCCGAATCTCGAGTCGACGCGTACGGATGCGTACGCGCGGGCTGCGTACGGCGACCCGGATCGTGGGGTGTGGGCCCAGCTCATAGCCTCTACGCTGATCTTCCAGGAGGACAGCCACCATGCGGATGTGGCAACCGCCGCGTCGCTGGGCGTACCAGTCGATACGGTGGATACCGCTACGTCAGAGTCTCAATACGTCGCGGCCGCCGGTTTCACACGATGGGGCATTCGTTTCAGCGGCACCGAGCGGCTGCGCCTGTTCGGACACACGTCGATCAGCTCGCCCTCGGCCCGCGCGAGCTTTGAGAGCGGACCGCTCGCAGTTTCCCTCTTCGTCGAGCGTGGGGCGCCGAGCGCGTGGCCAACGACGCTTGTTCCGGAGCGCCTGCTCACGGTGCCCGTTTCTACGGTCGAAGCCGAGGCTCGACTAACGCCTTTACCGTTCTTGAGCATCGCGGGCGCCGCTAGCCGGCAGTACTCGAGCAACGCGACCGATGCGCCACCTACGTCTACGGCACTGCGCGCCGAAGCCTCACTCCATGCCGGTCAGTTCGCACTGACAGGCGGCGTTATGACGCGCGATACAGCCCTCGTCCCGGCTCTGAGCGTGTATGACACGACATTTCTTCCGGCCGCCGAGGGGCGCGTAACAGGCCGATTTGCGACGGTGCAGGGCGCCATCGCCAACCTTATCCACGCCGACGTGACAGTTATGGATTGGGGGTCAGCGGGCCCATATCGCCCGCAATATCAAACGCGCGCGGAAGCGTTCATATCAACGGAGCTGCTGAGTAAATTCCCGCGCCACACCTTCGCCATTCGTGTCGGGGGCGTCTTCGAATATCGGAGCCAGACGCCGTTCCCAGTCATAGGCGGCCTCGCGTACACGCAGCCGGAAGAGGCCTTCACGTCGTACGTGGAGATTCGCGTTTTACAAGCGACGGTGTTCTGGCAGGACAGAAATCTGAACGGGTACCCTTACGACCTTGTCCCCGGCTTCCTGATGCCACGTCAGCTCAACATCTACGGCGTGCGGTGGCACTTCTGGGGTTAGTGACGATAGTTTAGACGCTTGTCACTAGTGCGCAGCATGACCGGGTTCGGCGCCGCGACCGGCCTAGTCGGCCGGGCTCGCGTCCACGTCGAGATCCGAACTGTCAATCACCGTTTCTTCAACCCAAGCGTCAAGCTCCCGTCGGCCTACAGCCGCTGGGAAGGTGAGGTGCGTGAGACATTGCGCCATCATGTCACCCGCGGCCACGTGACCCTCACGGCTCGGGCAGAGCGTGCTACCAATGACGCGCAAAGCGGGATAGACGAGACGCGATTTGCCGAGTACGTGTCGCTACTAAATTCGCTCAAGACACGGTATGGCATTGCGGGTGACGTCGATCTTGCTACCGTGCTTCGCCTGCCGGACGTCGTCGTATCGACGGCTCCGGATGCGGACGATGCTGACGGGGCCACCGCCCGCGAGGGATCGGCCGCGGATTTGGTGACGATTGTCGATGCGGCAGCCAGGGCGCTCACGAACATGCGCGAAGCTGAAGGGGCACGACTCGCGGCGTATCTGGCAGATCGCCTGCGCATCGTTGAAGATGCGGTCGCGCGCGCCGCCGAGCGGGCACCGCACCGGATCGTGCATCAACGCGACCGACTTCGCGAGGCGGTGCGGGTCTTGGCGGATGGCGTTTCTCTCGATCCTCAACGCCTGGCTCAGGAGGTCGCTCTCCTGGCGGACCGGTTGGACATCAGCGAGGAGATCGATCGCTCGCGCTCGCACATTGCGGCCTTTAGGGGGGCGCTTACGGGCGCGGGAGGCGAACCGGTCGGCAAGCGATTGGGGTTTCTGGTGCAGGAGATGCTTCGCGAGGCGAACACTATTGGCAGCAAGGCGGGTGACGCTGAGATCCTTCATGACGTCGTGCTCATAAAGGAGGAGCTCGAGCGCATCCGCGAGCAGGTCGACAACCTCGAATGAGCGCGAGGCAATGAGCGCAACTCAATGAGCGCAAGCGTGTTCCCCGTTATTCTCTCGTCGCCGTCCGGGGGCGGGAAGACGACCATTTGTAAGGAGCTGCTCGCGATTCGGCCCGACGTGGGCTATTCGGTTTCCGCCACGACGCGGCTGCCACGAGCAGCGGAGGTCGACGGGCGCGATTATCATTTCCTCTCGCAGGGCGAGTTCCAATCGCGGCGGGAGCGCGGGGAGTTCGCCGAGTGGGCGGAGGTTCACGGTAAGCTGTACGGGACTCTCCGTCGCGAAGTGAGTCGGGTGCTGGAAAGCGGACGGCACGTGATCATGGACATCGACGTTCAAGGGGCGCGGCAGTTCGTGCAGTCGTTCCCTGAGTCTGTACTCATTTTCTTGCTGCCGCCTTCGACAGATGTGCTGCTCACTCGTCTGCAAGAACGCAAGACCGAGAATCGATTGGATCTGGTCGTGCGGTTACAAACCGCCCGCCGAGAGCTGACGTCTTTGGAGCTGTATCACTATGTCGTGGTTAACGACAGTCTTAGGAAGGCCGTGCATGACGTTTCGGCCGTCATTGATGCCGAGTCTGTGCGTCGTACACGCAATCCGGCGCTCGCGGATCAGATAGAAGAGCTTGTGTCGGGGCTGGACCGCGAGATTGGGTTGCTCGAGCAGGGCGTTGAGGCCAACTGAACACCGCTAGGGAACGAATCACACCGATGTCTCACATTGACCAGAACTGGAGTCGATAATGCGTGTTTTTACGCCCGACGAAGTGGCTGCTCGGGCCCGTACCAACAAGTATCTGGGCGTGCTGGTCGCAGCGAAGTATTCGCGCGGGCTCAACGAGTTTCCGCGCGACCGCTCATCCTCTAAAGAGAAGAAGCTCACCACTCGCGCTCTCGAGGAGCTGACGACCGGTCGCATTGAGTTCCGCGTCGTGCCTCGCCGCCGAGCGGAATAGGCCAACTCGTGGCTGCGCGGCCGTTCGAGCAGCGGCGCGTCGTACTCGGCGTCACCGGCGGTATAGCGAGCTACAAGGCCGCGTGGCTCGCCCGCCTGCTCACGCAGTCTGGAGCCGAAGTAGATGTAGTGATGACCCGCGCGGCCCGCGAATTCGTGGGCGCCGTTACGTTCGAGGCGCTCACCGGCCGGCCGGTGCACACGGACCTTTTTGCCGCGGGACAGGCACTCGACCACATCGCGCTTGCGCGTTCGGCGCATGCGATCGTGGTTGCGCCGGCTACCGCCGATTTCATGGCGCGTGCGGCTCATGGTCAGGCAGACGACCTACTCACGGCGTGCCTGTTGGCTGCCGATGCTCCGGTGCTGGTCGTGCCCGCGATGAACGACCGCATGTGGCTGCACCGGCAAACCGCGCTGAATGTCGCCCACCTGCGCGAGTTGGGTTACGTGGTGCTGGATCCCGAGATCGGCGCGCTCGCGGCGGGCGAGGGGATCGGGGCGGGCCGCATGCCCGAGCCCGAGACTATCCTCGCCCACGTGGGCCGGATACTCGATGGCGACGGGATGTTCAGATCACGCCGAGTGCTGGTCACCGCCGGGGCGACGCGAGAGCCCGTGGATCCCGTGCGCTTTCTCTCGAATCGCAGCTCGGGCAAGATGGGTGTTGCGATCGCCGAGGCAGCCTGGCGAAGAGGCGCCGAGGTCACCCTTATCGCCGGGTCGATGTCCGTGCCGGCTCCGGTGGGCGCGAGAGTCGTAACGGTCGAGTCCACTGCGGCGATGCGGGACGCGGTGGCCGAGCATCTGCCGTCGGCAGACGTGTTCGTCATGGCGGCGGCGCCCGCCGACTTTCGGCCCGCCGAAGTGGCGAATAGCAAGATCAAGAAGTCCGCTGCGCCCAAGTCGCTCGAGCTGGCGCCGACGGACGACATTCTGCTGGCTACTCGCGAGCTCAGGCCCGCGGGACTGATCACGGTCGGGTTCGCGCTGGAGACCGAGGCCGCGCTTGTGGGAGGCCGCGAAAAGGCTGCTCGTAAGGAGCTCGACTTGGTTGTCGTAAATGACGCGAGAGAGCCTGGGGCAGGCTTTGCTGTGGATACCAATCGCGTGAGCTTGATCGTGCGAGGCCAGGAGGAGCCGGATGTGCTTCCGCTCTTGTCGAAGACCGAGGTTGCAGACGCGATTCTCGACCGGGTCGAGGGGTTGATGCGTGCACGGTAGGCGCGGACGCGCCGGGCGCGGATACTAGGCGTGGATGCTAGGCGGCTACTGCGCCGCTATCTCGAGCAGCGGAGAGAGATGGGCGAACGCGAGCTCGTCCTCGACCAATTCACTGTTGACGATGTCCTGCGGATCTTGGGCGCCGCTCCCGTCCGGGCCTCCGCGCGGGAGCCCGCCGATCTGCCCGTGGCATTGCCAGTCGCGCTGCCGGCCGCCGTACCGACCGCGGTACCAGACGCGAAGCCGCTTTCCGCACCCCCTGCGCGGGCAGACACCAAGAAGTCCGCGACGGCGACGGCTGGCTCGTGGCCTCCGGGGCTGGGAGTGGGTAAGACCGACTCGGAGCTGTTCGCTGGGCCTCTCGCCGAGCTCACGACTCTCGCCAGCGTGGCGCGCGCTACGGCGACTTGCACGCGCTGCCCGCTATCCTCGACCGCTATCCAAACTGTGCCTGGCGAAGGGCCGGAGACGGCCGGGCTGGTTTGCGTGGGCGAGGCGCCCGGGGCGCGAGAGGACGAGACCGGGCGGCCTTTCGTTGGGCAGGCCGGCAAACTCCTGGAGAAGATCCTCGCGGCCATTGGATTGGCCCGCGATCAGGTTTTCATCTGCAACGTGCTCAAGCATCGCCCTCCGGCCAATCGCAATCCCAGACCGGAAGAAGTCGCTGCCTGCTCGCCGTTTCTGGTGCGCCAGCTCGAGATCATTCGCCCGCGCGTGATCGTGGCATTCGGAACGTTCGCGGCGCAGACGCTGCTGGAGACCACGCTGGCGATAGGGAAGTTGCGCGGGCAGGTGCATCGGTATTACGGTGTCCCTCTCATCGTGACGTACCATCCCGCCGCGCTGTTGCGCAATCCCAACTGGAAGCGCCCTACATGGGACGACGTGCAGTACGCGCGCCGCATTCTTGACGGAGCCACTCCTGTCAGAGTCTGAAGCGAACGGAGACGGCCACGGCGGAGGGGCGGCGATTGTCGCGCGCGACCCGTACGTGGATCGGCGGCCGCCGTACTCCGAGGACGCCGAGCAGGCGGTGTTGTCGGCGATGATGATGGACTCCGACGCGATCATGCGCGCCGTGGAGTTCGTGGACGATACGATGTTCTACCGTGAGGCGCACCGGCGGATCTACCGCGCCATGTTGTCCGTGACGGAGCGTGGTGGCGTCATAGATCCGCTGACACTAACAGAGGAATTGACCCGCCGAGGCGAGCTCGAGGCCAGCGGCGGGCGGGACTACGTGACGTTCTTGATCGACGCGGTGCCGACCGCGGCCAACGTGGAGTATCACGCCAAGATCATTCGCGAAAAGGCCTTGCTGCGTCGCTTGATCGAGGTATCGACCGCGATCGTAGGTGAGGCGTTCGAGGGGCGCAACACTGCAGCCGACCTCCTGGACGAAGCAGAGCACAAGATTCTGCAGCTGAGCCAGGCGGGGGGCGGACGAGAGTTCGTTCGGGTCAAAGAGCTGCTTTGGCCGACCATGGAGCGGATTGAGGCGCTGCAGAAGGGCGGCCAGCGAATAACGGGCGTGCCGAGCGGCTTTCCGGATCTGGATGACCTGACGACCGGCTTCCAGCCCGCCGAGCTGGTGATAGTCGCGGCGCGACCCGCGATGGGGAAGACCTCGTTCTGCCTAAACGTCGCGCAGCACGCAGCCATCGAGCGGAACATCCCCGTGGCGATATTTTCGCTCGAGATGAGCAAGGAATCGCTCGTGCAGCGATTGCTGACGAGCGAGGCCAGACTGGATGCGCAGCGGTTGCGGAAGGGCATGCTGCGAGACGATGATTTTCCTCGCCTCGCGCGCGCAGCCGGCATTTTGAGCTCGGCGCCGATCTACATCGATGACAGCGCGAGCATCTCGCTCCTCGAAATGCGCTCGCGAGCTCGCCGGCTCAAGGTGGACTCCGGCGTCGGCCTCGTGATCGTCGACTATCTCCAGCTCATACAAGGGAACGCGCGCGCAGAGAACCGGCAGCAAGAGATCAGTCAGATCTCGCGGTCGCTCAAAGCTCTCGCCAAGGAGCTTGGCGTTCCGGTCGTAGCTCTTTCCCAGCTGTCTCGCGCGCCGGAGCAGCGCAGTGGAGAATCAAAGCGGCCGCAGCTGTCGGACCTTCGCGAATCCGGCGCAATAGAACAGGACGCCGACTTGGTGATGTTCATCTTTAGACAGGAAGTTTACGAGGGCCCGACCGACAAGGACGGGAACTCGCTCGAGGGCCGGGCCGAGGTCATCATTGGCAAGCAGCGAAACGGGCCCACAGGCCAGGTCAATCTGTACTTTCACAAGAGCTACACCCGCTTCGACAGCTACACGCCGCGACCGCAGGGCTGAGCTCAGCCGCATTAACCACACCCCCTGCCCCCTCCCCTGAAGGGGAGGGGAAATGCGTATTCTTTCAAGCTTCGCTCGGATGACGAGGGGGCTTCGCCCCCTCGACCCCGTTAAGCGCGGATTTGTTCAGCGCGAGGCGCGGAATGTGGCGGGACCTACGTCGCGACGATGGCGGCCCACGCAGCGGGGTCTAGGCTCGCGCCGCCGACTAAAACGCCATCGACGTGGGGCGCGGCGAGCAGGCTCGCGACATTGCCGCGATTCACGCTGCCGCCGTACAGTATCGGCACGTCGGTAGTTTCGCCGCGCGTCGCACGCCCCACGATCTCGCGCAGAGCGCCGCGCAGAACGATGTGGATGGCGCTGGCGTCGGCCGGAGTGGCGTTCTTGCCGGTGCCGATTGCCCACACTGGCTCGTAAGCCACAAGCGACGTCGACACCTGCGCCGGCGTAAGATCGGCGAAGCCCGCG
>Ga0073928_10005752_pt1 | contig 17138 bp, 13 predicted proteins | sample PaiPotPPA55metaG_FD_76969 | JGI IMG/M metagenome (GOLD analysis project Ga0073928, IMG submission 76969) | Iron sulfur acid spring bacterial and archeal communities from Banff, Canada, to study Microbial Dark Matter (Phase II) - Paint Pots PPA... ... | reverse complement strand
GAGATTCTGATTGTGCTCCTCTCCGCAACCGCTATATACCGAACTCGACCTCATTCTGATCGCATTGTGATTCTGCGTCAGGACCGACGTGGGATTCGTGAATTTGATGCCGGGTCAGTGCATCATCATCGCACATTGAGCCCCGGCTGGGGGGAAACACGAGATGAAATACCTGGTCACGGGAGGCGCCGGCTTCATCGGCTCACACTTATCTGAGTATCTGCTTTCTCAGGGCCATTCAGTGTGCGCGATCGATGACCTGTCGACCGGAGCTGTCGCGAATATTGCGGAGATTCGAGGACATCGTAAGTTCGGTTACATATTCAGCTCCGTTCTGGATCTTGGGGTCATGGCCGAGGCCATTGATTCGGCCGATGTAGTCGTGCATTTGGCGGCTTCCGTTGGTGTGCGAGTGGTGGTCGAGAGCTCCGTCCGCACGATTGAGAACAACCTGATGGGCACCGAATCCGTGTTGCGATTGGCAGCTCGCAAACAGAAGAAAGTGGTAGTCATTTCCACATGCGAGGTCTACGGAAAGTCCAGCAGAGTCCCTTTCTCTGAGGACGACGATATCGTGATTGGGCCATCGACGATAGGACGATGGAGTTATGCCTGCTCCAAAGCGCTTGATGAGTTTTTAGCCCTCGCCTATTGGCGCGAGAAGAAAACCCCGGTCCTGGTTGCTCGTCTGTTCAACACTGTGGGACCGCGTCAAACCGGGCGCTATGGTATGGTCGTGCCGAGCTTCGTCAGGCAAGCCTTGAACAGCGAGCCTATCACTGTTTACGGCGACGGCAGCCAAACCCGATGCTTTACGGACGTTGCAGACATTGTGGATGGCATCGTGCGCGTGTGCGAGACAGATGCGGTTGGCGAGACCTTCAATTTGGGCAGTAACGAGGAAGTTACGATCAATGAGCTGGCCGAATTGGTGCGTAATGTCACCGGCAGCCGCTCTTCAATAGTGCACATTCCGTACGAACAGGCTTACGGGGAAGGCTTTGAAGATATCCAACGGCTCGTCCCCAGCATCGAAAAGGCTTCACGTGTCCTCGGGTATCGTCCAACCCGAAACCTGCGCCAGATCATCGAGCGCATAATCGATTGGAATTCGGCGGCCACTGACGACCCTCTGTCCCCGGGAGCGCTGGCCGGAAAGCACTGGCCGCCTGATGCGAACGATTTAGGATAGCGATCTTCTAGTGTGGTGTCCCGCAAATACATTTACGAAGCGCAGTCCGTCATTCCGAGTCATGGGCGAAGAATCTCGGCAGCCGGCGTCTTTGCGGTCGTGATGTTTTTTCCTCCAAGCACGGCGAAATCACGCGGCAAGAGAATGCCGCGCGGGATCCTTCGACACGACTCGCGTTGCTCGCCGGCTCAGGATGACCAGACTACTTCGCGCAAGTTATTAATCGGACACCACAGTAGATCCCCAGCCAAGGGTGAATAGCGCTACCGATTCTGTCCCACAGCCACGGGAGCAGGCCGCACCACTGACAGAGGTCGATCGTTTGTAGCGAGAGTCTGTCTCGCCACCGCGAAGCCACCGTCGGAATTCGCTGGCCGACATCAACGGCCAAACCGGAACTCTGACATTAAAGAGCAATGTCGTAACGCGAGGTCTTGAAGTGCGCCTGTTGTTCCTCAACCGCTCCTTCTGGCCAGATATCGAAGCTACTGGACAGTTCCTGACGGAACTTTGTGAAGATCTCTCAGTTGAGCACCAAATTACCTTTATTTCGGGGCCGTCGTATCACGTCGCGACGGCGGGTCGCCTCTGGACACGCGAAAAGTTCGGGCGCGTCTCCATCATACGGACGTGGGGCACCCGGCTGCCGAAGACCCGGCTCCCGCTCAGGATGACAAATCTGGGCTCCTACTTCGCGCTAGCAGCACTTGCGTCACTTCGGCTTGAGCCACCGGACATTTTAATCGCCGAGACTGATCCGCCGCTGCTAGGTGCATTAGGGGCAATGCTTACGCGGCGTTGGGGCTGCCGCTTTGTATACAATGTCCGCGATCTTTATCCGGACATTGCGATTGCAAACGGCGGAGTAAAGAATCGCTACCTTCTCCGTCTTCTCGGGTACGCTAACGGATTGGCGTACGAAGTCGCTGACAAAATTGCCGTACTGGGCGAGGACATGCGCGAGCGGATAGCCGCAAAGGGAGTATCGCCGGAACGTATCACGGTAGTGCCTGATTGGGTTGACTGCGATCAAATACGGCCACTTGCAAGTAACCCATTCCGCTCCGAATTTGGTGACAAATTTGTGGTGATGTATTCGGGTAATCTAGGCCTTTCGCAGCAATTGGACACCGTCCTGGGCGCGGCTGACCGCCTCCGTGACGACCCGCGAATCCTATTCGTTCTGATCGGCGAGGGTGCTCGGAAGAAATGGCTAATCGATAGCGCTGCCCGGCTCAAGCTGCCGAATGTTGTGTTCATGCCCTATCGGCCGAAGGACAAGCTCACTGAATCATTAGGCGCCGCGGATCTTCATTTAATTCCACTCGCACCTGGGACCGGCGGATGCATGGTGCCAAGCAAGGTCTATGGAATTCTCGCCGCCGGGCGTCCGTTTGTCGCCATCATGGAGCATTCGGCAGAGATAGCGCGTCTGGCGCGTGAGCATAAAGTCGGTTTTGTCAGCCCTCCAGGCGACGACTCCTCGCTAGTCGGCAAAGTGCTTGACGGTATAAGTGCACCGGCGGAGCTCAAACGGATGGGGCAGCGGGCGCGAATGCTGGCGGTCGAACGGTTCGACCGTAAGGTCGCCACCCGCCGATTCGCCCAGATGCTCGACGAAGTTGCACAGGCAGGCAATTGAGTTTGCGGTACAAGGAGTCGGCCGGAAGCAGTGTCCGCATATCCGGCAGTTGTCTACTCCTGCCCGCAACCTGATCCTGTCATTCCCGCGCGCGTGGATGCCGTGCGTGAGGAATCCCGTATCTTTTCGGCGCGGTTTCACGAATTCATGCCCGCCGGCGAGTCGGTAGGAGCAGGCGAAAAGCAGCTCCTCATAGATCTGACTAGTATGGTGTCCTGCAAGTAACTTTACAGACATGGAAACCTGCCGGTGGTGTCATTCTCGCGCGTGGCTGCCGCGCGAAGAATCCCGAGGCTCCGACGGACGGATCGGTAGCAGTTAACCGCCCTAAGGAATCAGGGATTCCTCGCGCGCGGCAGCACGCACGCGGGAATGACAGAATCCTGCCGCAAGGTAAAAGACAACCGACCCAATATCGTGAAGTTACTTGCGGGACACAACACTAGTAGAGAGTTGCAGAGAGTGAGGCCTGAACCTCACCAGTTAAGTTGAGTATCGACCAGTGCACGGAATCAGCGACAACATACTATATGCCAGCGTTGCGCTGATAGCATTCGGATTAAGTTTCGCTTGCGTCCCGCTCGCCAAACGAATTGCGCTTCAATACGGAGTCACCGACCAACCGGGGCCGGGTCACCCGCACAAGCAGGTCACTGCGAAACTTGGGGGTGTCGCAATCCTGGCCGGATTTATCATCTCGCTCGTGCTGTTTGGTAGTCTGCCACTATGCATGGGGCTGTGTACGGGCACAATGTTGGCTGTGGGCATCGCCGACGACATCTGGGCTTTAACGCCCTGGACGAAGCTCGTTCTGCAATTTCTGATCGCTGCAACATTCATAATATCTTCTCGTTACTTCGGGCTAACGTTTTGGCCGTGGTTCGCCGCCGTGGTAACGGTCTTTTGGCTGGTAGCCACTACCAACGCCTTTAACTTGATTGATGGGCTGGATGGCCTCGCATGCAGCCTTGGAATAATCGCCTGCACTGCCGTGTTCGCAGCGTCGATTCTCGACGGTAATCGAGGCCGCGCCGTGCAAGCAGCGGCCCTGGGAGCAGCTCTATTAGGTTTTCTGCCGTATAACCTGCACCCCGCAACAATTTTCATGGGAGATGGCGGTTCGTTGCCGATCGGTTTCCTGCTCGGCGTCCTTTCTTTTCAAGTGGATGCCGCTGCTAGGAATTCCTCGATACTAGGGGCTTACTTACTTCCTCTTTTTGTGGTGCTGGTTCCGCTGCTCGATGCCGGAACCGTTACGGTAGCTCGAATCTCGACTGGGCGTGCAGTTTCAGCTAGGGGTCTGGATCACCTGCATCATCGGCTGCTGTCTCTCGGCCTGTCCCACCGGGCAGCAGTCCTATTCTGCTGCGTGATAGCGTTCGTGGGTGCCTTGTATGCAACAACGGCTGGTGCGATGCCACACGCGTACCTCGTGTTGACTGTGCCGATGGCCCTTCTTGCACTGGCTCCCTTCGCTGTATTTTTGATCGATCTCGCGTTTGAGGTTAATTCACCGGGGGTGACCTACGGGCGCGTACATGGACTGGCACGAATGCTCCTCAACTTGGGCTATCGGCTGCGGTTAGTCGAGGTCTTGCTGGATATGTTTTTAGCGGTAGCTTCGTACTTCGCGGTATTTTTGCTTTGGAACAACTTCCGGGTTAGCGAGGAAATGCTTCGGTCTGTTCTCAAGGGTGTCCCTTGGATATTGGGTGCGACTTGCTTCGCCTTTTACTTTACTCACATTTATCGCGGCACGTGGCACTACGTTGGACTTGCTGATGTCGTGCGCTTCGGTGCTGGCTCAGCGGTGGCCGCTATATTGACAGTGGTGGTTTCAGTAGCGAACCTGGTCCCGTTTAAACCAGCGGCGGTGATAATTTTCGGTGTTGTGCTGTTTGATCTCTTGCTAGCCACGCGCGTTTCCTTTCGGTTATTCCAGAAGGCCATTGCAGCGTTCGCACCCGCGGAGTGGCGGATTCTCATGGTGGGAGCGCATCCGGCGTGGGAAGCCATAGTGAACGAATGCTCGAGGCGGACCGGTCGAAGGACCAAGGCGGTAGGCTTCGTGGATGATGATTTATTTCTGCATAGCATGAGGATTGGCGGGGTTCGGGTACTCGGCGCAATCGAGGGCATAGAGAAAATCTATGGGTCCATCCCGTTCGACGAAGTCGTCATAACAAACAGACAACTTGGTCGCGATCAATTGTTAGTTTTACGGCAGTTCGCCTATCAGCACCGGTTGCGATTATGCAACTATTCGGCTCAGTTCGAAGAGTTACTTGGTGACAGGACAATGGAAGGATTTGCGCAGGCTACCGCGATGCCGGTGGGTAACGGTAACGCGGGCCCTCTCTTGACCTAAATCTGTGAGCCCGCTTAACCCGGTACTTTTTCTCAGCGCTCAATATGGAAATTAAAGGCAGAAGCGCGAGCCACTGTTTTAGGCTGGCCATACTCGCATCGAAACCCGATCAAGAACAGAAGGCGTTCCGCACGGGCCGGCGAACCGTCCTAAGAATCACTCGGTGCCTCCTTTTGAGCAGCTTAAACCATCAGGATGCTTGGGACACCTTTTATCCACCAACTACGGAAAAAGGGTTCATCTCATAAGGCGAGAGCCATGTCATCGGCGTCTGATCCGAGATGGCACAACGGAACATTTCAATTTCGCAGGGCCGGTTCATGAAGATCATGCTCTTTCGCGACTTTGCTGAAGATGATTTCAGGAGCATGGACGTTTATGCCGATCATCTCGCTGCCGGGCTCTCTCAGGGGGGGTCCAATACTTACCGCATCCACGAATATCGTCCCCGGATTGCAGGGTGGATCTCCGCGCTACCGGTAGACAGGCTGCAACGGATGCGAATAGCCCGGTACCTCGCTTATCCGAGCCAGGCGTGGCGCAGGCGAGGTGACCTAAATCATATCATCGATCACGGCTATGGCCATTTGATCTGGGTGCTCGGAGCCAAACGGACAATAGTAACCGTCCATGATCTGATCCCATTGCTGCTCTGGAAGGGCGCCATACCAGGCGTAAAGCCCGATCGGCCTCATCAGCTCGCTAAGTTGTCATACCGAGCACTGAGACGCGCCCGCCACCTGATCGCAGACAGTGAGAACACGAAGCGAGATCTGATAGTTCATTTGGGGTGCGACGCCGAACGAATAAGCGTCATCTATCTGGGAATCGACTCGTCATTCAAACCGTGCGACGAGGAGGACAGGAGCAGGCTACGAACGAGACTTGGTCTGCCGTGCAACGGCTCGTATCTTGTGTTGGCAAGCGGAACCAGCTTTTACAAGAACGAAGAAACAAGCCTTGCCGTTGTTAAAAGACTACAGGAAACCTGCTCAAAACCAGTAATACTCGTGCGCCTTGGCCCGATCACGCAAGCCTGGCGTGCAAACGTCCGCATCAATGGAATGGATGCGCGAGTGGTGGAAATTAGCTGGGTTCCCCGCATGTGTGAGCTTTACAACGCGGTTGATTGCCTCCTCTTTCCTTCCTGGTACGAAGGCTTGGGTCTACCTCCGATGGAGGCGATGGCGTGCGGCACACCAGCAGTAACCTCCAATGCCCCGGCACTTCCGGAGTGGGTCGGTGACGCGGCGCTGATGGCAGCTCCAGATGATGTGAAAAGTCTCGCTGAAGCTGTCCGCGCGGTGCTTGAAGATCCCGCACGGCGCCACGAGCAGATCGCCAAGGGTCTTTGCCATGCGCGCCAATTCACTTGGGAACGCAACGTCCAGCAAACGCTTCGGGTTTACGAAAAGGTCCTCGATATGGGAATGAGGGGCCCTCGGCAGCATGAATCGGCGATTTAAGATCGCATGTCTCGCGACGCACCCATCCAGTATCAGGCACCCCTGCTTCGTGTTCTGGCAAGACATCCGGCGCTGGACCTCCGGGTTTTTTTGACCTCCGATGGTGGGGCAATATGACCCAGGTTTTCGGGTCCGTGTCAGATGGGATGTGCCGCTGCTCGATGGTTACCCTCATGAATTTCTGCCGTGCATCGGGTCCACGACGCGCTGACGTTCTGGTCGCCTTGGACGTATGTGCTTTTGGGACAGCTGCGCGCAGGAGGTTTCGACGCACTGTTGATCGATAAGCCAGCTGACTGATTAAGTACACTAGAGCATGGACTATACACCGGAAAAACCGCTAAAAATCCTCTTTCAGGGTGAGAATTGGTACGGCAGCGGCGCTCGCGCTTGCTGTATGGCACTTAGACGCCTTGGCTGCGAGGTTGTCGACGTAGATTGCCAGACGATGTTTCCGCAGTTGAGAAGAGGCAGCTCGCGTGCCATGCGTCGGTTATTTCATAGGATACTGGTCCGAGAATACAACGATCTGCTCGTCGATACAGCATCCTGGTTTAAGCCAGATATGTTTCTGGCTTTCAAGGGCCCGTCTATCGAGACCGGGACTCTAAACATTCTTCGCGATGCCGGGATCCCTGTCTACAACTATTATCCTGATCCGACTCCATTCCAATACGATAAAACCACCCCGACCAGCATCTGGGATTACGACTGCGTCTTTTATACCAAGTGCCGATGGCGAAACCAGCCCTTTCTGGACAAATTTCGCAATTGTCTGTTCGTGCCGCACGGTTATGATCCGGAGATACATCGACCGTGCCCGGTCAACCAGATCGACGTCAGTGCTTACGCACATGACGTATTGGTGATTGGTTCACACAGCAGCCACAAAGAAACAATCGTGGACGAGCTGATATCGCTGATGCCTTCGCTTGACCTGGTAATATGGGGCGATCGGTGGAAAGAACAGTGTCGATCCGAGCGTCTTAAGCCGTATATACAAGGGCATGCGCTGATGGGGACGTCATACGCAATGGCGATATCTGGCGCGAAAATAAATCTCGCTGTTATGATGGGGATTCCACCTGGCTTCGAAGATGAGACCACCATGAGAACGTACGAGATCCCGGCTTGCGGCGGGTTCATGCTTCATGAGCGATCACCTGAGTTGCTGACGCTTTTCAGCGAGAACGAAGAGGTGGTCTGTTTCGAGTCAAAGGAAGAACTAGCGGCGAAAGTGCAATACTACCTCAACCATGAGCACGAGCGAAACGAAATCGCAAGGGCCGGGTATCGACGCTGCGTGCCTGCTTATTCCTACGACAATCGAATGAAGCAGATTCTCTCCTGGCATCTTGAGTCGAACTCATCAGTATTGAGGGCAAACGGGTATCCTGTAGCACTCGAAGATCTAAGTTCATCTGGTAATGGCTAAGCAACAATGTGGCTCCGCTTATGCACCCTGAGCTGAGGGCGAGTACTGTGTTGTCGCAACACGACTACGCGACTTAACAGAGGGAAGAACATTTCGAGTTCGGGCCGCGAAGCAGCGGAGACGTCAAGGTGAGCATTCCGGTTAGCATTTGTCTGACAACTTACAATCGCGCTCGGGTACTGCCATCGACGCTGGATAGTCTTCTCGCGCAGGATTTCGGCGACTTTGAACTGATAATCAGCGATAATGCTTCGAGCGACGATACCGAGGAGGTGTGCCGCCAATACGAGCGCCGTGACCGGCGAGTCCGTTATTTTCGCAATCCGGCCAATCTGGGGATGCCAGGGAACCTGAACGCTGCCATCACTCGAGCCTCGGGCGAGTACATAGCTAATGTCCACGATGGAGACTTGTACCGGTCTGACCTGTTGCGCCAATGGAAGGATGCTTTGGATGAAGCTCCGGATTCGCCATTCGTCTTTAACACCTATGATTGTGTGCGGAAGACTGGCGAACATTTTCTGTCAGGTGAACCTTTCTCATCCGGGGTTATTCCAGGGAGCTATATTGCCGAGTATTTTTTCCGCACGGCTACCTGCTGCGTATGGGGTACGGTCATGGCGCGCAGATCCGCCTACCACAAGCAGGGTCCTTTCGATGCTTCGTTCGGATTCATAAGCGACGTTGAGATGTGGTTGAGGATGGCGCACGGGAAGGCTATCGCGTATGTGGCGGAGCCTCTAATCACACTTTCCCGAGGGGAAAAGGGAGACAAACCTTACTTCGGACCCTGGCGCCAGATGTTCTGGACTGTGGCTATTTACTCCAAAATGCTCCGGCTCTACAGCGATGTGATTCCCGAGGAGACCAGACAATATTCGCGCGGGTTTGCGCAGTTTATTTGCCGGCTTGCGCTCTACAGAATGGCGACGCTCGTAAAGAATAGACGGTGGGAATCGGTGCGAGAAGGCCTGAAGGTTTGGCGGGACTCGCCAGTTACCGCTTTGGCGGTCATTGGCCGCTTGATGAGCATCGGTGTCTCGCCACCGGACTGGTACGATCTTGCGCTTTGGGAGCCGCTGGCGGACATGACTCTCACGCTGAGGCAGCCGCATAAACATTGGCGCCGGCCTAGATTGAGAAACTCGCTACAGCCATCTGGTCGGCATCAAATTCGCAAGCCAAGCCCAAAGCCTCGATGATCTTACCTTCGTTCGAGTTCAGCCCCAAGAAATCGTGTTGAGCGCTGAAATTAAGAAATCACCGTTTCGCAGAGACGTGCTAGTCACGCTTGGTGCCAATGGTGTGATTTCATTGTTAGGGCTAACCACCGGAATGCTGAGCGCGCGGTTACTGGGTCCTAAAGGTCGAGGTGAACTTGCCGCGATACAGATGTGGGGTAGTTTCATCGGCATAGTCGCAACTTTGGGCCTTCCTGAGGCGGTCGTCTACTTCTCGGCCCGCAAGAGCGAAAATGCCGGCAGATATCTCACCTCAGCAGCATTGCTTTCGACGTTCGCGGTTATACCATTATGCGCAGTTGTCTGTATTTGCATGCCGGCACTGCTAGCGGCTCAGCCAAGCGGGGTAATAACCGCAGCGAGATGGTACCTGCTGGTAATTCCATTATCCGCAGTGGGTGGATTGCCGGCATATTCCCTGCGCGGACTCAGAGAGTTCAGGATTTGGAACTACTTTCGGATTGCGATGCCCGCAGGGTCTCTCGCGGTTTTGGCAGCCGCTTACATGACTAAACGATTGAACGCTGAGTTTGTCGCCGCAGGATTCCTTATTTCCGTTGGGCTGAATAACGTTGCCCTCTGGTTTTTTACAATCAAACGCCTAAACGGACCATTTTTGTTAGCACTAGAAGATTCGGGACCAATGTTACGTTTCGGTCTTCCATCCGCACTTACTGCTACGCCGCAGATGCTCAATTTCAAGCTCGACCAGATCCTTATGGCAGCCCTTCTAGCCCCGAGTCTGCTCGGTTTGTACGTAGCCGCGGTTGGCTACAGCGGAGTCGTTCAACCACTCTTATCGGCCATTGGAGCAGTTCAATTTCCTAACGTGGCAAGCAAACCCCACTGGGATGGCAAGATCACGTCATTCGCCGCGGTGACGCGAATTTCGGCGTTGCTCATGGTTCTTCTGGTCCTCTTCCTGGCACCGGTGGCGCCGCTAGCCGTGGCAGTACTGTTTGGAAGCAAATTCGCGCCGGCAGGAAGGGCTGCGATGGTACTCGTCGTGGCTGCGGGGATCCTCGGGTTTAATTCAGTCCTCGAAGAGGGTTTGAAAGGATTGGGCGCGCCTAAGGCTGTCATGTGGGCCGAGTTCGGAGGGTTGCCGGTTACCGCGATATCCCTAGCTCTGCTACTGAAGCCATTCGGGATAATGGGAGCAGCGTTCTCGTCGCTATTCGGTTATAGCACGGTCACTCTGCTGCTTTTGATTCAAGCCGAGTCGCTGACGCGCTACCCGCTTCGCACCTTTATTCCTGGAACTTTAGAAGTGACGTCGTTCTTTTCACAGGTTCAGGGTGTTGCAGCTCAATTCCGAAGAGAAACAATTATTCCAATAGTGTCCTCGAAATGAACTTCGACGGCTTCCTGCAAGATTGTAACGCTCAGTGGCCTGGGTTCGAGAACCCGCAGACCCGAATTACCATCGGTGGTCCCATCGATCGCAGGTTCGAGACTATTCTGAAAACGGTCCCAGCAATGGCGACCGAGAATAAGCTTGCTCTTCTCAATCGCGCAGTCGCCAGGCTCCAATCGGATGAAGTCTACGTTGAGATCGGATGTTGGCACGGAGCGACGCTGATAGCCGCCGCGCTGGGGAACCCAGATAAAACTGCGTACGGATGTGACAATTTCTCGCAGTTCGAGGGTGCAGAGTCGGTGTTACGCTGCAATTTGGACCGATTTGGCGTGTCCGACAAAGTGCAGTTTTTCAATATGGATTTCCGCGAGTTTATTACACTCGCGCCCTGGAGGCCGGCCAGGGTTGGGGCCTATTTTTACGATGGTGGCCATCGATTTCGCGAGCAATTCGACGCTCTGGATTTGATCGTCCCTCATTTGGCAAATGACGCCATTGTGATCATTGATGACACGAATTCAGTCGAGGTCCGAGCCGCGAACCAGTATTTCGCTAATCGTGTTCGGGAAATGGAATTAATTATAGATATATTCACGCCCCCGGGTTCGTTGTCCTCATGGTGGAATGGGATCCAGGTCTTCAGGTATCGGCGATTGGGGGGCGAGGCGAGTAAAAATGGTTACCGCTCGGCCATAAAGCGGGTGGTTGATCGAGTCGAAGTTCAAGGGTTGAAAGCATTCTATGACTGGCGTCGTGTGGTCTCCACCCTTCCCGGTGCGAGGCCTGCTTACAGAATGCTGCGAGCCCTCAAATCCATCTAATGTATCTTGTATAATAAGTTTCAAGTAAGTCGCGGTTGCAAGGTTCGAGATTAGCGACGATAATGCGACGACTTGCTAGTGTAGTGTCCCGCAAGTAACTTCACGTCATGATATTGGGTCGGTTGTCTTTACCTTGCCGCCGGATTCTGTCATTCCCGCGCGCGTGGCTGCCGCGCGCGAGGAATCCCGGATTCCTTAGGGCGGTTTAACTGCTACCGATCCGTCCGTCGAGCCTCGGGATTCTTCGCGCGGCAGCCACGCGCGAGAATGACAAGCGCCGGAGGTTCAAATGCCTGCAAAGGTATTTACGGGACGCCATACTAGGCCATTTATCACCCGCGTTTGAACGAAATGTTTGCGATATCGACCAACGCCTGTATCCATGATCACGAAATCCTGGCCTATACCGTCCCAAGCTGGCTACGTGTATTTGGCGATAAGCTCTCCAGCATTTCGATTGTTGTCGATTCTGACGCGCCGACGGGGCGAATCGCGAGCCGCCGCGACATCCAGTCGAACAGAGCGGCCCTTCAACAATGTCTCCTGAATCTCACCTCTGCGGATTCGAGGGTTCACTTAGCAGCATTGGAAGAGATTCCTTTGGAGGTTCTCTCGCGCAAGTGGTTCGGTGAGGTGATTCCAGCTCGCTGTCAAGCTGGAACCCCAATACTGGCCTTCGTAAGCGCCTTCGAGGCGGCAGCGGCACCGCTCGTACTGCGAGCCGACTGTGACATGCTTTTTTACGAACGCGGATGGTTGTCACGAGCGTGCGAAATACTCCTTAATGACGAGGCAGATCTGGTGGAACCACCTCGTTGCGGGTTCACGGGCGGCAATGATACCAGTATCTCGTCGCGGGCTTTGATTATGAAGCCGGCAGGATTTAGTTCACGTTGTCTTCCGATCAAAGCATGTCGGCTGGATTGGTTGCGCAGGCTTCACCGGCGGCTTCACGGACGTAACACCCTCATAGCACTCGAAGGCATGCTCGAGGTTCAGCGAAGAAGAGGTCGGCTTAAGCGTTTAATACTAGATAGATCGCTGGGCTGTTCGATTCACGTGATCGACCGCCGCCTTTCGCCGTCTGATTGGTTCGAAGCGATAGTTAAAAGAATCGAGAGGGGCGACCTCACAAGAGCGCAGTACGAGACAGACTGGAATTTCGCTCGCGCTGCCTGGTGAATTGGTATCCTTCGATAGCTGGACGTCCAACGGCTCAGACCGGGTCCAAATACATCTTCGTCCGGAAGCAACCACATGTTCAACTCAGCTAATGGCAACATCGGTGGGATAGCCTCTTCATGCTACTAGACGGCGGCCGTCTCGCTCCTGTGAGTGTCAGGAGACGGGGAATTCTTTTTCACTTTGCATCCGTCTCAGGGCTGTGGTTAGTCCATTTAGCGATTGGTAGTCCGGTGGTTACGTTGGTCGCCGGTGGCCTGGTAATGGCCTTCACGTACATTAAGCTGGGCTTGGATGAACTGCTAGCTGCGCCGTTGCGCTTGAGCCCACTGTCCTTTTATTTTTTTTGGCTTACCGTGCGGGCTGGCGTCTCGCCGAGTTATGCCGGCTATTGTATTTTTTCGGGAGAAACGCTGCAGCTTGGACCTTGGGCAGTAGCGCCTGAAGATATAGCCTCCGGCTATTTGATTTTTCTTACCGGGTGCGTATGCCTTCATACGGGGCTGGAGTATTTTCGGTCCCCTGATCGCTCTGAGAGTGCCGCAAACGGCAGTTACTCGAACACTCGTTTCCTGTGGCTGGCAGGCATCATGTATGTGGTCGGCCTGATCGGGTTGATGAAGCCGACGTTAACGGACCCACTCGGATCTAATTTACAGCCACTCGTTCTTTTCGGTCCTATCACAGCGCTGTCGTGCTTCGCCCTCGCGAATCGCGAACTAGATCTGCCTCCACTGGCTTTTGCGGCCATAATGGCCTTAGGGACGATAGGATTGGCGGTTGGAAACCTGCATTTTGGCTCTAAGGGCCAGCTCATGTTTTCGTTGTTTCCCTTGATTTGGTTCTTTTTGCTTTATCGACCGCGATGGTTGCCACTAGTTTTCGCCGCTGGCCTCGTAATTTATCCCGTAGTATTTCAAGTGGTCAGCCTTAGGAGAGCTAACTCGGGTAATTACGCCGATAAGCAGTCGAGGGTGGAAAGTGATGAATTGGCGGGCCAAATGTTGGACGCTTTCCAACAGTGGCGGCACGGCGCACGTCTTGAAGAGGACTCGAATAGTCGTGATAACGGAACCGCTCACGAGCTTCTTATGCGGCAGTTAGCGCCGCTTCCTGTCGGCTTCATCGCCCGCGAGGTTAGCGAGGGCGGGCTCCTGATGGGTAGTTCGCTCGACTATGTAGGTTATGCGTTCGTGCCGAGGCTATTGTGGCCGGACAAGCCTGGTGTCCTTCCAGGTACGTGGTTCACCTACAGGCTCGGCATGGCGGATTCGGCTTCACCTTTATACGCAACGACCGTCGTTGCGCAAGAAGCATCAGGGGAGCTTTATTGGAATTTCGGTATAGTAGGAGTAGTTGCCGGGATGAGCACGCTGGGTGCGCTTTTGGGCAGGCTTTGGCGAATGACGGGCGACGATCCTCACCGTGATCCGCTTCGGATGATGCTGTATATTCTAGTGATGCTAAGTTTCCAGGAGATGCCCGAAGCTGGAACGGTGCTCGTCGGTGCTGTCGCCCGATTTATTATCTTTGCAACTGCTCTCTACCTGCAGAAGATTTTCTTCGAGAAGGAACCTGAAGCACATTTTTCCCTCCCGCAACTGTAGCTGAAGGGAACAGGCTTCGGATTAGTTCGTAGATGACAGACTACTTCGCGCAAGTTATTAATGGGACACCACACCAGAGCTTACAGCTCTAACCTGCACCCGAACTTCATTGGTCAGCCACTCGCGGCTGAAGCCGTCGACGATCCATAGAGTGCGGAAGCGACTGCCGTCGGCGAGTGTGTCGGAGACGAAGGCGTGCGAGTCGGCGTTGGTCAGTGCTGTTCGGCAATTCGACCGGTGCCGCTGTGCCGATTGCGTGCTTTCAGCCACGTTCGCCCCATTTTACTTCTCCTCCGGGCAGGTGATACAGCTGCCAAACTTCCACATGCGGATCGTCCCCATTGCTTGCTCTGCAAAACTGCTGGTTGAATGAGGGCAAGTTGAGGTCCACGCCAGAGGCTATCAATGTTATGACCAACCATGAGACGGCTGTCATGATGCGTGCTCAGCAGGCACCAGATGCTACGGTACACACGTATATTCCCGTGTTTATGTGAGGTGCATTGGAATTTCCGATAAAGGTGTTGCTGATCTGCACATCGTCCACCCCGCTGGGCAAAGTGGTGTTCATGGTCGGACGGTTCTGCCGCAGGTACTTCAGCGCGCTGGTAACCAAAGCGGTATTGGTTGTTCCGATGTTCGGTTGTGTAGTGAATCCGCCGCTTGAGCAATATGAGGAAGATACTCCCATTCCGAAGAGACCGATACCGGACTGAGAAGTCGGGCCGCTGTAGTAGTTCGGGGCTGCGCTATAGTCACCATAGAACCAGCCAAAATCGAGACTCGTAGTGTTTGTTGCGTTGGTGATATTCACAAGCGGCTGTTGAAAATTACACCCCGTTATGCCCGTGCCCATGTACGCCGTACCCGCAAAGCCGTTCAGGTTCTCGTAAGCCTGTGTTTGGGAGACCTGCGCTTCATAGGTATGCAAGAAACCCGTGGCTGCTATACTCCCCGAATCACCGCTTTGCTCATAGATTTTAGAGACTTGGGCAGGACAGCCGCTATTATTGCTATAGTTCTCTAGCCATTCGGACTCATTTACCAAGTTCCCCTGATTGGTAACACGATATTCCGGGTGGTCTGAGTGTGACGTGACAAAACCGCAATTGTCAGGAAAGGAGGCGGAATTAGCAAACAAGGACAGGACGGCGGGTTCATTCGCCACTCCGTTGCCGTTAGCACGCGCGACGCCGAAATTGAATGCACTGCCTGTAAAATAAGAGTTAACAAGTGTGTTCGCCAACCCACTTGTCTGATAACTGTATTGCAGTGTTTGGAATATGGTCGCGTTATAAACCTGGACTCGCGAGCCAGGAAGGTCCGCCGATTGGACATTGACAGGATCGAATGCGGGGCCGGTACTATCAAGGCCCAGGTCTTGCACGACCGCTTTGCTCCCCGGCCCAATTTCAATGAGAGCGTGCCCTGCTGTTCCACTATATTGCAAGTCAGTGCGAATGGACCCGGAAGAACCATCCCCCATGTCGCCAATCAACTGCACATCGCAGCCACCCGGAATCGTGAGCGTATTGTTAATGGCGTAAAAACCGGGCTGGAAATGGATGACCGGGCGATGTCCCAGATTCGGAGAGCTGCACGCAGTAGTGATGTCGCTGTTTATCGTAGCGGCAGTTGCACCCGAGGTTAAATCTGCGACCAGGGGGCAGGTCCACGCTGGATTGATGGCTGCTGCACACCCAGAGCCAGTGCAGGACGAATTGCACGGAGGGGGCGTGGGCGGCATCGTTGGAGGGGTAACGTCGATGCTGTTGTTCTGACTATCGTTGACCTGTAGGTAGCTCTGCTGGCCGCCCGACCCTATGCTTTCTGCGCTCTTTGGGGCTTCGCTGTACTGGTTTCCGACTGACAGCACGGCATTGTTGGAATTACTATACGTGACATAGGGTGAACTGGTACTGCTGTTTCTGATCTGATTGTCCACTAACAACGTAGGGCTAAAGTTTGTCGGAACCTGAATGGCGTCCGGGTTTGTCGTATTGACAATGCGATTACCAAGAATCTGCATTGGCGCGCTCGAGCCTACAATCAGAAACTTGTTGGAGTTGATTGAAACGTTATTGCTCATATCGAACCAGGGGGCCCCGTTTTCGATTTCAAAGTCCTCGGACCTGCTACCTGTGTAATAACTGTCCCAGGAATCGTAGGCTCCTGCGTGTTCGTCAACCCCAACGCCGTTATTCTGGAAGGTCGAAAACAACACCCATTCGTCAAGGGCATTAAAATTGTCGCTACGAAGGGCAGTTCCGTTGTTGATGAACTTGTCGCGCATCCAAATTGTTTCGGAAGTTTCCGTCGTGGGACCCAACTCCACGCCATAAGTCGAGCCGTTCTCAAACGTATCATCCCAGGTTCGGAATCCGGTTCCTCCATCCACCACAAGCACCTTGGCAGCTTGGCAGCCTGTACCGCATGAAGCATCCCACGTCAGTCGTTCCATGCGCTGGCGGCTCTGACCTCCTGTGTAACTCATCAGCGGCCCTCCACCATTACTTCCTCCCCACTTGATAATGGTGCTGGAAGGGTCCTGGCCGATCATGCGCCAGTTGGCGAGCGAACTGGTAAGAGTAGAAGTAATGAGGTAGGTGCCTGACGGAAAATAGACGACGCCCCCGTTGTTGATACAGTTTTGAATGGCGGCCGTGTCGTCGGTGGACCCATCCCCCATAGCGCCACACGACGTTTTTACGTTCGTCCATGAGGAAAAGGGTCCGACAAAAACATCCTCAAATAAACCAATAACTGGATCCGGAGTTGGAGTCGGGGTTGGAGTCGCGGTCGGGGTTGGAGTCGCGGTCGGGGT
>Ga0073928_10005748_pt1 | contig 17149 bp, 7 predicted proteins | sample PaiPotPPA55metaG_FD_76969 | JGI IMG/M metagenome (GOLD analysis project Ga0073928, IMG submission 76969) | Iron sulfur acid spring bacterial and archeal communities from Banff, Canada, to study Microbial Dark Matter (Phase II) - Paint Pots PPA... ... | reverse complement strand
TACCCCGAGTGGAACCAGTCAGCTGATGGTCACCGCTAGCTCGACTGCCGCCAACGGGAATCTGAGCCACTCAACCACACTCACGCTGACCGTTCAGTAGGAGCGCAAAGGAGAGCAGCACATTTCGTTGAACACTCTCTATCGCTGTGATGTAGACTCGCTCGCCGAACCTGGTACAAAAACCCGGCTCGGTCAAAGGCTTTGCCACCAGGGCAAGCCCCAGCGAGAATCGCACAGAGTTGGCACACAGAACTGAATTGCTCCACAGACGGGCTTGTGGGAAGCGAAACACTAGGTTCTGGGGATATCACCGCCAACTCGGAAACAACCGGAAGCTAACTGCGGCGCGACGCGCCTCCGCGCCTGATTCCGAGCATTCCGCTCTGTAGCATTCTGAGCGCCCAGAAAATGGTCCGTCACCAATTGTCGCGCATTGGAAGCTGTAAGGCCTTTGGCAAGGCCAACGAAGTCTCAGTGATCCGCTTGAGGTGCTCAGACGAAGCCGAAGACGTCTCTAGACGTCGTTGGGATTGTCATCCACCGGCCGACGCGCGTTGTCCGTGCCGCGATTCCACCGGTCAACCCGCGCTTAAGTGCCCTCTTATTGCCCCGAAGCGTTCTCTCTAAGTCCTCACCGATCCGAAAGTTAGATCAAAGAGGCGATGGAGCGCGAAACTACCAACTGTATGGAAATAAAGGAGTCTTGCGGCGCACCTTGGCCTTCTAAGGAACTGAAAAGAAAGGAGCGGAGCTCTTAGTGCCCCCTTATTGCCCCCAAAAACGGAGCGGACAAAACTTCTATTCGTCGTAGTGCCTGTAGGCGTTCCAGACCATCCGGGAGTGACCGCACGGTGGCTGGAATCGAAACATTGAGTGGTGTCACTCCTACCTGCTGGAGCGCGTCAGGTGGGAGCGAAATTGCCGTGCGGCTCTTTCGGCATCCTCCTCTTTGACGCTGTTGGTGGCCAAGTGCCCGAGTTCGTGCGCCATCCAGTAGACCAATGCCTCATCCGACCCGACCCGATCCTCGTCAATGAAAACGCTCCGGCTAGGTAGATGCGTAAACATCAGACTGCTCATTTCTCTCGGCACATGAAGTGGAACACCTTGGCTGTATAGAGGTACTTCCAGTGGGGCAAAAAAATAATGCGCAGAGGGATAACCCTCGTCTGCATGATCTGGATTTCGCGACGGAGCAGCGCCTCCCTTGTCCGTGTCGCGCCCTGGAAGGTAAGCACGGAACTAGCCTTCGGCGGTTTCTCTCCGTTGTCATAGGGGACCGCACAAACCGGCACCTGCGCCCACGTCAGGGGATGAATAAACCACCACAGCAAGAATAATCGAGTGCTGCTTCGCACCCCTCGCCTCGTAATCGAAGGCGAGCTTCGGACGCGGTTGCAAATGCCTCAATGGGCAGCGTCTTACTTTTTCCTGGTCTTCTTATCCGCCCGGCAAGACTGTCTTTTTTCAATGGCTTACGCTCGTCGTTTTGCGTCTTCGGCCACATTCCCGGACATGTTAGACTCCCTCCGCGACAGGGATGAGGCGGAACATGTCCCTGGAGAGAAAACCAGTCAGGATTTTGCAGTTCGATCCGTTCGAAGCGGACCTGCACACCAGCGAACTCCGCCGCGGAGGTGTGCGCATCAATCTCCCCCAGCAACCTTTTCACGTCCTACGGCTGCTCCTGCAGCGACCCGGTGAGCTTGTGACCCGCGAGGAGCTGCGGTCCGCGGTCTGGCCAGCCGACACCTTCGTTGACTTTGACACCGGCTTAAACAAATCAATTAAGAAACTCCGAGACGCCCTGGGCGATTCCGCCGACCGACCGCGTTTCGTCGAGACGCTGCCGAAACGTGGCTATCGGTTCATCGCACCGGTCACCGGTGTAGATGGAACAACACGAAGGATGGAAACCTCTGTCGGCGCGATTATGTCGAGACGCAACTGGAAGATCGTCGCGACGGCAGCCGTGATGCTCGCCGCGGGAATAGTCGGAGGGCTGCTCTGGCGGGCACGGCAAGCGCGGCGTCTAACCGACAAAGACACCATCGTCCTCGCTGATTTCAACAACACCACCGGCGATCCCGTCTTCGATGACACCCTCAAGCAGGGCTTGCGCGTGCAGCTGGAACAATCGCCATTCCTATATATACTCTCCGACCAAAAAGTGAACGAAGAACTGCAGCTAATGGGGCGGCCAAAAGACGAGCTCCTCACGCAGGACCTGGCTCGCGAGGTTTGCCAACGAGTGGGCAGCAAAGCGATCCTCTCCGGCTCCATTTCCGGCCTGGGTACGCATTATGTAATCGGATTGAATGCGCTGAACTGTGCCACTGGAGACGTGCTGGGCAGCGAACAGGTAGAGGCAGACAGCCGAGAGCACGTGCTAAAAGCGCTCGGCGAGTCGGCGACGCAGATGCGTAAGAAGCTCGGGGAATCGCTCAGCTCGATCCAAAGATTCGATGCGCCGATCGAACAGGTCACCACTCCTTCGCTCGAGGCTCTGCACGCCTACAGCCTGGGAATGAAAAACAAGAATGCAAACAGAGAGGGAGCGTCTATTCCTTTCTTCAAGCGAGCGATTGAGCTGGACCCAAATTTCGCTTCCGCCTATGGCCGGCTGGGGATTTCGTACAGCAATCTTTGGCAGGTCACGCTATCCAGAGAGAGTTACAGGAAAGCTTTTGAGCTGCGCCAGCGGGTTAGCGAGCGGGAACGGTTCTTCTTGGCGATCGCTTACGACCCAAGCCTCAAGGCAGATCTAGAGAAGCGCGTGCAGACCTACGAATTGTGGGCCCAGAGCTATCCCAGAGATTCATTTGCGCGAACCTCGCTAACGGACTTTTATATGAAAACGGGCCAGTGGGAAAAGGCGCTAGGAGTCGGACAGCAAGCCCTAGAGTTAGACCCTAACTATGGCTCAAACTATTTCAATCTTGCGTCAACCTATCTTGCTCTGGGCCGTTTGGATGCCGCCAACGACATCGGCCAACGAGCGATGACGAAGTCGGACAGTTCCGCTGCCATACACCTCATCCTCTACTGGATTGCATTTCTCCGCCACGATACAGAGGGTATGGAGCGGCAGATCCATTGGAATGCCCGCGGTCCGGAGGAGGAGGATCTCCTGCTGTACGCGCAGTCCGACACGGAAGCGTACCGCGGCAGGTTAGCGAATGCCCAAAGCTTGTCCCGTCGTGCGGTGGAGTCGGCACGGCGAGCCTACGGGAACGAAACGGCTGCGGCTTGGCAGGCGTTTGCGGGCCTGCGGGAATCGGAGTTTGGCAACCAGACACAGGCGCGTGCGGAGACCGAAGCAGCAATGAAACTGGCCGCGAACTGGAAGGTCGAGGCTGTGGCGGCGTTGGCACTGGCGCGGGCAGGTGATACGCCAGCAGCGGAGAAGCTGCTCGCCGAACTCGACAAAACATTCCGGCTGGACGCGCTAGTCCAAAGCTATTGGTTAGCCACGATTCGTGCGGCCATCGAACTCAACCGCGGCAATGGGACCAAGGCCGTTGAGCTTCTCCAAGGCGCAGCTCGTTATGAGTTAGCCGTATCAAGCCCGACTGAGCTTGCCACCATGTACCCCGTATATGTTCGCGGTTACGCTTATCTGTTGGCACACCAAGGCAAGGAAGCGGCCGCGGAGTTCCAGAAATTCATCGACCATCCCGGCGTCGTGCTGAATTTCCCTCTGGGCGCGCTATCGCGACTTGGCGTCGCGCGGGCCTACGCGCTACAGGGCGATACCACCAACGCTCGCAGAGCCTACCAGGATTTTCTGACGTTGTGGAAAGACTCCGATCCCGATTTGCCCGTCCTCCGCGATGCCAAATCAGAATACGCGAAGCTGAAGTAGCTGGATGACTCCCACGAGGTCGCATTGTCGGAAGCTGGAATCGGGCGGATGAAGGGCAACCCTGACGTAACGCGATTAGGTAAGGGTTGCCGACAATTCGCCAGCAGAAAGGCTGTGTTTTCTCTTCGTGGAGTTTCTTTTGGGGCCTATGTGCCAGATCTCCGCATACCGACCTGGAGAGCGAGGCGCGGGTCGAGCAATAGTTAAATCTGGAGTTTCTTGCTCGCGTCAAAAAGGCCAAAGGCCGAGCAGCTGTAAAGACTTGCGCTGTTGTTGAAGCATTTGCGACGTTTGTGCTGGGGACCAAACCGAGCCGATGCGTATCGGATAATCGGCGACCCAGATCGCTACCGAGGCCAGCATCGCCGTGTCCAGATTGAGGGTGGACTCGTTGACTTTGTCCAATGTGTCGGCCCCCGAGTGCCCCACCATAGTGTAATTGGGCGAATCCTGTAGCGGCGCGATACCAGGAATACCTGCCAACGTGAAAGAATATGCGTCCGTAAACGTCAAATAACCAGGAGTGGTCGTCACTGATGTGAGAGTCTTGCTCGAGCGAAAGAGTTCTTCCAAAGGTGCGGCGACCTCATCATGTCCGGCAAAAGGAAACCTGGTGATAGGACCGCTGCCCCAGTCCAGAACCACCGCACAAACAAAGTTGTTCGTCTCTGCCTGATGTTGTTTTAGGTAGGCACGAGAACCGAGAAGTCCCTGTTCTTCGCCTGTGAATAAGATGAAACGGATTGTACGTTTGGGCTTAACTCCCGCAGAAAGGATGGCTTCCGCGCTTCCAAGTACTGCGGCAACTCCAAATCCGTCGTCTACGGCTCCAGTACCCAAATCCCAAGAGTCGAGGTGGGCTCCGACTACGACAACTTGCTCCGGATAATCCGAACCAGGAATCTCACCTACTATGTTTCGAGACGGGACGGCGCCTGGAGTGAATTCGTTTTGAACTTCAATTTTCATCCGACAGGCTTTGCCTAACTGGAGAGTACGCGCAATAAGATCCCGTTGTTCTGACGCCATGTCCAGAACGATCATATCAGTGCGATGGAAAGGCAATCCGATCGGACCGGTATGGGGCAATAGCATTCCGGGACGCGTATCACCATTGATAACCGCAATGGCGTGCGCCGAAGCCGCTGTTGCAAGGAACATGGGAAGTTCCGACATGTTCTTGAACAAATCAAAGTGTTTTGGGTCTTTCGGCGTCAATAGCAGAATCTTGCCGGCCCAATCGGCAGAATGCTCCCGTACTTCCACTTCAAGGGCAGTACTATCCACCAGCAGCACGTCTGCTTCGACGCCACCGATCGGTGCCGATCCCGACCAGCCATAAGACGCCACTGCCAGGTCGAGGTGAAACGGGATTACCAGCTGAACACGCGTGTATCCCCTACGCCAACCTCTTTCCAATTGCCATTCCTCACCACGCACGTTGCTCAATCCGATGCTTCGCATCTCTTGAATCGCCCACTGTTGGGCCCTTGAGTCTGATTGAGAGCCGGTTAGGCGTGGACCGATTTCGTCCGACAGCACCTTGAGCAACTGGTACGCGATGGGATGCCCCAGTGCCTCGTCTTCGACTGTCTTGAAGCTCTGCGAAGCGTCCATACCAGATATTTTTTGAAATCGCCCCTGGGAGCTGAACGGGAACAAAAACGTCGAAACAATCATCAAAGGCTGCAAGAGTTGTCGATTGCGCATGAGTGATCCCCTCGCACTAGCCACAGCCCGCTATGCCTCTGAAATTCTGATGATGCCTAAACGGTGCGGTCACGTGAACGCCAAAAGAATGCCACAACCTCGCTTGCTGGGAACAGTAACCCTACGGGCCAGGCCGGTTGGTACCGATAAACGCTTGTGTTTACTGATTGACTTCCACTTGCGTCGGACTATCAAGTTCTACCGCCGTTCCTATTGACAGCCTCCCTAGTCGCTAACTCGTTGAAAACTGGTGCCGGTTCAAAAGGGTTGTCTCCGCAGTTCCCGTAAGTTGTTGAATTGGCAACGCGGACATTCGAGCTTGCTGCTGGTTGAGAGACTAATGTCTGTGGACCATCTGCTGTGTCCGATCTAGAGGACGGGAAATTCTCCGCTCACTTGAAACGAACTAGTCCCGATCGGCGCTGCCAGCGACTCGGATGCAACACTCCGACAACAATCACGTCTAAAGGCTCGCCTTCGTCGAAGTGAAATTCCCCGACGAACTTCTTGAAGGCTCTGCATCTGCCGACCTTTTTGTCGCTGGTCTTCTCGTTCTTTACGTCATATGCCTTCTTTCGCACCAGACTGTATGCGCTGTCGGCTTCGCCATTTCCTAGGCACACGATGTACCCGGGTCTAACCACTTCGAGAATTTTCTTGTGCACTTGCCAGCAGGCGTCTGTACAAGCCTCGCAATCAAAACGCGGAACAGTCTGCGATGTCTGCTTGCTGTTGAATCTGGGGCTCTTAACTGAAGAGAGGGCGCGAATCGTAGATCATTCCTACCTCTTATATGTACCCGCCTGGTGATTCTGTCCCACGACGACCTCCGGCGCCCTAGATTCCACCAAATGCTTTGTCTCACTGAGTCCACGAGCGAGTAAAGACCGTCATCCGCGCAAAGCGCTACTCGTATCGCAACGCCACAATGGGATCGACACGGGTGGCGCGGCGCGCCGGAATGTAGCAGGCAAGAATCGACGTTGCCGCCAGCACAATGGTCACGACACCAAACGTCAATGGGTCGGCAGGGCGCACGCCATAAAGCAGATCGGTCATCAGTCGCGTCAAAGCCAATGCTATGGCCGTTCCCGCGGCAATCCCGAGAAGCACCAGCCGCGCGCCAGTGCCTACTACCAGCCGCAGCACGCTACCTCGGTCGGCGCCCAAGGCAAGGCGCAAACCGATTTCTCGTGTCCGCTGGGCAATGGAGTATGAAAGCACGCCATAGATGCCTAAGGCCGAAAGTACGAGCGCAAGAACAGCGAATGACGTCAGGAGCGCCATCACCATGCGCTGCTGCTTTATTGGTTCTATCGAAATGTCTTCCATCGTGGCGATGTCCGCCACGGGCTGGTTCTTGTCAACACGATGGATTTCCTGCGTCACCGCGCGCACTAGACTCTCTGGCTTTGCGGTCGCCGACGTGCGCACAACCAAGTGTTTGGGGCCATCGACCAACCACGGAAACTGTTGATACGGGATGTACATCTCCGGGTTAAAGCCGCCATCAGGTCCTTGGCTCAGGACATCGCCAGCGACTGCTATGACCGTGCGCCAAGGACCCTGGCCTCCGATCTGCAACTGCTTCCCTAATGGATTTTGGCCCGGCCAGTAAGATCGAGCCAGTTTTTCATTCACGATCACGACTCTCTCACCACTCTGTGTATCGTGATCGTCGAAACTGCGGCCTGCATGCAAGGGAATTTCCATAGCGCGAAAATAATGCGGGCCGATAACAACATAATTCGCCGCTGGCACTTGACCAGCGGAAGGATTGGGATCGTCCAGGATCGTGAAGAATTGCCCTTCCCACCCGTTGATTGGCAGACCACGGGAGACGCTTGCTGCTTCAACACCCGGCAATGACTCAACAGCGGAGACCAAGCGTTCCCAGAATTGCGCTCGGACTTGCGGCTCCTTATACCGCTCGCCCGAAAGCGGGACACGCAGCGTCAGAACATTCATTGGATTGAAGCCTAGGTTGAGGCGGCTAAGCCCCGCGAGAGTCCGCACCATAAGTCCAGCCCCAATCAAGAGCACCATGGCGAGTGCAATCTCGGAGATAACCAGAGCACTGCGAAAGCGGCGGCTGTGTGGACCCTGCAGCGCGCTACGACCAGCTTCTTTGAGGGTTTCTGTGGCATTCGGGCGGACGCTCTGAAGCGCGGGTGCCAAACCAAAGAACAAAGTGGTCGCTATTACTGCCACAAGGGCGAAAGCGAGAACCCGCAAGTCCGTCGCCCCGGTTGCCAAGCCGGGGGCAGACTTCACGATAATCGGCGGAGCTAGCGACACCAACGCTTTGCATCCCAAAGAAGTCAGCAAAACTCCCAGAACACCACCGGCGGCAGAAAGCACTAAGCTCTCGGTCAACAGTTGACGAATAATACGGCTCTTGGCAGCACCCAACGCGTTTCTCACTGCGAACTCGTTCGCGCGGCCCGAGCCTCGTGCAAGCAATAGGCTGGCGATGTTGGCGCACGCAATCAGCAGGACAAAGATGACCGCTCCCATCAGAACGAAAAGGGCCGGTCGAGTATCCCCTGAAGTATTGGTACGCAAGGTCATCAACTGGGCTCGCCACCCCTTCAGATCTTTATGCATCGACTCGATACGCTCGGACACGTAGTTCATCTGCGCCTCAGCCTGCCGCAAGCTAATACCAGGCTTCAGCCGGCCAATCCCGAAGTAGTCGTTCCATGCGAGCGTGGGCGAAAGCCCAATTCCGGACAACCACAGCTCAGGAAGCGCCCCATAGGGCGAGGCATACAAGTGTGAAAAATTGGAGGGCATTATTCCAACGACCGTATAGCTGTCTCCGTTGACATCAAGAGCGCGCCCAATCACCTTTTCATCTGCGCCGAACCGGCGTTGCCACAATCCGTAACTAAGGATGGCGGCGCGAGGCCCTTGTGGCCCATCCTCTTCAACAGAAAACGGCCGACCGCGACTCGGAGGCACAGCCAGTAGTGGGAACAAGTTGCTGGAAATGACTTCACAAGGGTCTTCCTCGGCTTCACCGGCGCCGGTTAGCACGCAGGTCCGCTGTGTATATGCGGCGATATCTTCAAAGGCTCCGCCTTGATTGCGCCACGCTAGGATCTCGGCCGGTGAGATCGGGTTCCGATCCCAGCCACGCGAAGGGTTTTTCTTCTCGATAAAAACGAGTTGGTCTGAACCGTTAAATGGCAGCGGTTTGAGCAAGAGGGCGTAAACAGCGGAAAACATCACTGTATTGGCACCGATACCGAGCGCCAAGGTAATTACGGCGACCGCCGCGAAGCCAGGGGACTTGCTCAGGGTGCGAAGGCCAAAGCGCAGATCCTGCCAGCACGTCTCCACAAAAGATTCCCAGCCGGCAGTGCGGACCTCTTCTTTCGTGACATCGAGACTGCCCCGCTCCAAGCGCACGGCGCGAAGCGCATCCTTGCGGCTCATCCCCTGCTTCATCTTTTCCTCCGCTGCCATCTCCAGGAAGCCGTTTAGTTCTTCGTCCAACTCACGTTCGACCCGTTCCTTTCGGAACAGCGATCGGAGTCCGTCGGATAGGCTTCGAAGCAGTGACATGGGCCCTCACTCGTAACGCAAGGCGACCATCGGATCGATGCGCGTGGCGCGGCGGGCGGGGAGGATTGCTGCCAGAGCCGAGACCATGAGAATGGCGCAACAGACCGACGCAAGAGTTGTGGGATCGGTCGGCGTGACCTCGAAGAGCAGCGTTTGCAGGACGCGGCTCAAGGCCAGCGAGCCAGCAAGACCCAGGCAGACGGCAATTCCGGCGAGGATGAGGGCTTCTTGAAGAACCAGGCGGACGACGTCGCGTGAAGCTGCGCCTAGGGCGACGCGGATTCCGATTTCATGGGTGCGCTCGCTGACGGAATACGAAACGACGCCATAGACCCCGATCATAGCGAGTGTGACGGCGAGGCCAGCAAATACGAGCAACGAAATCGCTTGGAAGCGTGGGCTCGACACGGAATCCGAGAATACTGCTTCCATCGTCTTGATGTCTGAGACTGCCTGGTCGGGATCGACATCGTGGATGGCGGCCTCGACAGAACGCGCAATCTGATCTGGGTCGCCAGCGGCACGGACGACGATTGTTGCGAAATACATCGGCACTTGGGAATTGGAGAGGAAGATGGTTGGCTCAGGTGCATCTTCCAAATGCGCTTGGCGTGCGTCGGAGACGATGCCGACAATTTCGACCGGTTCCTTGAATTTCCAGCAGACTTGAAGCTGCTTTCCAAGAATGTTCTGGCCTGGGAAGAAGCGGTTCACGAAAGCGTGATTGACGATGGCGACGTGAGGGGAGCTGAAATTGTCGTGTTCTTCAAAGTCGCGGCCTGCTTGAATCGCCGTGCCCATTGCCGGGAAATAGCCCGCGCTGATGATGAGGAATTGAGACGTAGGCGATTCCGCGGGAGTTGGTGCGGGCTTGTCGGCAGGAGAAAAGCAGGAGCCGGAGGCCTTTTCAGTGAGTGGCAGGAAGTGCGTAGAGCCGACTGATTGAACCCCGGGTGTGTTGCGGATTTCGGAGAGGATGTGGCCGAAGTATTGTGAACGTTTGAGGTCGTCCCCATAGCGCGAGGGCGCCGTCCAAATGTGCATCGTGAGCAGATGCTGACGGTTGAAGCCCGGATCGACCGCGATGAGGCGAGCAAAACTGCGCAGCATGAGTCCCGCACCCACGGAAAGGAGAAGTGCGAGGAAGACTTCTGCAACGACAAAACAGCGGCGCAGAGTTTGATGGCCCACGACACCACCGCCACGAAGAGTCCCTTGTTTCAGTGCGTTCTGAAGGTCCACGCGAGAAATGCGAAGAGCTGGAACCAGGCCGAAGAGAATTGCCGTCGGTAAGGAAGCGAAGAAAGTGAAGATTAGTACGCGGCCGTTAATGGAGATCGGTTCGCTGCGGGGCAGAGGCGCACTTTGCGGAATGAGCGCAAGAAGTCCACGCAGGCCGAGATGGGCGAAGATCAATCCAACAAGCATTCCAGTGGCCGACAGAAGCAAGCTTTCAACAAACAGTTGTTGGACGATGCGAGAGCGGGCGGCACCTAGCGCTGAGCGTACTGCTATCTCGCGCACGCGGCCCGTTCCGCGGATGAGCAAGAGATTAGCGACATTGGCGCACGCGATCAGAAGAAGAAAGCCGACTGAGCCCAGCAGCACCCAGAGCGGGCGGCTAACGCCTCGCGTGGCGTCTTCGAGCATGGGGTAAACGTTGGCGCTCCAATTTTTGTTGTAGTCGGGACGAGCTTTCGTGGTGAAGTCGGCGACGCGAAGCATATCTTGACGGGCCTGATCGATGGAGACGCCCGGCTTCAGGCGTGCCGCAACTACGAGGAATCGTCCATCTCTCCGTTCATCAGTGCGAGCCAATGGCAGCGGAGTCCAGACTTCTGCGCTGATTTTGGGGAAGGAAAAATTCTCCGGCATGATGCCGATGACTTCGCAAGGCAGGCCATCTACGTCGATCTTTTGACCGATGATTGTTCGGTCTTCGCCGAATTGATGCTGCCAAAGTTTGTAGCTGAGAATGACGCTGTGATCCTGTCCGGCAATTCCGTCCGAGGTGTTGAATGTGCGTCCCAGAAAGGGCGGAACGCGCAAGACGGAGAAAAACTCCGTAGTGACCTGCATGCCTTGCACGGCTATGGGCTGGCCACTACGACTGAGATTGGTCGTCAGACTGGAAATGGCCGCCATAGATTCGAAAGATTGGGCGTGATCGTGCCAGTCCAGAAAATTGAGGGGATTCACGACATTTCGTGCGCTATCGTATTTTACCGAGGACTCCCAAACGCGAACGAGACCATCAGGCTCTGGATAAGGGAGTGGACGCAGAAGAATGGCGTCAACAACACTGAAAATCGCAGAGTTCGTTCCGATGCCCAGAGCGAGCGTCAGAACGGCGACAACCGTGAATCCGGGCGACTTGCGTAGCGTTCGGGTGCCGACGCGCAAATCCCGCCAGCACGTCTCCACGAAAGATTCCCAGCCGCTTGAACGCACGACTTCCTTCGTAACTTCCAGGTTGCCCCGCTCCAAGCGAACCGCGCGCAGCGCGTCCCTACGGCTCATACCCTGCATAATCTTTTCCTCAGCAGCCATCTCCAGGAAGCGGCGCAGCTCTTCGCCCAACTCCTGTTCGCGTTCCTTTCGGAACAGCGATCGGAACCCTTCTAATAGGCTTCGCAGCAGTGACATAGGTCCTTACTCATAACGTAACGCCACCACGGGATCGACGCGGGCTGCGCGCCGCGCGGGAACACCGCACGCCACCAGTGCGACCACTGTCAACAGCAGCGCCACTCCGGCGAACGTCGCCGGATCGCTCGGCCGGACACCATACAGCAGCGATTGCAAATATCGCGTGACTCCGAACGCGATGCACACTCCGAGGACCGCACCCGCCAGCGCCAGACCCATCCCTTGGCCAACGACGAGACGAAGGACATCGCGCTGTTGCGCGCCCAACGCCGAGCGGATCCCAATTTCGTGAGTTCTCTGCAGGACTTCGTAGGATAGCAAGCCGTAGAGACCGATAGACGCCAGCACCAGCGCAAGAATGCCGAACAAGGCGGAGAGCCGCGCCACCAATCGCTCGCCGAAAAGCAGCCGGTCCACTGTTTCCGACTGCGTGCGTAGACCAAACATCGGAAGATCGTAAGCTTCGCTGTTTACAACCTGCCGCACCGCGGGGATGATGGCCGCCGTGTCACCCGCCGTGCGCAACGCAAAATGGGCGCTGCCTGCGCGTAGCGGAACATAAGCGGTGGGTTCCACGTCCTTCCGCAACTGATCGTACTTCGTGTCCCCGACGATGCCGACGATTTCGCGTTCCGCCCCTTTGGTGCCGGGGTCTCCGAAGTGCATACCCAACGGGTTGCGGCCCTCGAGAAATTTTCGAGCAAAACTCTGGTTGACGATCGCTACCGCGTGCGTGGAATCGAGGTCCGGCGCGGCAAACGCGCGGCCTTCCAGCACCGGGATCCGCATGGTTTCGAAGAAACCGGGTCCGACCGACAGTATTTCCGACACGACGCCGGCATCGCTATGACCTTCGATGTGAATGAGGGTGCTCGACCGAGACCCGTCCAGTAAGACATCGCCGGAGTAACTGGCGGAAAGCACTCCCGGCACCGCCGCGAGTTGCGTTTGCAGGTCGCGGTACAGGTTTTGAATACGGCTCGGCTCGTAACCCGCCTGCGTCGGATCAATCCCGAAGAGCAGAACGTTGTGCGTATCGAAGCCGGGATCGATGCTTTTCAGGTTGACGAGAGTGCGAACCAGCAAGCCCGATCCGACAAGTACGAGAACCGACAGCGCCACCTGAGCCACCACCAACGAGCTGCTCAAACGGAAACGTTTGCTTCCCGCTCGGGATGCATTGGAAAGATTACCCGCGCTTTCTTTGAGCGCGGGCGTGACTTCCACACACGCGCTGCGAAATGCAGGCGCCAACCCGAAGACGATCCCCGTAAGTGTGGCCACCGCTGCCGTAAAGCCCAGCACGCGGGCGTCGGGGTTCACATCGATAACCAATTGCGAGGGCCAGTTTGCAGAAACAAATGCGGCTAACGAGTAGGCTCCCCAGGATGCGAAGAGGATACCCAGCGCAGCGCCGGCGGCGGAGAGCAGGACACTTTCTGTAAGTAATTGACGGACGATTCGCCCCCGTCCTGCGCCGAGAGCGAGCCGCACCGCCACTTCGCGTTCGCGCGCACTGCCCCGAGCGAGGAGCAGACCCGCGACATTGGCGCAAGCGATCAGCAGAACGACGCCAACAGCGGCCATCAAGATATAAATGGGCGTGCCGAGATCGCTGCGGATTCCAATCAATCCTTCCTGCGCCGGAACTACCGTCATGCCGGGATCGTTGGCATCCTTAAACACAGGCTTGTTCCCGTGCAAGGCAGTGTCGCGAAACAACAGATTCACCGCAGCCTGAGCTTGCGCCGCGGATACCGATGGATTCAGCCGCGCGACCGTCGTCAGCCACCAATGACCGGGATCCTCGGGAAGGCCGGCACCCCAGTCAAAGTTGAGGTGCGCTACTTGCGTCAGGGAGATCCACATGTCTCCCGTCTTGCCCGGCGACAACCGCGTAAAACGCGGTTCCGCAACGCCCACGATGGTGAACGGAGCGCCATTCAGTCGAACCGTCTTGCCCACTGCCGAAACGTTGCCGCCAAACGCGGCGCGCCAGTAACCATAGCTGAGCACAACCACGGATTCCGCGTTGGGGGCTTCATCCGCCGGTTGCAACGTGCGGCCCAGGGCCGAACCTACTCCCAGGGTCGCGAAGTAGTCGCCGGAAACTAACTCCGCCGTCACAATACTCGCAGGTCCATTGCCCGACAAGGAAAGTTGCCGCGGTCCCGCGAAAGCGGCGAAGCCCGAAAAGACATTTGCCTTCGAGCGAATATCTCGGAACACTGGATACGAAAGCGAGCAGCCGCTGACGCGTGCAGCCTGCGGGCTATCGTCGCAATCTCCATAGTTGCTGTAGCCCCAGTCAGGAGTTGACCGGGCCGACCACTTCAGGACGACGAGGTGCTGCGGATCATGCACAGGCACGGAACTCAGCATGACCGCGTTGAGCAAGCTGAAGATCGCAGTGTTCGCGCCGATCCCCAACGCCAACGTTAGCACCGCGATCCCCGTGAAGCCGGGGTTCTTCGCCAGCATGCGCAGGCCGTAGCGGATGTCCTGCCAGCACGTCTCGACAAAGGATTCCCAGCCGGCAGAGCGAACTATCTCCCTTGCCAGCTCTAGGTTTCCCCGCTCCAGGCGGACAGCGCGAAGCGCATCCTTCCGGCTCATCCCCTCCTTCATCTTTTCCTCCGCTGCCAAGGCGAGGAAACCGCGCAGCTCTTCGTCCAGTTCCTGGCTAGCCTGTTTCTTTCGGAACAGCGATCGCAACCCGTCTGATAGGGTTCGCAGCAATGACATGGACTCTCACTCGTAACGCAAGGCCACCATAGGATCGACTCGCATCGCCCGCCGCGCCGGGATGTAACACGCTGCCAGCGCTACGAGCACAACTAGCATCGCAACGAACGCGACTGTGGCCGGATCAAAAGCACCCACACCAAAAAGCAGGCTCTCCATCAGACGGCCTGCGAAAATTGCGGCAACGACTCCGGCGGCAAGACCCACTAGCACCGGTACCATTCCGTCGCGAAGAACAATGCTGCACAGCTGTGCGTGCCCGGCGCCCAGCGCCATGCGAATTCCCAGTTCGCGGCGGCGTTGCTCCGCCGAGGAGGCCACTACGCCGAAAATGCCCAATGACGTGAGGAACAGCGCGCTCCCTGCAAAGGTCATTGCCAAGAGCATTTGGAAGCGGCGCGTTTGAACGGATTCCGACACGAGTTCCCTCATCGGCCGGAGCGCGACAATCGGCACATTTGGGTCAATTCTATGGATCTCATCGCGCACGGCGGCGGCCGCGCCGGCGGGATCCATCGCGGTGCGAATCGCAATCGACGCCGAGTCTGGAACGCTGCGCGCATTTCTCCATTCCGGAACGTAAACCATCATCTCAGGAGGCCGATCGAGCCGCACCGTACGAATGTCGCCTACGACGCCAATGACCTCGCTGCGCTGTTCCCCGGCCCAAGCAGTAATGCAGATCTGGCCAACCGGATTTTTCCCGGGCCAGAAACGGTCCGCGACGCTTTGCGAAATTACGGTCACGTTCCGCCCTCGATCCCCCTCCTCAAAAGTCCTCCCCTGGACAAGAGGAATTCCCATCGCTTCGAAATAACCGGGGCTCGCCGCCCGGTAATTCGCAGGAGGAGGCAAGACTTTATCCCGGTCACCGGGAAGTCGGATTCCAGAGACGCTTCGCGCACCTTTCAGAGGAAGAAAACTAACCCAACCCGCGGATTGCACGTCGGGAAGTGCGCGCAAGCGAGAGAGCGCCTCTGCGTAAAACCGCTGCCGGTCCGCGGGCTTCTCGTAGTCTTGCGGAGGCAAATCCATGTCCACTGCCAGCACATGGTCAATCGCAAAGCCGCTATTCACACGCAGAACGTGAATCACGCTTGCGGCGAGTAACCCGGCCAGGATGAGCAGCATTGTGCTCAGGCCAGCTTCCAATCCAATCAGGTTCTCCCGCAATCGCCGTGTGCGGCGTCCTTCCGTCGCAGCCGTTCCGCCTGTTTTCAGGTTTTCCTGTGGACTGGCATGTGCAATGCGGCACGCGGGCAAAACACCGAACAGCGCCCCCGTGACCACGGAAAGGATGAGCGCGAACCAGAAAACGCGCGCATCTAAGTGAACTTCGTCAAGGCGCGGAAGGCTTACGGGCGCGCCGTGGATCAGCCACCTCAGGCCGACGTTTGCAATCCAAATGCCTAATGCGCCGCCGAGGAGGCTCAGCAGAATGCTTTCGGTTAGCATTTGACGAACCAGGAGAGAGCGCGTTGCCCCGAGTGCCGTGCGAATAGCCGCCTCCCGCATCCTTCCGGGAACACGCGCAAGGAGCAGGTTCGCCAGGTTCACGCATACGATGAGCAACACCGCGCCGACTGCCCCGAGCAACAGGACCAACCCGCGGCGGGCTGGTCCCACGACAGAGACCTCCATGGGGATGAGCTCGGCATAAAGATCGACCCCCGCTCCTGCCCGTTTGGCGATTTGCGCTTGGACCACGTTCAATTCCGCGAGCGCCTGTGCAGGAGTAACGCCGTGTGTTAGCCGCCCGATGGCCGCGTAATCGAAATCACCAATCAAGCCCCAATCCTCGGGATTCTGCCCCAGGGGCTTGAACAGGGCTGTGCGCGAGGCGAAGCCTGTCAGTGGCCCCAATTCATCTTTTTTCTGGAACTGGAAGGACGCGGGCAGGATACCGACGACCTGGTAAGGAATGCCATCGAGCTTAATCGTGGTACCGACGACTGACGGGTCAGCATGGAACCGGCTGCGCCAGAACCAGTCGCAAAGAATCGCCACGTGATCGCGGCCTGGCAGGTCCTCCTCCGGCCGGAACGTCCGGCCAAGCGTGGGCTGCACGCCGAGCACGTTGAATAGGTTCCAAGAACCCTGTGCAATCGGAATTTCTTCGGCCGGCCCTTGACCGGTTAGGTCTCTGGAAGTGGCCTCGACGATTGCGATGCCATCGAATGAGCGCAACTCTTTCTGCCAGATGCTAAACCCCGCCACATTTGCTGGCAGCGACGGAGCGAACTTCGCCAGCGAAGGAACAATCACCCGTATGATGTACAGATCCTGCGGTTGGGAATAGGCGAGCGGGCGGAGCAGCACGCTATTCACGACGCTGAAGATCGCCGTATTCGCGCCGATGCCAAACGCCAACGTTAGCGCCGCGATCCCCGTGAAGCCGGGGTTCTTCGCCAGCATGCGCAGGCCGTACCGCACGTCTTGCCACAACGTCTCGACAAAAGATTCCCAGCCGGCAGAGCGGACGACTTCCTTCATAGTTTCGAGATTCCCTCGCTCCAAGCGCACGGCGCGAAGCGCATCCTCGCGGCTCATGCCTTCCTTCATCTTTTCCTCGGCGGCCATTTCCAGGAAGCCGCTTAGTTCTTCGTCCAG
>Ga0073928_10005746_pt1 | contig 17152 bp, 15 predicted proteins | sample PaiPotPPA55metaG_FD_76969 | JGI IMG/M metagenome (GOLD analysis project Ga0073928, IMG submission 76969) | Iron sulfur acid spring bacterial and archeal communities from Banff, Canada, to study Microbial Dark Matter (Phase II) - Paint Pots PPA... ... | reverse complement strand
CACCCGCACCAGAGGTGCCCCGCGATATGGCGGGCAAGGTCACCGCGGACGGCATGTTCACCCACCTGCGCAAGCTGCAGGACATCGCCGGTGCCAACAAGGGCAGCCGTGCCGAGGGCACGCCCGGCTACGACGCCAGCGCGAACTACGTCGCACAGGTTTTGAAGGACAAGGGTTTTGACGTCCAAACCCCGGAGTTCGACCGACTCGACCGCACGGAGGGCGGCAACCCGACGCTGACGGTGGCCGGCCGCGGCTATCACGTCGACCAGGCCTCGCTGCTGGTCACCACGCCGGCCGGCGGACTCAACGCGATCACGCTGCGGCCGCAGAGGGCACCGGGGTGCACCGCGGCGGACTACGGCGCCGTGTCGGTGAAGGGGGCGATCGCCGTCGTCGACGACACCGGCTGCTCGGTCGGCGACAAGCAGAAGGCCGCGATCGCCAAGGGTGCCGTCGGGTTGCTTGTCGTGAGCCAACCCGGCACCAACGGCAGCCCGGCGGGCCTGTTCACCCCTGGCTACTACCAGCAGCTCACCGTCCCGGTCGGTGTGATCGACAACGACGCCGACGCGGCGCTGCGGCGCACCAACGCCGCGGTGCGGCTGGTGCTGGACAGCAAGCCCGTCATGGTGAAGTCACGAAACGTTTTGGCGCAGACAAAGACTGGCGACACGAAGAATGTGGTGCTGGCGGGCGCGCACCTCGACAGCTCCGCAAACAGCCCCGGCATCAACGACAACGGGTCGGGGGTCGCGGCATTGCTGGAAGCAGCATCCGTGCTGGGGTCGCAACCGCGGATCACCAACGCCGTCCGGTTTGTCTTCTGGGGATCCGAGGCAGAGGGTCCGACGAAATACCTTGGCGGACTTGCCCGCGACCAACTCGACGACGTCGCGATGTATCTCAGCCTCGACATGCTCGGCTCGCCGAACGCCGGATACTTCACCTATGACGGTGACCAGTCCGGCCAGCCCAACCCCGACATCCCCGCACAGACCGTGCCAAGCGGATCGGCCGGTGTGGAGCGGACGCTGGCGGGTTACCTCTACCTTGCCGGTGTTCGGCCCGCCGACATGCCGCTGAGCAGGACCACCGACTACGGACCGTTCCTGGCCGCGGGTATCCCTGTCGGCGGCCTTACCGCAGGCTCGTCGCAACGGAAAACCGAAGTGCAGGCGCGGCTTTGGGGTGGTCGGGCCGGCGTCGCGTTCGACCCGAACTACAACACCGGCCGCGACACCATCGACAACATCGACCGGCAGGCGCTGTCGGTCATGGGTCAGGCCGCTGCATTCGCGGTCGGCAGCTACGCGCAGTCGCTCGATGGCGTCAACGGCGTTCCGCCCCTTGACCAGCGGCACCGGAGTACGCCGTAGCCGGTCAGAGCAGTTTCTCCAGCGTGATGGGCAGGTCGGTGACCCGCCGGCCGGTCGCATTGAACACCGCGTTGGCGATGGCGGCGGGCACCGCGACGATGACGAGCTCGCCGAGCCCCTTCACGCCGAGCGGATCGGCCAGCGTGTCTTCGCCGGTAAGGAAGTCGGCGTCCAGCGCCGGGATGTCGGCGTTGACCGGCACCAGGTAGTCGGACATGTTGGCGTTGACGATCCGCCCATCGCGGTAGTCAAGGTGGGTACCCTCGAGCAGCGCCATCCCGATGCCTCCCACCATCCCGCCGATGGCCTGGCTGTGCGCCAACTTCGGGTTGATGATCCTGCCCGCGTCGTAGCAGGCGTAGACGCGCCGGATCCGCACGGTGCCGAGCAGTTCGTCGACGGCGACCTCGGCGAACACCGCGCCGTATGCGGATATCGAGAATCGTTGGTCCGCATCATCGGGGGACCAGGTCTGTTGCGCGTCAAGGTTTCCCCATCCGCGGCGGCGAAGTAGATCCTGGTAGCTTTCCGCACGGGTCGGCTCGCCGGTGTGGAACATGCGTCCGTCGGAGATCGACACGTCCTCGGGTCGTAGCCCGTTCAGCGGTGAACCGGGGTCGACGATCGCGGTGCGAATGAACCGGTCGCGAAGCATGTTCGCGGTGGTCAACACGGCCGAGCCGACACTTGCCATGGTTCGCGATCCCGAGTGCGCCGGCGCCGCGGGAAACCGACTGTCGCCGAGCGCGAACCGCACCCGGCTCAACGGGATTCCGAGCGCATCCGCTGCCACCTGTGTCATGGACGTGTAGGTGCCGGGGCCCATGTCGCTGGTGCCGGACTGCACATCCGCGGTGCCGTCGGCGTTGATCCTCGCCCACGCGGCGCATTGGCTGCGTCCGGTGTGATAGGCCGCCGCAGCCACTCCGACTCCGATCAGCTGGTTGCCGTCGCGGACCGACCGCGGAGTCGCGTTGCGGCGAGACCAGCCGAACGCCTCGCTGCCCTGCCGGATGCAATCGGTCAGGCGCCGGGTGGAGAACGGCAGATTGTCGGACTGGTCACGGTCGGGCTCGTTGCGCAGTCGAAGCTCGATCGGGTCGATCCCCAGCCGGTATGCCAGGTCGTCCATCGCGGACTCCAGCGCGAAGGCACCGGTCGTGGCGCCCGGTCCCCGCATGAATGTGGGCGGGTTGATGTCCAGCGGGACCACGCGATACGTCGATCGCATGTTCGGTGCGAGGTAGAGAAACCTGGGGGCGGTCATGAGGTTGTCCTCATAGCCGTTGTATCGCGAGGTCTCGGTGTGCGCTTCGTGGACGATGGTGTCGATGCGTCCCGACCGGTCGGCGCCGATCGCCATTCGCTGACGACTGGTGGGCCGGTACCCGATGCCGCTGTATGTCTGTTTGCGGCTCAACACCAGCTTGACCGGTCGCCGCAGCTGCCGGGCCGCGAACGCGGTCAGAAGCTGGTGCGGCCAGGTCGTGCCCGCGCTGCCGAACGCGCCGCCGACAAACGGTGAGATCACCCGGACCTGCTCGGCCGGCACGCCGAATGCATCGGCGTAGGCCTGCTGAGCGCCGCTGATGCTCTGCACCTTGTCCCATACGGTGAGCCGGCCGCCGTCCCAGCGGGCGACGGTCGACGGGAGCTCCATCGGGTTGTGGTTGTTGCGCTCGATCGAGTAGCGCAGGTCGGTAACGACGGCAGCGCGGCGCAACGCATCGTCGGCGTTGCCTCGGGCGTAGTCGCGCGTTCTGGTGCCCGGCTTCTGCTCTGCTTGGGGCGCATCGATGTTCGTGACTTGCGGACCGGGTTGGTACCGCACGTCGACCAGGGATGCGCCGTGCATCGCGCCTTCGAGCGTGGTGGCCACCACCACCGCCACGGGCTGGCCGAAACAGGACACCTGCCGGATGTCGTACGGCAGCTTGACCCCGCCGAAGTCGGTGAGGACGCGCAGCACATCGTGGTCCCTTACGGCGGCCGCCGGGTCAATGGTCTGCACGCTTCCGCGCGCGACGGTGCTGCACACCAACGCCGCGTACACCAGGTCCGTTGCCGGGTTGTCGGCCGCGTAGAGCGCCTTTCCGGTGACCTTGAGCCTGCCGTCCACCCTGGTCACCGGCTGGCCGGCGATCAGTGCCGCCGGCAGTGGCCGGGTCACGGCAACCCCGCAACGGCGGCGAGCTGACGCTCGACTGTGCGTTTGACAAGCTCCACCTTGAACCCGTTCTCCGACAACGGCTTAGCACCGTCAGCTGCGTGCGAGGCAGCGTCCCGCCACAGACCGGGGTTCGCGGTCCGGCCGACAAGGGCCTGCTCGACCGCGGCCAGCCGCCACGGCACTGTCCCGACACCGCCGACAGCGACGCGGGCCGCTCGCACCGTGCCATCGGCGATGTCCAGCGCTACCGCCGCCGAGGCAAGCGCGAATTCAAACGACTCCCGGTCCCGCACCTTGAGGTAGCCCGACCGGCGCGCTTCAGGCACGATCGGCACCTCGATGGCCGTGATGAGCGCACCCGGGCGCAACGTGTGCTCCTGATCCGGGGTGGCGCCGGGCTGGCGGAAGAATTCCGAAATCCGAATCGGATACTCGCCGTTGGGGTCCCGCGTGATGACTTGCGCGTCGAGTGCCACCAGCGCCACCGCCAGATCAGACGGGTGCGTGGCCACACAGGCGTCGCTGATGCCCAGGATCGCATGCGTGCGGTTGCGGCCACCGATGGCCGAGCAGCCCGCGCCCGGCGTGCGCCGGTTGCAGGCCGCCGACACATCACGGAAGTACAGGCAGCGCGGCCGCTGCATCAGGTTGCCGCCGATCGAGGCCATGTTGCGAATCTGTGCGGACGCGGACAGCTCCAGTGCTTGTGCAATGACAGGGAACTGCCCGCGCACACCGGAGTGGGCCGCCAACTCGGACATCCGTATCAGTGAACCGATACGCATACTCGACGGCTGCAGATCGATGTCGCGGTACGGCAGCGCGTTGATGTCGACGACGTCGGCGGGGCGCTCGACCGTCTCGCGCATCAGATCGATCAGCGTCGTGCCGCCGGCGATGTATCGGGCCCCGGATGCGGCCGCGGCCAACGCGGATGCTTCGTCGGGGGCTTTGGAGAACCGGAACGGGAACACGGTCCGCTACGCCATGCGCGCGGCGTTCGCGACCGCGGTGACGATGTTGGTGTAGGCGCCGCAGCGGCAGATGTTGCCGCTCATCCACTCACGGATCTCGGCCGGGGATGCCGTGTGGCCCTCCTTGATACAGCCGACCCCCGACATGATCTGCCCCGCGGTGCAGTAGCCGCACTGGAACGCGTCCTCGTCGATGAACGCCTGCTGCAGTGGGTGAAGCTGGCCATTGCGCTCGAGTCCCTCGATCGTGATGATCTCCGCACCGTCGTGCATCACCGCAAGAGTCAGGCACGAGGTGAGTCGCTGTCCGTTCACCAGAATCGTGCACGCCCCACAGGCACCCTGGTCGCAGCCTTTCTTGGTGCCGGTCAGATTTGCCCGTTCGCGCAGCATGTCCAGCAGCGATGTGCGGTTGTCCACCGTGATCTCGCGGGCTTCGCCGTTGACGCGTATCCGTACCACCGACGTCGTGGCGTCTTCATGTTGGTCGTCGCCGCAGCCGGCGATGAGGGGGCCGGTCGCCACCGCACCACCGACGGCGATGGACGCACCAACGAATGTTCTCCTGTTGATGTCCACCACTGGGTCCAGGGTAGGCACCAACCCTGTGAGGATCATTGGGGGATGTCAGCCGATGACTCGCGGTCCTGCGGCGTTGCGCGAACCCTCCTGAACCCCAGTAGCCGCATCCCGTGGTACACCAGCAGCGCGGCGATCGAGCCCAGCGCGATACCGGTGAACGTCAGATCGCCTGCCTGCCAGGTGAAGTTGGCGATGCCGACGATCAGCGGAATGGCCGCGGTCATCTGGTTCAGCGGCTTGGAGAAGTCGACGTGATTGGTCAGCCAGATGCGCACGCCAAGGACGCCGACCAGGCCGTAGAGCACGACCGTCGCACCGCCAAGCACACCGGGCGGAATCGCCGAGATCGCAGCGCCCATCTTGGGGCACAACGACAACGCGATGGCCACCGCGGCGGCGATCCAGTATGCGGCAGTCGAATACACCCGGGTGGCGGCCATCACACCGATGTTCTCGGCATACGTGGTGGTCGCCGATCCGCCGCCGAAGCCGGCCAACGTCGTCGCCAGTCCGTCGGCGGCCAGCGCGCGGCCCATCACCGGGTCGACGTCCCGATCGGTCATCTGGCCCACCGACTTGACGTGCCCGATGTTCTCGGCCACCAGCGCGATGACCGCGGGCAGGAACATCGGCAACACGGCCACCGTGAATGTCGGGGTCTGAAAGTGCGGTAGGCCCACCCACGGTGCCGCCGCGATCGCCGACGTGTCGACGTCGCCGAGGATCAAGGCCAGCGCATATCCCCCGACCACGGCCAAGAAGATCGCCAGCCTGCCGATGATGCCGCGAAAAAGCGCGAGCGTCGCCACCAACAGCACCAGCGTGACGAGTCCGACGACCGGGCCCTTCTCGAAATTCGACTTGGCGGCCGGCGCGAGGTTGAAACCGATGAGAGCAACGATCGTGCCGGTCACCACCGGCGGCAACACCGCGTCGATCCAGCGGGTTCCCACCAGGTGCACGGTGACACCGATGATCATCAGCACGACGCCGATCGCGACCAGACCGCCCAGCGCGCCGCCGGGGCCATGGGAGGCCGTGGCAGCCGTCACCGGCGCGATCACCGAGAAGCTCGAGCCCAGATAGCTTGGCAGCCGGTTGCCGGTGATCAGCAGAAACAGCACGGTGCCGATCCCGGAGAACAGCAGGGTGGTGGCCGGCGGAAAGCCCGTCAGTACCGGCACCAGGAACGTGGCGCCAAACATCGCCACCACGTGCTGGGCGCCGATGCCGATGGTGCGGGCCCAGCTCAGTCGCTCGTCGGGGGCGACCACAAAGTCGTCGTCCAACCGTGACTCGACGGGCTTCCATGTCAGCGGGATCACGGTTGTCGACTACACACCATCGCGCCTCGGGGCGCACGCTAAACGGCGGCGAGCCTCGGGATGACCTCGTCGCCGAGCCGCTTGACGAAGCCGACCGGGTCGGGGTCGCCGGGCAGGGGACCGACATTGATCTGGTCGATGCCCAGTGCGGCAAAGCTCTCGGCGGTCTTCAGGTACGCGTCGACGTCGTCGAACGGGTTCGTGAACAGGGCCGCGGTCAAGCGGATGTCGGCGGGATCGCGGCCAACGGCATCGCAATGCCGGTGCAGCACGTCGATCTTGTGCGCGAGTTCGTCGGGGATCGACGTCGTAGCGTTCCACACGTCCGCATACTGGGCGACCAGCCGCAGTGTCTTCTTTTCGCCGCCACCACCGATCAGGATCGGTGGGCGCCGAATCGGTTGTGGCTCACAGATCGTCTCCGCCAACCGATAGTGCTTGCCTTCGTACGGCCCCTGGTCCTCGCTCCACATCTGCAGGCAGATCTGAAGCGTCTCTTCGAGCATCTCGAATCGCTCGCGAACGGACGGGTAGGGCACGCCGAGGCCCAGATGCTCGCGCTCGTACCAGGCCGCTCCGATGCCGAACACCAAGCGGCCTCCCGACAACACGTCCACCGTGGTGGCCGTCTTTGCCAACAGACCGGGATGGCGATAGGTGACACCCGTGACGAGGGGCGCCAACGCGATGCTTCGTGTCTGACCGGCCAGGAATCCCAGTGTCGTATAGACCTCGAGAAATGGGTCCTGCGCCCGCCCCATCTCCTCCATCTGGAAGAAGTGGTCGGCCAAGGTGAACATCGTGGCACCGGACTCTTCGGCGGCCACGGCCGCCTGCGCCACCGTGGGAGCCAGCCGGTCCGGTGCACCGGGTAAGAAGTCGATGAAATGCACACTCAATTCCATTGCCAAATACCGCCTTTCAATCGGTGAGTTGTTGCAGCAGTGATAGCGCCTCGTTGATGACCTGACGCTCACGCTGGGTGTAACGGTCTTGCATGGCTTGCACCAACCATTCATCGCGAATCTTACGATCGCTTTCTGCGTGCCTGCGGCCCCGCGGCGTCAACGTGATGAGTTGACGCCGTCCGTCGTCGGGATCGGGTTTACGCTCGATCAGTCCATGGCGGTCAAGCCCGGAAAGCGTGGTCGCCATCGACTGCGGACGTACTCGTTCCGCCCCAGCGAGCTGACTGGTGGATGCGGGTCCGCCCTTGACAAGCCGGATGAGCACTGCCGTCTGTGACGGTGTTAGGTCGTCTGCCGTGGCCACCTCCGAGAGCTTGCGGCGCAACCTGCTGAACATGGCTCGCAGTTCCCTGGCGGCGACCACGGATGATTCGTTGACCTGTTCCACAATAGACAGTCTAGACTGCACAGTTACAACTGAACAGTTAGAACTGTTTAAAATTCATCCGCGCTGGGGAACACGCGTCGCCGGCTAAGAACCGCTGGCCGGACGCCCCGGCGCAGTTACGACATAGGCAGCGGCACCGATCGTCACCACGGCGGCACCCACCAATACGGACGAAATCGGCAGCAGAAATGCCAACAGCAGACAGCCAACGAAGCCGATAACGGGAATCACTTTGCGCCCTAACGTCCATGCCGACGCGTTGGCGATCGCGTAGTACAACAGCACCGCGAACGACGAGAAGCCGATTGCCCCGCGCACGTCGACCAGGGCCGCGACCGCGGCCACCACCACGCCCACCACCACCTCGGCGCGGTGCGGGCTCTTGAACCGCGGATGCACAGCCGCCAGCGCGTGCGGCAGATGACGGTCGCGCGCCATCGCCAAGGTTGTCCGGGAGACACCGAGGATCAGAGCCAGCAGTGAGCCGAGCGCCGCGACCGCGGCCCCCACTCGGACCATGGGTACAAGGTTCGGCAGGCCCGCAGCGCGTACCGCGTCGGCCAATGGTGCCGTCGCCGAAGCCAGTGTGACGCTGCCTAATTCGCCCACCACGGTGACGGCCACCACCGCGTATACCAGCAGCGCGATGCCGAGCGCGATGGGGATGGCGCGCGGAATCGTGCGGGCCGGATCGCGCACCTCCTCACCGAGCGTGGCGATCCGCGCGTACCCAGCGAACGCAAAGAACAACAATCCGGCGGCTTGTAACACGCCGCGGACACTGACGTGGCCGAATGCCAGCCGCGAGCCGGCCATGTCGCCGAACCCCAGGACGACGCCCACCACCACCGCGAGCACCGCCAGCACCAGAGCCACGATGATCCGGGTCAGCAGCGCGGACTTCTGGATACCGGTGTAGTTCAGCGTGGTCAGTGCGACCACGGCGGCCACCGCCACCGCGTGCGCCTGGCCGGGCCACGCGTAATAACCGACGGTCAACGCCATCGCCGCGCAGGACGCTGTCTTGCCGACGATGAAGCTCCAGCCGGCGGTGTAGCCCCAGAACTCACCGAGACGTTCTCGCGCGTAGATGTAGGTGCCGCCGGACTGCGGATACAACGCGGCCAGCCGAGCCGACGACGCCGCGTTGCAATACGCGACGACGGCGGCGACGGCCAGCGCGATGAGCAGACTCGAGCCTGCGGCGGCCGCGGCAGGGGCCAGCGCAACGAAGATGCCCGCGCCGACCATCGAGCCAAGCCCGATCGTCACCGCGTCGAACGTGCCGAGCCGCCGTTGCAGCGCAGAGTCGTCCGGCGAGCTCACGCCGCGATGCTAGCCCTGACGACAACTACGCCGGATCGCGACGCGGAACGAGCGATTCGCGGGCCGACGTTATCGCCGACGCGGCGACGACCGCGAGCAAAACCAGCGCACCGACGACGACGAGCGGAATGGTCCACATCCGGCGCGCGAGCAGGGCGGTCTCGCATTGGTCGACGTAGTTGTGCTGGCCGACGACGGCCGCCGCCTGGCTCAGATCGGTGACGTATCCCGTCCCACACTTGATCTGGAATCCCCATTGGTCGTAGGCGTCGAGGAAGACGGGAAAATTCAGTGCAAGCAGTCCGATGGCCACTACAACGCCGCACACGATGCCGGTGTAGGCCAGGCGATGATGCCGCTGATGCAAGGTGTTCCCCCGTTCAAGTCATGCAGACGTCGGTGACGAGCAGCACCGGCAACGAGACGATCGACCCCAGATAGGACACCACCATTTCGGTGCCCGTCATATGCTGCAGATGCGCGGTGTGCGTGCTCGACCAGATGACACCGACGATGAGGTATGGAGTGCCAAGAATCAGCGCGACGACGAAAAGCTCACCTATCGTCACCTGAAACCCCAACAGCCGTCGCAGCGCGCCGAACATCCTGACTATGTTAATGGCGATTCTTCCGTGTGCGGGCACTTTTCCTGGACTTTCCAATCGAAGTGGACGTCTATGTGTGCGCCGGGTCCGTTATGGTGTTTGCCATGGCGCGCACCAGGCCCACCCGTGCCGAGGGTGTCCGGCGTCGGCCGAAGGATCGCAAGGAGCAGATCGCCCGCGCCTCTGCCGAGGCGTTCAGTTCGCTGGGCTATTACGGCGTGAGCATGGAGACCATCGCCACGCGGGTTGGAATTTCCGCGACGGCGCTGTACCGCCACTACTCGAGCAAATACGAACTGTTTCGCGACGCGGTGCTCAACCTGGGTCAGCAGTTGGTCGATTGCACGGCGTTCGTCGAGGACGCAACCAACGATCCCGAGCTGACCTTGCGGCGGCTCGTCTCGGCGCTCATCGACACGGCGATGGCCAACCGCGAGTCGGGCGGGCTCTACCGCTGGGAAGGCCGTTACCTGCGGGGCGATGACCAGGCCACGCTGATCGCGCAGATACGCACCGTCCATCACCGGATCCATCAGCCGCTCATGGCAATTCGGCCGGAACTGAGCTCGCGGCAACGTTGGACTCTGTCAACGTCTGGACTGTCCGTGATCGGTAGCATCGTGGATCACCGCGCCAAGCTGCCCGCGATCCAGGTGCGCGCTTTGCTAGCCGACCTTGCCGACGCGGTGCTTGCCGCCGATCTGCCCGATACCGCGAACAACATCATCGAGGCGCATCGGCCGGTGACTGCGGTCACGGACGGGTCGAAATACGAAGCGCTGCTGAACGAATCTATGCGCCTGTTCAACATCAAGGGCTACCGCGACACCAGCGTGGAGGACATCGCGACGGCTGCCGGCATGCCCGCGTCGGGCATCTACCGGTATTTCTCGGGCAAGAGCGACATCCTTGCGGCGGCGTTCCGGCGGGCGGCCGACCAGCTGTCGGCGGAGCTGTCGGCCATCGTGGGCACAATGGCCGACAGCGAGGAAGCACTGGCCGCCGTCATCGACGCGCACGTGACGAGGTCGTTCTGCCGGCCCGAACTGGATTACGTGTATTACACCGAGCGGCTCAACATGACGCCGGGCGACCAGAAGATCCTGCGCAACCTGCAGCGAGTCACCGTGGAGTCGTGGGTGGAGCTGGTGGTGTCCGTGCGGTCGGAGTGGACGCCCGGGCAGGCGCGGTTCGCGGTGCATGCCGCGATGTCACTGGTGATCGACTTGGGCCGATTGATGCGATACGAGGATTCGGCGACTGCGATCGTGGAACGGCTGGTGGACCTGACGCTGCTCGGTCACTACCGGTTGCGCGCCACGTTGCCCGCCAAGTAGGCCACATAGCCGATGGTACCGACGGTCGCCAGCGGCCGGGTCTTGCGCGAACTCAAGCCAAGTCCGAGTGCTGTTTCGATGCCGCCGTTGATGTAGAGGTGCTGGCGGCTGTTGCGCGGGAACGCCTGTTTGGTGATGCCGTCGAACAGCTGTGGGCTGGTGAAGTGGGCCAGCCCCGCCCCGGCGACGGCCAGGCCGGCGAACTTGGCTGCACGCGAATTCTTTCTCGCCACTGCTGAACCTCTCATGTTTGATGTCGCCGTCGAGCGGCTTGGGTGATCATGCGATCTGGTAGTCGCTCAACGGGAATCGGGACGCCTCTTCGATCGCGGTCCGCGTCGACATCGGCCGCAGCAGGGTCGGCTCGCCTTGGGGATTGAAGTAATAGGACCGCGACGTCGCACAGTTGCCGATCGTCCACAGCGAGTCCTCGAGCAGCTCGGTCATCCGATCCCGGTACTTCGTGTTGGCGTCCTCGGTGACTTCGAACGTGGTCGCGCCACTCCGCTTGAGTTCACCAAACAAGCGGTGCATGTGCCGCATCTGGTACTCCATGGTGTTGAAGAAGTTCAACCCGAGGAAAGCGAACGGACTCGCGAGGCTGAGGTAGTTCGGGAAGTACGGCATGGTCACACCCTGGTAGGCCTGGAATCGCGTTTCGCGCCACCACTTTCCGAGGTTGCGGCCGTCCCGCCCGATGACCTCGATAGCTGGGAAGTTGGCCTCCCACAGGTCGAACCCGGTGGCCAGCACCAACGTGTCGATGACGGTTCTTGAGCCATCGGCGTTGACGATGCCGTCGGCCTCGACGCGCGCGATGCCGTCGGTCTGCAGATGCACGTGCGGTTTGGTGAAGGCGCGGTAGTAGCCGTTGGAGAATGTCGGACGCTTGCATCCGAAGTCGTAGTCGGGGGTCAGCCTGCGGCGTAACTCCTTGTCGCGGATCGATGCGAAGCGGTGCATCTTCGACAGATCCGCGGCGGCGATGTTGAGTCGGCGGAAGTCGCGGTGATGAATCACCGCGGTGTTGATCATGACCTCGTAGATCGAATCCGTCAGCCAACGAATTGCCCGCTGGGTAAAGGGGATCCTGGCGAACAGCCGCTTGGCGCGTTCACCGAAGCGCAGGTCGATCTTGGGCACCACCCAGATCGGGGTGCGCTGGTAGACGGTCAGGTCGGCCACCTTCTTGGCCAGTTCAGGGATGAGCTGGACAGCGGTGGCGCCGGTGCCGATGACGGCCACCCTGCGGCCCTCGAGCGGATAGCCGTCATCCCATGCTGTGGTGTGGATGACCTTGCCCGCGAAGTCGGCCACCCCGGGGATGTCTGGCACCTTCGGCTGCGACAGAAAGCCCGTCGCGGTGATCAGATATCGAGCGGACAGCGTCTCACCGTCGGCCACCGCGACCCGCCAGACTTCCGCCTCCTCGTCCCAGCGAGCGCCCTCGACGACGGTGTTGAACCGCATGTGCCTGCGCACATCGAACTTATCCGCGACGTCGTCGGCGTATTGCTTGATCTCGGTGCCGGTCGAGAACAGCCTCGACCAGTTCGGGTTCGGTTCGAAGAAGTAGGAGTACGTGGTGGTTGGTACGTCGACGGCCAGGCCTGGGTAGCGGTTGACGTGCCAGGTCCCGCCAAGGTCGTCCTCGCGGTCGAGGATGACGAAGTTGTGGTAGCCCATCCGTTTGAGCTGGATGGCTGCGCCGATCCCGCCGAAACCCGCCCCTACGATGACCGCGTCGTAGCGCTCCGAAGTCATGTCCGAGACGGTACCTCAGGTACCGGAAACTTTGATGATCGGCTCAGCAGTCACGCCAGGAACTGTAGCGCCGCATCGACCGCCAGCGCCGCGACGTCGAGCGTCTTGGAGCCCAGGTCGTGGCGGGCGCCGGTGATCTCGACGATCCCGGTGGGGGCGGCGACCAGCGCCGCGGCGGGGCGCAGTTCGTCGATGGTGCCGAACGGATCGGCGGTGCCGTGGGTGAACACCGTCGGCACCGTGATGCGGGGAAGGTGATCGGTTCGCGCCCGTTCGGGCTTGCCCGGCGGATGCAGCGGGTACGAGAACAGCGTCAGCACGTCGACGGCGGCTGACCGGTCGGCAATCACCATCGACGTCATCCGGCCCCCGTACGAATGGCCGCCTGCGATGACCGGGCCGTCGCTCAGCGTGTGGGCCAGCGCGATGGCCTGCACGACACCGGCCTGATCGCTCGCGGCCGATCCGGACGGCGGACCCTTGGGCCGACGCCGCCGGTACGGCAGGTTGTAGCGCACGGCGAGCCAGCCGCGGCGGGCCCACTCGTCGCAGAGCTTCGTCAACAGCGGCGACTCCCGGCTACCGCCCGCGCCGTGTGTCAGCACGACTACGCCTAGTGGGGCGCTGTCGGGCTCGTGCGCGACACCCGCAATCTCATCGAGGTTCATCGGCCCAGCCTGAACAGTGCCGAGACGGGACCATGACCGTGTCCCAACGGATACGCGGCGCGCAGACATCCGGTCACCCAGCGTTTGGCGAACGCTACCGCGTCAGGCACGGGGTAGCCGTGCGCGAGCGCGCTCGCGACCGCCGCGGCCAGGGTGTCACCGGCGCCGTGGTCATTGCGCGTGTCGATCCGGGTGGCGTCGAACTCGTAGAAGTCGGTGCCGTCGAAGAGAAGGTCGGGGCTGTGCGGCGACGAGCGCAAATGCCCACCCTTGACCAGCGCCCAGTCGGGGCCGAGTGCGTGCAGGGCCCTGGCGGCCGCCCGTTGCGAGGTCTCGTCGACGACGTCGATATCGACGAGCAGGCGGACCTCGTCGAGGTTGGGCGTCACCAGCGTTGCGAGCGGAAAAAGCCGGCCCCTAAGGGAATCCAGCGCACTCGGGTGTAGCAGCGGGTCGCCGTGCATCGACGCGCACACCGGATCGGCCACCAGCGGCACGGTGTCGGCCAAGCCCAGTGCGCACCAGGTGTCGGCGACGGTGTCGATGATCGCCGACGACGCCAGCATGCCGGTCTTGGCGGCCTGCACACCGATATCCGAGGCCACCGCCTCGATCTGACCCGCGATGACGTCGACGGGAATCTCGTGAAAACCCTTGACGCCGACCGAGTTCTGCACCGTCACCGCGGTGACCGCGACGAGGCCGTGCACGCCCAGCAGCGCGAAGGTGCGCAGGTCTGCCTGGATGCCCGCCCCGCCGCCGGAGTCCGATCCGGCGATGGTCATCACCCGCAGCGGTGTCTCGCCCGGTGGGGTTAATGGGAGGAACGACATAGCGCTCATCACTGCGCCAAGGGTAGGTAGATCTGGCCACCGTGTTCGGCAAATTCCCTGGACTTTTCGGCCATCGCGTCGCGGATGTCCTGCGTGATGCGCATCGAGCAGAATTTGGGCCCGCACATCGAGCAGAAGTGCGCGGTCTTTGCCGGCTCCGCGGGCAGGGTTTCGTCGTGGAATTCACGCGCGGTGTCGGGATCTAGAGACAGCGCGAATTGGTCGTGCCAGCGAAACTCGAACCGCGCCTTCGACAATGCGTCATCGCGCTGCTGGGCGCCGGGATGCCCCTTGGCCAGATCGGCGGCGTGCGCGGCGATCTTGTAGGCGATCACGCCGTCCTTGACATCCTTGCGATCCGGCAGGCCGAGATGCTCCTTTGGCGTGACGTAGCACAGCATCGCGGTGCCGGCCTGCGCGATGATCGCGGCGCCGATCGCCGAGGTGATGTGGTCGTAGGCCGGTGCGATGTCAGTGGCCAGCGGGCCAAGCGTGTAGAAGGGAGCCTCCTGGCAAAACTCCTCCTCCAGGCGCACGTTCTCGATGATCTTGTGCATCGGGATGTGGCCCGGTCCCTCGATCATCACCTGCACGCCATGAGCTTTGGCGATCTTGGTCAGCTCGCCCAGCGTGCGCAGCTCGGCGAATTGCGCCTCGTCGTTGGCGTCAGCGATCGACCCCGGCCGCAACCCGTCGCCCAACGAGAAGGTGACGTCGTGGCGAGCCAAAATCTCGCAGAGCTCCTCGAAATGGGTGTACAGGAAGGATTCGCTGTGATGCGCCAGGCACCAGGCCGCCATGATCGAACCACCGCGGCTCACGATGCCGGTGACCCGCTTGACCGTCAGCGGAATGTAGCGCAGCAGCACGCCTGCGTGCACCGTCATGTAGTCCACGCCCTGCTCGCATTGTTCAATCACGGTGTCGCGATAGATTTCCCACGACAACTTTGTGGGGTCGCCGTTGATCTTCTCCAGCGCCTGATAGATCGGCACCGTGCCGACCGGCACCGGTGAATTGCGCAGAATCCACTCACGCGTCTCATGAATGTTGCGCCCAGTCGAGAGATCCATGATGGTGTCGGCACCCCAGCGGGTGGCCCACACCATCTTGTCCACTTCCTCGGCGATCGAGCTCGTGACGGCCGAATTGCCAAGATTGGCATTGATTTTCACCGCGAACGCCTTGCCGATGATCATCGGCTCGCTTTCGGGGTGGTTGTGGTTGGCCGGGATCACCGCGCGACCGCGGGCCACCTCGTCGCGCACCAGCTCCGCCGGCAGGCCTTCGCGGGCGGCGATGAACGCCATCTCCGCGGTGATCTCGCCGGCCCGTGCCCGCTGCAGTTGCGTGCCCCGATCCGATACCACGCCGGGCCGAGGCGGCAGCCCGGCATGCAGATCGATCGCGCAGTGCTGATCCGTGTAGGGGCCGGACGTGTCATAGAGGTCCAGGTGTTCGCCGTTGGACAGGTTCACCCGCCGAAACGGCACACCGTCGACATAGACTTTGGAGCTGCCCGCGATTGGGCCGGTGGTCACAGACGGATCGACAACAACTTCACTCATTTCATCTCCCTACGCCGGCATTACCCGGTCAGGTTCGTACGGTCGACAGCACCGTCGGCTGAACCGAGAATTCAGCCTCTGCTGTCCTCTCAGCGCACTGGGTGTGCGCTCCCGCGTGTGGACGACTTCCACGCTAGCGCAGCTGTCCAGCGAGTGGGAATGGAATTGCTACCGGTCGCTTTGTATAGCTAATGTATGTGTTTTGCGCTGTTGTTGCGCCATAGCTAGCTAAGCGAAGAGATGACGACTGAGATCGAGATGACGAAACCCCCGGTTGTCGCGGACGCCGATGTTGCCCTCGTGGAGACCGCTCGCCGGCGCCGGACCATGGATCACGACCACCCGTTCTACAAGTGGATTGTGCTGTCCAACACGACGCTCGGCACGGTTTTGGCGACCATCAACGCGTCGATCGTGCTGATCTCGCTGCCGGCCATCTTCCGCGGCATCGGGCTGAACCCGCTGGCCCCGGGCAACGTCAGCTACCTGCTTTGGATGCTGATGGGCTACCTGGTGGTTACCGCGGTGCTCGTCGTGCTCTTTGGCAGGCTCGGCGACATGTACGGCCGGGTGCGCATCTACAACGTCGGCTTCGTCGTCTTCACCCTCGCGGCGGTGGCGCTGTCCTTCGACCCGTTTCACCTCGGCGGCGGCGCATTGTGGCTGATCGGCTGGCGCGTTATCCAGGGCGTCGGCGGGGCGATGCTGATGGCGTCGTCGTCGGCGATCCTGACCGACGCGTTCCCAGCGAACCAGCGCGGAATGGCACTCGGCGTGAACATGGTGGCCGCTGTCGCCGGATCGTTTCTTGGCCTTCTGATAGGCGGCGTGCTGTCCCAATGGGACTGGCGAGCGATCTTCTGGGTCGGGGTGCCGGTCGGCATCGTTGGCACGATTTGGAGCCTGAGCTCGTTGAAGGAACTCGGTGTGCGGACGCCAGGAAAGCTCGACTGGGCGGGCAACGTGACGTTCGGTGTCGGCCTGACGATTCTGCTGACCGGAATCACATACGGCATCCAGCCCTACGGGGGGTCCACTACCGGGTGGGGAAATCCGTTGGTGCTCGGAGCAATCGGGTTCGGATTGGTTCTGCTCGTCGCGTTTTGTCTGGTCGAACTGCGGGTTGCCCAGCCGATGGTGGACATGCGGCTGTTCCGCTCGACGTCGTTCGGGATGGGCAACCTGGCCGGGCTGATGTCATCGGTGGGCCGAGGCGGCTTGCAGTTCATGCTCATCATCTGGCTGCAGGGCATCTGGCTTCCGTT
>Ga0073928_10005745_pt1 | contig 17152 bp, 17 predicted proteins | sample PaiPotPPA55metaG_FD_76969 | JGI IMG/M metagenome (GOLD analysis project Ga0073928, IMG submission 76969) | Iron sulfur acid spring bacterial and archeal communities from Banff, Canada, to study Microbial Dark Matter (Phase II) - Paint Pots PPA... ... | reverse complement strand
GCACGTTGCGCGATGCATCATTCGGCGTCCGTGTTCGAGACTGACAACAAGATGTCGCACCTCTGCGAACACTGCGATAAGCGCAGCCGCGCTCGGCGGTAATCAGCGCAAGACCCGGGCGTCCGCGAAAGATATCTCGCGCTCGCTACCGTTGTGCAGGACGACGAGCGCGCCACCGTAGCCAAGCCGTTGCGCGACGGCTTCAAAAGGCCGCGCTTCGCCGTCGACGAGTAGCCGATAGGTCGCACCAGGCAAGCGCGCCGCGTCTTGCCATTGCCGTGCGATCCTCTGGGCGTCGTGGAGATCTCCGAGCGAGCGGGCAAATTGGCCCAAGATCGTCGCCAGCAGTTCCGCACGATCGGTGAGCGCAACGTCGTCGAGGAATGCAGGCGGCGGGTCGATCCCGCGATACGGCTCGTCATCCGTGCGGGTCAGATTGATTCCGACCCCGCACGCGGCCCAAACGCGCGCGCCTGCACCGCGTGAGACGCACAGGATACCCGCCACCTTGCGGCCCTCAAGCAACACATCGTTAGGCCATTGCAGCGTGGTGCCGACGCCGTGGAGCGCGAGCGCATTGCTGATCGCGAGCCCGCACCAAAACGGAACCGCCCAGAGAGCGCTTGCGTCCAGACTCGTCGGGAGGATCGTCGTGAAGAGCAAGGCGGAGCCGGGCGGCGCGATCCACTTGCGTCCCTTGCGCCCGCTGCCTGCGTTCTGGAAGTCGGTGACGACCGTTGCTCCCTGGTTTTCAGGCTGCCCGAGCAAGCGTAGAGCGTCTTCATTCGTACTGCCGGTGCGCGGCGTGTAGCGCACGTCTGAAAAATCCGTTCCGGCCAGCGCCGTGCGCGTTTTTTCGAAGGGGTCGCCCTGTGTCACACTGAGCTTGTCGAAGTGTGACTTATCCATCCCTTGATATTTCTGGCTGCGCAAGGCAACCACCCATCCTGCAGAGGCAAACTGCATCCGGCGCGCCAATGTCCAGGCCTCTGATGGCTATCGAACGCTCGCTGATTCTCTGCAAGCCGGATGCGGTCTCGCGCGGTTTGGTGGGTGAGATTATTTCCCGCCTGGAACGCCGCGGCTACGTGATCCTTGCCATGAAGATGCTGCAAGTAGATGGCGAGCGCGCTCGGCGCCACTACGCGGAGCACGACGGCAAGCCGTTTTTTAAAGGATTAGTCGAGTTTATTACGAGCGCACCGGTGGTCGCGATGTGCGTGGAGGGCGAAGGCGCGATCGAGGGCTGCCGAGCGACGATCGGCGCTACCGATCCGATCCAAGCGACGTCAGGTTCGATTCGCGGCGATTTCGGTCAGACGATCGGACGCAACCTGGTGCACGGCAGCGATTCGGCGCAAAGCGCGTCGCGCGAGCTCGAAATCTTTTTTGAGCCGCGCGAGTTCATGAGCCGGCGCCACGATCTCGAGCGCTGGCTGCAAGAGAACTGATGTCCCTCGAATCGCTGCGCGGCGGCGGGCGGCCGCTAATCGAAGGCGTCCACGCGCGCGAGGTGCTGGATTCGCGTGGCAATCCGACGATTGCGGTTTGCGTTGCAACGAACTTCGGTGCGGTCGAGGAAGCGGTCGTCCCGTCGGGCGCCTCGACCGGAACGCACGAGGCGGTTGAGCTGCGCGACGGTGACGCGAAACGCTATGGCGGCAAAGGCGTCCTCAAAGCCGTCGCCGCGGTCAACGATATCCTAGGCCCCGCGCTCGAAGGGCTCGACGTTACCGCGCAACGCGAGATCGACGAGCGATTGATCGAACTGGACGGCACGGCGAACAAGAGCAACTACGGCGCCAATGCCTTGCTCGGCGCTTCACTCGCATGTGCGCGCGCCGCCGCGTCAAGTTTAACGCTTCCGCTCTTTCGCTATCTCGGTGGACCGAGCGCGTGCGAGTTACCGGTGCCGATGATGAATGTGATCAACGGCGGCAAACATGCGCCCGGCGCGCTTGAATTCCAAGAATGCATGATCGTGCCATTGGGTGCGCCTTCGATCCGCGAAGCGGTGCGCTACGGCGCCGAGGTCTTTCATACCCTGGGCAACCTGCTGCACGAGATGGGACAGCCGACGCTCGTCGGCGACGAAGGCGGGTACGCGCCGAAGTTGGACTCGCTCGAGCAGGCGCTGGACCTGTTGTGCAAAGCGATCGAGCGCGCCGGTTACCGCCTTGGCGACGATGTCGCGTTGGCGCTTGATCCCGCCGCGACCGAATTCTATCGCGATGGCAAGTACTACCCCGAATCAAGCGAACGTGCGGTGAGCGTTGCCGACTTCGTCGCGATGTACGATCGGCTTGTCGGAAAATATCCGATCGTTTCAATTGAAGACGGGCTTGCGGAAGACGATTGGGACGGCTGGGCCCTCCTTACGCAGCGCATCGGCGCAAAGACCCAATTGGTGGGCGACGATCTTTTCGTCACGAACGCAGAACGCGTGCAGCGTGGCATCGATAGTGGCGTTGCAAACGCGGTCCTAATCAAGGTCAACCAAATCGGCACCCTCTCGGAAACGCTGGATACCATCGAGCTTGCGCATAAAGCCGGCTACCGCTGCGTGATCTCGCATCGCTCGGGAGAAACGGGCGATACGACGATTGCCGATATCGCGGTTGCAACGGGAGCGGCCCAAATCAAGACCGGCTCGCTCTCCCGCAGCGATCGTGTCGAGAAGTACAATCGCTTGATGGCGATCGAAGAAGAACTTGGGCAGGCAGCGCAGTATGCCGGCCGAAAAGCCTTTCGCGCGCTGGGGCCTGTAGCTCAGCGGTAGAGCGACCGGCTCATAACTGGTTGCGCGTAGGTTCGAATCCTACCAGGCCCAAGCGCTCGTCAAGGTAAATGGCCGGCCCTAAACCGAAATGGTCGGCACCGCGGCGCCATCGTCTATCGGTTAGGACATCGCCCTTTCAAGGCGGAAAGACGGGTTCGATTCCCGTTGGCGCTACACTCGAAGGCCCGTAACGACGGGCTTTTTTTGAGTCAGCGTGGACCACGGTTGCCATTCGGTTGCCGTCCGCAAATAAAACCGTCTCGGCATCGCGCCTCGCCCGGGCTTCCGAGGCCATGCCTTCCAGCCGCTTACCGAGACCATCGACAGCATCACGCTGCGCGCCCGGTACCGCATGGGCATAGATTGCGAGCGTCACGTTGGCATTCGAATGGCCAAGCAGCGACGCCGCCGTGCGGACATCGGTCCCATGTGCAATCAGTGATGTCCCCACCGTGTGCCGGGCCGAGTGCAAGGCGGTTGTCGAAAGCCCCGCCTTTTTGGCTATGCGAGAGAAAGCGCAGGTCGCCGCCATCGGGCTCAGTCTCCGACCCACTTCGTCGGCAAAGACCGCGTCGGTGTCTTGGTACAGCGAACCGCTTCGTGATCGATCTTTGTCCTGAAGGTCTCGTTGCCTATGCAGGGCGTCTATCGCGAGCGTGGAGAGCGGCACGATGTCTGATCGAAACGTCTTCGTTTCCTTTAGCCGAACTCCGTACTCTTTTGTTTGTTCGAGCGATTTATGAATTCGCATAGTGCCGTGCTCGAGGTCTAGGTCGCTCCATCGTAGCGCGCCGAGTTCACCGCGCCGCTTGCCCGTAGCTAGAGCCAGGATTATATAGGTTTCCCAACGGCTGCCGTGCGCGGCTCGCAAGAGGCGTACCACCTCATCGGAGCTTAGGCCTCGCGCTGCCGACGGGGGGACTCGTGGCGGCGTAATGCTCTCGCATACGTTACGCCCTGCGAGTTGCATGCGCACGGCCCAACGCAGCGCGCCGGAAAGCAATGAAAAAGCGTGGCGCACCGATTTGGCTGATAGCGTCCTTCTCTCTTTGCCACCATGATGTAAGAGATTGGCAATCCATTCTGCGATGTGGGCTGGGCGAAGTTTTACGAGTGTAACGCTACCGAGATTCGGTGCTATGAGGCGGGCATTGATCGAGTGATACTCTTGCAGCGTTTTTGCACACAGTCCAACCGTTTGCCGATCCCGCAAGTACCGGTCGAGTAGTTCGGCAACGGATACCTTTTGGGGGCTCAAGTCTATGCCGCGATCACGTGCAGCTCGTGTTTCACGTTCGATGCGTTCTGCGTCCTTGCGAGTCGAATACGTTCCGACGGATCGTCTGCGACGGCCGCCGCTTGCGGTGGTCTGCATCTCGACCAATACTGCCCATCGACCACTTTTGCGTTTGTACACACTCATGCGCGGTCCCCTCCAGCATTTAAGGTTCGTAGCAGCCGATCAATCATCTCCGATATTTGGAAGTGCTCCTCGAATCCAGCCGCTTGCTCCTCGTTAGTCAAGGGATCGCGAGTAAGATTCATGGTTTTGAGAAGCTCGCTGACACGATGCCTTGCGAGTTTGGTTATTTGTGTCCGTTCATTGTGACCCAATGCAAGCTCGATGTATGCAGCGTTCATGAGAGCTAGGCCGTTGCGCTGGCGCTCCTTGGTCATGGGTCTCGCGAATCGGGCAAAACCATAACCGTGGGGCCGCAGCGCCGCATCAAGCTCTGCCAGCTCGATTGGGAGCTTCGCGTCGAATGCTTTTCTTAGTCCGGCGCGTGCAAGCAGATATCGCGCAAGAACTGCGCGCCGACGCTCCTCCGTCAGACTTCGAAGGCCGGTTCTTATAATCTCTCTTACTTTGCCTTCGTCGGTAACTAGGACGGGTAACGTAATCGGCCCGATATCGTGTACGATAGCCAATTCGGTATTTCGAGCGTCGGCGTCATTCAGACGCCCTACAAGGGCCCGGGCAATAATGGGCCGGTAGCCCATGACGCGACAGAATTTCTCTACTGTGGTATCCCGAGGATGTTGCGTGCGCAGATACCCATGGATCGTCTTCCTATCGCACGACAACTGCCGGGTTAAGGCCTCAACCGTGAGATTTCTCCTCGCCCCTTCTTGCAGCAGTAAGCGGAATGCGTCGCACTGCGCCATCTCGGCGAGCGCGCTTAGTCGAACTTCGCCGGATCGTGGTCTGCCGCGGCGGGCGACCTCGGGAGGCGGCATACCAGGAATATGCCACTATTTCAGCCATCAGTCAAGCGGCTTTAAACGGCTATACTGTAAGTCGTGGCTCTTCAAAACTCTTTTCCGGATACTGCCGTAGCAGTGAGCATTTCTGAGGCAGCACGGCGCTTAGGCGTTGGCATTACGACCATGAAGAGCCTCGTGTGGTCCGGTAAAATACCCACTTTTTATGTGGGACGACGTCGCCTTGTCCCTGTAGACGCTCTGAACCAGTTCGTTGCCAGTCAGACGTTAGGCCCCGCTTTTTAGCCGCCTGTGATACCTGGAGGAGTTTTCCTAAATGACCAAAGCTGATTGCATCGCGGCGCTACGTGGCGCCGACCGCGCCGGATACACCCGAATATCGGGCGACAACTGCGTCTTCAAGAGCGGGCCCCTCGGGGTGAGCCCAGCGGACGCCCCCTGCGCCACTGCCCTGGGTGTGTGCCTGGACGAAGCGTTTCGCCGGGGCGAGCTGCCCAACCACGCCTGGGCGCAAGACGAGATCACTGGAGGGTTCGACGTCAAAACCCTAAGCGGCGATTACACCAAAGGGGAGGACCTCGCGGCGCTGGGTCTGACCCCGGGCGGGTGTGCCATGGTCGGCACCCTGAACGACCTCTTCGACCTCAGGTTCGATGAAATAGCCAACCTGCTCGAAGCGGCGAACACCGTCGGCGAGGCCCTGAACCTGCTTCGGGCCCAGCTGCTCGAGCGGGTCAACATCATCGACGGGATGCTACCTTGTTGGGGCCAAGATTGCTTGAGCGGGTCAACAGGCTGCTGAACGGAAGCGTCGAGCCACTTCATGGGCGTGAAGTGAACGGCATCCTTGCGAATGTTCTCGAGCGCCTGAACGGCGTCCGCAAGAGTGGGCGAGGTTGGACAGCACGCTGCCCGGCACACGGTGACCGTCATCCAAGCTTGTCGATATGCACTGGCCGCCAGGGCGCCGTTCTCCTCAAATGCTTTGCCGGCTGTACCGCGCTCGAAATCGTCACCGCCATAGGGCTGGCGTTACGCGATTTGTTTCCGCAGAATGACCGGCGGGACGAACCTCCTTCAAGCCACACGCCCGCTAAGTCGCGTGAAGAATTGCGGGAAACGCTAACGCGACACATTGAAGAGGCGCGCGCTGAGCGCCTCTCCGACCGTCCTTGGGACACGCCGCACATCCGTAGTGCGGACGTAAATCGCGCAATAGAACGAACGAAAGCACTCTGCGGTGCGCAATTAAGACGCGTAGACGCGTTTGCGTGGGAAACCTGCGCACCACACGATCAGGATCCCATCTGGCCTTTTTGCCTAGAGCGCGCGGCGAGCGAACAATTCTTCACGGCAACTCCATTTGATCGTATCGCGACCGAAGACCGCGCCGCAGAAATCTTACATGAAATCGCGAGGAGTACTGCGTGTCCCTAAATATGGACGGGCTTTCGAGCGCTGAGCAGATCGCTGGCCAGCTCCTAGCGCCCGGACCAGAACTGTCCGGTTCGGAAGTCGCATCAATTGCTCGAAGTTTCGCCAGAGACACGCCCGAGCATTCGCTTATCGAAACGGTTACATTCGAGCGTGAACCGGTACCGCTAACCTTCACATCTCCCGCACCATCAATGCCTTCTGAGCTGCTGCCCGATGTCATCCGTCCCTTCGTCGAAGATGTCGCAGAGAGGATGCGCGTTACGCACGAAATGATCGCCGTAGCACTCATGATTTCTTTCGCAGCAGTGATTGGTCGGCGAGTAGGCATTCGGCCAAAACGTCGTGACGATTGGGTCGTTATCCCGAATTTATGGGGTGCGGTCGTTGCGGAGAGCGGCCAGCTAAAATCGCCCGCGGTTAGCGAAGCATTGAAGCCTTTCAGGCGCCTTGAGGCCGAATACAAAAAGGCCTTCGATTCGCAGAAATCAGAAAGCGATAAGCAACGTGCCCTTTTGGAACTTGCGATCTCCGCGATTGAGGTCGATTTGAAAGCGCAGTTTCGCAAAGCAAATGGACTTGCCGACGATCCAAAATCGAATTACCTGAAGCAGTCGATTGAAGACCGGCGTCGAGAGCTAGATGAAGTGACCGCCCGGGAGCGCCGCCTTTCAACGCAAGACGCGACGACGGAAAAATTATGCGAGCTTTTGCGGGATAACCCCCGGGGCTTATTGGTCTTCCGCGATGAAATCGTTGGCTTTTTCAAGATACTAGACAAGGCAGGGCGCGAGGGCGATAGACCCTTTTATTTGGAGAGCTGGAATGGTCAGGGTGCATGGAAACAAGATCGAATTGGTCGCGGTTCAATCAGTGTTGAAGCGTTGTGTCTCAGCCTTTTGGGAACGACTCAACCTGGGCCATTTCGTGAATATATTCGCGAAGCAACCAGCGAGAAGGGCGGCGCCGACGGGCTATTGCAACGGCTGCAATTGGTCGTATGGCCTGACGTACTGCCGCCATGGCGTAACGTGGATCGTTTCCCTGACGCTGAGGCGAAAAAGCGCGTGTTTGACGTAATCAAGTGCCTCGATGCGATTGACTTCACATCGCTTGGGCTTGAAGTCACCGACGACGGCGTTCCTGTTGCGCGCTTTGATGAGGCCGCCCAAACGGTGTTCGACGAGTGGCGCGACGACCTCGAGACTCGTTTGCGAACGGATTTCAAGGATCAACCCGCGCTGTGTTCACATATGGCGAAATATCGATCGCTGATGCCATCGCTCGCGCTGCTCTTTCACCTCATAAGCGAAGCTCCAGCAGGTCTGACCAAGGCATCCCGGATCTCGGAGAATGCGGCGAGACTGGCAGCCGCGTGGTGTGAGTTCCTTGAGCTGCACGCACGCAAGGTCTACCTCCCCGCCGAAGGTCCGCTCCTCTCGGCGCGTGAGCTCGCGCGACACATCGAGCGTGGGGACCTCGACAGCGGAGATTCGTTCCGCGACGTTTATGGAAAACATTGGGCCCGTCTTGACACGCCGGACCGCCTGGAGGCAGCCGCACGCATCCTGGAGGACGCATCCTGGCTCAAGGTCATTCGGGGAAAGCATTCAGGACGTGGTCGACCCGCATCGCCAACTATAGTGCTGCACCCATCGCTCTGCACCGGGAAGGGCTAGCTCGTGGCGTTCCAATCAAAGTGGCTCGCAAAAATCCAGAGTGCTCCGCCAAAATGTGGTATCAAAAGTATCGGAAATGCCGGCTCGAATATTTCTGCTACTTCTGGTACCCCGTTCTCCTCGAATGCGTCTCCAAACGCGGGCGCGGCGCCCGCCGGTCCGTTAGCTAACTGTTCGGAATCGCTCCGGACGTATCTAAAGACGAAAACGCCTCTGAACGTTCCCTGTGGCGACTGCGGAAAAATACCGTCATACGACCACAGCGTGTGGGGGGTTTATTGCCCCGAATGCTGTGACAAGAAGAGTCGTGACTTTGTCGGGGCGAGGGCAATTATCGTCGCCAAAGTTGCAGAGGAGATCGCGCGCCGGGGGTCATCATTCAGAAAGGAGTAAACGTATTGAGTGAGGGTTCGAAACCGCGTTGTGGCTACTGCCACAAACCTGCCGTGGTTACAGTTCATATTTTCGAGGGCGTCAATCAATGGATCTATTGTTGTGAACGTTGCGACAAAGACATCTCTAAGCGCTCGATAGAAAGCCGATTGGAAGATCCGACAATTGAATGGTGGGGAATAGAAAAATCGCCCACAACCGGTAAGAGCGCAGAAACAATTCAATCACCTACGCGTGGTGATCGCCTCTGGCGAATGGTACCGTAGCTGGTGCATAAAGACATGGGAACGTGGATGATAAGGGCGAGCAGCCGCGACCCCCTACGGATGGTGGTGTAATGCTAAGTATCGCAAGGACGGAAGCAAACGCAGAGAACGCAAAGAAGTCGACCGGGCCTCGAACGGTGGCCGGCATCAAACGCTCGTCACAGAACTCGCTGAGCCACGGCCTATCCGCGACCTCTATCGTCGTTATCGATGCGATAGAAGACCGGTCGGAATACGAGGCGCTGCTCAGAGCAATCCTTATAGATCTCGATGCCGTCGGACCCGTCGAGTCATTAATGGCAGAGCGCGTGGCTCAGCTCATGTGGCGATTACGTCGGGTGGTGCGGTTCGAAACGGAATACCTGTCGCGGTGGCAGTTCGACTTGATGCCTTCGGTCTCTGCCCTGTCGGCTCAGTTAGCGGCCCGAACGAATCGCGAGCGTATCCTAGGGGCTTTAGGGTGCCTATTTCTGCCCGAGTACTCAAGCTTGGATGAAGGAACCGTTTCAGCAATTTTTGAGGGTTGTCTCGAAATACTGAATGACGCTCAGCGTGAAGTGTTCGGCGCTCTCGTCGCCGATGCAGCGCTTCCAGAGCCGTGTACCGTCGGCTTAGTGTTGCAGTTCTTGCGAGCGGCGGAAGCACGCATCCCGGCAGGTCGTAACACGGCACTTCCGTTTATAAGAATCACGCCAAACCTGCCCGCCAAAGCCTACGAATACTGGGCAGGAGTACATCGCCAATGGGAGCGCATGTCGGATACCGTGCAACGCGGTATCCAAAGACAGCGTACGGATGCGCTGCTGCTGCAAATTGAGCGCGCTGGTATTGTCGAGCGTTATGAACCAAGGCTGCGCCGTGACCTATCAAGGACACTGAAGGATCTCTACGACCTCCAGGCACGGCGCGGAAGAGCTGCTCTTCCAGGAACTCAGTTGGCGCGCCAGTGATTTCGCAAAACGAACCCACCGCTTCTCGGCAACTCCGGGGTTCGACCGCTCGGCCCAGTGGGATGTGGCTGGACACGGAGATACCACTGCCGGTAGATCGCCCGCGAGCAAGGCCCAACCGGGACGTTGCGGGCTAGGTCTCATGCCGCATAAGACTTCGGCATGGATATAACGGAGCTCGAACGATTGAATCTCTGCGACCCGCACCGCGCGCAGGTCGAAATACTTAAAGCATTCCGCAGCCTTGGAGGCATGACTGCGGAGGAGGCAGGTTTTTCCGTCGAGGCGCGGCTGCGTGCGATGACTGAAACCGAACTCGATGCGCTCTTGACGATCGAGCAACGCGAGCGCCTCCGCGTCATCGTCCAGCTGCACCTCACCGGAACAACAGCGCCTGAAGAATCGCTCCTGCACGCGCCATGGGACTGAGGCTGGCTCGGGCCCTAGAGCTTTTTACGGCTTCCGCGGTGGCGCATCAAAGGTTTTATCGTCGAGCGTACTCGGCATTGTCACGCTCTGCACTTGCACCGCCATATCTAGACCTTCTGTGTCGTACTGCCAGTGCGATGCATATAGTGTGCCGTTCGGCAGCGGCAAATAATCAGAAACGTAGAGAACATCGTCCAGTATCTTGTACGCATATGGCAAGAATGTCTGGGGATCCAACAACATCTCGTATGAGATTACCGGGTCGCGCCACGCCTTTACCCCAATATTGAAGTAGGTAACGCCACGCAGACGCAGATTGGGTAAGCGCGTCACGGTTACGTCGCAAATCTCGGGACTCAGTTCACAACGGTTATACACCAACCCCGATATGCGATGGTACGCTGTCCCCTGTAATAGCTCCCCGTTAAAGCCTCGACTGAATCCGACTCTACCATTGTAGCCGGCGACGTAAGTGCCACCGTCAGAACGAGTCATGGTATACACAAAACGATCACGTGGTGCAACAGTCAGGTTCCAGCTTGCACTTAGCCGACCACCAGACAAGTCCGTCAGCACCGCATTCCCTTTCATTGCATACGGGCTCGTCCGCGGCCCGAGGGCCTTCGCATAACGGTCCAACAGCCATGAAACCGAGGTGTCAGCGGGCATGCCGGGAGGAGAAAATTGGATATCATCCACAGCGACATCAGTGTCAAAGGTCACTAAATCAACCGTTGAAACGACACGACCGTTCACTAGAACGTTAAAGTGATCACAAAGCGTCGCGCCCGAAAACACCTTCTGATGTGTGCAGAGCCAGACACGGGAGGCACTCAGCCGTATGCCTCCGTCTTCAAACGTCGCCTCATCGATGAGAACCGTCGTTGGTGCTCCGCCTTGCGGCAACTCGCGAATCACGTAATAAGGCTTCCCATCTACGATGCTATCGCCAAGTCGAGAAAGTGTAACGACCGCTCGGCCGGGAAACAGTTGAGCCAGGTTGTAGTGTGCAGCTTCCCCAACAAGAGCCTCCCGCATTTCGCCGTCAACGGGCATTGCATCGCCGAAATTCGAGGAGTGCCAGGCTGTCGCACCATCGAAGCCGGAGAATTTTATCACGTCTCGCCATAGAAAAACGTTTCTAATCAGCACCTTGGTAGGGACCTTTGAAATAATAGTAGTTTCCGTGGTGCGGCCCGACGAGGTGAACCGATAAACAATTCGCATCGTCTTCACATCGCGAAATGCACTCAAATGCTGGCTGGCGACGTAGCGCAGGATTATGTCGGCAGCAGTAAGAGTCCGAGATGAGCCGTTTCCGGCATCGGCTAGCTGCAATAGCGAAAATATTGAGGCGAGTACTACGATGGCAAACTTTCTTGCTCAAGCCTATGCCGAGGCCTATGGCTACACGACATTGAGTACGTATGCACGCTCCCGCAGAGCCTTCTCGATCTGTCCAATGAGAAAGTCCAGCTCAATCTCCCGATTCTCAACGAGCATCTGATCTCGGCGCAGAACGACCTGGCTGTCATCAACCGTGACCGCGGCATACATATGGATCCTTGGAAAAGGCTCATGGTCCCAGCGAAAAGCCGAGGCAGTCATGAAACCAAGATCCGAATCGACTCTGTAACAGGTTACGGAGCCACTCGTCGAACTGAAAACCAACTTCTTGTTCCAAAGGCTCACTGAAAAAGTTCGATACCCTTCAGCGCCTGATCAAGGTCCGCAAGAAGCGGCGATGCTTCCTCCTTCGCCAAAACGCGGGCGGTTGGCGTGAGCTGTCGGACACACTCAGCCGACATGCCATACGCGCTCTTCGCTCCCATTTCGTAGCCAAATAGAAACAGCGCATCACCGCGCTTATATGCGATCCACCCACTGCGGGTCGAACCGTGAATCTTAATGACGTCGGCACCGCGCTCATGACGCTGGCGCCAGAAATTGTATTTCCATCGATCCGCGCCCATAAAGGTTGGTTGAAGCTGTGCGGCAAGGCTTTCCTGCCTTCCGCTCGTTGAACTTCGTTCGACAATCGGCTGTAGGGGTTTGGCTACGCGGGTGCATGCTGATTTGATCGCATCGCCGCTGACAACCTTGGGCTAGGAGTGTTTCTGAGGTCGGATAAGCGTCCATTCTCCGACTCTAGAAAGTGCGCCGCAAATTACAGCCCTGGCCAAGACGGCAGTTCGTAGGCCGCATTTCAATGGATACACCCCCGTCGAGAATGGTGCGCATCCTACAGGCTAACCCTTGAAAGCGAAATATACGGCCCCAACGATAAACAGATAGCTGATTCCGTAGTTCCACTTGGGGACCTGATCGAATACGAAATAAGCGAAGACTGTGAAAACAACAAGAGTGAGTACCTCTTGCAGAATCTTGAGTTGGGTCAGGCTGAGCGCACTGTAGCCGATCCTATTTCCTGGGACTTGGAAGCAATATTCGAGGAGCGCGATTGCCCAACTCACGAGAATTGCCAGGATCAGCGGACTTTTTGTGTACTTTAGATGACCGTACCACGCCACGGTCATGAAAAAATTCGAACAAATTAACAGTAAAATGGTAGCTGCGACGGGATTGCGCGTGAGCAATTGAGTCATAGCACCGTGTCTTCCCTTGGATGTCGCACTTGAAACGACTCAATGCGGTCAAAACGCGAACACAAGGGCAATCCAGATTGGGCCAGCGATCATCAAACCGAACTAGGCCGCGGGATGCGCATCTACGCCGGCTTCCCGGCCAACCCGCAGCCTGGAGTTCTTGGAAACGCCTCGCATCAGCGCTCCTCGCACACAATTAGGCGTATCTTTTTTTCGACCAGGATAGACGCTCCGGGTCGCATAAGTTTGGTTTAAACGGCGGTGGAGTTCGCCCGCACGGGTCCGTCCCGTGAAAACCGCTCTCAATGAGCCGATGACTCCTGCGCGATTCGTCATCACGCAGGGGGTTTCGCCGTGCGCATTGCCGTTGAGAATGTCTGGTTTCTGGCCGCGATTTGGATGGTGCTCGCCGCACTAGCGTCAGCCGTCGCAATTCGTCTGAAACTCGCTTCCGCACTCGTCGAGATCGTTGTTGGTGTGCTCGCCGGCAATTTGATCGCGCTTCACACGAACACCTGGATCGACTTCATCGCCGGGTTTGGAAGTATTATGTTGACTTTCTTGGCGGGAGCCGAGATCGATCCAAAGGTGCTGCGCGCTCAGGCGCGGCCGGCAGCTGCCCTAGGCTTCGTTTCTTTCATCGCCCCGTTTCTTGGAGCGATGCTTTTTGCGCGCTACGGGCTTCATTGGAGCGCGGATTCCTCCAAGATAGCGGGGATTGCAATGTCCACGACATCGGTCGCGGTCGTCTATGCCGTCATGCTCGAAACGGGCCTCGCTAGGAAAGATTTTGGTCAGCTCATTTTGGCTGGGTGCTTTATCACAGACTTGGGCACCGTGGTCGCGCTTGGGCTGCTTTTCGCCAACTTCAATGGCTGGTTGCTATTCTTGGTCGCCGCCATCCCACTCTCCATGTGGGCGATTCCGCGTGCGCTTCCTTGGCTGTTCCAGAAACTTGGAAATCGTGTCAGCGAGCCAGAATTGAGGTTCCTCTTTGCCGTGATTCTCATTCTGAGTGCCATTGCGACGTTCGCACGCAGCGAAGGCGTCCTGCCTGCATACTTCCTCGGCCTTGCGTGCGCTGGATTCTTGTTTTCAAATCGGGATGTTTCGCGCCGACTACGCAGCATTACGATGAGCCTGCTTACCCCTTTTTATTTCCTGAAAGCCGGAACCTACGTTTCTTTCGGAGCGGTTACGACTGGCGTGGCAGGCATCGCAGCGTTCTTTTTTGTCAAGCTGATGGCGAAAATCCTCGGCGTTTGGCCCGTCGCACGAGCGTTCAGATACGCGGCGCGCGACGCAAACTACTTAACCCTCATGATGGCAACGGGCCTCACCTTCGGGACGATCTCAAGTCTGTACGGGCTAACACACCACCTGATCGATCAGAAACAGTACAGCACGCTCGTGACGGTCGTTATTCTCACGGCTATCATTCCGACCCTGATCGCGCAAGGGTTCTTCCACCCGCACGAATATCTCGAAGAAGGCGAGGAGGCCGCCGCGTGACAACGCGAATCGCAAGCGCTCGCTGAGCGAGCCGTGTCTAGGGTCGGATAACCGTCCATTCTGCGACCCTAGGAACCTCTATCGCTAACTAGTAGCCTGCAGAGAGACAGAAGCAGAAACCGTAGCGTTAAGGGCTTTTTAGGTTTGCAAGGCAGTGAGGACGAGCCCTATGAATCGCGCCACCTCAAGCGACTTCGATAAATTTTGCTCGTTAACCGCTTATCGTTTGCGCGGCCACTTCAGGTTTTTTCTCGATACAGCTTTTGCCATGCGGCCGCGAGGCGTAGGAGCGATCCCACGAAGATGGTTGCGCAAACCGCCCATGTCGATATGATGCAACAAATAGTCCACGATCAATTCATGTGTCGCGTAGAGTCCTTCGAATCGGAACTGTGTCTTCGCATCTCGCAAATGTTTCATCGCAGTCTTCGACAGTACGAGCGCGGTTTTTTCGCGGTTTGCAGGCATCGTCATTGTTTATAAACTAGTAATATGATAAACTAGTTTCTAGGGTTACATGTGACATTCCTGCGTGTTTGACGAAGAAAGAGGACAGATGAAAGCTTCACCCAATGCCCACTCTCCTGCCGGTCCCCGGAGCCTGAACTAAATGTCGACTGCCCGTCATCTGCTGGCGCTCTTGCAGAACCACGTGGAAGGCAATTCCACGCAATTGTACTCTACGGCTTTGCAGGCTGCCGCTCGTGAAGCTGAATTAGGACATGGCAACGTTGCCAAAAAGCTACGAGAGCTTGTCGAGCGAGGCCGGGCACAAGAGGGCATTCCCCAGCCTGGAGCCGTCCCGCTTGCACAACCCAAGGGTGACCTTGCGTCTCTGCTGTCGGTCTCCTATCCGCAAGTCCGTTTGAACGCGATGACCCTACAAGTGGACCAGCGGGCACGTCTGGAGCGTGTTCTGCTTGAACAAATGCACCACGAAAAGCTTCAAGCGCATAATCTCGCGCCTCGACGGAAACTCTTGCTCCTGGGGCCACCTGGAACCGGCAAAACAATGAGCGCATCGGCCATGGCCGGTGAATTACACCTACCGCTCTTTACCATTCTTCTTGAAGGCGTCATCACCAAATTTATGGGGGAGACGGCCCAAAAACTGCGTATGATTTTTGACACGACCAGTCGGACGCGGGGCGTCTATTTTTTCGACGAATTCGACGCAATCGGTGCTCGGCGCACGACGGGTAACGATGTTGGGGAAATCCGTCGCGTCCTAAATTCCTTCTTGCAACTGCTGGAAAACGACCGCTCGCAGAGTATCATCATGGCTGCGACCAACCATCCCGACATTTTGGATGCCGCTTTGTTCAGGCGATTTGACGACGTGTTGGAGTACCACTTGCCTGACGCGGCTGAGATCGAAAAACTCGTTCGCGGGCAACTAATCGGGTTTAACGTGGACATCGCGTGGCAAGAGGTGCGTACAGCGGCGGCGGGGCTAAGTCAAGCGGATGTTGTGCGCGCCGCGCAAGAGGCGGCAAAGACCTCCGTATTGGCAAATATAAGGCACGTAAGCACAGGGGACATTCTGCGAGCGCTGACCGAACGCCGAACGGGTAAATGATAAAGGCACAGGTTGCGCCGCTGCTTGTGCGCAATGGGGCACATGAGAGGGTGCAGCTTTGGACGGAATCCGCTATGATCGTCGGCATTTTCGTCTGCCCGCTGAGGGGCAGCGGGTTGTATATACGGCGCCTGGTACGGGCTCTCGTGGACGTCCCGAGCGCGCGCGAGAGGAGCACGCAGAAAAACTAAGCGCCCAGCTAACTGCTGCACTTGCGCAAGCTGAAGAGCAGATCGCTTCGCTCGACGAAAAATCGGCCGTTCCCAATCGCGGAGTCTACCTTGAACTGTATACACGCATCGAGTGGTTCATGCCCGAGCACTTTGAATTGAAGGGTGCCGGCATTCTGATCGCTTCAGCGATTCCGGTCGACGACGATATGGTACGTATTACGGTGTTTGTTCCATATCAGGCTTTTCAGCACTTTAAGACCGTGCTCGAAAAATATCGCACTGAGATGAGCCGGCAAGGAAAGAGCCCCAAATTTGCCAATCGAGTGGAACGCATCGAAGAGATCCGGTTCGGCGAGCTTGCCTCACTGTGGACCGATCCTTTCAGCTGGTTTCCCAAAGATGACGAACCCATCTGGTGGCAAGTGTGGTTGTTCGCCGACCGTGCAGAACACTTTACCGAACGTGCCCAAGCCTTTGACGTAGCCGTAAAAGGTGGTGAGCTGGAGTTTCCAGAGCAGCGTGTGCGATTGGTGAAAGCCGCACCTTCGGCCCTGGAACGCTTAGTTAACCACACCGATGCCGTAAGCGAACTCCGTCGCCCCACAGCGAGACCGGCGCTCATCAATCGCCTCGATGCCTCGGCTCAAGTTGAACTTGTTGAGGCAGTGGCGCGAAGAACACAGCCAGCACCGCGAGACGCCCCTGCGCTATGCGTCCTGGACACGGGCGTAACGCACGGGCATCCCTTGCTTGAAAAATCGATAAAAGACGAAGATGTGCATGCGTGGATAGCCGGCTGGGGTCCCCAGGACGATGACGATCACGGGACAGCGATGGCAAGTATGGTGCTTTTCGGCGACCTCGCGTTGCAATTAACCTCATCAGACCCGATTGCGCTTTCCACCATCGTGGAGTCGGTCAAAATCTTCAGCGAGCAGCAACAGGTTCCCGAACCGGATCTTTATGGCGTTGCCGTAAAGGATAGTGTTGCGCTCGTTGAGAGTATCGCACCGCTGCGCAGACGCCTGTTTGTTTCCGCTATCGTTAGCCGCGCAGATGACAATGTTGGCCTACCCAGTGAATGGTCGGCTGAAATCGATCGGCTTGCCTCTGAGAAGCAACGGTTGTT
>Ga0073928_10005742_pt1 | contig 17161 bp, 14 predicted proteins | sample PaiPotPPA55metaG_FD_76969 | JGI IMG/M metagenome (GOLD analysis project Ga0073928, IMG submission 76969) | Iron sulfur acid spring bacterial and archeal communities from Banff, Canada, to study Microbial Dark Matter (Phase II) - Paint Pots PPA... ... | reverse complement strand
GTTCATGTCTGTTCTGTGCGCACGTCCTTCCAATTATCGGTCGTCGCGTGCTTTTATATTATTAACGAGTTGCATCGCTGGTTCGATTCCCTCGTCCAACCAGTGCTGAGCCCCGTCCGCTGCTGTCATGATGACCGTGGGGAGATCGGCGCGCTCATCGGCGGTAAATGGGCTGAGCACGTGGTCCGTGGAATCGAATTGTGGACGCCCGATGCCCAAACGCAACCGCGGAAAGTCCTCCCCGATTGTCGCAATGATCGAGCGTAGGCCGTTGTTGCCGCCATGCCCGCCGCGCGGCCGCATGCGCACGGTGCCGAACGGCAGGTCCAAGTCGTCACAGATCACGAGGATCTGATCGGGTGGCGTGCGGTACCAGGCACTGATCAGACGCACCGGAACGCCGCTGCGATTCATGTAGGAAAGCGGCTGGATCAGCACGGCCCGCCGCACCGAATCTGTCGCTTGGCGGGCGCTATCTTTCTTCTTCCAGGCCGTGATGCGCCAGCGCCGCGCAATCTCGTCCACGATGGCGAAGCCGAGGTTGTGGCGCGTGCCCGCGTACTCGGCTCCCGGATTGCCTAACCCAACGATCAGCCTGAAACCTTCCGGCGCCCGGCGGCGCGTTATTCCGAAGATTCGGGTGGTTCTACCGGCGTCGCCTCTGCGCCGATCACTTCGGGTTCGAGCTGCTCGGCCGGCGCGGCGGCCGCTTCCTCGACCTGTGCCGCCGTCCGCGACGCTTCGACGGCAACGACGGTAGTTTCGGGCGGCGTCAAGAGCTTGAAGCCATCCGGTAAGACCACGTCGGCCGCCGTTATGTGCTCGTGGATGCTTAAGGCGGCAACGTCAACCTCCAGCTGCGCGGGCAGCTTGTTCACCGGCCCGGCCACCTCGAGCTCGCGCGTGATGATATCGAGCACGCCGCCGTATTCTCTGACGCCTAGGGGAACGCCGACAGCGACGATCGGCACGCTCGTGTGGACCTCTTCGTCGACCGATACGCGCTGCAGGTCGGCGTGGATGACCTTACGCGTCAACGGGTCGCGCTGAAGCTCGCGAATCAGCGCGGTGTCCGATTTGCGGCCGCCTAAGGTCAGCGTGATCAAAGAGCTGCGTGCGCCGCGGTGCAGCAGATCGTCGAACGTGCGAGCATTGAAAGCGATATGCTGCGGGGCCGACCCGTGACCGTAAAGCACGGCCGGGATCTTCCCCAACTGACGCAGGGCTCTCGAGTTCGTCGTCCCGGCGCCGTCGCGCGGTTCGATTGCTAAGGTTAATTCTTCTTGGGGCACGTGTCTCTCCTACGCGTTCTAAGCCGGAACTGCCGGCATCGCAATCGGCGGGTAGTCGGTCTTCTTCTCGTCCTCGTCGGTAAACAATTCCGAAACGGACCGGTTCGTCGTAATCCGGTTGATCGCATCCGCCAAAATCTGAGCGATCGAAAGCATCACGAACTTCGGGTGCTGCTCGATGTCGAGAAACGGGATCGTATTGGTGACGACGACCTTCTCGATCCTCGATTCGTCGAGCACCTTGATCGCCTCGCCCGCAAAGATGCCGTGGGTTGCGACCGTGTACACCTTGGTCGCTCCACGCGCGAGGATGGCCTCCGCAGCTCGGGCCAGCGTTCCGCCCGTTGAGATCATATCGTCGACGACGACCGCAACCTTGCCCCCAACCTCGCCGACGATGTCGGTCACCTCGGAGATGTCCGGTTCGGGACGCCGCTTGAACACGATCGCCAGCGAGCTGTTCAGGCGCTTGGCAAACAGTTCGGCTCGGTGCACGCCGCCGGCATCCGGCGAGACGACCACGATGCTATCGTCGCACAGCCCTTCCTTCTTAAGGTAGTTGCACAGCGTCGGCATCGCCATCAGGTTGTCGACTGGGCCATCGAAGAAGCCCTGGATCTGGGCGGCGTGCAAGTCCATCGTCACCATACGCTTGACGCCGGCTACCTTGAGCAAGTTCGCCACGACCTTGGCCGAGATCGGTTCCCGGCCTTTCGTTTTCTTGTCTTGCTTAGCATAGCCGTAGTACGGCACCACGGCGGTGATGCGTCCGGCACTGGCACGTTTGAGCGCATCGATCATCAAGAGCAGTTCCATGATCGAATCGTTGACGCTCGTGCCGCTGGGCGCTTTGCACATCGACTGAACGACGAAGACTTCGGACCCGCGCACGTTTTCGCTGATCTCGATGCGGCATTCTTCATTTTGGAATTGCGAAACCAGCGCCTTGCCGACGTGCAGCTTGAGGCGCTTGGCGATCTCCTCGGCCAACTGCCTATTCGAGTTTCCGCTAAAGATCAACGGGTTTTGGCTCAACGAGACCCTCCGGCGAGCGAGCGAGGAACGCAAACCCATCTTGGTGGATGGCCCGCTCAAGTCCTAGTAGCGGGACCTGGACGCAACGGATCATCAGTCCGCCGTGTAATAAGCTGCTGTAGAGATGCCTCCCATGCGATTTGAGCTCGTTGCGCCGTTTGCGCTTGCCGGCGATCAGCCGCAGGCGACGGACGCCCTCGGCCACGGCGTACGCCGCGGTGACAAGATGCAGACCCTGCTGGGCGTCACCGGCAGCGGGAAGACGCTGGCGATGGCGCGTGTTGTCGAGATCGCGCAGAAGCCCACGCTCGTGCTGTGCCACAACAAGACGCTAGCCGCGCAACTGTGCGCCGAGTTCCGCGATTTTTTCCCAACCAACGCGGTCGAATATTTCGTCTCCTATTTTGATTACTACCAGCCCGAAGCGTATATCGCGCACACCGACACGTACATCGAGAAGGATAGTTCGGTCAACGATGAGATCGAACGCCTGCGTCACTCTGCGACCCAGGCCCTGCTCACGCGTCCCGACACTTTGATCGTGGCTTCGGTGTCGTGCATCTATGGTTTGGGTTCGCCCTCCGACTACATCGAGCTGTCGCTGCGCATTAAGCTTGGAGACGAGATCAACCGCGATCTGCTGCTGCGCAAGCTCGTGGACATGCAATATCGCCGAAACGATCTCAATTTGGTGCGCGGCACGTTTCGAGTGCGTGGCGACACCTTGGAATACGTTGGCGTCGAGGAAGAGCTCGTGCATCGCATCGAATTTTTCGGCGATCAGATCGAAGCGATAAACGTCGTCAACATCCTAACCGGCGAATATGTCGAATCGAAAGATTCGCTGGTGATCTTTCCGGCCAAACATTTTATTACGCCGGACGAAAAGCTCAGGCGCGCCGTGAGGTCGATCGAAGAAGAGCTGGCGGAGCGGCTGGCCTATTTTAAAGACCACGGCAAACTGTTGGAAGCGCAGCGTTTGGAGATGCGTACGCGCTACGACCTAGACATGCTAAAAGAGGTTGGTTACTGCAACGGCATCGAGAACTATTCCCGGCACTTGACCGGTCGGGAGCCGGGCTCGACGCCGTGGTGCTTGTTGGACTTCTTCCCGAAAGATTGGCTGCTTTTTGTCGACGAATCACACGTAACGCTGCCGCAGGTGCACGGCATGTACGGCGGCGACCGGTCCCGCAAGGAATCACTGGTCGAGCACGGCTTTCGTTTGCCGAGCGCGCTCGATAACCGCCCCTTGACCTACCAAGAGTTCGACGAGCACATCAACCAAGTCGTGTACGTCTCCGCCACGCCGGGCACGTACGAAATGGGGCGCTCGTCGCAGATTGTCGAGATGATCATTCGCCCGACCGGTTTGGTGGATCCCGAAGTGGAGGTTCGTCCGACCCGCAACCAAGTCGATGACTTGATGGAGGAGATCCGGCAGCGCGTCGAGCGCAAGGAGCGTGTGCTGGTCACGACCTTGACGAAGAAGATGGCCGAGGACCTGACCGATTTCCTCGTCGAGATGGGCTTCAAGGTGCGCTACCTGCACAGCGAGGTCGACACGCTGGAACGGATCGCGATCTTGCGCGATCTGCGCCTGGGACTCTTCGACGTGCTCGTTGGGATCAATCTGTTGCGCGAAGGCCTCGATCTGCCGGAAGTGTCCCTGGTCGGAATTTTGGATGCGGACAAGGAGGGCTATCTGCGCAGCGGCACATCGTTGATTCAAACGATCGGCCGCGCGGCGCGTAACGTCGAAGGCAAGGTCCTGATGTACGCGGACAGCGTGACCCAATCGATGGCACGCGCCATCGGTGAAACCCAACGCCGGCGCGACCGCCAAATCGCGTACAACGCGCAGCACGGCATCGAGCCGAGATCGGTGCGCAAAGAGATTCGCGACATCCTGGCTAGCGTCGGCGCAGCGGACGATGGCGCCGCGGCGATTCGGGCGGAGAAGATCCCACGCGACGTCGCGCTGCGCATGGCTAAAGAGCTCGAACACAAGATGCGCGAGCTCGCCGCGAACCTGGAATTTGAAAAGGCCGCGGCGCTGCGCGATGAGCTGCTGGAGCTGCGCAAACAGCTCGGCGGAAACGAGTCGGTCCTCTTCCAAGGCAAGGCGCCGAAGATCTTCGAGCATGCCCTGCGGGAGCTCGTCGGCAGTTAAATGGGATGGGCGGCCTTGCGCCTCGATGCCCATCGTGACGGAGTTGCAGTGCTTAGGGGAGTCTGCCGGGACCAAGGCCTCTGCACATTCTCGTATCCGACACGAACGGGCGCCTTGCTCCGCCTTGACGGTCAGGCCGCGGGCGCATTCGATCGCGAACATTCCGAGGTGACGTGCCCGGTCCGTAGCGGTGCGCAGCTTGCGCTCGAAGTCGAGGTCCGCTCGCTGCCGACCCACGGACTGCCCTCCGGTCCCGGCCTGCGCTGGTGGCTGATGAACCTTTGGGCGGCGCAACGGCCGCACAGGAGCGTGCACGTGATGCGAGCGCAGCAACCAGCGCCGTGCGACACCTCGCAGACGGCCTGGCCGCTGATCGGACATTCGCACCTCGATGTGGCGTGGCTGTGGACCTACGCGGAGGCGCGGCGCAAAGCGCTGCGCACCTTCGCTATTGCGGCGAACCTCCTGCAGCGGCATCCCGGTTTTGTTTTTTCGCAAAGCCAGCCGCAGCTCTATGAATTCGTGCGAGACGCGGACCCAGTGTTTTTCGAGGAGCTGTGCGGGCTCGTGCGCGCGCAGCGCTTTGATGCATCGATTGCCGCCCTGTGGGTCGAATCGGATTGCAACGTCCCAAGCGGTGAGTCGCTTTTGCGTCAGATGCTCTTCGCGCAAGACTTCTGTGCGCAGCATTTTTCCCAAACGCCGGCCGTCGCGTGGCTGCCGGATTCGTTCGGCTTTGCGAATACGTTGCCCACGCTGCTGGCGCACGCCGGGATCCGCTACTTTGCGACGACGAAACTGCAGTGGAACGACACGACCCGTTTTCCTTACGCTCAATTTCGCTGGCGTGGTCCCGATGGGAGTGAGATCGTTGCCGCGGTGCTGGATTCGTACGACGGCGCGGTAACTGCGGGGCGGCTCTCGCGTGCCAAAGTGCGCTGCGAACCGGTTGTGGCGGGATTCGGAGACGGCGGCGGAGGCGTTACCGAGGCGATCATTCGCAACGCGCAAGGCGTGGGCCGCTGGACGCGTCCGCTGGATTGGTTTGTGAGCCTGCGCGCCGACGTTTTACCGGTGCACGCGGACGAACTCTACCTGGAGTATCACCGCGGCGTGTATACGACTCACCACGACATCAAAGCTCGCAACGCTCAGCTCGAGCGGCTGCTCGAAGGCGCCGAAGAAGCCGTTGCCTGGTGCATCGCGATGCGGTTTCCACCTGAGAGCATCGCCCGCTGGCGAACGCTGCTCGACCGGGCGTGGAAGGTCGTGCTGCGCAACCAATTTCACGACGTGCTGCCGGGAACGTCGATCGGCGCCGTCTACGCGGATGCCCGTGCCGAATACGATCGGGCTGCGGACCTCTTGCAAACGATTGTGGCCGAGACTTCTTCGGCGCTGCCGCACGAGCGCGACGTCCCGAACGGCTTGCGACAGGCGCCGCGCGCGAGCGAGGATCGCCTCTTTGAGTTTCGCAACGCTTTGCTCAAAGCTCGAGTGCGGCCAAATGGGGTGATCGAGGAGCTCAGGACGCATGCGGGAGCTAACACGACCTTGCAGGCCAATCTTCTGGCGCTCTATCGAGATCGGCCCCGAGCATGGGACGCCTGGAATATCGACGCCGGATACAAGACAAGCCTGCGATGGCCCCATGCAGGCGCGCCGCGGATTCAAGCAGATGCGATGGTTGTTCCGTTCGCCTTCGGGCGCTCGCGGTTTGAGATGTGCCTCTCACTTTGCGAGGGGGAGCCGTTCCTGCGCGTGGACGTGCACGGCGATTGGCACGAGCGCCACACGCTCTTACGAACGGAGAGCCGGTTTGCTATCCGGGCCGATCGGGTGATCTATGGTGCGCCGCACGGCGTGATCGCGCGCACGGCGCTCCCACGAACGCCGCAGGAGCAGGCGAAGTTCGAAGTACCGGGTCAGCGATTTGCGTTGGCGCGTTCGGCGGGCGCATCGGTGGCGATCCTGGCCCTGGATACCTACGGCTGGAACGCTCGTCTCGTCGGGGACAGCCTGCAGATCGGCCACTCGCTCTTGCGCTCTCCGTCGTGGCCGCAGCCGGATGCCGATGCGGGTCCGCAACAGATTTCGTACGCCTTTGCGCCGCTCGAAGATTCGGCCATCGGGTCGCTGGAAGCGCACTGGCGTCGCTTCGCGCGTTCAACGCCGCACGCGCTCTTTGAATCCGAGGATTCGGCGGTCGCGATCGTCGCATGCAAGCCCGCGCAAGACGGTGATGGCGTGATCGTGCGAATTCGCGAGTGCAATGGGCAGGCGCAGCAAGTGCGCATCTGTTGCCGCGTACCGATGCGAACGGCTGAAGCCGCCGATGCATTAGAACGCCGAATCGACGCGCCCGTATCGCTGGCGCAGGGGGCGTTCGTCGCTAGGCTGCCGCGCTTCGGTTTGCGCACCTTTCGCGTGCGCTTTTGATCGACGGCATGAAGCGAAACCTTGACGCGGTCCTTTTCGACCTTGACGACACGCTCCATGACGACACGCTCGCCTATCAAAGTGCAGCGGAAGAAGTCGCGCACGAAGTGGCGGGCGAGCACGGGATCGACGCTTTGGCACTCAAGCGCGCATACATCGCCCAAGCGGAGGGTTTCTGGACGCGCCTTTCCGCGGCCGCGCTAACCGAGCGGTTGGAAAATGTTCGCGCAACGCTCTGGCGATCGGCTTTAGCGGACGTTGGGCTTGGCGATCGCGAGCTCGCGGAACGTTCGGCGGCAAGCTACGTGCGTTACCGAAGCAAGCATCTGGTGCTCTTTCCCGGAGCGCTGGATCTCTTGCGGCGCCTGCGCGATCGCAAGATCAAGTTAGGACTGCTGACAAACGGCTTTTCGGAGACGCACCGCGAGAAGATCGCGCTGCTGCAGATCGGGGACTGCTTCGATGCGATCTTTATTGCGGACGAGGTCGGAATGGTCAAGCCCGATCCGCTGCTTTTCGCGCATGCGTGCAGGACGTTGGGGAGTTCGCCGTCGGTCAGCGCGATGGTCGGCGATCGCTACGAGCGCGACATCCGCGGCGCAATCCAGGCCGGGCTCTTCACGGTGTGGATAAACCTGCATGGGTCGCCGCTGCCCAGCGGGGCTCCGCCTGCCGATCGGACGATCTTATCAATCGAGGGCGTCGAAGCGGCGCTCGGATTCTAACCCCAGGGGTCGGCCGCTTGCTGCCGAAGGGGCTTTTCGCCGCTTGTGCTTTGCTTTTGATTTGGAGTTGAGGTTTTATGCAAACTGACCCAAGCCGAGAGATCGGCAACACGTTTAGCCGCTCCTGGCAACTTTTATCGTCGAATTGGATCATTATCGTGCCCGCGATCATCATCGGTGCAATTGCCGGCCTAATTGCGGCCCTAGTCACCCCGCAGTACGTCACGGATTCGGTGACCGGTTTTCCGACCTTTCACTCGATGCTCGGGCTTCCTTTGGGCGTGGGCATCGCAATCGGTAGCTTTGTCGGCTTTGTGGGCAGTATTTTGACGTTGACCATCACCACGGGGATGGCCGACGCGGCGTGGAAAACGGGCTCTACGACGATCGCGGACGGCATGGGGGCCTTGCAACGTCCCAACGTGATGTCGGCCATGCTCGTTCTTGCCGCCGTAGCCTTGGTGCTGTCATTTTTGACGATGGTGACCCTGGGATTGGCCGCGATCGTTGAAATCGTCGTATTCTTCTTTTTGATCTACACGCTGGCTGCAGCCGTCGTGGGTGGGTTCGCCGGCGCGGACGCGCTCAAGGAATCGTTTGACGTCGCGAAGAGCTCGTGGCTCACGACTTTGGTCGTCATCGTCTTGCTGGCCGTCGTCGGATTCTTGGTCGGACTGATCACGCTGCCCTTACGCTTCATTCCATTCCTCGGACCGATCATCGGCGCCGCCATACAGAGCATCGTGGTGGCCTACTTCTCGTTGGTCTTGGTTGGCGAGTACAAGGCGCTCAAGGGAAGGTCACGAGCAACGGTTTCCAGCCCGCCGCCTCCTTCGACGCCGACGTACTAGAAGTACCAAGGAGCGCAACGGCGAGGCCGCCTTTTTGGTCATAATGTAGGCATGAACTCTCCGGCCTCCAGCGGCCTTCACAATGGAGCCAAGCCCAGCGGGCTTGACTCCATTGTTATCAAGGGCGCTCGCGAGCACAACCTCAAGAACATCGACCTGGCGCTGCCGCGCAACCGGTTGATCGTCATAACCGGCTTGAGCGGCTCGGGCAAGTCGTCGCTGGCATTTGACACGATCTACGCTGAAGGCCAGCGGCGCTACGTCGAGTCGCTGTCATCTTACGCGCGGCAGTTCCTCGGGCAGATGGAAAAACCGGACGTTGACTACATCGAGGGTCTCTCGCCCGCGATTTCGATCGACCAAAAGTCCACCTCGCGCAATCCGCGTTCCACGGTCGGCACAGTGACCGAAATTTACGATTACCTTCGCTTGCTCTATGCGCGCATCGGCATCCCGCATTGTTATAGCTGCGGACGCCAGATCAGCACCCAGACCAGCGAGCAGATCGTCGATTCGATCATGGAGTTGCCGGAGGGCTCGCGCATGCAATTGCTCGCGCCGATCGTTCGCGGACGCAAAGGCGAGTACGCCAAGCTCTTCGAGGAGATCGCCAAAGAGGGCTTCTCGCGCGTGCGCATCGACGGCGAGCCGAAGGAGCTGCGCGAAAAGATCGTCCTCGATCGCAAACGCAAGCACACGATTGAAGTGATCGTGGACCGGCTCGTGCGCAAGGCCGACGTGCGCAAGCGTCTGACCGACAGCGTTGAGACAACGCTGCGCCTTTCAACGGGGATCGTCACGGTGATCGTGGACGCTGCCGGGCAGGCCACGCGCGAACTGACGTTCAGTGAAGCCTTCGCGTGCGTGTACTGCGGGCTCTCGTTCGAAGAACTCGCGCCCCGGCTGTTCTCGTTCAACTCGCCCTACGGTGCCTGCCCCACGTGTAGCGGTTTGGGCGAGAAGATCGAGATCGATCCTTGGAAGGTGCTGCCCGATCGCACCAAATCGATCGCCGAAGGAGCGATCGTACCTTGGAGCAAGTCGCTCGGCTCGGGGCGTTTTCCATCGATGAACCCGTACTATCTGCAGCAACTCGAGCGCGTCTTGCGCAGCCGCCGCGTGAAAACGTCAACGCCGATTGAGAAGATGCCCAGCGACGTCGTAGACATGATACTCTACGGCACCGACCGCGAGCAGCGTTTCTCGTATGAATCGCGCAGCGGACACGTCTGGAATTACCGAGCGACGTTCGAAGGCGTCGTCAACAATTTGCAGCGGCGCTACAACGAAACGAGCAGCGACTACGTCAAGGAAGACATCGAGAAGTTCATGTCGGCCTCGATCTGCCCGCAGTGCAAAGGCGCGCGTCTGAAACCCGAGGCGTTAGCGGTCACCGTCGGCGGACGGAACATCGATGCCCTGACGCGCACGTCGGTCGAGAATGCCGAGCGTTTCTTCGGCGAGCTCACGCCGAACGAGCGCGAAGAGTTGATCGCGCATCAAATCCTCAAGGAGATCCGGGCACGGTTGGGGTTTCTTTCGAATGTCGGGCTGAACTACTTGGCGCTCTCGCGCTCCGCGACCACGCTATCGGGCGGTGAATCGCAGCGCATCCGCCTGGCAACTCAGATCGGGTCGTCGCTGGTCGGAGTCCTCTACATTCTGGATGAGCCGTCGATCGGGCTGCATCAGCGTGACAACAACCGGCTGCTGGCGACGCTCAAGACCCTGCGGGACCTGGGCAACACGCTGATCGTGATCGAGCACGACGAGGACACGATGCGCATGGCCGACGTGATTGTCGACATCGGCCCGGGGGCGGGCGCCCAGGGCGGCGAGATCCTCTCGGTTGGAGGGCTCGAGGACGTCCTGAGCAATCCGGCCTCGCTGACCGGCGCATATCTGAGCGGCCGGCAGTTCATTCCGATCCCCGAACATCGACGCAAGCCGCGTGCGTGGTTGCATGTGAAGAATGCTCGCGCCAACAATATTCGCGGCCTCGATCTTGAAGTTCCGCTGGGGGTCTTGGCGTGCATCACCGGCGTGAGCGGCAGCGGCAAGTCAACGCTGGTGAACGACGTGCTCTGCAGGGCGCTCAACCAGCATCTCCACCATCAGCCCGCCGCCGGTACTTACGGCACCGTCAAGGGCGCCGACGCTCTCGATAAGATGGTTGTGATCGACCAGTCGCCGATCGGCCGCACGCCACGGTCCAATCCGGCGACCTACACCGGCGTGTTCGATCACGTGCGCGAACTGTTTTCGATGGTGCCCGAAGCGAAGCTGCGCGGCTATGCTCCGGGGCGCTTTTCGTTCAATGTTCGAGGCGGCCGGTGCGAGGCATGTCAAGGCGACGGCATTATCAAGATCGAGATGCACTTCTTGCCGGACGTGTACGTACCGTGCGAAGTGTGTAAAGGCAAGCGTTACAACGCCCAGACGCTGGAAGTCAAGTACAAAGGCAAGACGATCGCCGACGTTTTGGAAATGCGCGTGGACGAAGCCAACGAGTTCTTTGCGGTGATTCCACGCATTCACAATAAACTCAAAACGATCTGCGATGTGGGGCTCGGTTACATCAAGATGGGGCAGCCCGCCACGACGCTTTCGGGCGGCGAGGCACAGCGCGTCAAACTGGCGACCGAACTCTCGCGCAGGTCAACGGGCCGCACCTTCTACGTGCTCGATGAACCGACGACCGGACTGCATTTCGCCGATATCCACAAACTGCTCGAGGTTTTGCAGCGCCTCGTGAAAAGTGGGAATACGGTCGTAGTGATCGAGCACAACCTCGATGTGATCAAGACGGCCGATTATCTGATCGACCTCGGGCCTGAAGGCGGCGATCGTGGCGGCACGCTGGTCGCTCGCGGCACGCCTGAGGAAGTGGCGGCGAATTCCGGCTCCTACACGGGACAGTACCTGATTGACGTTTTGCGAGATCAACGAGCGGTCGGTCACCATGCACTGGATCGGGACGCGCTCGACGCGTTGGCGAAAGAGAACATGAACGTTCTCGACGATCTCGCCAAGACCGAGCGCGTGCTGGTGGAATCCGGGAGCTGAACGCTTGAGCCAATTCACGACCGCGATGCTCGTGTGTTCGGATTTAGAGCGCTCGCGTGATTTCTATCGGGATATTCTCAAGCTCAAGATTGCGGCCGCGACGGATCGCTCGATCGATTTCGATCTGGGCAACGGCGCGTCGCTCGGTATTCACAAGAAGACGAAGCTGCTTGCCGTCCGGCCGGGATCGCTGCAGCTGGGCTTTAGCGTAGAGGACGTGGATGCGCTCGTCGCCCACGCACGAATGGCCGGTGTGCCGATCTTTCAGGATCCCTACGATGAAGCATCCAAACGCGTAGCGATCATCAGCGATCCTGACGGCTACCCCGTGCAGGTGGTCAGCGATTCCAAAAAGCGCCGTTAGAGAAGCTCCGCCCGCGCAACGGGTCGCGGCGCTGCGTGAGGCGATCGAAGACGCCAACTACCAGTATCACGTGCTCGACAATCCGCGTATCAGCGATGCCGAATACGACACCCTCTTTCGGGACTTGATCGAGCTCGAGACCCGCTACCCAGCGCTTGTAATAGCCGATTCGCCGACGCAGCGGGTCGGCTCGGTCGCCTCCGAAAAATTTCCGCCCTACGAGCATGCGCGCCCAATGCTCAGCCTCTCCAACGCCGTGGATGCGGATGAGTTGCGAACGTTCGATGCTCGCGTCCGCAAGTTGGTGGGCGCCGACGTCGACTACGTGGCCGAGCTGAAAATCGATGGCCTGGCGGTGTCGCTGCAGTACGAGCGGGGTCTTTTCGCGCGCGGTGGGACACGCGGCGACGGGCGGATCGGAGAAGACGTGACGCCGAATCTGCGCACGGTCAACGCGATTCCGCTGCGCCTGCGTGCTTCAGCGCTACCGCCGTTCTTGGAGGCTCGCGGCGAAGTCTATCTGCGCAAGAGCGACTTTGAGAAGCTCAAGGCGTCGCGCGAGGCCGCCGGCTTGCCCCTCTTCGCGAATCCGCGCAACGCAGCTTCGGGCGGCGTGCGGCAACTCGACCCGAAGCTGACCGCGCAGCGCAAGCTGTCGTTCTTCGCCTATAGCATTGGAAACGTCGATGCCCTGCGGGCGGTCAGGACGCAGTTCGATGCGCTCGCGTTCTTAAGAGAAGCGGGGTTTCCGGTCAATCCAAACGTCACTGCCTGTCCCGACATTGGTGCCGTCATCGAATTTTGTAAGAGTTGGGAAGAACGGCGCGACACGCTTGACTACGAGATCGACGGCGTCGTCGTCAAGGTGAACGAACTTGCGCTGCAAGCGCGGCTGGGTAGCGTGGGTAAAGACCCGCGGTGGGCGACGGCCTATAAGTTCAAAGCGCGGGAAGCGCGCACGAAACTGCTTGACATCGTAATTACGGTCGGGCGTACGGGCACCCTCAATCCGAGCGCGGTCCTCGCCCCGGTGCCGATCGGTGGAGTTACGGTACGCAATGCCACGCTCCATAACGAGGAATACATTCGCTCGAACGATATCCGCGTCGGCGACACGGTGGTCGTGATGCGTGCCGGCGACGTGATCCCGCGCGTCGTCGGCCCCGTGCTCTCTGAGCGAAAAGGCAATCCGCCGGCCTTTGCGATGCCCAAGAAATGTCCGGTGTGCGGGTCCGACGTTGACCGCCCGCCCGACGAAGCGATGTCCCGTTGCACGAATGCGGCCTGTCCCGCGCAGGTGCTCGAGCGCGTCAAGCATTTCGTCTCACGTGGCGCGATGGACATCGAAGGCATCGGCGAGGTGATGGCGACGCAACTGACGGAGCTCGGGCTTGTCAAGGACATCGCCGATCTCTATGCGCTCACAGCCGAGCAACTCGAGCGTGTGCCTCGTACCGGCGAAAAGACGATCTCGAACATCCTGCGCAACATCGAGCGGTCCAAATCGCGCGGCCTCGTGCGGTTACTGACGGGTTTAGGGATTCGCTTCGTCGGGTCGCAGACGGCGCAGATTTTGGCGGACGACTTCGGCTCGATCGACGCGCTCGAGCGCGCCACGATAGAAGGTTTAACGGACAGCGAGGGCGTTGGGCCGGAAGTGGCCGGCAGCGCGCACCTCTTCTTCGCACAGCGAGCGAATCGAGAGATGATCGAGCGCTTGCGGCGAGCGGGCGTGCAGGTGACCGCTCCTAAACGTGCGCGAGCTGAGGGTGGCCCGCTCCAAGGAAAGACGTTCGTGCTCACGGGCACGCTGGACGGCATGACACGCGAAGAAGCCTCCGAACTGATCGTTGGAGCCGGCGGCAAAGTGAGCGGCTCGGTCAGTAAGAAAACCGATTACGTCGTCGCGGGCGCCGATCCGGGCAGCAAACGTGCAAAAGCGCAGCAACTGGGGATTACGGTTCTCGACGAATCCGGTTTGCGCAAGTTGTTGAAGTAGTACCGTGTCATCCTGAGCTTGTCGAAGTGTGAATTAAAGCAATCTCATCTCTTTTGGCTCATACGGCTCGATGCACTCCGGCGAGTCCACGTCGGGCGTGTTCACGATCGGGTTGACGAGATTGCTTTCTAAAGCCGCATCGGGAAGCGGCCGCAAGAGCGCCTGCAGCTTTTCGGGGTCCGTTTCTTCGAGCCACGCGCGCGCGTTTTCCAAGATGACCGGCATGCGATTGTGGACGTGTGCCACCGTGGAATTCGCGTCGGTCGTGACGATCACGCAGCGCCGCACATCGGCCTCTTCATCATAGACGCCGGCAAACGCGAACGGTTCGTGGTTTCGCAGGCGGTAGTAGTGCGGATACCGCCGTCCCGCGCGTGATTCCCACTCGAAGAAACCATCAGCCAAAATCAGGCAGCGCCGCGAGGTAAAACTCCGGGCAAACGTGGGTCGCTGCTGCAGCGTTTCGGCTTTTGCATTGACCAAGCTGCGCGGCGGCTCGCCGTTGGGGTAAATCGTCATGCCCCACTGCAATTCCACGATCGCATCCGGCTCGTCTTGACAGATCACCAGCACTGGCTGCGTGGGCGCAATGTTGTAGCGCGCGCGCTCATCGGTTCGGAGGCGCGCTTTTGCTTTGAAGATGCGCTCGAGAACATCGAGCCGCTGCGTCAATGAAAAACGTCCGCACATAGGCTATGCCTTAAACACGAGCTGCAAATCGGTGGATGCAGGCGCCTTTGGAATAGCAGCGGCCAACGCATCGGGCAAATCGCCCGCCAGGACGCCGCGCGAACGTTCCCGTGCACAGTGCGAGCCGGCCAATCCGTGCCAATACGCGCCTAGGCGCGCCGCATCGACGGGCTTCACGCCTTGCGCGAGCAGCGTCGCGATCATCCCCGTTAATACATCACCGGTCCCGGCAGTCGCGAGCGCGGGAGTCCCCGAGAGGTTCATATGCACCGTAGTACCATCGTCGATAAGCGTCGTGCGGCCTTTGAGCAGCGTCGTGCAGTGCGTGCGTTCGACAAACTCACGCAGCCTGGCAACGCGCGCGTCATCGGCTACGGTGCCTTTGCCGCTCAAACGTGCAAATTCGCCCGCGTGCGGCGTGATCAACGCGCGCGGCGTATCGAGGACGTCGAGATGTTTTGCGAAGTGAAAGAGGGCGCTCGCGTCGGCGACAAACGGCAGGGTCGTTTTGCGCAAGAACCCACGCACGATCTCGCCGGTGCGCGCGTCGAGCGGCAGCCCCGGCCCGACGCCGATCGCGGAACAGTGCTTGGCCGTCTCCAGCAGAGCTTCGATTGCGTCCTCGACCGTGGCATGATCGGCGATTTCCGTGACGACCTCTTCGACGAGGTGCGCGCGCAATGTCGGCGCGGCTTTCGAGAGGGTTGCGAGCGTCACGTAGCCCGCACCGGCGCGCGCGGCAGCCCGCGCGCACAATACGGCCGCGCCGGGGAATTGCTGCGAGCCGGCAACGATCAAAGGCGCGCCCGCTGCACGCTTGTCGGCAGTCGCCCCGCGAACGGGCAGCAGCGAAACAAACTCAGCAGCATCGAGCGCCGCGAACCCGTCTTGCTGCGCTTCAAGTTGTTCGTCGGTCAGGCCAATGTCTGCCAAGAACAGACTGCCGACAAAAGCGCGCGCAGGGTCTAGCATTAACCCCGGCTTGAGCGCACCGAGCGTCACGGTTGCCCTTGCGCGCACGGCCGCATCGCCGGCGGCGCCGGTGAGCGGGTCGATGCCGCTGGGAATGTCAATCGCCAGGACCGGCACCGGCGAGCCGTTAAGCGCACGGATGATCGAAATGTAGGGCTCCCCGATCGGCAAGCGGCTTGACGTCCCGAAAAGCGCGTCGATGACGAGTCCGGCATCTCGCACGGCGGAAGCCGCCGCCGCTTCATTCTGAGGCAGCGGCTCCCGCTTTACGCCCGCCGCCGCGGCCGCCTTTTCGGCGTCCTGCCGTGCGGCCGAAACCGCGGCGTTCTCAGCGGCGTAAACGACGCATTCCGTCTGTGAAAACCTCGCGCGTAGTTCGGTGCATGCCGCAAATGCGTCGCCACCGTTATTTCCGAGACCTGCGAATGCGACGATCGGGCCTGGCCCCGCGAAGCGCACCGCCAAGGAGGCGACGCGCGCTCCCGCATTTTGCATCAGCACGCTTTCGCCGATTGTAGCCATCGCTGCGGCATCAGCCGCGCGCATTTGGTGTGGCGTCAAAACATAGATCATGCTCGCTCCAAGATGACGATTGCCGCGGCGATTGCAGCGGTGTGCGTGATCGTCAGGTGGATCGAGGTGATGCCGCGGCGTGCGATAAGCTCTTGCGCTCGGCCGAGCAAGGTAATCGTTGGTTTTCCGCTGGCTTCGTGCGAGACTCCGACTTGCCGCCACGGGATCGCGTGGCCGAAAGCCTTGCGGGTCGCTTCTTTTGCTGCGAAGAATCCGGCCAGCCGCTCCGCGCGATTGCGTTTGCGTAGCGCATAATCGACTTCTTCGGCGGTATACACCTTGCGGGCAAACCACGCGAGCTTGCGGTCATCGAATCGGTAGCGGGCGACGTCCGCAAGATCAAGGCCGAGCCCAACGATCATCCGCCAAAGATTCGGCCACGCGAGCGGTTTTCCGTTCGGGTGGGGCGAAGACAACGACCCGACGCATGTACAGTCGGATTCGCATTGTCCCGATCAACGCAATTGAGCGCGCATTTCTCTTGCGTTTGGCGCTCTGTCTGGAAGAGCGCTTCTTGTCGGCGATCGATGTCGCCAGCGCGTTGAAGGTGCCAAGCGGCGCAGTCAACAGCCAGCGCGGGCAGATGTTCTTAAAGTCCTTAACGTCGAAGATCGTGCGCGCCGGCTCGATGGGCGATGAACTCCGGCTTGCGGTTACCGACTTTGATCTCTATAAGACGGGTCATCGCTTTCTGTTTGGCGATGCGGACCAGCACGCCGGCATAGCGGTCGTCTCATTGCATCGCCTGCGGGCCGAATTCTACGGTGAAGACCCCGACGAGAACCTTCTCTTTCAGCGCGCTTTGAAGGAATCGGTGTGCGAGCTCGGTCACGTGCTGGGGCTCAAAGCGTGTTATGACGCACGTTGCGCGATGCATCATTCGGCGTCCGTGTTCGAGACTGACAACAAGATGTCGCACCTCTGCGAACACTGCGATAAGCGCAGCCGCGCTCGGCGGTAATCAGCGCAAGACCCGGGCGTC
>Ga0073928_10005739_pt1 | contig 17172 bp, 21 predicted proteins | sample PaiPotPPA55metaG_FD_76969 | JGI IMG/M metagenome (GOLD analysis project Ga0073928, IMG submission 76969) | Iron sulfur acid spring bacterial and archeal communities from Banff, Canada, to study Microbial Dark Matter (Phase II) - Paint Pots PPA... ... | reverse complement strand
TCTGCGAACATCCCTAAGCTAAAATGAACGCAAGCCGGGATGGCGAAATTGGCAGACGCAGCGGACTTAAAATCCGCAGGTCCGAAAGGACTGTGGGGGTTCGATTCCCCCTCCCGGCACCAGGACAACCCGCGCTGGACGGGCGTTTAGTTCGCCTTTCCGCTTTTTGCTGCGGGGCGCGATCCCACCGTTTCTAGGCCAATTGGTACCGTATTGGTACCGAACTCGAAGGTGGGGTTCCTCCGCCGCTCCTCGTTTTGCCGCTCCATTTCGATGCGCTCAGCCTTCCGCAGCTCCAGCTTTTGCAGCGCGTCCACGATGTCTGCCTGCGAAATGATGTTGTAGCGATCGAAGACGGCGCGGGTGCGCCAACCTCCAATTCTCATAATGGTTCCTTCGGCCACGCCGGCGCGGCGCAGATTGCGAGCGGCCGTGCGGCGCCCGTCGTGAAGGATTAGTCCCGAATAGCTGAGGCCCTTCCCATGCGCCCCGCAGGCCTTGCACTTCTCGCCGGAAACTTCTTTGTGGCAGCGCTTGCAGACCATGCGTCCCAGGCCAGCAGCGATACACGCCTGCGCCCATGAGTGGCGGAAGTCGCGGACCGGCTGACCGTTCGGACGAGTGAAGACGTAATCGTCGGGCTCCTTTCCGCGCACGCATTCGCAGAGGAGAATCTGCACAGCTGAAGTCATGGTAGCTTCGCGGCCATCACGATTCTTGGTGCTGCCCGGATCGAGGCGGATTATTCCCTCGCTGACGTCGACCTGGCGCACGCGAAGGTTCAAGATTTCCTCTCGGCGCCAGCCGTAGGTGTGCGCGATCTCGATGATCGCGCGCAGCCACAATTCCGACACCGCCGCGGTGAGCCGCGCGTATTGTTCATCCTCGACAAAACCCTTGCGCACGTTGTCTTCCTGCAGGTGGGGGAAATTCGGCAGGTGGGTCACCTTCGGCGGAGTCGCCTTATAGCCAAGATGGAACATTCGTTTCAGGGCGGCGAGCTCCCGGTTGATCGTGCCGTTCTGCGCACCCTGCTCCAGGCGCGCGTCGACGTATTTGTCGATCGTCCGGCTGCTGACTTCAGTGATTCGAGCCACACCGAAGAATGGCTCTAGGTGTAAACGCCAGCGCGCTTCCGCGTCGTCGATGCTCTTGCGGCCGTTGATCCGGTAGTCGCGCAGAAAATCCTCAGCTAACTCCTTCACCTGGATCCGGCGTGCCTCAGGCTCTACGAAGATGCCCTTGTCGACTTCCCCGAGGCGCTGAGTGAGTTTCTTCAGTGCGGCGGAGTAGTCGCGCTCTCCAGTGGCTTCGCGAACCGTTCTGCCGCGGGCAGAAAATTTGATGTACCACTTGTTGCAGCCCGGCCGTTTGAAAATGCTGCCTGTGCCTCGTCGTCTAGCCACGGCGGTTTCTCCTTTCGTCGCGGCCGCGCTCGCGTGCGGCGACGGCCAGCTTTGCGATCCGCGAGCGTTCCTGTGGAGTCAATTTCGCCGATCTCGCCTTCGCGCCTTTCTTGCCGAGTTCCGTTTTCTCACTGCGAGAGAGTTTTTTCATCCGGGCAGAACCGCCCAGCTTGCCCAACGCCGCCGCGTGCGGATTTTTCTTCATCACGAGAATCCTCCAGTCGCGTCATCTTACCAGACGGTAGGTAGGATTACCAACTGAGTTTACTGCGCGCCGATTTTGTGCCGTTCGATGAATTCATCCAGATCGCGACGGTCGACCAGGAATGGAGCGTTCTTGCCTAGCTGCACATATGGCAGTCTCCCCGAATTGATCAGCTGGCGGAGCGCTTTCGCTCCCATACTGAGATACCTGGCCGCGTCCTTTAGGCGGAGAAGGCGCGGAACGATCGCCACGCGCTCGACCGAAGCGATCCCACTCGAAGGGATCGCACCCCGAGCGATCGCACTCTCTGGCATCGTTCTTTGGTCAGGCCGTGACATCTCTGGCACCCTTTTTAGGGTTTTCTCCGGCTTTATTGCGCTGCTTCGGCCAACGTTTCAAATCTGGTGCAGCCCTTCAGGAACGCGAGTTTTATCTCGCCGATCGGCCCATTGCGTTGCTTTCGGATGATGATCTCCGCCAGGCCGTGGAGCTCGGGGACGTCCGGCTTGTATACCTCCTCTCGGAAGACGAACATCACGAGATCGGCATCCTGCTCGATCGATCCTGACTCGCGCAGGTCCGCGAGTTGCGGCCGATGATCACCGCCTCGTCTCTCTGTCTCGCGGCTCAGCTGCGACAACGCAACTACAGGCACCTGCAGCTCCTTAGCTAGCGCCTTCAGGCCGCGCGAAATTTCTGAGATCTCTTGAGTGCGGTTGTCGAAGCGTCGGCTCGCGCCGACGAGCTGCAAATAGTCCACAATCACCAAATCGAGGCGCCGCTGAGACTGCTTTAGGCGCCGGGCCTTGGCTCGCATCTCGCTTAGCGAAAGCACGGGTGTGTCGTCGATAAAGATCGGAGCCTGGGCCAGTTGGTCCATAGCGCGCACGACTTTTTTGACGTCGTCCTGCCACAGGGAACCGGTCCGCATCTTGTGAGCGTCCACGCGCGCCAGTGAGCAGAGCAGACGCATCAGCAGCGCTTCGCGCGACATTTCGAGAGAGAAGACGCCGACCACCTGTCGATCCTCAATTGCAGCGTTCTCGGCAATGTTCATCGCGAATGCGGTCTTGCCCATAGAAGGCCGGCCGGCAATGATCACGAGATCGGAACGCTGCAGGCCCGATGTCATCTCATCGAGCCCGGTGTAGTGGGTCGCCAGTCCGGTGATTCTCTGGCCGCGCTGTAGCAGCGCGTCGACCGAGCCAAACGATTCGCGCACAATTTCCCGCACGCCCATGAAGCCGCGCCCGATGCGCCTGTCCGAAAGGCGGAAGATCGCTGCCTCGGCGTCACCGAGAACGTCTTCAGCCGCGTCGGACTGATCGGCCGCCCGGGCGATTGTTGTATTGGCGAAGGAAATCAGGCCGCGCAGCAGTGCCTTGTCGCGCACAATCTTGACGTAGTGCTCAATGCTCGGCCGATCGGGGACGCCGTCCACGAGGCTCGACACATAAGCCACGCCACCAATCGGTTGCAGATCTTTGTGCCGGTCGAGCTCCTCGATCAGCGTGATCATGTCGATCGGCCGTGAGGATTCCGCGAGATCGATCATGCGCGAATAAATACGACGGTGCGAATCGAGCGACAAGTCTTCAACTCGCAAATTCTCAGCAGCCTGGTTATAGGCGAAATCGTCGAGCAGGATCGCGCCCAGAATTGAGCGCTCCGCTCCTACATTCGCGGGCAGAGTATCGATCCCATAAGCTCTCGTGCTCATGCTTCCTCCAGTTCTGTGCGGCAGTTGGCAGTCGCCGCGGCCATAACATTCGCCTCCTTCAATGCCTGCGCGATGAAAGTGTTGTATTGCCGGAGACTGGGGCGGGGAGCGGTTTTGAGCGCAGCCGGAGGCCTGCAGGTGCATCGTGTGGCGCGTTGGCCGGCGCGTCCACTTTCCACGTCGACGTATCGGACCATCTTCCACCCGTCGCCGGCGCAGTCGAGACAGTCGGGATCTCGCAGCGGTTCGCTATGGCGCTCCGGTCCGGGCAGGAGTTTGTTCAGTTCGGGCGCCTCAGGCAGAAAGTCGCAACGGATACGCGCCGCCTTCACCGCTGCCCGTACGCGATCCGGCCCGCAATTCTCCACCAGGTCGGCGATGTCCTCCACATAGAGAGCCAACTGGCCCTCGTCTTTCTTGTGGTTTGGCCAACGTTGAAGCAGCTCCCGGAAGATCTCACTGACGGCGGGCGAGACTTTTGACAAGCGCGGCGACATCGATTCCTCCTTCCTGATCATCGAGAGAGAGAGGGATCGCTGTAGTTGAATCTCTCTCTCTTGTTCTTGAAGTAGTTGCTTTTGAATCGTCGGCAACCATTACCGATGCGTGCGGCAATAGTTGCCGATGGACATCGGAAATGGTTGCCGATGCCGCGGCGGTTTTGGGTTCGGGCCGAACTCCGGGAAGGGGCTGCTGAATTCCGGCCTCCAGGCGCGCCAACAGTTCGGGCCGTAAAGAGAGTGCCCACTCCTGGAACCGGTAGACAGCTGGTTGTGGATACGGCGCCTTCCGCCCTTCGCTCTCCACCTTAAGAATGCGGCGTTCGATGAAGCCGGGAACGCGGCCTCCGTCCTTTCGGCTCCGGCCGTGGATCAGGTTGTAGATAGTCTTGACTGACAGCCTCGACATCTCAGCGTATGTCGCGGGTGAAGCCTTCCAGACTTCGCCTTCCGGGGCGTGCTCGTGCATGGCGCGGAGCAAAGCGTATTCCGAGGTGGTGAGATCGTAGTAGAGAAGCCGGGCCTGCAGCGGTGGGCGCGAAACCGCGCGCGGGCCAGGTGCGAGCCAGGTGCGTGGATCATCTTTTGGCGACAGGCTCACGCGTGGGCCTCGACGAGCCAGGTCGCCCGCGCGATCAGAGAAACTGTTGACGCGCTCTTTTCGAAATTGCTATCCTGCATTCGATCTCAGTCCGTTTCGAAGTTTCTCGCCGCCAGGTCATCACCCTGGCGGCGAGTTGGCTTTTGGAAAGCGTTTTGAATTGTGCTTGAAGTTCAAAAAAGCAGGGATACCATGGAAGGCCGCTGCTATCCCGGCTGTGCCGGGAAAGGAACGGGCCTTCCTTTCCCGCCTAGGGCTAGTTCTGTGGAAAGGCTGTTGAAGGCTTGGACTTCTGATCGTCTAGGTACATCTGATGATGCTTCTTAACCGCATCAAAGCTCATCCCCTCGGCATCAGCCACCAGGTGCCGAGCGAGGGCCAGTTGACCGGACTGTCGCGCTTTCGCTGAAAAGCTGAGCTCGATCTGCGACTCGGAAAATCCCAGTGCGCGCATCGCAGTGTTGAATCGCGACCAGTTCTCGCGGTCAGGTCGAGGAAGATCGGCTTTGGCGGCGAGCATGCGTGAGGCACTCTCGATTTGTTTTTCAACTGCCAGGCCGATTTTATTTCTCTTTTTGGGATCTCTGCTTCGGCCGGCCTTTGCTGCACCACGTTTAAGGGCGTCGAGTATTCGGTTGGCCTTTTCCACCGCGGCCAGTGTGGGGGCTGCGCCGCGTTTCGCCTCGCGGAGCAGCTCGCGCTCACGATGGCCGGTGGCGCGCTTCTTACACTTGACGGAGCAAAATATTTTTTTCTTTCGCTTGTATCTGAATTCAGTTCCGCACTCGGGGCACTCCTTGGTGAGGAACGGGCGCAGATGCGCATCGTAGACGGCTCGACAGCATTTGGGCGTGCAGTACATCCTGACGCCGCGCTTGAGAAATTGCACCGTGCAGCCGGCCCTGGCGCAAGTCGTCAGAACTGGTTTCTTCCGGCGTCGCGCATTAATCCAATCGCGGTTGCTTCTGCGATTGGAGCGTCGGCGACATGCAGCGGAGCAGAACTGTTGAACGTGTTTCGGATTCTTTGGCCGAAAGGCGCGCCGGCATTCTTTATCCCGGCAGGCCCTCAGACCTTCTTTCTTCAACCGTCTTCTGATAGCACTCCGTGACATGCCCATCGAGTTGGCGACCTTTTCAAGAGAAAGCCCGCTGCCGCAGATCCCGAGGATTGCGGCAGTTTCTACGTGTTGGTGCCGGAAACGATTGTGCAGACCGGAATTCGGTGGGTGCTTAATTGCGGGAGTGGAGAATTGAGTGTTACCGTTCTGTCCAGCCAACGAAGCCTCCTAAGGGGCTGCGCCCGGTCAGCGTTCGCGCGGCGTCACCACGTCGCGCGGGCGCGCTTAGTTTTCTGGAAAATTGTAAACCCTATCGTCAAACTGAATCCTGCTTTTCTCGCGAGATCGATCTCGGCTGTGAAGGCAAACGCGGCGGGGGCGGAGAGTGGAGCGCTTTTTCAGCGCGACATCGCCCAGAGAACAAATCCCAGCAAGAGCGGTACGACGAGGAACCAGAGCACAAGGTTCCAGGTGAGCTGCCGCACGATGAAGCGCGCATCGGCTGACACGTCGGTTCGCGGATCGAATTGCGCCGTAGGCGATGCAATTTGCTTTGCCTGTTCATCAGCTTCGATAGCCGCGGCACCCGGACTCTCATTCAACCATTCTTTGATGCTCGTCATTCAACACCTCGCAGTGGGATCGCGCACGCGCATGATCCCACGGGGCTCGGGTTTCGGCAAATGGCCCGAATGAGCGCACCTGAACGTTAGAGGTAATAAACTCCTGTGCGATGAGCGAAAGGAAAGATCGATCCCGTTCGTTCGTGGCCCTCTCTTCACAGAGTTGGGATGGATCTCCCTTCGAATGATGGCGATGGGGGGATAGGGGGTCAATCTCTAAGTCGAAGGGTCATGCGACCGTCCTGCTCCCATTTACGCCGTTTCGCAGCGAAAGATTTTTTGGGGCCGGGCTGGGGTTTTATCGGTTTTCGCAGAAATCAGTGGGATCGCGATCCCAACGTTCGCCAAGAACTGCCTAGGTGCGTGGAAGGAATGGGAGTACGATTTCAACAGACAGGCAAAAAAGGGGAATTGGGTCGCGACCTGGTTTTTGTGGCAACAATGATTTTGCCTGTTGGTTTCGAGATTCCTGCCCGCGCGCCTGTCAGCGTCGTGTGGCGGGTCAGTAGCCGGAGACGCCCGGCAATCAAAGCGCATCCCTTGTGCGCTGAGTCGCGTCGAAAATTCTGAACGGCCGGTCGACGCCCGGCAATCAAAGCGCATCCCTCATGCGCCGCGGCGTGTTCAACAATTCTGAGGAGCCGGTGAGACGCCCGGCAACCCAAAAGCGTACCCTTCGCGTACCATCCTGCGTCCGTTACCCGATCTAACTCGCTTTTTCAAAACCACCAAAAAAGGAGAATTTTTATGGCAGGAGGACTCACTCAGCCCCTCAAAACATCCGGGACCATCGCAGATTCAGGCCATGCGGAAAGCCTGCGGGCGCAGGCGGCCGAAAACATGCCAGCCAGCCCGAACTTCCCGGCGACCGCGACATCGCCTGGCACCAAAGGTCAGCTCGCCTTCGATGCCACCCATATTTACGTTTGCATCGCCACGAACACCTGGGTACGCATGGCCGCTGCATCGTGGTAAAGACCCCCGCGGAAAAGAGGTTTACATTGGCCACACCAGTTCCTGATCTCTCTCCCTTTGCCTTCGAAGTGATGGGCAGTTGGGAAGATTCCACCGCACTCCCCATTACTCGCCGCAAAAGCTGGGTCAGGTTTTTTCCCGTCGATCGGCAAGGAAGACAATCTGGGCGAGACACGTTCAGCAGAAATCTTTGACGCGATCGATATGCTTGCATTCATGTGTTCCCGCGGGGTCAGGGCGGCCGCGCTGGAGCCGCACGGATGCCACTGGGATCGAGCTGGAGCCTACAGGTTCTGGGTTCACGAGGATTTGACGCCCGCGGACCGAAAGCACATTGCTGAGATCTCCGCCACCTGCGCGGCCGCCTCTCCCGCGAAAGTGGCCGCAGAGCGCGAGGAGTTGACGCCGGCAGATCGCCAGCGGATCGCCGAACTGTTAGCCAGGACGGAAGAGGAAAACCTATGAACTATGCACGCGTTGTGGCCGAATTTCGAAATCGAGTCTGGGCAGTGCGGGAAGAGACCTTCAGCGACATGGCTCAGCTCGTAGAGCGTTGGAACTGCGGGGAAAAATTCAGCCAAGAGGAAGTCGCGATCAGGATCGCCGAGGCCAACGCCCGAAATGGAATGATCCGCAGGGAGGATGTTAGTCGCGAAACGGCGATGCTGGCTATCTCCGGCGGATCGAGACAGTCCGGCGCCGGGGGCGGCAATAATGGCATCGTCGCTCTGATCCCTGTTCTTGGAGTGATCACCCATCGAGCGAACCTGTTTTCCGATATCTCAGGCGGGGGTGGAACGTCAATTGAGAAACTCACACAACAATTCCGCCAGGCTGTTTCGAGCCCGTCTGTGAAGGCGATCGTTTTCGACATCGACTCGCCAGGCGGATCCGTGGACGGCTGCTTTGAACTGGCTCAGGAGATTTACGAGGCGAGAGGTCGGAAAAAGATCGTCAGCGTTAGCAATACTCTTTGCGCCTCCGCTGCGTATGCTCTCGGGTCGGCGGCCTCGGAGCTCGTGATCGCACCGTCGGGAATGGCGGGATCGATTGGGGTCTACGCCTCTCATGCCGACCATTCGAAGGAACTCGAAAAACTCGGGGTCAAAATCACTTTCATTTCCGCCGGCAAGTACAAAACCGAGGGAATGCCCACGGAGCCGCTTTCTGAAGAAGCCAGGGCGTATCTCCAAAACGAGGTGAATGACTTCTATCAAATCTTTCTGCGCGCGGTGGCTCAATCTCGGAACGACTCGCAGGCCAACGTGCGGGAGGGCTATGGCCAAGGTCGCTGCGTGATGGGGGCGAAGGCCGTGAGAGCGAATCTGGCCGACCGCGTGGGAACGCTCGATGAAGTTTTGCTTCGACTCGGCGTCTCGCGTCCTGGAATGAGCGCGCCTCGCGGCGCACCCACGCTAGAAGCCGGCGAGGACTATGAGTGTTCGCTCGCCAACCGGCGCCGTCAGCTCGAACTCGAACGGCAGCGACTCGCTCTCGGTTCCGGAACCGCGGCTTCCAAAGGCTCGTCCCCGACCCCGATCCGGGATCGATGCCAGCGACAACTCGATCTGTGGGATGTAGCACAGCCAACCTTGCGCGAAGCCGGGGATTGGCGAGCATCAATGGCACGCCGCCGGCGTGAACTGGAGCTGTGAGAGACCTGCGCCGGCCAGGGCAACACAATTTATGAATTGGAGAACGAAGATGAAAAAACCAGAGAAACCGGAAGAGATCGTTGACACAAGAGCGCGAGCCGTTCGGCAGGCCTGGCTCGATCGCAATCGGACGTGCGGCGAAGCAAGGCAGATCCTATTGCAGTTGGAAGGGTGGCTCGCAGAACACACGAAGGAGTTGGACCGGAAAGTCCTCCAATGCGGGCGGTTTTCCGAGGATGTCAGGCGAATAGTGCGACACGCCAACACGATATGCCTCGCAGAGAATGAGATCTCGCTCGCACGGCAACTCATCGCCGGCAAAAACCTCGTCGAACTGGTCGCTGAGCAGCAGGAACAGTTGAAACCGATGTACAGCAGGATACGTTTTAACGCGGGCGGACCCGGCATCGTAGGCGGCGAGGGCGATCTCGCTCTCTTTATTGAATGGAACGCCGAGAGAGCGTCTCTTCTCATCCTGAAGGCGGCGATCACGCTGCAGAAGCAGACCCTCCTGGCCACAACGCGAATCGCAATGGAGAGGTTCAGTCGGGACGTGGCTGAAATTCGCGCAAGTACGGCTAGGGACTTCCTCGCCGTGTTTGCAGAACTGAAGAGTGCGGTCGAATCCGACCAACGGCTCGTCGAGGGATTGGATCCGGAGGAAGTTGCGTGCCTCAAACCGCGGCCGTTCCCGTTGCAAATCCTATCGAGCGACGCGATCACTTTTTTACTCGAGGCGGTGGAACAGAAAATGATCGAGCCGGCCGAGCTGGGTGCCCTGCAGTTGGAAACCGTTACGAGGGCAGAGACGGCGAGCGGAGAGACGCCAGAGGTGAGGGAGAGCTGGCTGCAGAGTCAAATATAAGAAACGCTGAGGGTCACGAAAACAAATGGCGATCCTAAATATATTCGAGATGGCTGCTTTGCTGAAACTGGATCCTGCTGAGCTCCTGAAGAGCATGAAGGACGCCCAGGGACTTTCGGGCGAAATGCCGGACAGTGGCGCGCTGGAGGGCGGATTAGCTGTCGTCGAGTTCGCAGCGCCGCCGGCGCCTGGTCCCGACGCGCCTCCCGTCATGCGCCGCCGATTTCATTGGGGCCACGCTTTCAGTATGAAAACTCCCGTCACGAAGTGCCGTGGAAAGCCCGATCCCCTCCAGCATCGCACTCGTAATTTGTAAATTTTGAAAAAGGGTAATGCTGATCTCTGGGAAGTAGATGGAAATCGCCACCAGCGCGATCCCGCCGGCTATCATTCCGATCTCGGTGGCCGTTCTAGACATTGGAGCTCTTTCTGGCGGTGGTGATCGATGGGCAGACGTTCAACTTCGGCACCGATATTGTGCTGCTGACCGCCGCCAACAACAATAACGGACTCTATGGGCCGCCGGGCTTTTGGGGATTTGTGGGAGCGCAGACCGGCGGCAATCCCGCGAACATTGCCACTCCGAACCCCTGGATTGGATCGATCTTCTTCGAGTTCGATTGCGGCGATCCGGGCAACGCGAGTTCACCGTTTCCCTGGCTGACGGCGGGAGCGGTGGCCTATGGGCCATTCGGCGGACACCATTTCGGCTCGTCGCGCTGGCCGGCGACCGCGCTGCAGCGAGGGCGAGCCAAAGTTCACGTGCTCACGCATTATTCGCAACAGGCCGAAACCCTGACCTGGGGACCGGTGGGGGGCGCGCCGCAACCTTATGTGCTCAGCGGCGGACGGCTTCCCACAATCCAATTCAAAATCGCCGGGCGCATCATTCTCGATTACCGCGTGGTCACCGCATGGCAGGCTCTGAGTTCCTATCCGCAGTACAGCTATGTGCTGGCGATTGCGGGCGGCGCCGCTTCTGTCTTCGTGCAGCAGAATGCCAACGGAGTCAGCGCGGGCGCGGCGCCGAATTTTGCCGGCGTGGCGGTGGGCGCGACCGTCGCCGATGGAAGTTGCCTGTGGAAGAATTGTTCTTTCCCCATCTACGCCGCAGGCAGCGGGCAGACGGCGCTGAACATTCCTATCTCCAACAAACTGGGCGGACCGGGCGGCTCCATGCTGATTGCCGACGCCTGGCAAGGCGGCCAGTCGACGGCATGGCGTGATGGAATCACGCCGCAAATCATCGAAGCGCCAATCGGCTGGCTGCAGCAGCCCAACGGCGCGTTCGTGACCGGAATGAACCGGCCCAACTTTGCCACCAGGCTGGGCGCGGTCACGATCGACAACACCGGGGCGTGGACCTGTCTGGGACGATCGAAGTATGCGACCTGCTGCCTGCCCGACAACGATGGCACATGGAACACGGGCGGCTTTTCGAATCCCGCACTCTGCATTGCCGATTACCTGCAGACGCCCCGCAATCAGTTTGGGCTCGGCGTCGGGCTCACGCACGATAGCATCGATACGGTGATCGCGGCCGCCAACATTTGCGATGAGCCAGTCATTGAGGTTTTCTAAATCATGTCTTTAAACGTTGCGAACATCTCGGCCCGGTTCGGTTTGGATCCGGCCGAATTTTTGGAGCGTCTGCGCGGAGTCTCGGGCGCGACCAAGTTCTTCAGCGACGAGATGAAGCGATCGATGCGGGAGACCTCGCGCGAGGGCACGGAAAGTTTTCGCCTGATCGACGAGGCTCTCGGGATCCACATCTCGCGGCCTTTGACCAGGCTGCTCGTGAATGAATTCCCTTCCTTCGCCAAAGGGCTGCAGGCCTTGCTGGGCGTAGGGGCAGTGGGCGCGCTGGGCGCGGTGGGCTTCGAGGTCTTCGAGAAAATCTCGAAAGGAATTGAGAAAGCGCAAAAGGCTCAGGAGGAGTTCCGGCAGTCCACCCTCAAGCTGGAGAATGCGTTCGCGGAAGCGATGGCCTCCTATGAGAAGAGCGCCAAGCTGCGATCGCTGGCCGGAGCGGCCAAATCCAACTTCACGATTGATGACGCTGCTTTCGAAAAGGCGAGTAAGCAGGTAGCCACACTAACCGAGTTGGCCGAGAAAAATGCCAAGGCTGCAGCCGACGCCGGCAGCGTATGGACGCACCTGTTGGCTAGCGCCGGAGACGCGGTCCACGTGCTTGTGAACACCGCTAGCACCCTCGGCACGGAAGCCACGAACGCGCAGTTCAAGGCGCTCCAGGACAAGATCGAGCAGTTGCGCATTGCCAGCGCAGCAAATCCGCTGAAAGGCCTGCAGGACTCTCTGAGTCTGGTTCGGGCGGAAGCGAAGAAAGCGGAAGATGCGCTCGTCGGTATGCAGGCGATGAAGCTCTCGGGAATGGATCAGGTTCTAAATGGCCTCGCGCTCGTGATGCACGCCGGTCCGGGAAAGCTTGGTTTCTCCCAAGATGAGATCAGGGCTGCGGAGAACTATAAGACCCAGGTAGAGAACATTCGCAAGCTGCTGGAGGCCGCGTCGAAGGATGACGTCGCGGTGAAGAATGCGGCGGCGAGCACCAGGGCGCTCGAAGCGAACCGCGAGGCCATCCGCGAAATGCAGGGCGATCTGAAAGGGTGGAATGACGCCTCGGATGCGTCCTGGAAGAGCTGGATGCGCACCAACGAGGAATTGGAAAAAGCGCTCGGGAATTTGAACGCGCTGACGGAGGCCGCGCAGCGCGGGCAAAAGGCCAAGGGCCTGTTTTTTGGCGACGTCGGCGGAGTGGCGCCGCCCACCAGCACCGCCGATCTCAGCGGCTCGAAGCTCACCGCCTTTGCCGCGAACCAGACGGCGCAATTCGATCTCATTGCGAAGGCGCAGGAAGCTGCGCTCTCGCCGCTGCAGAAATATTCCATTGAATGGGCGAAGCTCGAACTGGCCTTCAAGGATCGCGGCGATGCCGATAGCGTGGCCACCAAGCTGGCGGCGCAGAATGCCCTGATCGAGGATTACACCAGGTCCGTGGTCAAAGCCGCGGATGCGACCCACAAGTTGCAGGAAGAAATGCAGAAGCAGCTGGAGCGGTCCAATGAAGCATCCGCGGGCCTGAAGGCTTACGGGATCCAGCTTCAACTCAATGCCGCGGAGAACGGAAAGTTCGTTTTCGCTGAACTCACGGCAGCGACAAAGGGTGCGGAGGACAATGCGGCCAAATCACTGATGGCCATCCTGGAATCGCAGCGGGGCGGACATCTAAAGCTCATACATGATCTGGAGGCTCTCTGGAGTTCCTACTTTAAGAACCTCGCGGAGATGGGCATCAAGCACGGCTTCGACCAACTGCTCGGTCCGGTCGGGAAAGCGATTACCGGCGGCAAGGGCGTTGGCGGCGATGCCAGCTTGAGCGGCGCGGGCACGGTGCTGATGCACGCGGGAACCGAACTGCTTAGTGCAGCCCAGGCTTTGAAAATGTCGGGGGGATTTGGTGCCGGTGGCGGCGATGCAGGCGGGGGCGGCGGCAGTCCGTTCGGCGATCCCTCCCAACTCGGAGGCGCGATCCCATTTTTTGCGGCCGGAGGCGACGCTACTCCTGGGTCCAGTTTCATAAGTGGAGAAGCAGGAGCTGAGGAAGTGAACCTGGACGGCCGCGGCGGCGCACACATTACGCCGCTGGGAGCCTCCGAGTCCGGCAATACCTATCACACCCACAACAACTACGACATGAGGGGATCGATCGTCACGGATGACGTTATGCGCCGCACGGAAGCCCAAGCCGCAATCGCCACCAGCGAGAAGCGCATGATGCAGGCGATCCCGACGCTGCAGCGCGAACTCTCGCTGCGGAAGCGGAGCTAGGATCGATCTTGACGTTCACGATCACGGTGCGCTGCGCGTCGGGGCATACCGAGATCTTGACCAGGTCGTCGCCACTCCGCGAGTCGGCCGAAGTGATGGCCCGAGTGCTGCGTACGGGCAAGTGCGGAAAACGTTGTGCCTGCGGCGCCATCTGTGGGGCTCAACTCGGGGCCACCGTCAAGCAACGTCCTGAAGGTGAGGCGCTTGACGATCTCCCGCGCACTCGCGACGTTCCAAACAACGAATTTAACTAAGTGGTAACGGGATCGATCTCTATTTCCAGATTTCGCAGCAAATAAACATTTCGACGGTAAAAAGATCGATCCCACCCAAAAACACTAAAGCCACCCCATTCTTCGGGTGGCTGATTTTTTTGGGTTTGGTGACCTTCCGACCATCTACAACGTGCCGGCGAGCCACGCGGTCAAAAACCGGACCTTGGCCTCAAGTGGAACGACGGCCATCAGCAAATCCAAGCGATCCTGCGCCGGATGCGCACCATTGCCGTTAATCTTGCTGTTGGCGTTATCGGCGATCTTACCGTTGCCGTGGGTGGGATCGCGATGCGCACCATTGGATTTTGCTGCTTTGTGCTGCGGCTGCGCCTTGTGTCCGTTTCCGTTGGGGCGAGGCCTTCCATGCTGTTTCTGACAATCAGTGCACGTATTGCTCACGTTGTTGTACGACAACGCTTTCTTGTGGCACATCCCGCAGAGGCGAACAGCGGGCGTGGATATCGATTTCGAGCTCGGGGCAGGTGTGATCTCGGTTGCCATTGGCTCCTCCAGCAAAGCAGCGGCAGGCAAATCCAGCGGCGTAGCGATCCCGTTGCCTGTCTGCTGTGATAGTACAGCGGTGGGGGCGGGCCGTCGAATATTCACCACAATCGATCTTTCCTCCTGCGCGACGACGGTTACAGGGGAAAATGTAAGCGGACGCGAATTAGGCAAGGCTCGGTCCTCCTCGCACAGTTCGAACAGCTTAGGTCTCCGAAGTTGTCTGATGATGAACGCAGCGCGATCGCGAACGCTCTTCCCCGAATTCAGGATCTCGATCTGCGGCGGGCACGGCAGACCGTCTGCGCACCAGATGCAGACGGGCCCATTTTTACCCGCGTAACTGGCCGAGCAAACGCCGGGATGGATAGAAATGCAATTGGCGCAATCCAAGAACACCTTCGTCTGCGATGCTAGGCTCTCTTCAGGCGGGACACAATACCGAGACGGCGAAAAGTCTCCCAACACGGGGCTGTGTGGCCCCGTGTTGGGCATTCCTTAGGTCCTACGCGCGGGGCGCGCGGGGCATTCTTTGCGAAGGCGCCCACCTCCAGCCAGCGCGGTTGTAATCCGCGTCGATAGCCTCCCCAACTAAGTTCAGCACCAGGTTGCGTGCAAAGTGCGCGCCATCGCCTGGCTTCCAGTGGTTTCGCTTGACCCACGACGCCGGTTGGTTGAGCATCGCGTGCTCGATTCCGAGCATGTCCTCTTCCGTGAAGTACACTGCCGTCACGCTGCTGGGTTTCTTCATTTTGACTCGCCTCCCTAAATCCGCGGGGATAGTAGCATCAGGATCGCTCCCGACAAAAAGTCAGCCGCTGGCTTTTGGCGCTACCGTTTGCCGCATGGATAAAGGGCGAAACGATTATCTAAGGGGGTTGGGAAGAAGGCGTAGAACCGGCCTTGACATGCATGGACATGGGGGAAAGTGAAGAAGCTAGCCGCTGGCTTGTTTTTTTCTGGAAATCAGGCGATCCCGCGCGGGATGACGATCTCCGGGACATAGAGCAGCTCGTGTTCCATTCGGGGTGTCTGGGAAGCTCTCGCTGCTCACGAGCATTTCGATTTGGCCACGCGTCAGCCGCGCGTTGAGCAGAACAGCGTCAGCGGGAATTCCATCGCGCACCACGGTGTATCCGCCAGCGTGTTCTTCAAGCGTCAGGAGCGAAAGGAAGAACTCGGGCCGAGATGGTGAATCGTTTCGCCTTCATGTGCGGATCCCGTATTTGTAGTAATGCCAGTTCGCGCCAGGAGGCGCAGGCGCCTCGATCTTGTCTCCCCTGATCTCCTGGTAAATGCGCCACTGGCGCAGCGCATCCTCGTACTCCGCGCCGCCGATTATCCGGAACGGCCGATTACTACCCCACAGCCGCACCTTCGATCCCTTTTCAAATTGCTCGGGAGAGCCCACGACCACGAAGCCGTCCTGCTCCAGCAAACGATCTACGCAAACTTCCCACTTGCTCACCGGCGCGGCCTGCGCCTGCGCAGCGGCGCTCGGAGTTTCAGACTTGTTCTCTGCGCGCGCGGCTTCAATATGACCACGCTGAAGGCGACTGCCCGGCTTCCACATACAATCCCTCCGTCGCGACTCACCCACTCCTAGAATGGCCCACAATCGCGCAGCGCTGCCCCGTGCTGCGTCTTTTTCCGGCGGTAGCTCTCAGTGTGCCTGAAATTCGTGGTCCCGCGCCGGAAATCCGCCCGCGCGGGGGGCTGAAAAGGGGTAACAAAACATGGTTTTGTTACCCCAGCGGCCAACCCCCCCAACGCTGATCGAAAAAAAGCGACAATCTAGGGATTTTTACATGAGAGTCGCGCGCGACCGGATCCCCCGCGCTGTAGAGCGCTGGACGATCAGGTCGCCCAGGACGCCGATGCACTCATCCCGCGTCAGGCCGTCGAAATCACCCCATCCCATTTGTCTCCTCCTCCAAATCCGGCGCACTTTCCGCAGCCCGATCCGCCTTGTCGAATTCCAGCCACGCCTGCGACAGAATGGCTACGATCTCTTCGCCGGTGAGTCGGCGCTGCCGCAGGAACTGCTGCGCGAGCCGGGTAGTGAGGCCCTTCACACGTTGATCCTCAAACGTTTCTATTGTGTGAGAGATGAGTCGGCAGATGTCCTCTCTGATTTCCTCCTCCTCGCGAATGCCAGTGATTGAGGAAATCAGGTCTCCTGCCCCTTGAACGTGCTTCCGGGTCTCGAACTGAAATAAGGGATTCGGGCTGTCTGCCTGGCCGCTTCCGAACACGGCGGCGAGATCGATAAAGGCTTGCTGGCGAGCGTACACAAACCGCTCACCGATCGGCGCGTTGGGCGGCAGAGGAAAAACGGTTTGCGTATCACCGCCTAAATCCCCAGGTGACTCGCCTTCGATGAATTGCATGAGGTGGATGGGAACGTTGAGCAGCCATGCGGCGACCGCGTGACAAGCCTCGTGCAGAGCAACGGTCTCCGGTCGCGAGAATTCCTCCACGTGCGCTTTGGTAAACGGCTTTCCGTCGTCCGTCTTTCCGACGATTTGTTGCTGTGCCTGGTGTTGGTCCCTTTTCGCCAACCGCGCCTTTTCCCCTCGTCTCATGCGAATGCTCCTGAACCATGGCAGCGGGAATGGTACTAAAAGATCGATCCCAAAAACGCCGGGCCGGTGGCTTTCTGGGGATGCACTGTAAATGGTGCACGCATAAAATCATTGGTACCGAACTGGGTACCGTAGACGGGCACAGGTCGGTGCGGAAGGGCGCGGTTTGCCACGCCGCAAAAGGCATAACTCACTGCAAACACTACAAGGGAAAAGGTTAGCGAAAACCACGCAGCGGACTTAAAATCCGCAGGTCCGAAAGGACTGTGGGGGTTCGATTCCCCCTCCCGGCACCAGCCATACTAACTAAAGGGCTTGACCACACGTTTGTCCTTTTTGCGTCTGTTTGGGA
>Ga0073928_10005738_pt1 | contig 17172 bp, 13 predicted proteins | sample PaiPotPPA55metaG_FD_76969 | JGI IMG/M metagenome (GOLD analysis project Ga0073928, IMG submission 76969) | Iron sulfur acid spring bacterial and archeal communities from Banff, Canada, to study Microbial Dark Matter (Phase II) - Paint Pots PPA... ... | reverse complement strand
GACGAGCGCGGAAAGCACGCACAACGAGGCCACTAGATGGAAGGCCCCAAAATGCCGCGGCCGTGGATTCTTGATCCAGATGACGAAGCCGCCAAATGCGCCCACTGCCAGAAAAAGCCAGCGCAACGCCATCCCCGTTCCACTAAAGGGCAGCGATGATCCTGCCCAGAGAAACGTTCCCATCAATAACGGAAAAAACACTGCCTCAAAATGGGTCATGCCCACAAAGGCGATCTGCAACGCCAGAATCGCGCCGAGGTACGTTGTGTTGGCGAATAAGACCGGGCGGCGTTCCACCAAAACAAACAGCCCCAGAACCGCAATCATTCCCAGAGGGAGAAGAATTACCTGAGCCCCGCTCTTCATGGCTCCCTCGCGCATAAAGATTCCACTACCTTTACCAAGCCCTCAGCCCAAGCCTCTGGAGAGTACGCCTGCACTCGTTCCCTGCTCCTGGAACCCATCTCAAATCGCAGTCCGGCATCACCGGCTAAACGCGCCATTGCTGCGGCAAGTTGGGACGGATCCGGGGGCGGAACTACAAATCCATTCCAACCATCCTGCACCAGATCCGCCACACATCCGGCAACACTGGTGGCGACCACCGGTGAACCGCACGACAACGCTTCGTTCACCACCAGCCCCCAAGTGTCGCTATGAGTTGGAAAAATCAACGCGTCGGCCAAAGCGTAAAACTCGGGCAACCCTTCACGCTGTACAAATCCCGAAAATTGGATCGTGCCCGGCGTAATTCGTGACGCTAGCTCTATCAGCTCAGAGCGGTCCGCGCCATCTCCCACAAATACTAACCCAACTTTGGCGCGAATCTCATGGTCCAGTTGGGCATATGCTTCCACAAGTTCAGAAACTCCCTTGGCTCGCACCAACCGGCCAACGCAAAGAAAGTATCGCAAAGGCAGAGAGAGGCGGGCGCACACTTGCAATTCTTCTCGCCTCGCCTCGTCCGCCAATGCCGCAAATAGCTGGATATCGACGGCGTTTGGCGCGGTGAAGATGCGCTCATCCGGTATTCCAAGATCCTTCAAGTACTCGAACGCCGATCTCCCAGGCACAACGAAAGCCTGGCAAAGGCTCAAGAAGCGTCTCTTCATGAATTCCACGGCAGGATAGCGCCGTCGCTTGTCCAGCGCCGTGCTTTCTGACCAAAGCAACAACGGTACGCGATGAACTCTCGCCCAGCCAGCAGACTCCCAGGAGGCCAGATAGTTGTATCCGCCACACGACACCGCATCGGGCCTGATCTTGTTCAGGGCAGAAAGCACTCTACGATTGAGCAGAACGTTATATCTGCCGAAGCGCTGCCGCCAGGATGGAAGCACCTCGTATGGAAACTTGATCTCGTCTTTATATACTCGCCTCGCCACTGGCGCAAGCTGGCATCGTTCTCGGCGAGAAATATGACATGCAGGTCAATTTCCCGTCTCGCGGCCAAGGCATTGAAAACAGGAATCCGGTACGGCGCAATGATCTCGGTAACGATTACGAGCTTGGGGATCAAGCAACCGGCTCCCGGCGCGAGTCCGAAACACGATCATGAAAAGACCCTCCGGCGCCGTGTGTCATGATCGTGAATCCTTCCTCTGCGCATGCGCCAGACGGTTGAAGATGGTCTCCCATTGCCGGGTGATCACGTCCCAATCGAAGGGGGACGCGTGACAACGCGCCGCCTGTCCCAGGGTGCGACACAAGTCTGGACTGGCGAGCAGTTGTGCCAGGTGCGCCATCAGTTCATTGTCTGTCGCGGCCAGAAAGCCCGTCTTACCGTCAACGACGGATTCGGGTTCGTAATCCTTGCGCGCGATTACCGGCAAGCCGCTGGCCGCCGCCTCCAGCAAGACTCTCGGCGACCCCTCCCAGCGTGAGGGAAACAGAAAAATGTCTGCCCCACGATATTCCTCGCGAACTGCAGTTCGCGCAAGCGTGCCGCGCATTACGACGTTCGCCAAGCCTCTCGCGCGGTCGCGCAGTTCTTGCGCCATCACGCCGTCTCCCACGAGAACAAAATCCGCTTGCGGGTGGCGTTCGGCCGCGTCGAGCACAACCTGCGGTCCCTTGAAAGCTCGCAGCGCTCCCACAAACAGCACGCGCGGTCTCGAATTCGCCGGCCTGTCCCAATTGGGCGTAAAGAACTCCGTATCAACCCCCGTTGGAACCACTTCGCTCGGCAGGCTGTAGTTCGCTTCTAAACTCCGCTTGACGAAGGCGGAGTTGCTGAACAGAGAATCGCAACGCAGAATGGTTTGCTCGATTAGCCGGATCGTTTGCGGAGTAATCGTTTCATCCCGCCAGTCAGTTTGCGCCTCGATTGTACCTGCGATCACGCAATGGTTCCTCCGAAGCGAGCGCAGCCTTAAATACCATCGGCTCGCGGGCGACGCCTTCAGGTAGAACAGAATGCATTGCCGCCCGAACAGGTAGTGAGCCAGCAAGGGAATTGTCTGCCCCCGATCCGGAAGCTGGATCAGACGCGTGTTTGGCCTGCGAGCTATTTGCGCTGCAGGAGGTCCGTGCACAAACATGGCTACGGAAAAGCACTCGGGATTCAATCGGCTGACGATCTCGCGCGCGTTTATCATTTGGGCGTTGGTCAGGCCTTCGTCCGCGAGCGAGTCGACTAATATGTTGACCGGCTTCATTTTCTGTTTCTCAGGCATCTCGGCTCGACTCGCCTAGCCGGCAGCGCGTGGTTGCGGCGGCAGTTGTTGGATTCAATCCAATCTCGCGCACGCGTGCTCGCAGGTAAGCCTCTGAACTTTGCCGGCTAGTGGACCTTCGCAGATGGGCGAGCGCGGCCTTAAGCAGGCGCCGCCGCTCCGGCATTCTGGCCGCGCCCGGCAAAGGCGTTTGTTCTCCGCGGTCGGCTTCAAGGTCAAACAAATATTCAGTGCCATCATCAAAATTCAGCAACATCTTGTATCGCGCTTCGCGGACGGTGAGCAGCCGCGCGCCGCGGCGCTGATCGAGAGATGGATTCGTGCAACGGGCGATGCACTCGGAAATTGCCGGTTCGCTCCACGCAGTTCCTTGTTGAATGTGCTTCCAGTGATTTTTCCCTTGAAATTCAGCCGGGATTGGCAAACCGGCTGCCGCCAGAAGCGTCGGCGCGAGATGCAGCAGGCTGAAGGGATTGCTGGAGACGGCTGCTCTCGCCGCTCCCGGCGCGCGGAGGACGAGTGGAACGTGAATCAACTCTTCGACCAGCGAGGGCGCATGGAAGCGGCCATCGTGTTCCAGAAACTCTTCTCCGTGATCGGCGGTCAGAGCGAAGACGCAATTTTCCCAGAGTTTATCCCGACGCATAATCTCGACCAGCCGCGCAATCTGCGCATCCACCCAGCAAATCCCAGCGTCGTACAGCGCGATGACTTCGTCGCGGTAACGGCGCAGGTGTTTGCTCCCAATATCAAATCGTTTCCAGTACGCGTTCAAATAACGCGCGCGAGTAGCCGTTAGCCGGTTCTCTCCGAGGATTTCCAATCCTTTTTCCTTCGGATAGTAGGGTGAATGCGGATCCATGAAATGGAGCCATAGAAAAAAAGGCCTCTCCCCCACTGAGGCCAGCCAGTTGTGCGCCTCGTCGACGATCACATCCGCCGCCGGAAAGCGACGCAGCCTATCTAGCGATTCGGGAGCGGGCGCGGCGCAGCGCTGGCAATATTGAAAGTAGAGTTCGTCGTAGGCAGCGCCCATCCCCGGGATCTTATGACTGACGCTTTCCAACGCACGGTTCAGATTCCCTGCCCAGCCAGCGCGTTTCAGTGAAGTATCTTCTTGATTGGAGAGCGAAGCGAGCTCGCCATCCAGAAAATCGTGGAACGCATCGAAACCGAAATCGTAACCAAACCGCGCCGAGAGGTAAGGATTCGCGGCGCCGAAGAATGCCGCCGCGTATCCTTCCTCTTTAAGTGCTGAGGCCAGATTCTTTTCTTCGGGTGCAAGTCCCAGAACCTCGCGTCCCAGGGCTAACGGATAACGCGATGCCAGGATTGCCGGAAGTGAGTAGTACGTTGGAACCCCCGCGACAATCGCGGCCGGGAAAACAAAGCTTTCGCCGGCGAGACCATCGAGGAACGGCGTGGTCGGGCGTTGATAGCCCATGAAACCACAATGATCCGCGCGCAAGCAGTCTACGGTGACGAGAACCACCGATTTCCGGGCAGCCATCTACGCTCTCCACCCTCCGGCAATCGCGCCCGTTGTGAACTTCCGTTTCGTCACCGGAACTCGCACCGCAGACGGCATCGATTGAAAAGTCCCTTTATCCACCAAATCGTACAAATCCTCGTCGCGAACGTACAGGAGATCCGGGTGCTTCGCTTCGAGTGCAGTCAGAAACTCGTCGAGGAATCCGATTGTCCGGCTGCGAAAATCCTTGATGGTGGAATGGAAATTAATGGAGTGAACCGAAACGATCGCGGGCAAGCCACGGGCAAAGCAGTCCTCGGCCACTCGCAAGCACGCGTCCACGGAAAATTCCTGCCCGGCGGCAGGCTCGAAATCCATCGAGCGGTACAGATGCAAAATACCGTTTTCGTCGAAGTGCGGCGGCATCGCGCTCCCCGGGCCGTTCTGCGCCACCTGAATGCCACGCTTCGCCCATGCGTGATGCGTATCTTTGCTGGCGCGATAGCCAGGCGCGCAAGCCGAGCGCGGAGCTTTCGAGAAGAAGCTTGTAAAGTTCTCCACTGCTGAATCAATCAAACTTTCCTGAATGCTTGAGGTCAGAAAGTCTTCCTCTACCGGCCGCTCTGGATCCCAGTATTCAAATCCAACCCAAGGCATACGCCAGTGGATGTACGGAACCCCGGCCTTCCACAAGGTTCGCAAGAGAACACCTCGTTCCGCCGGGTCGTCGAGATGCTTTTCGACCGCGAGCCGGCAGAAATGCGTCATGCCGTGCACTGCCGGCGATAATACACCGGCGGAGATCCCTTCCCGGTATGCCTCAAACAGGCCTGGACGCTTCCAACCGTCTGGAAGGCCTTCGGCCAAGGCACGCAGATAAATCTGGCGAAAATTGTTCGCGCTCACTTTTGCGAAGTCAACGTTGGCGACGATAAAGTTCATGCCCAGACAGGCCGGCCGTCCAGTCGAATCGCAATGGCGTTGCAGCAGCGAAATGATCGCCGCCACATCCTCAGCGGTTTCGAGACTATAGAAGTCGTAGCTGCGTTCGCCGAGGTTCACAACTAGATCTCGCAATTCCTCATAGCCCTCCCGGTCCCGCACGCCCACTCTGCCCCAGTCATCGCTTTGTAACACGACCAGCGGACGGCCGAAGGCAAGGCCTTCCACCGGCAGATGAGAACGCCCACGCCGCAATATTCTACGCGCGATGTTTAGCATGAAACTCCCTATTTCGTAGACGGACCATTCACTTCTCTGCCAGCACACTGTAATTCACGCCAAATTGTTGGTTGCGCCGACCGGAGAGCTTCTCCATTAGCGCTCCCACGAGGTTCAAAAGCGGAGCCAGAGTACGCCGATAAACCGAGCGCGCCGCTGGATATCGAACAAAGATGTCAAGGCAAGTATTTACGGTGCGAAAAAAACCGGCCACGCTACTGCCTTCGGCCACGACTTCCACGCGCGTGAACCCAGACAGCAGATGGCGCAACCCGGCAGGCAGGAAGCGCCAGCACTCCTCCGCGGCATCTATGGGGCAGGCGCTCGGCACGCTGAGAAGCAAGGCGCCTCCCGCTCTCAGCACCCGGTGGATCTCGCCAAACACCAGGGATGGCTGCGCAACGTATTCGAGCACCTGGGTACAAATCACCAGGTCAAATCGTGCATTGCCCAGTGGAAGTTCTTCCGCTCGGGCTACCACATTCACTAGCGGAGTCAGCCGCAGATCTACTGCGACGTATCGGCGCAGGCGATTCGCGATCAGCGCGCGATAAGGTTGAATCCGTCCGCCGACATCCAGAACGTCAAGTTCATTCGACGGCAACTGGGCCAGCCAGCGTTCGAAAATCCTGCGCCGCTCTCTCAGAACGAGCCAGTTCGGATTGGTGAGCGAGGGGAAAAGACGTTCTCTGCCCTGCTGCGTCACTGCATCCAAAGTCGGGGATTTATCCATTGGTTAGCCGGTCGGGCACAGCGCTCTAATCAGCGTCGGCGGTTCAGATGTATCCCAAAGCCCGAAGCCTCTCCTCCACGACCGCCTGATCGGCCCGATCCATATCGATAGTGTCCCTGCGGATCAACTCCTGCAGCAAGAAGCCCACGAGTTCGTCTACGTTTTGGAAGGCGCCGCCAAACTTCTCTTCGGCGGCCGCGCACAAATCCGCAGGAAGTCGAATTTCACGCAATTCGCTCATGACTGACCCCTTGATCTCATTGTCCGAAAGCTCCCCGCACGCGCGTCCAAACCGCATTGGCGATCAAGCGATCATCCGCGTCTAAACCGATGACGAGCGCAACGACGGAAAATGCTCCATAACCGAGCAACAGTGCTACGACAATCACTACCCAATCGGCCCGCAAAAACGCCGAAGCCTTGCTCACCAGCAGCGTGATGGCAAGCGCGATTCCAACCGAAGGCAGCAATTTCAGATAGCTGCGATTATAAGGGGACAACTTCAGTGCCCGGCGCACTTCCACCAGATTCCAGGCATTCACGCCTACATTCGTGATAGCGGCGGCCACAGCGGCCCCCAACGCTCCCCAAACCGGAACCAGCCAGACGCTCAAGACCACCATCACGGCCGCCATCCCCGCCTGTGCCCGAATCAGGCGACGCTGATTGCCGGACATCAGCAGGAGGCAACCCACCGATCCGACCCCGCAGTTTACCAATTGACCGCACGTTCCGATGACCAGGATGGGCCATCCCGCCTCGAAATCGTGGCCGAAGATGCGCATGATCGGGCGCGCGTACACGATCATCACCATGGCCAGGGGAAACGTCAATCCCAGCATCCATTTGGTGAGAGTCTGGAACAAACGTCCCAGCAAAGCGAGTTCGCCTCGCGTATGAATATCGGCGATTACCGGCGAAAAGATCTGATTGACAGATTGCAGAATAATCGGTTCATACGCAATGAGAGTGGCCGCCACGGCGTAAATCCCAACCCCGCGGGCGTCCCGATAAAAGCCTAGAGCGACGCGGTCGGCCTGGCCCATCAGGAATTCCAGCATGCCCACTCCGAATACCGCTGCGGAGAACGACCAGACTTCCGGCTCGATCCAGAGTTTTCTCAGATCCGGCGACCTGGCCGCCACCGGAGTAAGTCGCCACACCAGGGAAATGAGGAGCGCGATCACCACCACTGCACTCACTATCTGCGCCACAAGATATCCCCATAGGCCGCCGCCCAGTGCAATCAACAACGCCGCCGCGGCCATGGTGATTGGACTGGCTACGAACCGCGTGATGATGGTGCGACGCCCCACTTCTTTGTAGCCCGCCAGGACTTTGCTGAAGAAGGCAGTGAGCGCGCCCGTAATCATGATCAGCGCGAACAGCGGAAGGTACCGCACGAGTTGAGGAGAGTGATAAAAACGCGTGGCGATCCAGGGACCAACCTTAAGCAATACCGCGGCAAAAATAAGGTTGGTGGCCAGCAGTATCCATGATCCGTTCCACAACAGCGAGCGTAGCGCTCCGAATTTCCTGGACGTTGCATACAGAGCCACAAAACGCACCGCGGACTCAGGCAGACCCAGCCCATTGAGAATTCCCAGAAAACTGATGATGGTCATTCCCAAAGCGTAGATCCCGAGAGCCTCCGCCCCCAGGACACGAGCGAGGTAGACCTTGAAGATGTAGCCGAAAACTGCCGTGAAAATCGTTCCCGCGAACACGATTCCGGATTGCCGGGAGATGCGGCCCATTTCCGTCTGGAAGCTCAGCTTCTCCGGCCCGGCAATCGGATTCTCCGAAGGCGACTCCTCAGGTGGCGATGGTGCGCCTTCGGGTTTTTCAAATCCTTCTGCCAGTGATCGCCAATCCCGCTGTGTGGTTGCTACGCGCCACGAGGGCACCAGGTCAAGAGCGCGGCCAAAAATCTGGTAAGCCCGCAACTTCAGCTTGCCATTTCTGCGCAATCTCCTGCGAATATCGCCGGCGCGCATTTGGCTGTAATACAGCTCGGCTTTTTTGAAGGCTTTCAATTCGTGCGCGGTGAAGATATTGCTGTTTTCGGTAGAAAGGGGATAGCCCAACTCTTGCATCTCCCCCGCCAGCAGGCGTTCCACCAGGGCAATCTGAGAGCAGCTGAATGCCTGCCGGTAACGGCCGACTCGCGCGGTGGTGGCGGGTTTGGCCAATAACCTGTGATGGTGCCCTTCCGCCATCTCTTGTTCCACGTTCTGGTGCTGCTCGTGGAAGGCGAGCATCGACGGCTCAAAATCCACTCCCAGGAAGCTGCAAACCTCCTCCAACTCAGCGGCGGGTTGCGCCGTGAGCGCTTCATACTTTACCCAGTGCACCTGTTCGGGCGGAAACTCGGTCTGATATAAGAGGTGTACCAGGTAGAACTTCAGCAAAGCGGCTATCCCGACGAGATAGCTGGTGTCCCTGCGTCCGCCGTTCCATCGATCGTCGTATGACACCAGTACATCCCGAGGATCTCGCACCATGAAGAGCATTCGTGCTCGCGGAAACAGATCTCGAATCTGGGGCAGCCACAACGCGTGTCCAGGAGTTTTTTCGCCCCATATTCTTGCGTTGCGTTCCTTGGCATAGGCTCGCCCAAGCTTTTCCAAAACGCGTGCAGTCGGTCCCACGTACCTCGGCTCCTTCGAAGCCTCGCCAGCCAGGATCCGAGCGGCGGGGTCGTGGTAAGACTTCAGATTCCCCCAGACCTCGTTGAAAAAAAGAGAGGTCTGCCACGGATTGCTAAATTCCTCGCTGCATCCCAGCCGGTCCAGCACCACGTACCACCACGTTTCCGGGAGAATGGCAATGTTCGAATGGGCATCCAACATGCGCGACAGAAGGGTTGTCCCACCGCGACCGAGGCCCACAATGAAGACGGGGGAGTCGGCGGAGGCCGTCTCCTTCGACTGGCTTGCGTCGCGTTGTAGTTCGGATATCAAAGAAACTTAAATTCCTGCCGCACGGCTCATCTGAGCGACCTGGAAGCTTCCGCCCACCCCACCTTCGGAAGGCACAGGTGAATTGAAATCCGCTCCAGGCATGGCGGATGAATCAGTTTATATGCTTTTCGTTCCGGGCGTGGCGTTTCGTGCCGATTGAAATCGCCCCAATCAAACGGCGAACTGCCCGCTCGACCCTGGGCGACTGTTTTACAAGTCTGGCTGCACGATACCTCAGGACTTCTCGCAGATGGCGGCGCCAGGATCTCGTCGCCGTGACGTAGAGTGTCTGGCGAGTGCCGTTCGCAAACCACCCTTTATAAGCCTCTGCCCCTAACCCCAAGTCCACCCGGCTCAACGTGCTCATCCCGCACGCTTCGATCACAATCTTCGCAAGCAGGCAATAGCCAGGAGAATTCTCTTCGCAGCGAGTATCGAAGGTTGTCTGATACAAGGACCAACCTCCGTGGAATTGAAAACCATAGCTCCATGCAACTGTCCGGTCCCCGATCATCAACATGGTCAAAGTCACGATCTCGGTGCCCGAGAACCTTCGGGCAAGGTCCTCCAGGAGGAACCGGCGCTCGGGCGTGGAGAGGAAGCTGATACCCTGTTTAGCCCGGAAGCGCGCCACCTGGGTATGGACGAAATCTGGCAAGACAGCCTGAATCTGGGCCCACGACCGAAGATAAGCACACGCCACGCGCCCCTCACGCTCCATCGCTTTCAGGCACCGGCGGAGTTGTCTCTTTCCCGCCACAGCCGCCTTCAACTCTGGGCGTTGTGCTGCGGAACCCAGCTCTACCTGGAGGCACGAGTATGCCGGTCGAATGTACAGGTGAAAACCATATTTCTTCGCCGCAATTCGAAGGGCGGCGGGGGTCGCGGAGTCTTCCGGGAGATTCGCCAGCGCCAGGAAGCTCGCTTTGCCCCTTCCGAGTTCCGCGAAAACTGCATCGACGAACTCGGCCCGCAGATGCGGCTGAGTCAGAAACTCGCAATAGTCTCCGGTCGTGCCGGCAAGAAAACTTACGCTTTCCTCCGACGCATCCGTCGCCAGTGACGCCACTCCGAGCAGATCTTCTCCCTCGTAACCCAGGAACAGAAGTGGCTTAAGTGAAGCGTGATAAGCAGACTGCACGGCGAGCGCCCACTCGCACGTATAAAAAACCTCCGGCCGTTCCATCTGCAACGCTACCTCATTCCACTGACGCCGCAGGTTCGAATCCTCAGGAATCCTCCTGTGTACAACGATGCGCAGACTCATTTCTCCCTGGTCGCTTCGGTTTTCGAGAACACATAGTAGTACCAATCGGTAACGTAGAGGCGGCTGGTCCGGGGATAGTCATCCCCAAGCACATGCAGCAGACGAAAACCGAACGCGCCCAATTCCCGCGAAACTCGCTTCGGTACTGCCAAATGAGTCTCCATGCCGCCATGCGCGGGATCCCACCAATAGCCTTCTCCCTGCCAAAAGGCTCTTGTGAGCAATCTTCGCACACTTCGTCCCAGCGACCGCACCACAGCCTGCAGCCCGGCCAGCGTCACACGCGTTAAGATCAAAGACCATAGCAGCGGTCGAAAGAAAACCGAGTCGTTCGCCACAATGGTCTTCGCCAGATCTCGCACACGTTGCGGATTCCACGATGCCCGCACCCAGATCGACCGTGGATTGTGGGAGGAAAAAATCAGAATCCCTTCCGGCTTGAGCACCCGGCCAATTTCCCGCAATGCGCGAAAACGCGATTCGTCAGGAATCATGGAATCCATGCCGTTGAAAGCCATCACCGCGGCGTCAAAGCCTTGCGAACTGAAATTTGACATGTCGGCTACGTTCGCCGTCTCGAACTCAAGCTGCGGAAACTTTTTCCGGCACGCGGCAATCATCTCGCTCGCATAGTCGACTCCAACGTAGCGGCCTGCAATCGACGAAAGGTAAGGAGTGGTGCGGCCTCCCCCAACACCCAGGTCAAGAATCGCCATACCCGGTTTGAGATAAGCGTCGAATAATAACTGCTCACAAAGCGTCAGATAGTTCATCGCCGCATAGCATTGCGCAACCTCCGGCGAGTTGTAAGTAAGCAGGCCGCGATCCAGTTTGGAATCCGCGATCGGAGTTTCGCGTGCGGTCACGCGGGCCTCTCTTTCGACATCCGCGTCCGCAGGGTGCTGTAAAACCCCGAGACATGGGCTTCGAATTCCGGCAGGGACATACCCGACGTAACGTGAACCCGCGGCAACCCAAACCTGGGCAAGGCTGGCCCAAAGCCTCCACCAACATTCATGAATGCACATTCGAAGCCCGCCTGCTCCGCCATCTGCATCTCCCGGGCCGTCACCGATGCGGGATCGCCGAACGGATACGCCAAGGCCCACACCGGTTTTCCAATGGCGCTCTCCAGCAAGCTCCGGCTTTCCGAAATCTCCTTCCACGCCAACTCAGAAGTCTGTTGCGAGAGCATCGGGTGATTCAGCGTGTGAGATCCTATGCTCATTCCCTGATCGACCAACTGTCTCAACTGCGACCGGTTAAGCAAGCTAAAGCGACGCCGCTGCGCCTCGTCGTTCGTCTGATCGGCGTTCCACTCGTCAGGCAATCCGAATTGCACGCGCGATGTTTCGATGAACTTTTCTCTTTCTGGCTGATCGTATTGTGACAACTTTTTCACCAGATTCCACCATGCAGACCTTCTCTGCACCCGATCTCCCAACGCAACGGCCATCTCCAGCGAATCGAAAGAGTAGCCGCCGGCGGGCGCGGCCAGCAACAAAAGATAAAGATCTTCGTACCATAAGCTTCGTGAGTCCACCGCTGCCGACGCACCCAGCGCGAAGAAGAGACACGAAAGGCCTTCTTCCTTCAAAATCGGAGTCATGTCGGTTAGCACATTCAACAATCCATCATCGCAGGTAAGTAGGACTGACCGCTCGGGCAACTCCCGACCCTCCCTCACCCAAGCCAGCACCTCTTCAGGAGATACTACGCGGTAGCGCGATTTCAGCAGACGGAGCTGGCGGCGAAAGGCTTCAACGCTTACCAGCCCGCCATCCTGGTCCGGATCCCTAACCTTATACCCGGAGGGCAAAACTCCATGGTAGGTGACCACACAAAGCTCTCCATTGGCACGGCTTCGCAGATAACCCGAACTCGCCAGGCACGGATACACAACTCGCTTCAGCAGCGGGCTAACGATCCTCATGAACGGATCACCAACTCCCAACTCAGCGGAGTACCGCGTTCAGTATCCCGTGCCGCGCGCTTGCCCAACACTTCCTCCAGATGGCGTGGGTGCAGTCCGTTGCCCGGCCGAATCGAACGAACATTCGCCGCGGTGAATGTTTCTCCCCGCTTCACATCCTGCACCACGAATAACGACCGGCGATGCGCCCGGCTGGCTTCTTCCTTGCTGCTTAGCCCGAAATGCACCCGGCCCAGCGCTTTCTCTGCGGTCCGCACCGCATCCACCATCGCTTTGAACTCTTGCGGTTCGAGCGAGAAGGCGCTATCCGGCCCTGGAATTGAGCGTGACAGCGTCAGATGCTTCTCAATGATGCAAGCGCCTAGCGCTACGGCCGCCACTGGCGCTGCGATTCCCATTGTGTGATCGGATAGTCCCAAGGGCACGGCGAACCTCCGAGTCATTTCAGGAATCGTCAGCAAATTCATCTCCTCGACCGGCGCGGGATAAGCGCTCGTGCATTTCAGCAATGCAATCTGCGTCGCACCCGCCTCGCGCGCACGGCACAGGGCTTCTTCGATTTCCTCCACCGTGGCCATGCCGGTCGACATGATCAGCGGCTTGCCCGTACGCGCCATGCGCTGGATGAGAGGAATATCCACCAACTCGAATGAAGCCACTTTGTGAGCGGGCACACCCATCTGCTCGAGGAAATCTACTGCGGTCGAATCAAAGGCGCTGGAAAAAAGATCCATCCCCAGATCCCCCGCCACCTTCTTAAGTCTCGGCTGCCATTCCCAAGGGGTGTAGGCTTCGCCATAAAGATCGTGGAGTTTGCGACCATCCCAGATCGTGCCGCCAGCGATGCGGAACTCTTCCCGGTCGCAGGCCAGCGTGATTGTATCCGGCGTGTAGGTTTGCAGCTTGACGGCGTCAGCGCCGCTGTCCTTAGCTGCATGAATGATCCGCACCGCCCGGTCGTATTCCCGATTGTGATTCGCGGAGAGCTCGGCAATCACGTACACTTGCCGGCCCGGACCTATGCAGCGGTTTCCAATTCTTATCTCAGTCATCGGTGATTACTGAACTCGTCGCACGAACCACATTATAATCTGGCGCACGTGGCCGGCGGCGAGAGGCAGTTCATCCTGCATCCAGAGGCGAACGACAAAACCGGCTCTTGGATGCTGCACTTGGGAGATCGCATTTGTTTTTCCTCGTTTGGACCACTATTTGAGACAATTCTTTTCTATGGACAATCCCGTAAAAGACAGTCCCGTAAAAGACCGCCCGCACAAGTATCCGGATAATCCTACGCAGTCTTCAGGATTCCGCGTGATTGAGGATCCCACTTACGGTTTTCGCCGGCTGGATCCGATTCCCGGCGAAGCCGAGGTGAGTGAGTTTTACGAGAGCCGCTACTACGATCTTTTGCGCAAGGGAAACCGTGCCCCCGAACTTCGGCGTCTAATGGAGGGCGGCGATGCGGCGGCGAAAGAGCTGCAGTGGCTACGAGAGGGACTGTACACCGACATCGTCAATGTGTTGGACGAGGTGTCTCCGGGCCGCAGGTTGCTCGAAGTGGGATGCGGCACGGGCGATTTTATTAGTTTTTCGCAGGAACACGGTTTTAGCAGCGTCGGTACTGAGCCAGCTCTCAAGATCGCGCAGCTTGCGGCGTCAAAGAGCCTGACGATACACGCCATGACCCTGGATAAGTTCGTGGCTCACGCTCCAACTGCAAAATTCGACGTAGTGGTAATGCTCAATGTTCTGGAACACGTGCCAGATGCTCTGAGAACCCTGCAAGCGTGCAAGCAATTGCTTGTGCCGGAAGGAATTCTGTGTGTTCGTGTGCCCAACGACTTTACCGAGATTCAAGCGGCGGCCAGGCAGAAAACCGGTGCGGATCCATGGTGGATCGCGGTGCCTGATCATATCAACTACTTCAATTTCGCGTCTCTCAGGCAGACACTCGATTGCCTGGGCCTTGACACGGTTTATGCCCAAGGCGATTTCCCCATGGAGATGTTCCTGTTGATGGGAGAAAACTACGTCGGAAATCCGGACGTGGGCAGCCGCTGCCATGCCCGTAGAGTGCAATTTGACCTGGGGTTGCAGCCGGAACTGCGGCGGAGGATCTATTCCGCTCTGGCGAGTGCCGGCGTGGGGCGCGATTGTCTGGTCTTCGCCAAGAGAATCTCTTCGTGAATATTCTCATCACCGGCGCTTCGCGCAAGGTCAGCCTGGTGCGCGCATTTCAGTCGGCGCTGGTGCGATCCGGCGGCGGAAACGTTATTGCCGTAGACGTAAGCTCCTACGCGCCGGCTCTTTACGTCGCTGACCGGCGTTTTCTGGTATCTGCGAGCACTGACCCGCGCTTTGTCGATGAAGTACTGGAGATCTGCAAGCACGAAAACGTGTCTCTGATCATTCCGACACGGGATGAGGAGTTGATACTCTTTGCCGAAGCACGGGAACGGTTCGAGGCAAGCCGTATCCGGGTGATGGTTCCGCAAGCTGAAACCGTTCGGACTTGCTGTGACAAATTTTCGTTCCTCGCTTTCTGTCGCGAGCATAATTTCGGAATTCCGCGCACTTACGATCGCGACGGCTGGCGTAGTTCAGACTTTCCTCTGTTTGTAAAACCGCGTTTCGGAAAAGGCGGCCACGGTGCGCAAAAGGTAGCGTGTAAGGAAGAAATGCGCCTCGCGATAGATCACCCTGAACAATGGTTAATTCAAGAATTCGTCAATTGGCCCGAATATACGATCGATCTTCTGGCGGATTTTCAAGGCCGGATCCTTTCGGTTGTGCCTCGCTCGCGACAGTTGGTTATTGCCGGCGAGTCCTACGTCAGCCGAACGGTCGATGAGCCAGAACTGATTGCCGAGGCCAGCCGTCTGGCGGACGAACTTAACCTGGTGGGACACAACACAATCCAGTGCTTCTGGGATGGGAGCGAAGCAAAGTTCATCGAAGTGAATCCACGCTTCGGCGGCGCCTCAGCTCTGGGAAGGGCCGCTGGTGCGGACACCCCCATGATGCTGCTGCGCCTGCTGGATGGTGAGATCCTGCCCGCACGGCTCGGCCAGTTCGAGCCGGATCTGGTGATGCTCCGTTTCACTGACGATCTTTTTCTCAAAGACAATGCCTTGGTCTCGCCCGCCGAATCTCGCTCCAAGTTCGCCGAGCCAACCCCGATCTCTGTCCGCAAGGCGGAACTTCGCGCCGTTCTATTCGATTTGGACAACACCCTTTATCCGGAAGAACAGTTCGTAGTCGGCGGCTTTCGCGCGGTAGCGCAGTTTTTGGCCGAGCGCCGACATCTTGGCACCGAGCAGCTCTTGCAGCAGATGCTGAACATTCTCCGCTTGCACGGCCGGGGAAGAGTTTTCAACCTCCTGCTGAAGGAATTGCAAATCGATTCCGCCTCATGGCTTCCAACTCTGTTGCAGGTATATCGTTCTCACCAGCCCGTATTATCTTTGTTTCCGGAAACACCGGTTCTTCTCCGCGCCTTGAAAGGCCGCGGCTTGCGTTTGGCCCTGGTAACCGACGGTCTCGCCTCAATCCAAAGGCGCAAGATTGCCGCCCTTGGCCTGGATGCTTACATGAGTGCTATCGTCTGCACCGGCGAATTGAGCGAGGGCTGCGCCAAACCTTCCCGCATCCCATTCGAAGTCGCTCTCAATCTGCTGGATGTTGCGCCCAATGCCGCGGCCTATGTCGCCGACGACATCAACAAGGATTTTGCCGGTCCAAATCAGTTGGGGATGAAATCGGTGCAGATCCGGACCGCGGGGTTGCTGGGCGTGCGAGAGAAACCGGAGCCGAGTGATCCGGTCTTTCACCCCCAGATGACAGCGGGATCGCTGACCGAAGCCTTGACTCTTCTGGGGCTTCCGTAAACTTTCTGTGAACAAGCCCGTGGCGAGCGTAGAGGATCAAATAATCTTGGACCCGTCTGTCTTGCCCTCAGCCCGTCGAAGCCAGGTATTGGCGCAGTTTCTCGTACTCAACAACTTTCGCAATCCCAGCCTCCAGCGAAGTTTCGGGAATCCATCCGGTAAGGTGACGAAATAGGGTCATGTCAGCGCAGCTCGACTCGATAGGAAGTTGCTCGGGTTCGATTCTAGTGCGAATCCCGCCGATCTTGGAGTTCAAAATCTGCAGCACATCTGCAATGCTGCGCGCCTTGCCCGACCCCAGATTCACCGCGCCAACCGCCTCTTTCGTCTCAGCCAGTCTGGCTAGGCCTTCGGCTATATCGTCCGCATAGACATAATCAAAGCAATTGTCTCTTCCAAAAACCGTCAAGACCTCGCCGGCGAGCGCGGCCCGCACCCAGCGCGAAATTACATCCCGCGATCCACGACCGTACACCCGGTAAATGCGGGCTGATATGGCGCGGAAATTTCTCTGCGTCGTCTGCACAAAATCCAATTCTCGGTCCATGTAGTACTTGGCCAGCCCCACCAGATTTCGTGGCAGAAGTTGGTCTGACTCTTTCAGTCTGCGGACCTGGGGCACATCAAGGTAAAGGCCGGGACTATAGTTCAAGTAACTGGATGCGAATACAAAGACTCGCAAAGACTGAAGCGCCTCCACAGCCTCGAGCAGACGATGTGAGGCCAGCACGTCGTTGTCGAAAACTGTCTTCCAATATCCCGCCGTCTCGATTGTTCTTCCGAACGAGGCGGCCAAATGAAACACTGCCTCTGGAGCGAAATCGATCGCTGTTTTCGGCGGGCCACTTGCCAAATCTGCCGTCAGGTATCCGACCTCCTTGATCGGACGGCTCTCCGGCACGATATCAATTCCCAGGACCTGAGCTCCGGTCTGAACCAGGCGCTCGACCAGGACCCGGCCGATCACGCCGCTACATCCAGTCACCAGGACTCGCTTGTCTTTCAGTTGCATGGAATTC
>Ga0073928_10005736_pt1 | contig 17175 bp, 16 predicted proteins | sample PaiPotPPA55metaG_FD_76969 | JGI IMG/M metagenome (GOLD analysis project Ga0073928, IMG submission 76969) | Iron sulfur acid spring bacterial and archeal communities from Banff, Canada, to study Microbial Dark Matter (Phase II) - Paint Pots PPA... ... | reverse complement strand
GGTCTCGTAAAAGTGCAGGCGGGAGGCGGCTCCGTTGAGATGCCCGGCGAGGCGCTGCGTCCGTGCCTGGTCTTCCGGGAGCCCGAGCACCGCGACGTTCGCGCCGTCCTCTACTAGCAGCGTGCTGACCGCGCCGCCGATGCCGCGCGAACCGCCGGTCACGATGCCGACTCGATCTTTGAGCGGTAAACTAATCACGCGCTAGATTTACTCAGCGCTCCGCTCTCTCCCTTGTCAGACCTTTCTCGCATCGTAAGCCCAATAGGCCGGCAGTGGTTTGCGCCACCGACGCGCCGGGTAACGTTACGCCGACGTAGGAGGCATGATGAGCAAAGATCCGTTAGACAAAGCCGCAGACGCAGTAAAAAAGACAGCCGACAACATCCGGGATTCGGTGCACGAAGCCGGGCATCGCTCCTCCGCCGAAGGCGAACGGGCGAAACGCGATGCGTTCGGTGACGAAATGACGCCTGGTGAAAAGGCCGGCTCGGCGCTAAACGAAGCAAAGCATCGTACGCAAGCCGAGATCGACGCCGCCAAGCAGAAGGTTCGTAACAAACCGTAACGCCGGCAGCACTACATATCGAGGCCGCCATTGATCGAGTAGACGGCGCCCGTGATGTAACTCGATTCGTCCTCGAGCAGGAACCGGACGACGCGAGCGACCTCCTCCGGACGGCCCAGCCGGCGTTGCGGAATCTTCTCGACGACCTTCGCGAGCGCCGTCTCGGGGATCGCCGCCACCATCTCGGTTTCGATGAAACCCGGGGCAACGGAATTGACGGTGATTCCGCGCTGCGCCATCTCGAGTGCCAAGCTTTTGGTGAATCCAAAAAGGCCGGCCTTCGACGCCGCGTAGTTGGCCTGGCCGACGTTTCCCGTTTCGCCGATTACCGAGCTGATGTTGACGATCCGCCCGGAACCGCGCTCGATCATGTGCTCGAGGACGGCCTTCGTCATCTGGAACGCGCCCGATAGGTTGACGTCGAGCACTTGGTGCCAGTCGTCGACCGTCATCTTGCGGACCGTCTTATCCACGGTGATACCGGCGTTGTTCACGAGATAGTCGATGCGACCGAAGCGGTCCAGCACTTCTTTGGCGACGCGGTTGCAGTCGGCGGCGTCGTTGACGCGGCCCTGATGGATGCTGACGGTCGCGCCTTTATCGGACATGTGCTTCGCAAACTTCTCGGCGCTCTCTTTGCCGCGATTGTAGCCCGCGGCGACCGCCGCACCGCTCGCCGCGAGCATATCGGTGATGGCCGCGCCGATCCCGCGCGTACCGCCCGTTACCAACGCCACTCGACCCTGAAACACGACAGCCTCCTTCGTTACGCCAGCCCTTCGGCGCAGAGCGTAACGCCGTCTTTACCCGGCGGCTCCCATCGAGCCTCCGCATGTAACAGTACGCTCGCTGGAATCGTTACTTAGAAACCGTGTCATCCCGGACGAACTTTCCGCATGCCGGACGCCGTGCCGCCACGGCGCTGCTTGCCGCGGCGCTGGTGGCGGCGGTGTCGGCCTGCGGCGGACGTCCCGGGGAAGGCTCCCTGCCGGCGCTCGGCACCGGCAAACAATCGCCCGCGGCGCGCCGGATCTTTCTCTATACCGGCAAGCGCGAGGTGTTTGTCGTCCCTCGCACCGTGACGCAGATCACCGTGGACGCGCGGGGCGCGGCGGGAGGGGGCGCCGACGCCGGCCGGGGCGGGCGCGTCGTCGCGATCGTTTCGGTGACCCCCGAGGAACGAATCGTCGTCGCCGTCGGCGGTGCGGGAACGCGCAGGAGCGGAGGATTCAACGGCGGCGGACACGGCGGCACCGCGCCCCGCTGCACCGCGACGTGCCAAGGCGGGGGAGGCGGCGGCGCGTCGGACGTCACGCGCGTGCACGGCTCCGTGCTCGATAAGATCGTCGTCGCCGGCGGAGGCGGTGGAGAAGGCGGCCGATTCGGTCCGCGCTTTGGCGTGGGGGGCGAAGGCGGCGGTGCCATCGGCGGCAACGGCGGCGACGGCAACGGATCGCGCGGGTCAGGATATGGCTGCGGCGGCGTGGGCGGCGGCGGGGGAACGCAGCGATCCGGCGGCCCTGGCGGCGGGGCGGGATCCTGCTACGAACAGAGCGGCGGCCACGGTGAAAACGGGCGCCCCGGCGTCGGCGGCCTTGGAGGCGCCGCGCACCCGCCCGCAGGCGGTGGCGGCGGAGCCGGCGGCGGCTACTACGGCGGCGGGGGGGGCGGCGGCGCAACGGCCGTTCTGCCCCACGGCGGCGGAGGCGGCGGTGGAGGCGGCGGATCGTCGCACGTGCAGCCGAGCGCGAAGATTCTGGGCATGTGGCGCGGCTGGAAAGGCGCGACGGTCAACGGTCTCGTCGTCATCAGATGGTAAAAAACATCGCCTGGTAAACAACCTGCCGATGGTCACTACGCGCGCCCAGCGCTTTGAGGCCGGCAGGACGCTTCGAACCGCGTGTCCTCGCTCTCGTCAAGCGGCATGGAAGGCTCGGGACGACTCCGCCGGCGCGATGGCGCTAGTCGAAGCGTCGAACGCGGGCAGGATCCCCGGCCTCGTGCCGGTGCGCTACGGCCGGATGATGCAGTCGCCGTTCGCGTTTTTTCGGGGAACCGCCATCGTTCAGGCGCGCGACCTTCTCGGCTCGCCGTCCACAGGCGTCAGCGTCCAGCTCTGCGGCGATTGCCACATCATGAATTTCGGCGGCTTCGCCACACCCGAGCGCAATCTGATCTTCGACATCAACGACTTCGACGAGACCTATCCGGGCCCGTGGGAGTGGGACGTCAAGCGCCTTACGGTTAGCCTCGTCCTCGCCGCACGCGTGCGCGGCTTCCCGCAAGACGTCGCCCGCGACGCAGCGCGAGCCGCGACGGCGTCGTACCGCGAAAAACTCTTTGCGTTCGCGCAGCTTTCTCCGCTCGACGTCTGGTACACACGGATCGGATTCGCCGATCTCAGCAAATTCTTTCAACGAAACGCCGACGTCATCGGCACGCTGCAGGATGCCGAGCGCTACGCCCGTGCGCGCACGTCCGAAACGGTCTTTCCGAAGCTCACGACGGTTAAAGACGGTCACGCGACGATCCTCGACGACCCGCCGCTCGTCTATCACTTTCACCAGTATTTGCAGGATTGGGAGACGATGATCGCGGCGTTTTTCGAGCGGTACCGCCGCTCGCTGGCCAGCGATCGGCAACGGCTATTCGAGCGCTACGCCTTTCAAGACGTGGCCGTGAAGGTCGTCGGCGTCGGAAGCGTCGGCACGCGATGCACGATCGCGCTGTTCTTGGCCGACGAAATCGACCCGCTATTCTTGCAAATCAAGGAGGCACGCCAATCGGCGATAGAGCCGCCCGGCGCGCAGGGCCGCTTTGCGCATGAGGGCGAGCGGGTCGTCCTTGGGCAACGGCTGATGCAGGCGGCGAGCGACATCTTTCTCGGCTGGGCCGAGGTCCCCGGTTCGGAGGATTACTACGTCAGGCAGCTGCGCGACATGAAGGTCTCCGTCGACATTAACGCGTTTCGGGCGCGAACGCTGATCGACTACGGCGTCGCGTGCGGATGGGCTCTGGCGCGCGCGCACGCCAAGGCGGGCGATGCCGCGACGATCGCCGGATACCTCGGACGAGGCGATCGCTTCGACCGCGCTGTCGCGCGGTATGCCTGCGCGTACGCCGATCAGGTCGAACGCGACTTCGCCGCCTTCGAGGCGGGCATACGCTCCGGGCGGTTCCCCGTAGAAACAGGCGACTTCAAGGACGTCGACTTCCCGCCCTAACTATAGCAGCGCGGCGAGCAGCGCGAGAACGCCCAAGGCGGCGATCATCGCCGCAACGAAACCCGCCATCGAGCGCGGAACGGCCGGATAGCGTCTGCGGAAAAGTCGCAATTCGATCGTGAACAACACGAGCGTGACGAGCCCAAACGCAATCATCGTGATGCCGATGAACTGCGGGCTGAGAACGAACGCGCCCGCGACGCGACCCCTCAGTCCCTCGAAAAACTTGTCGATCGCGAACCCGAAGCCGATCAGCGCCAGCGACGTTCGCATCCATGCCAGCGCCGTTCGTTCGTACGCAAGGCGCAGATTGTCGAGATTCTCGTCCGAGACCGACACTACTTTTGCGCGAGGCTCACGACGGCGCTGTACGGAGTGCTGACGCCGGTAATCGTTTGCGCGGGCTTTCCGCCGGCCGGATACGCATAGATCGGTACCGCGCCCTGGCTCGGAAAGAATGTGGGATCGACGACCGCGCCATGATCGATGAAAAATTGGTGCACGCCGGACCATACTTTGAGGCGCGTCGTGCCCACCTTGACGCCTTTGGAACCGCTGATCGTGAACTCATAGATGGCAGATCTGCGGTCGTCGCCTACGGCGAGATGACTGCCGTCCCATTGCACGCCGCCCGGAAACACGATCGGTTGGTTCAGCGAAACCGCCTGGAGAGCCGTACCGCCTTTGGCCAGCTCCGCCAAGGCAAATCCCGACGTCGCCGGTGTGCCGTCGACGAAGAGATCGCCGGTACCGTCGTACGCGCAGAACATCATCTTTAAAAAGTCGTAGTCGCCGTACAACTTCGGGCTGCCCTTGGCGCCTCTATAAATGGCGAGCTTCCCATGCACTCCTGGGCGAACGCTCGTCACCGCAAGATCTCCGGTCCTCGGATCGACCGCGCAGCTGCTGGGCGTACCGCCGGGATCCGCCAGAATCGCTCTCGGAGTGCTGCCGCCGTGTGCGTACTCGTACGTCACGTGCGAAGAGGCAGCTTCGTCGGTAACGAACACGTCTTGCGCCGCATCCACGCATTCGCCGCCCGGGACCGACGGTTCGGCGAGCACGCCGACGAACTTCAGCGAAGGCAGATACGCGTAGACCAGAACGCCGCCGCTGCCGGGGTCACCGATGTAGAGGAGGTTCTCGCTGCGCGCCTCCGGCAGCATCCACGATCGCGCAACCGCCGGCGCACCGTTTGGAGCGACATCGAAGGACCCAAGCTTCTCCGTTTGGCCGCAGGCCGCAAGTAGCGCGGCGACGCAAACGACCGCTCCGCTCTTCATGGAGGACCGCTTCGAGCGGAAAACGGAATCACCCTCGACCGATGGGACTGTCGTCTGAATCGCGTCGCCTATGTGCACTGTATGCCGTCGTCGTGCTGGCCGGCTGCTCGTTGCGCACGCAATCGCCGCTCCCATACATGGAAAACGGTTCGCCGCTGCAGGCCCTGGATGGCACCGGTGCCGGTAAGATCCGGCATATCGTGTACATCGTCCAGGAAAATCGCAGCTTCGACAATCTGTTCCAGGGCTATCCCGGCGCCGACACGGTCGCCTACGGGAGAAATTCACACGGCCAAGAGGTCAAGCTCATGCCCTGGAGCCTGGCCAATCAATATCAGCTCGACCACTCCGATTATGCGATGTTCGCCGACTGCAACGGGACGGGAATTCCCGGGACGCACTGCCGGATGAACGGCTTCGACAAGGAGTTCGGCTACGGAGGACCGCGTCACTATCCCGAATACGTGTACGTGCCGCATCGCGAGTCGAAGCCGTACTTCGACATGGCGAGCGAAGGCGTCTTGGCCGACCGGATGTTTCAGTCGCAGCTCGACGAGAGTTTCGTCGCGCATCAGTACATCATCGCTGCACAGGCGGCCTGGAGCGTCAATCTCCCGCTGAGCTGGTGGGGGTGCGAGGGCGGCCCGAGCGATACCGTACCGACCATCGGCGTCGATCGCCTGCGCGGCAAATACCAACGGGCGTGTTTCGACTATCAGACCCTCGGCGACGAGCTGGACAAGGCGAAGCTCTCCTGGCGTTTCTACGCCAGCCGGTACGGCAGCCGGTCCAGCGGGACGGGCGGGACGTGGTCCAGTTATCAGGCGGTGCGGCACATCTACTACGGACCCGATTGGAAGAAAGACGTCATCTCTCCGAACTGGAAATTCATTACCGACGTACGCGCCGGTAAGCTGGCGAACTTCACGTGGGTCACGCCGGTGTGCGACGATTCCGATCACGTCAACTGTCCGGGCGGCTACGGGCCGTCCTGGGTGGCCGCGCTCGTCAACACGGTCGGCCAGAGCAAGTTCTGGGACTCGACGGCGATCTTCGTGCAGTGGGACGACTGGGGCGGCCTCTACGATCACGTGAAACCGCCGTACCTGGGCCGCGACAGCTTGGGCTTTCGGGTGCCGCTGCTCGTGATCTCGCCCTATGCGAAGCACGGCTTCGTTTCGCACCAGCGGTACGAGACGGCCAGCGTGCTGCGCTTCGCAGAGGACCTCTGGGGGCTCGGTCACCTGGCCGATGCCGACGAGCGCGCGACGTCGCCGGCCCTCGACTGCTTCGATTTCTCGCAGGGCCCGCGCCGCTTTGTCCCAATCAAGGCGCCGCTGCCTCCCAGGTTCTTCATGCGACCGCTTCCCGACGACTATTTCGCGCCCGACTACGAATAGCGCGATGCTTTGAGGCGCCCTGGGTAGAACTTATCGAGTCCGGCCGGAAGCGAAGCGAGGAGCAACCGCGATGATTCTTTCAAAAGTGAGCCGTTGCGCGTGCAGCGCGGCCTTGGCTGCAGCCATGCTGGCTGGATGCCGCGGGCCGCAACAGGCCGGCAGCATTCCCGCCGTCGGAGGGGGCGCCTCGCAAAATGTTCGTACGGCGCTTCCCATCCCAGGGCAGTCGTGGATCGACCAATCCGCGAAGACCGAGGATCTGTTTTACGTCGCCGACCCGAACAACGGCTTCATCCGCGTCTATTCGCTCCTCCGTCACAAGCTCGTGGGTCTGCTGTATCAGACCAATGAACCAAACGGCGTTTGCGTCGACAAGGCGGGTGACGTGTTCGTCCCCGGGTTCAACGGGGGCAGCATCTACGAATACGGGCACGGGTTGAAGAGACCCAAGGCCAAGCTGATTCCCGCGGCCCTGCAGTCCATGAGCTGCTCGGTCGATCCGTCGACCGGCAACCTCGCCGTCACGACCTTCGAAGGGAGCAGCGGGAACGCTGGTAACGTTGCGGTCTACCAACAGGCCCTGGGCACGCCGGCCATCTACAGCGACCCCGCCATCTTCGAGTACTTCTTCTGCGGTTACGACACCAACGGCAACCTGTTCGTCGACGGACTCGCGCCCAGCAGCGCCGGCGGCGGTTTCGTATTCGCCGAGCTTCCCAAGGGAAGCACGACGTTCACGAACATCACGCTGAACCAGGCCATCAGTAAGCCCGGACAGGTTCAATGGGACGGGAAACACATCGCAATCGGCGATCAAACGACGACGAACATCTACCGTTTCGCAATCTCCGGATCGGCCGGAACGCTCCAAGGCACGACCGCGCTCACCGGCGCGACGACGGTCAACGACTTTTGGATCCATGGGACGAACGTTCTCGTCGCTAACGCGTATAGCGTCAGCTCAGTTGCATACGCGGACGTACTGTTTTATCGCTACCCGGCGGGAGGCACGATCCGCTTTGTCACCGCCAACGGAAAATACGCCATAGCAGGCTTGGGAGTCAGTCTCTACATCCGTTAACAACATCACCCACCATCTCGGAGGATCGGTCATGCTCGAAATTCTATCTCGCCGCGCGCTCGTCGGAGTCGCGGCGCTCGTTTTCGTAGCCGGATGTTCTAGCAATCCGAGTTCCCTCACGCCCGGCTCCTCGTCGTCGGTCTCGTCGCAATCGGTCCACGTCCCGCCGGGAATGCGTGCGTTGCCCGGGCCCGTGGTCGCAGGTCCGGTCATCGTGCCGCTCCATCCGCACCATTCGAAACTTCCGCACGTGTGGCCGGCCAATCCCCGGCAAATCTTGTTCTCCTCGGATGAGGGCACCAACGAGGTGCTGATGTACAGTCCGAGAGCGGTAAACCCGTCGCCCTCGGGCTCGATCACGACCGGCATCAACGTCCCGTTTGGCCTGGCAGTCGACAACAGCTCGACGCTCTACGTCGCCAACCTGGGCGGCAACACCGTCACAGTCTATCCGAAAGGCATGACCTCGCCCAGCCTCACCATCAGCACCGGCATCAGTGGGCCATATGGCATTGCCGTCGACTCCTCGGGCAACGTTTTCGTGTCCAACCTCAACAACAACACGATCACCGCGTATGCGAAGGGCCAGACCTCACCGTACGAGACGATCAACTTTGCCACCGAGGGGCAAGCCGTCGGCGTGGGCGTCGACAAAAACGACAACATCTGGGTCGCCTGCGATTCCACGAACGCGGTGTACGAGATTCCCAAGGGATCCTCAACCCCGCAGAACGCGGGGCTGAGCGGCCTCAACGGACCGATCAGCGTCCAGTTCGGGCGGAGCGACGTCATGTACGTCTCGAACTTCGCTTCGTCGGACGTCAACATCTACGCGTACGGCACGACGACCCCGTCCGGCACGATCACGAGCGGGATCGAGACCTTCGGACCCACGCTCGGCGGGTTCACATATCGCGGACGTTACTTCCAGTCGAACCAGAACGACAACGTTGTCGGATACAAGAAAGGTCAAACGACGCCGTTTTCGACGCTGGCGGGCAACTCGGAACCAGCCGGCATCGCCGCCATACCGCAAGTCAAGTAGTAACTCACGCACCGAAAATCGCGAGCGCGCGGCTATCCTGCCGCGCGCTCCTTTCATGAGCGCGCCTAGCCGAAGCGGCCGGTGATGTAATCCTCGGTCCGGCGATCGCTCGGCGTGGTGAACAGCTTCGCCGTGTCGTCGACCTCGATCAGCCGTCCAGTTCCCGTTTCGTCGGCGAGCATGAAGGCCGTCACGTCGGAGACGCGTGCCGCCTGCTGCATGTTGTGCGTCACGGCGACGATGGTGAACTGCTCGGCAAGCGACGCCATCAGCTCCTCGATCACCGCGCTCGCGATGGGATCGAGCGAAGCGGTCGGCTCGTCCATTAGCAGTACGTCGGGCTCGGCCGCGATCGCGCGAGCGATGCACAGCCTCTGCTGCTGGCCGCCGGAGAGCCTCAGCGGGCTGGTCCTCAGCTTGTCCTTCACCTCGTCCCACAGTGCCGCCGCGCGCAGCGCGCGCTCCGCGCGCTCCAGCCTCTGCGCGCGACGGAGACCGCGCCCGCCATAAGCCATCGCGTTGTCGGCGATCGAGAGGGTCGGGAACGGATTAGGACGCTGAAAAACCATCCCGATCCGTCGCCTGATCGCCATCGGGTCTACCCCGCCACCGTATATATCCTGCCCCTCGAGCGACACGCTTCCCTCGACTCGCGCATCGAAGCTGAGCTCGTGGATGCGATTGAAGCATCGCAGCAGCGTGGTCTTGCCGCATCCCGAAGGCCCGATCAACGCCGTCACGGCTTTTCGCCGAAACGCGATCGAAACGTTGCCGACCGCCTTGCGCTCGCCGTAGTATGCGCTCAAATCGTCGGCGGCGAGGAGCTCGCCCGCCGCCGCGGTCGCGCTCACGCTTCCAGGCCCCGCATGGCCCTACTCAGCATGAATCGAGCACCCAAGCTTAAAACGAAAACCGCCACTATCAAAAGCAGTGCCCCTCCCCAGGCCTGGGCCTGCCAGGTCGGATATGGCGAGATGGCATACGTGAAGACCTGGAGCGACAGCTCCGCCATCGGGTTATTCGGGTTCGTCTCCCAAAACTGGCTGCCGAAAGCCGTGAACAGCAGCGGCGCCGTCTCGCCGGTGACGCGCGCGATCGCCAACAGCAGGGCAGTTATGATTGCAGGCATCGCGGTCGGGATCACGATTCGCACCGTGGCGCGGAAGTTCGACATGCCGAGCGCCAGCGCGCCTTCGCGAACGGTCTGCGGCACCGAGCGAATCGCCTGCTCCGACGTACGCACGAGCAGCGGCAGCATCAATATCATAAATGCAAACGAGGCAGAGAAAGCCGAAAAGTGCTTGAACGGTGCCACGAGTAATGCATAGGCGAACAGGCCGATTGCAATGCTCGGTATTCCCGCGAGGACGTCCGCGAGGAACCGTAGCGTCTCAGGTATTAGACCGCGCCCGAAGAGCGCGAGATAGATTCCCGTCAATAGCCCAATCGGCACAGCCATCAGCGTTGCGATACCTATGATGATGCCGCTGCCTGCGATACCATTGACTACGCCGCCCCCGGAGACGCCGATGGGATGCGGCAGTTGCGTGAGAAACGCCCAATTGATGGCACCTATCCCCTGATAGATCACGTAGCCCAGGACTGCGAGCAGAGCGGCCGCCGCCAGAGCCGCGCAACCGAATGCCGTCGCCGTTCCCAGATGCCCGTAGAGGCGGCGCCGGCCAAGACGCCGATAGCGGGTTAAGGACGCACGCTCGTCGGGAGCCCCCGCGAAGGTGCCCACAGCTACACCGCCGTCCGCTCCGAGCCGCGCACGCTCCAAATCATGAAACGGGCAATTGCGTTGACGATTACGCTGACAAAGAACAGGATCAATCCCAACTCGATCAGCGCGCTGATGTATACGTCGGTCGTCGCTTCAGTAAACTCATTCGCGATGACGCTGGCGAGCGTGTACGACGGCGCAAACAATGAGGCAGAGATCTCCGGCCGGTTCCCGATGACCATCGTTACTGCGATCGTTTCCCCCAAGGCTCGGCCAAGCGCCAAGATGCACGCACCGAATATTCCGACGCGTGCCGCCGGCAGGACCACACGTATCGCCGTTTCCCATTTGGTCGAACCCAAAGCGGTCGAAGCTTCGCGCAGGTCCCGAGGAATTGCCGCTACTACGTCGCGAGAGATTGCGGTCACCGTCGGGACGATCATCAGCGCCAGTATCAGTCCGCCCGTGAGCAGACCCACGCCGTAGATCGGCCCGGAGAAAATCGGAAGCCAACCAAGCACGTGCTGCAGCGCCGGACCGATCGCGGTTCGCACGAACGGTGCAAGCACGAAGAGACCCCAAAGACCATAGACGACGCTAGGAACCGCGGCCAGGAGCTCGATCAAGAACGACAACGGCGCCGAGAGCCACCGCGGTGCGAAATCGGCCAGAAATACTGCCGCCATGATTCCGACGAACGCCGCCAGCACGATCGCGACCAACGATGTCACGACCGTGCCGTAGATCATCGGCAGCGCGCCGAACTTGCTGGTCACCGGGTCCCACGCGCTGCTCCAGATGAACGAAGGCCCGAACGCGACGATCGATTGCCACGAGCCGTGGACTAGCGTGACGAATAGTCCGATGATCAACAGCGCGAAGACAAAGCTCCCACCGTAAACGACCGCGGCAAAGCCGCGATCGGTGGGACTAACGAAACGCGCTACGCGCCTGAACCGCGGCTGGGGGCTATCCAATCAGCGCTGCATCTGCTTGAGCGTCGCCTGAGCTGCGGCCTGCACGTTCCCCGGCAGCGGCACGTAGTCGACGGACCTGGCATTCGACTGCCCCTGAGGCCCGACGAGCCAGGAGAAAACGTTGTAGAGCAGCTTGGCGCGGGCCGCATCGGCCGGCTTCTTGTAGAGCATCACCCAAGAATATCCCGAAATTGGGTATGAGTCTGCAGCAGGCGCGTCGACGATCGAGAAGTTGGTCGGGCTCACTTCCGGCTTAGTGGCAGCGGCCGCGGCGACGGTGCTTTCTGAGCACGCAACCCACTTGCCGGCGCGGTTCTGAATCGTGGCCGCCGGCATCTTGTTCTCGACGACGTAAGCGAGCTCGACGTAGCCGATGGAGCCCGGGGTGCTGCGCACCTGGCCCGCGACGCCTTCGTTGCCCTTCGCGCCAACGGCACTCGGCGCCGGCCACGATACGCTCTTGCCTGTGCCGACCTTGCTCTTCCACTCCGGAGAGACGTGACTCAGGAAGTCGGTGAAGATGTAGCTCGTGCCGGAGCCGTCCGAGCGGTGCACGACCACGATCGGCATGTCGGGCAGATTCACTCCGTGGTTGAGCTTAGCGATCTGCGGATCGTTCCACTTGAGGATCTTGCCGAGGTAGATGTCGGCGATGGCCTGACGCGTGAGTCGGACGGTCGTGGTCACGCCCGGCAGGTTATACGCAATCGCCGCGCCGCCAAGCGTTACCGGAATCTGAAGCACCGGCTGCCCGGTCCGGGCCAACTCCGCGGCACTCATCGGAACGTCGGACGCACCGAAGTCGACGGTCTTGGCGGTAAACTGCTGTATCCCGGCGCCGCTGCCAATCGACTGATAGTTGACGGTGACGTCCGCGTTTTTGGCGCTGTAGATGTAGAAGGCCTTGGAGAAGAACGGATAATCGAAGCTCGACCCGGCTCCCGTAAGCTGCGTTGCGGCGGCCGCTGGAGCGCTCAACGCCGCCACGACGGCCAGCGCGCCGAACCGGCGAATCCACGATCCTGTCACTGAAAAAAGCTCCTTTGATGAAGAGAAGGCGCCCTGCGTTCTATATTTTCGAGGGGTGTCTTAGTTGTAATCCAGCTCGATTAACCCCAGATTAAGGCCGGCGGACCTGGCTCCATACTCGGTTACCCAGGCCCCTCTTAGGCTCGCTTGGCATCCTAGGGCATATCGACCCCGCGCCACCGCACGCAAAGGATGACCGAGCTACTTACTCCGAAGCCGCGCCCGATGACCGCACCTGCCGAGGCCGACGATCCCGGCCCGTCGCTGGCCGGGCTGCGCCATACCGCGGCGCACGTATTGGCGTATGCCGTCCAGGACCTCTTTCCCGAGGCGAAGCCGACGATCGGCCCCGCCATCGAAAACGGTTTCTATTACGATTTCGACCGCGCGACGCCGTTCACGCCGGATGACCTGGAGCGGCTCGAGACCCGCATGGGCGAGATCGTCGCGGCGGACTACCCGATGACCGGGCGCGAGGTAACGCGCGCCGAGGCCATCGCGACCTTCTCCGGCAACCCCTATAAAGCCGAGATCGCGCGCGAGATCCCCGCGGACCAGCCGATCACGCTCTACACCATCGGCGACTTCACCGACCTCTGCCGCGGCGGCCACGCGGACTCGACGGGCAGCATCGGCGCATTCAAGCTCACCAGCGTCGCGGGCGCGTATTGGCGCGGGGACGAGCACAATGCGATGCTTCAGCGCATTTACGGCACGGCGTGGTACGAGCGCGCACAGCTCGACGAATATCTCGCGCAACTCGAAGAGGCGCAGCGGCGCGATCACCGCCGTCTCGGGGCCGAGCTCGAATTGTTTTCGATCGAGGAAGAGGCCGGCGGCGGCCTCGTCTTCTGGCATCCCAAGGGCGCGATCGTGCGCAACATCGTCGAGAATTTCATCCGCGAAGGGCTGCGCCAACGCGGCTATCAGCCGGTCGTCACGCCTCATATCGCGAGCGAGCGGCTCTACGAGATCTCCGGTCATCTCGAGAACTTCGGCGAGAACATGTTCGGTGCGATCGAAGTGGAGAATCAGCGCTTTCGGCTGAAACCGATGAACTGTCCCGGGCACATCCTGATCTACAAGAGCCGCCTTCGCAGCTACCGCGATCTGCCGCTGCGCTTCTCCGAGTTCGGGACGGTGTATCGTTTCGAACGCTCGGGCGTGCTCCACGGTCTCAACCGCGTTCGCGGATTCACGCAAGACGACGCGCACCTGTTCTGCACGCCGGATCAACTTCAGGGCGAATTCGAACGGACTCTGGACGAGGCGCTGCGCCTCATGCGCGCCTTCGGCTTCAGCACGTTCCAATACGTTCTTTCGCGTCGGGCGGAGGGGGATCGCACGGAAACGGACGCGATCGCCGAGGCCGCGATTCGCAACGCGCTCGAGCGGTACGAGCTCCCCTTCGAGGTCGACGAGGGCGGCGGGGCATTCTACGGGCCGAAGCTCGATGTGAACGTGCGCGACGCAATCGGCCGGCCGTGGCAACTCGGCACGGTGCGGGTGGACTTCGTCTTACCCGCTCGCTTCGGCCTAAGGTATCGAGCGGCCGACGGTCAGGACCACTGCCCCGTGATGATCCATCGGGCACTTGCCGGCTCGCTGGAACGTTTCTTCGGTATTCTGATCGAGCATTATGGAGGCGCGTTCCCGCTCTGGCTGGCCCCCGTGCAAGTCGTGGTGGCGCCGATTTCGGAACACCAAGCGGGCTACGCACGGCAGGTCGCCGATCGGCTGCGGGGAGCGGGCTTTCGGGCCGAGGTAGACGAAGCCAACGAGAAGCTCGGATACAAGATCCGGCACTGGAAGACCCAGAAGGTGCCGTATATCTTGGTCGCAGGCAAACAAGAGGTTGCAGACGGCACCGTGAACGTCAATCAGCGCGGAATCGACGAGAAACGTACGACATCGGTTGAATCCTTCGTCGAGGAGTTGCAAGCAGTGGAAGAGGCGAAGGAATAAGATGATGAGGTGTGATGCCCGCGCCGTTTTTGCGGCGCTCGCGCTCGTATTGGCTTCGTGTCAAGGACAGGGCTTCGACAGCGGCATGGGCGACATGTCGCCGCCCGTGTCGCAGCCGGGTTCGATCGGGGGCATGAACGGCGGCGGTCTGTCGAGCAGCATGAGCGGCGGCACGCTCGCCGGCCCGACGGTCGGTCCGAACGGCCGCGAGGAGCTCGCCAATCCGGGCGCGACACTGGCGCCGAACGAGGCGCAGTATCCCATCGCGCAAGGCCCGACGGGAATGAAGTGCCCCGCGGTCCTGCAGTTCAACCAGCAGTACGCGTGCTCGCTCGCCTTCAACATTCCAGCCTCGTCGCCGTCACCTTCGCCCAACGGCAAGGCCAGCTCCAAGCCCACGGCCAGCCCAACGCCGTCGCCCAAGCCCAGCGCTTCGTCGGACGACGACAGCTCGGACGATAGCGGTGACGACACTCCTACGCCCTCGCCGACGCCCGCTGGAACGATGACGCTCCAGATGGAGCCGCTGCCGCGCGACGTTCCAAGCATGACGAACCCCAACCCGATCTTCATGCACGTTACGCCGCTCGTCGCGATTCGGCTGCAGAGCAACACCGACTTCGATCTCAACGGAGCCGCATCGGTGCAGTATACGCTGCCGGCGATTCAGTACAACGGCCGCGTCTTCGCGTTGCAGCTCTACAACGAGAGCGTCGTTCGCGGAAAGCGCACGGACCAGCTGCTGGCGAATTACTCGAAGTTTACGACGCCGCAGTCCCAAACGATCGGCTTCTCTTTCTCCGTGCCGAAAGTGACGGTCCGCCACACGCAGATCTGGCTACTCGCGATGTACGGCGCGCAGATTCCGCCGGGCACCACGCCGACGCCCTCTCCCACGCCTTCGCCGACGACTTCCCCGGGCAGCTCGCCGTAAGGTTCGCCCGCTCCGCATGAGCGGGCGGGACCTACCGAGAATCCGTGGACGCTATCTTTCGGAGGCTTCCATGCGTTCGTTTTCTACACTTGCTCTTTTGGCCGTCGCGCTCGCGGCGGCAAGAACGCCTGCGTTCGCGTTGTCGAACGACGACGCGCAGGCGCAGGCGCTGCTCGCGAAGCACCGCGCTTTCGTCGGCTGGCAGTTCGGGGACGGCACGTTCAAGTCGATGCGGATCACCGGCGACGTCACCAACGAGAAGGGCGAGAAGACGGCCTCTCTCGTCGATCTGTCCTCGGGCCTTCTCTTCAATAACACCTACGTCGATCTCAAGCAGGACAACGTGACGACGCACGAAGGCTTCACCGGGAACGTCTTCTGGCAGACTGACAATACCGGGTTTACGACGCCTGTATACGGCGACTACGCGAAATATCTGGCTTCGTTTACGATCCTGCAGCACGAGGGTACCACCGGACTGCCGAGCTCCTTTGTCGGCAACAAGACCATCGACGGCAAGAGCCTGGGCGTCGTTCGGGTGACGCTTGCGCACGGCGACCCGATCGATCTGTACGTCGACCCGGCGACGGGCGCTTACGTGAAAGCGGTCATCGACCCCGACGGCGCCTATGAGACGACCTATCACATTCGTTCCTACCAGGACGTGGTGCCCGGAAAGAAGGCGATGGCATCCTTCACGATCGACGACGATAAAGCGGTCTTCAGCTATTCAAAATTCGAGCCCAACATCGCCGTTACCGACGAAGACCTCCATCCACCCGCGCAGACGGCATCCTGGACGTTCGGCGCCGGCGCTCCCTTCCCGATCACCGTGACGCACGACCGCCTGCTGATCGACGCCGTGGTCAACGGCGTCAAGGGCCGCTTCATCCTCGACACCGGCGCCGATTCGATCTACCTCGACGACCGCTTCGCGGATCGCGCAAACGTCGCGGTGCTCCACGGCTCGGGCACGGCGTACTCGCTGTACGGAGAGGTGAGTACGCGTCTGCGCAACGTCAAGAGCATGACGTTTGGGGACGCGACGCTGCACAACGTCATCGCTCCCTCACAGAATTTCGAAAAGTACGATTACCGTGGCATGGACGCACGCGGCTACGACGGACTGATCGGTTTCGACCTATTTGCCGGCGCGATCGTCAAGCTCGACATCTACGCCGCGACCATGGCCATCCTGGATCCGACGACGGACCTGTCGGCCGAGAAAGGTCTCCCGATCACCGTCGACCTTTCGCAGGGCATTCCGGCGGTACCCATGACGCTCAATAAGACCATCACCGCGAACGCGCTGCTCGATACCGGCAGCCCGCCGGGCACCATTTTCTTCGGCCCAGATCTGGTCAAGAAGCGTCACTTCAAGGTGGTCGACGGTTGCGGCTACATCGACTCGCTGGCCGTCGGCCCGATCACGTATTCCAACGTAGTCGCTTGCCAGTACGGAGTGGCCGCGAGCGATATGTTGCTGGGCTTCGACTTCCTCAAACACTTCGACTTCGTGTTCGACTATCCGCACGGCCGGATGTTCATGCACCCCAACAAGAATTGACTACTCCGGATCCCCGTGTTGTTCCGTCAGCTTGCGGCTCTCGAAGTAGCGGATCGAGAGCGGCGAACGGATCTGCACAAACTTGCGGGCGGCCTGGGAGTAATCGAACACGTCGCCGATGCTGTTGGCGCGCACGTCGGTGGTGCCGAGGTTTCCCAAGCCGAAGCTCTCTTCGATATATCGAAGGACGCTGCCGAACTCGTATTGGGTCGGTGAGATGTAGCCACCCTGACTCGATGACCCCACGATCGCGTACGGCGAAACCACGAGGCACGGAACCCTAAAACCGAGGCCTCCGAGATTATCGTGAAACTGCTGCGGCACGGCGTGGTCGTAGAAGCCGCCCCAGTCGTCCCACACGATGACGATCGCGGAGGAG
>Ga0073928_10005733_pt1 | contig 17179 bp, 22 predicted proteins | sample PaiPotPPA55metaG_FD_76969 | JGI IMG/M metagenome (GOLD analysis project Ga0073928, IMG submission 76969) | Iron sulfur acid spring bacterial and archeal communities from Banff, Canada, to study Microbial Dark Matter (Phase II) - Paint Pots PPA... ... | reverse complement strand
GGGGCCATACCGGCCGCGTGCAAGCTCTCGGCGCACCGGACTTCACGACGCTCACGCCGACCTTCGATTTCGGCAAGGGCTTCGGCGATCTGCCGGACTCATTACCTTATTTGCGGCCCTTCGCCGTTACCGGCAATTTGAGCGTCGATTTTCCCACCAAAGTCGAAAGCAGCGGATCTCCCAATCCGAACACGTTCAACTACGGCTTCGCCGTCGAATACAGCCTCGAATATCTTCAGCACCACGTGCGGGATGTCGGGCTCGGCAAGCCGTTCGATCGCATGATCCCGCTGGTCGAGGTGGCCTTGACGACGCCGTTCAATCGCGGCCAAGGCAGCCAGACCACGGGCACCGTCCAGCCCGGGCTCATCTGGGCCGGGCAGCACTACCAGCTTGGCGCCGAAATGATCATTCCGGTCAACAGCCTGAGCGGCCACGGCGTCGGCGGCATCGTTCAGCTCCATTTCTTCCTCGACGACCTGTTCCCCAAGAGCATCGGCCGTCCGATATTTGATTAGCCGAGCGATGCGCCTTTTGTCCGCCTCTCTGCTGCTGCCGGCGCTGCTCTTCGCGGCGCCGGCGGCGCGCGCTCATGCTTTCCTCGATCATGCGAGTCCGGCGGTGGGCAGCACCTTGCGGCAGCCGCCCACCGCCATCAGCCTGTGGTTCACCCAGGAGCTCGAGCCGGCTTTCAGCACGGTCAGCATCGTCGACCAGGGCGGGCAGCGCGTCGATGGCGGCGACGCGCAGGTCGATGCCCGCGATCAGACGCTGCTCCACGCCTCGCTCAAGCCCTTGCCGCCGGGCACCTACAAGGTCATGTGGCGCGTCGTCTCGATCGACACGCATACGACGGAAGGCACCTTCACCTTCCGCGTCGGCGGATGACGATGGCCGAGCGCAGGAGCGCCCGATGCAGGCCGTGACCATGCTGGCGCGGGCCATCCACTTCGCCTCGATCCTCTCCTTGGCCGGCATCTTCGTGTTCCTTGCCGTGGTGGCGGAGCCCGCGCTCGCCCGGTCGGCACCGTCGGACGCGCCGGCGTTTCGCCGCACTCTCAGGCGGCTCGCCTGGGCGAGCCTCGCTGCGGCGCTGCTGTCCGGTGCGCTCTGGCTGATGCTAGAGGCGCGCAGCATGAGCGGCCGCTCTCTCGCCGACGTGTTTTCGCAAGACGTCATCGGCGTGGTCCTGACTCGGACGAGATTCGGCCGGGTGTGGGAGCTGCGCTCGGCGCTCGCCCTGCTGCTGGCCGGCCTGATCGTGGCGGGCGACCGCCTCGGCCGCCGGCGCGGCGCCGAGATGCTGGGCTGGGCGACGCTGCTGCTCGGCGCCGCGGTCGCGGCGGCATTGGCGTGGGCGGGTCACGCGGGTGCGACGCAAGGCGGCGAAGGCGAAATCCAGGTCGTTTCCGACGCCCTCCATCTCCTGGCCGCGGGTGCTTGGCTGGGCGCGCTGGTGCCGCTGGCGCTGCTCTTCGCGCGGGCGATCGGCGATTGGGCTTGGCTCGGCGTCGCCCGCGAGGCGACGCGGCGCTTCTCGGTGCTCGGCATCGCCAGCGTCGGCACGCTGCTCGTCACCGGCACGGTCAACAGCTGGTTCCTGGTCGGCGGCGTCCCTGGCCTGCTCGGCACGCCCTATGGGCGCTTGCTGCTCCTGAAGCTCGCGCTGTTCGCCGCCATGGTGGCGGTCGCTGCGGTCAATCGCCAACGCCTGACGCTACAGCTGCATGAAGGCGTTGCTCCGACAGAAGCCCTGCGGCGCCTGCGCCGCAATGCGTTGATCGAGACGGCGCTCGGGCTGGCGATCATCATGGTGGTGGGCGCGCTCGGCACCGAGCCGCCGGGCGCCCATCTCGCGCCCGACTGGCCCCTGCCATTCAGGCTCGACCTCGACGCTTTCCCGCCCAGCCCCGCGCAGGGCCGCGAGGCCATCCTTCATGGCGTCGGGATCGCCGCGGGGCTCGCCGCGCTCTTGCTTGCGGCGTTGCGCCGCCGTCACCGCTGGCTCATCGGGGGCGTCGGCTTGGCTCTCGTCGTCGGTTTCGGCCGGGTGCCGCTCGCCTGGATGCTCGAGGACGCCTATCCCACCACTTTCTATCGCTCGCCGGTGCCGTATGACGCGACGTCGATCGTCGCCGGCTCGCTCCACTATGCCGATCAGTGCAGCCAATGCCACGGCGTCGACGGCCATGGCGACGGGCCGGCAGCGCGCGATTTACCGGTGCGGCCGGCCGACCTCACCGCGCCGCATCTCTTCGCCCACCGTGAGGGCGACCTGTTCTGGTGGATCAGCGTGGGCCGCAACAACGGCGCCATGCCCGGCTTTTCCGACGTGCTGGGCGAGCGCGAGCGTTGGGAGATCGTCGATTTCATCCGCGCCCGCGGCGCCGGCGCGCAGCCGAATATCTTGCTGCCGCTGGTCACGCCGGGGCCGGCCCCCGCTGCGCCCGACTTCGCCTTCGAGCAGGCGGGCCGTCAGGAGACGCTGCACGCGGCCACCGAGACGGAGCCCGTGCTGCTCGTGCTCTATAGCCTGCCGGGCTCGCTGGCGCGCCTCAACGCGCTCGACGCCGCCAGGGATGGCCTCGAGCGCGCCGGCCTCCGTCTGGTGGCGGTGCCGGTCGACCCGGAAGCCCCAACCAGGTCCAGAACCGCCGCACCCCTGCCGGACTTTGCTGTCAGCACCGGCCCGGAGACCGCTGCCGCCTATACCCTCTTCGAAGGGCCGGGCGGCTGCCCGTGCGAATTTCTCGTCGACCGCGCCGGGCTGCTGCGCGCACGCTGGAAGGCGGATTCGGCGATCGGCCTCGCCCCGCCGGAGGAACTCCAGGCGCAGCTCGAGCGCCTCGCACGCCTGCCGCTGGCACGACGCGCGAGCCACATCCACAGCCACTGAGCCCCGCCGCTGGCGGGCGCTGACGACGTCTGCGTGCCGAAAAAGGCTGCACGCCCCGGGGTTGGGCGGCTACAACGGCGTTCGACCGCCGGTTTCTATTTCGCCGGCTACGACGCGAACAAACGCGCCGCCCACAATACCGCGTGGATTTTTCATGCGCCCCTGCGCGCCGTGCTCGGGGGACAGCATTGAGTGCGCGGCGCAAGAGCATCCGCGTCCCCCGCTGGCGTTGTCCAGCGAGCGAGGCACCGCATCAGCCGGCTTGTCCCGGCCATGTGTGACGGCCTCTGCGGCGCAAGGGAAAAAGAATGATCGTGCGACCGGGGTCGGCACGGTCATGTGTGCGGCCTTCAGGTGCGGCACGGATGGCCGCCGGCCCTGATGAGATCCGCGGATCGGCTCCCCGATTAGCCTGAACCGACCCAGCAGCTCCGGCCGGTCCGAGGACGGAAAAAATTGCTGCTCGACGAACCCGGCGGCGAATAACGACAGCGCCAGTAGGGCAAGCGTGGCGCCGATAACTAGATATTTTGCGCGCAACGCGGCAAGCAGCACTCGCCGGAAAAGCCGCGCGAGCCGACTGGGCTCCGCTTGGCTCCGATGCAGCGTCGCAGGAAGCAGCGTGACGCCTATGAGTGGCGCGAACACCACGGCCACGACCCAGGAGACGAGCAGTGCGATCACCACGACGGCGAAGAGGGAGAAGCAATATTCGCCGGCATTGCTCTTGGCGAAATCGACCGGCACGACCAACTGCCAAATCTCGGGAACGGCGCTTGCAGGTGTCGATTCCCAAGAGATTGACAAAGATTGTCGTCGCACCGGGCTTTGGTATAGGAGCGCAGAAAGTCGAGCGATGGTGGTTTCCTGTACCAGTCATTCTCGTGCTCCCGCGCGCAGCGCAACGTCTCTTAACGAGAGGGCGGCGCGACACTGCCACGACACTGCCACAGCCCTCGGCGGGGGTGGTCGATTGATCAACTCCGATGAATGATCTTTTCAGCATCGGGCGGTTAAAAACTGGGGGCAGTATCCACACGTGATCGCCAGTCGCGGCTTGGCTTTTCGGCCCGCCCGAGCTTGAACGGAGATCACAATGCAGACCCACAACCACGCTATTTATTTGGCACGCGCTGCCGCGTTCGCGATAGTGCTGATCGTTCCAACCGTCTCGACGCTTCTTACAACGGCCTATGCCGACAATGAGAGTGCTGGAGCGATCGCGCCCTCTTACAAAGCCGCCGGGAACGACAAGGCGCAGTCAACTCTCTGCGGGCCCGCGGTGAGTGCGAAGAGCGACGTCCTCGGAGCCGGCGGCCAACAGGACGAACTCGCCCGCAAGATCTATAGGCCCGGCGTGAGCGATCGGTAAGACCCGGGCGCCCTGCAACGAGCTGATCACGCAGGCGGCACGGACGTGCCCTTGCCCCGGGCTTTTAAACTTAATCGGGCGAGCCGCCAGTATCCTGAAAAAAGGAGAGGTCTGGGGGCCTGGAAAAGGGTCCAGAGGCGAGTTCCGTCCGCCGCCGCATCTGGTCGGATCGAACGGCAGGTCGAAGTCTGTCGGCTTCAGACCATTCGTCGGCGCTTAATAGTGCCTTCTCAACTTCGCCGCTTATTCTTTCGGTCCAGCAGGCTGATGTTCTCGGGCACGACAATGCGGTGAACGACATCGCATCCGAACCCAGGAAGGAGTTCTGATCATGCTCACCACCTCTCGCCTCACGGCACTCGCGCGCGTCGCTACCTTGTCGATGGCGCTCGCCGTTCCCCTCGCCACCGCGGCTTACGCCGACGACGAGTACGGCACCGGTCACGCCGCGGTGATCGCCCAGGCCGCGGCATCGCAGCCCGCCCCGGCGCTCGGCGCGGTTGAGGCCGCGACGCTCAACGACGTCTTCAAGGTCGGCCAGAACGACGCCTTCGGCGCGGCGCGCTCCTCGCAACTGGCGCCCGCCCCGCAGGGCAGCTTGTCGCGGCTCGCCTCCATGTCGCGGACGATCTCCGGCAAGGTCGACGTGGTCGGCGCGGGCGGCGCGCAGGACGAGCTCGCCACCGCGATCTATCACCCCGGCAGCGGGACCGACTGGTAATGCGGGCGATGTGAGCCGGCGCCCCGAAAGGGCGTCGGCTTGCCCGCGGGAGAGCCACAATGACAACGATTGCAAGAGTGATTGAAGCTACCCGGACAGCAATGGCGCCGCTTGCGCTGCCCGTCGTCGCCTACGCCGACCCGGCCCAGGCGCGGCGCGAAGCGCTTGCGACGATCGCGCGGGCGCTGCGCGACGAGGCGTCGGTCATCAACGGCAGCGACGCCTTTGTCCTCATCGGGATCGCGCTAATCCTTGTGCTGATCGTCGCGCACGGCCTTGCGCACACGCCGCAGTTCTAGGGGCGAGCGATGCCGAGCGGCGTGGTGTGGCGGCGGTTTCGGTAATCGCGACAATGGCGTGACGGGGTAATCAATGGATCGCATAACCAGCATGACGACCTTCACCACCGTCGTCACCAGCGGCAGCTTCGTCGCCGCCGCCAAGCGTCTCAGCATGTCGCCGGCGATGGTAACGAACCATGTTCACGCGCTCGAGGGAAGGCTCGGCGCGCGGCTCTTGAACCGCACCACGCGCACGCTCAGCCTCACCGAGGCCGGTCGGTCGTATTTCGAGCAGTGCACGCTCATCCTGGCCCAGATCGAGGCGGCCGAGAGCGGGTTGCAGAAGACCTTTGGACCGACGAAGTCGGATCGGAAGTCGTCGGCCGCCCTAGCCCTCTTGCGGCCGCCAAAACCGTGACCGCGCTTGTTCGTGCGCCGGACATACTTTCCTATGCATGAAGGCTTTCGCCCGTCGCTGCTCGTCATTCTAGCGGCAGTTTGTGGGATCGCCGCGTCGGAGGTCCACGCGCAGCAGCCTAGTGAGCTGAAACAGTCGGAGACGGCGTGGAAAGCCATGGATAACTGCAAGCGCCAGGCCTGGAAGGAGCACCCCGACTACACCCGCGAGGGCAGCGCCAGGCGCAATAAGGCGATGAGGCTGTGCCTACAGGTCAATCACGCGCCGCCGATCTCGCCGCTGGATCCGCGTGAAGGCACCGGATCATCCCAGCGGTGAGCCAAAAATCAGTGAGGCGATCGGTATCGCGCCTCTATCTCTAACGCCTTTTTTGCAAGCTCAACGCAATGTCCAATAGCTTGACCGCCACCCTCGGCTCTGACTCGGTCGCAATCAACCGCCCTTTGGATGAAATAGCTGACATCGCTGCGCCAGGGCATGAGTCCGCAGCATAGACCAGGTGTATTACACTGCCGAGACCATTGATGCGCTCCCACTGACGGTAGCGGCACTTCCATGCCGGGATTTTCTTCGTAGCCTAGCGCGCCCCGACAATGAGCCGGATGAGTCGGGTGTTTTCGCACTCCCTACAGCGCATCACGTCGGGCAGCGGACAAGTCGCCAGCCCTAGCCGAATTATTTGTTGAGAGCGCAGTCTGCGCCAGAACGCCGCTCTTTAGCGTGCAACGTCCCTCGGTGTCTCCCGACTTCACGCAAGCCTCAACGTAAACATCCCACTGGTTGGGGCAATCGACAAGAAGCCGCATGGCTGATTTGCCGCAATCAAAGGAGGAATACTGTCCATCCTTGGCTTTCGAAAGCATGCAGTCGGTAAAATCTTTATTGATGTCAGAACCGGCATGCGCCCTGAGGGGAGCGAGTAGCGCAAGGGTTATGATGGGCAGAAGGCGCATGCCCGAAGCATAAGGGCAGTGACGCGCGAGGAGAAGGGTGGGCGCCGGGCCAGCACGGGAAGAATGCTAGGGCCCGTGCTGGCCCGCGCGGAGCGCGGTGGGATTGGCGCAAGGCCACGGTTATCGGCGCAATCGCCGCAAAGTCATGTGGCGCGGGAGGAGCGATCTTCCATGCATCGGGGCCACCGCCCTGAGGCGATGCCCGCCACGATGATGACACCTCCACGTCACCGTGGCGGGTGCGTCCGCTGTAAGGGCATGGAAAGAGATACGATGAGTGGACCGACTGTCGAGGACATTCGACTGTGGCGGTTGCAAGCAGAGGAGCCGCGTATGCTCGCTAGCACGATAGAAGAGGCGTCCGCTCGTCTTGGGGTGCTCAGTGCAGCGCGCAGCTATGACGCAATAGCCGCGAACGCCGAAGCCCCGTCTAAAGTCGCATACGGCAGTCCGCGAGATGCCGACATCCAGCCAGCGTAAAATTCATCGCGACTTACGCCGGCCCCGTCCTCGTCGCCCTTCTTCCACATACCCTGCCGGGAGATGCGCGCCAGCGGTGCGTCAAGGGTCACCAGAAGAAAGTCTCGCGCGCGATGAACCGTTCTCACCTCCAAGGCGTTTTTGCCGTCGTAGTCAGGTATTCACCTGATTTTTCGGTGGACGCAGGGCCGTATAGCTCTTTTCATCTGGCGCGTAACCTCATGAATCCAGCGGAGGTCACATGAAATCCAGGCCATGCCTCTCATTCATTCTGGCCCTCATGTCCAGCGCGATCGTCGCCTGTCAGTCCGGAGGCAGCACGACGGGCTCGGGGACGAGTACCACGGCCGGGGGCCCGGTCAGCGCCAGCAACGCCAAGGCAGCGCAGCTCGACGCCGATGTAAATGAGGCCGTCGCGCAACTGTATAAGCACGCGCCCGGCTCGGAGCGCTTGGTGCAACAGGCGAAGGGAATGCTCGTCTTCCCCAACGTCTACAAGGGGGGCATCGGCATCGGTGGCGAATACGGCAAGGGTGAGTTGCGTGTTAAAGACCGGACCGTAGGCTATTACAGCACGACGTCCGCCTCCTTCGGGTTCCAGCTCGGTGCGGAAGCCCGGACGATTGTATTAATGTTCATGACGGACAAAGCGCTATCCGACTTCGAAAATAGCGCCGGGTGGAGTGTCGGGGGAAACGCGGACGTCGCGTTGATCAAAGTCGGCGCCAACGGCCAGGTCGACAGTTCGACGGTCGGACAGCCGGTAATTGCTTTTGTCTTCGGCAACAGCGGACTGATGTACGACCTGTCGCTCCAAGGCACCAAAGTGACGAAGATTGATCTATGATCACTCGCGCGGCTGACTGTCCTCGACAGTCGCGCCTTGTCAGCGATCATCCCACAAAGCGTGCACGCTTTCGGGAGCCGGGGGCGGCATTCTGGCCTGTCCTAGTACCCTGCCGCAAAGCGCACGGGCGCCGTTCGTCGCGCTCCTAGGCGCCATGCACGCTCGCTCGGTCGCGCGAAAAACCCCGCCGGTGAGGGCGGGCCAAGGAGAGAGCAGTCGCGTCACATTGACCGTCAGGCCCGCCTCTCGGGGTTGGCGTCCTAGCCGAGCGCGCCGCCAACAATGAGCCGGATGCGGTCGGTGTTGTCGCGGCGCCGACACCTCGGATGTGCGGTTTAGTTCTCGTCGCCTGCCGCTTTCAGCAAGAACCCGACAGGACCGCAAATGGCGGAGGAGCATCATCTTACTCGTACAGCTACATCCAAGTGCGTTGCAATGGTCGAGCACAGAGAGACTTCTTCCGAGACCACCTTGCGCCAGAGCCACCTGATGTTCGCGCCCTCGCACGCCATGAGCAACGGCCTCTGCTGCTGCGATTTTTCCAACGGCTTGCCATCCGGCCGCGTAAAGATCCGCTCGTCGGCGGCGCGGCCAGCCGTTAGCTGCTCGAACAACGCAATCCCGTCATCGCTCAGGGCGACATGCCGCGCCTTGCCACCCTTGGACTGTCGGACATGCAGGGTGCCACTGACGTCGAAATCGGCGCCCGGTCGCGAGTGGCGGAAGGATGAACTGAGGAGGGTCGCGATGCCCGCCAAGCCAGACCGACTGCCGGATAGCGAAAGACCGTCGCAGCGCCTTCGATCGACCAGCGCCCGGGCCGGGCGCTGCGCTGTCGTCATGGCGCCGATCGTCCTGACGGCATGCCAGCCGGCCGTCCTTGACCCGCAAGGATCCATCGGGATTGCCGAGAAGACGATCCTGATCGACTCGCTCGCCATCATGCTCGCCATCGTGGTCCCGACGATCGCCGCGACCCTGGCCTTCGCCTGGTGGTTTCGCGCCGCCAACACGCGAGCGACCCACCTGCCGGATTTTGAGTACTCCGGCCGCATCGAGCTCATCGTCTGGTCCATCCCCCTCCTCACGGTCATCCTGCTGGGTGGCGTGGCCTGGATCGGATCCCATGACCTCGATCCCGCCAAGTCGTTGGCATCGAAGACGCCGCTGCTCGAGGTCCAGGTCGTCTCTCTGGATTGGAAGTGGCTGTTCATCTACCCGAACCAGCGCGTCGCGAGCGTGAACCAGCTCGTGGTTCCCGCCGGCGTGCCGCTTCACTTCTCCCTGACCTCGGCGAGCGTGATGAACGCCTTCTTCATCCCACAGCTCGGCAGCATGATCTACACGATGAACGGCATGACGACGCAGCTGAACCTGCGCGCCGACGCGCCCGGCACGTTCCGCGGCCTGTCGAGCCACTATAGCGGTGATGGCTTCTCGGGCATGCATTTCGAGGTGCAGGCGGTGCCGGCGGAGCGGTTTGCCGCCTGGATCGCCGCCACGCGCAGCACGGGGCCAACGCTCGATGCCGGGAGCTACGCTGCCTTGGCCAGGCAGAGCATGAACACGACGCCCTTCACCTTCCGCGCGGCCGATCCCGAGCTGTTCCAGCAGATCGTCCTGCAGAAGCTGCCGCCGGGACCCGGCCCGCATCCGAGCATATCGCCGCGGACGGACGACTGAACATGTTGGGCAAGCTGAGCTGGGCCGCCATTCCATTCGACCAGCCGATCCCGCTGGTCGCAGCGGCCTTGGTCGGTGTGATGATCATCGGCGTCCTCGCCTGGGTCACGCTGAAGGGATGGCTCCCGTACCTTTGGCGGGAGTGGATCACCAGCGTCGACCACAAGCGGATCGGTATCATGTATACCCTGCTCGCGATGGTGATGCTGCTGCGCGGCTTCTCCGACGCGATCATGATGCGGGCGCAACAGGCGCTCGCGTTCGAATCCCCTGGCTATCTGCCCCCCGAACACTACGACCAGATCTTCTCGGCGCACGGCACGCTGATGATCTTCTTCGTCGCGATGCCGTTCGTGATCGGGCTGATGAACTTCGTCGTGCCGCTGCAGCTCGGCGTTCGCGACGTGGCGTTCCCCACGCTCAATTCGGTCGGCTTCTGGCTCACCGCCACGGGTGCGCTGCTCGTCAACATTTCCCTGGTCGTGGGCGAGTTCGCACGGACCGGCTGGCTGCCATATCCCCCGCTGTCCGAGATCACCTACTCGCCCGGCGTGGGCGTCGACTACTACCTGTGGGCGCTCGAGATTTCAGGGGTCGGGACCTTGCTGTCCGGCGTGAACCTCGTCACGACGGTCCTCAAGATGCACGCACCCGGCATGACCTACATGCGGATGCCGATGTTCTGCTGGACGACACTCGCCTCCAACCTGCTGATCGTCGCCGCCTTCCCCATCCTTACGGCGACGCTGACCATGCTGCTGCTGGACCGTTACCTCGGCTTTCATTTCTTCACCAACAATGCCGGCGGAAACGTGATGATGTTCATGAACTTGATTTGGGCGTGGGGACATCCCGAAGTCTACATCCTCATTCTGCCCGCGTTCGGCATATTCTCGGAAGTGATCTCGACGTTCTCGCGCAAGCCGTTGTTCGGCTACCGGTCGATGGTTGCCGCGACGATGGCCATCTGCATCCTCTCCTTCACGGTGTGGTTGCACCACTTCTTCACCATGGGTGCCGGCGCCGACGTCAACGCGATCTTCGGCATCGCGTCGATGATCATCGCCGTGCCTACGGGCGTGAAGGTCTTCAACTGGCTCTTCACGATGTATGGCGGCCGGGTCGTTTATTCCGCATCGATATTGTGGTCTATCGGCTTCATGGTCACCTTCGTGATCGGCGGCATGACGGGCGTCCTGCTGGCGGTGCCCCCGGCGGACTTCGTGCTTCACAACAGCCTTTTCCTCGTGGCCCACTTCCATAACGTCATCATCGGCGGGGTGCTGTTCGGCGCGTTCGCCGGCTACACCTATTGGTTTCCGAAAGCCTTCGGCTTCCGGCTGCACGAAGGCCTCGGCAAGGCCTCGTTCTGGTGCTGGCTCATCGGCTTCTACGTCGCTTTCATGCCGCTCTACGTTCTGGGCCTCATGGGAATGACCCGTCGCATGCAGCACTACGATGTCGCCGCTTGGCGTCCGTGGTTGCTGATCGCGGCCAGCGGCGCGGCCATCATTCTGGCCGGAATAATCCTGCAGATCGCACAACTCGCCGTCAGCATTCGCAGGCGGGAGGCGCTGCGTGACCAGACCGGGGATCCGTGGGACGGGCGCTCGCTCGAATGGGCGACACCCTCACCTCCGCCGACCTTCAACTTCGCGGTGTTCCCGCGCATCGAAGGTGGGGACGCCTATTGGGGCATGAAGCAGCGCGCGCGCCAGCAGGGGAAGCTCGGCGAGGAGCCCCACTATACGGAAATCGAGATGCCGAGGAATAGCCCAACTGGCTTCGTTTGCGCTTTCTTCGCCACTTTCATGGGATTTGCGCTGATCTGGCACATCTGGTGGATCGTGGCCCTGGCCGCCTTGGGCGCCTACGCGACATTCGTCGTCTTCGCCTGGCGGGACCGGCACGAGGACATCATTCCCGCCGAATTGGTGGCGCGCATCGATCGGGCCAATCGAAATGCACGCAGCGCGGCGCTCGCCCTGCGGCCGGCACCATGAGCGGCCTCCCGGCGACCGCCGGTCACGGCGACCCGGATCGCGTCGGGTACAATGGTGAGTCTCGCGCTCGCCGGCACATGGCAGAGCGCGCGGGCGGGTTGGTGCCGAAGCGCATCATCGTCGGCTACGGCTTCTGGATTTTCCTGCTCAGCGACATCGTCATGTTCTCTGCCTTTTTCGCGACCTACGCGGTGTTGGTCGGGCAGACGGCGGGCGGGCCGAGCGGGCGCGAGCTGTTCGACCTGCGCAGCACCGCGATCGAGACGGCCTGCCTACTCCTCTCGAGCTTCGCCTGCGGCCTCGCAAGCATCGGCGCCCAGGCGCACCGCGGGTCCTGGTTCTATGGCGCCATGGCGGCGACCTTCATACTCGGAGCCGCGTTTATCGGTCTCGAGGTTCGAGAGTTTGCGGGCTTGGTCGCGCGCGGGGCAGGCCCAACACGGAGCGCGTTCCTCTCGGCCTTCTTTACGCTGGTCGGCTGCCATGGCCTACATGTGAGCGCCGGGCTGCTCTGGCTGCTGACCATGATGGCGCAGGTGTTCGCCAAGGGTTACCGGGCCGACATTCTCCGGCGGATCCTCTGCTTCGGTCTTTTCTGGCATGCACTGGACATCATTTGGGTCGCATTGTTCACGATGGTGTATTTGATGGGAGCCGCGACATGAGCCATGCCGAGCCGAAAAGAGACCCCGGTGACGTCGACACGGCGCCGGGCCACGAGGGCCGCGACGGACACGAGGCCGCCGCGGGAATAGGAAGCTACCTGATCGGGCTGGGGCTCGCGACGCTGCTCACGATCGTCTCTTTCTTCATCGCGCGCACCACGCTGGTCTGGCAGCCGAGCATTCCCGTCGCCCTGGCCGTGCTCGCGATCGCGCAGATGGGCGTTCATCTCGTCTTCTTCCTCCACATCACGACCGGCCCCGACAACGTCAACAATGTCATGGCGCTCGCCTTCGGCGTGCTGATCGTTTTTCTGGTCATCGCCGGTTCGCTGTGGATCATGGCACACATGAATCACAACATGATGCCGATGGATCAGATCATGCAGATGCAGCGCTGACCTGGGCTGAGACTGCGGCTTGCTTCGATGCGCCCAAGCCTCGATCAGCGTCCCGTCCACTGAGAAGTGCTCGCTCGACAAAAGCCGCTTCACCTTGGCCTGAGCCAGCACCGCCGCCAGGAACTTCGCGGCGAGGTCATCGTGCGCGCCTGCACGCGCCAGGCGGCAGCCCTGGCGGATGAAGCAATCCGGCGCCGCGTGCCGCTGCTCGCGAAGGCGCTACGCTTCGTCGGTCATGTTCAGACCCGGAATCGCGGCACCGTCGGCGGCAGCCTCGCCAATGCCGATCCGGCGGCAGAGATTGGTCTCGCCGCTTCGGCGCTTGGCTGTGCAATCGTCGCGCGCTCCGCGGCGGGAGAGCGGACAATTCCCGTAGCCGAGTTCTTCCGCGGCGCCATGGAGACGGCGCTTGCTGCCGAGGAGTGTCTGACAATGGTGCACTTCCCGGTGTGGCATGATGGCGGCGCCTCGGAACGGGCTTCCAGGAGGTCAGCGCTCGGCGCAGCGACTTTGCCCTCGCCGAGCGGCCGCACAGGCTCACGGGACAGCGCATCGACCGCCAGATCGTCGGCGGATGGCTAGACATGTTCGGCTACGAGCTGCCGCCCGAGGAGGGCGCGGATTGGTGCCGCTTCATGAACGAAGAATTGCTTTCCGGCGTCCGCCAGCTCGACGCCCTGGCGCCGCTCGCCTGCGTGCCGTTGCAGAGCGGCAAGCCCGCCGCCGTGGGCTCGAGGAAGCTCTCGCCGCCGGCTTTCACGGCGCCATGATCGGGACGCAGCCAAAAGGCACCGGAGGTGCGCTCGACGACGCCGACCTGACGCCGTTCTGGGAGGCTGCCTCGGCGCGCGAGGCCACTATCTTCGTGCACCCGATGTATGCCCGCGGCGATGACCGGCTCGGTGATTACGACCTCGTCAATGCGGTGGGACGCGTCACTGATACCACGATCGCGGTTGCGCGGCTGCTCTTCTCTGGCCACCTTCAGCGGTATCCGGGCGTGAAGCTGGTGATCTCCCACGGCGGCGCCGCGTTGCCCTTCGCGCTCGGCCGCCTCAGACGCAATCACGCCATCCATCCCGGCAAATATGCCGATCCGATGGACGGCTTCCGCCGTCTCTATTTCGACACCGTGCTGTTCGAGGTGCGGGCGCTGCGCTACCTCTGCGATGTCGCCGGCGCCGACAAGATCCTGCTTGGCTCGGACCATCCTTTCCCGATCGGCGATGCCGAGCCGTTGCACGTGGTCGAGGAGGCGCCGCTTAGCGCGGCGGAGCGCAAATCTATCCTTGGCGAGACGGCGGCCCACCTCTTCCGGATTACTGTCGGCTGTGGTTGTGGCCAGCCAACGCGGACGTTAGGACCAAGCCGGACTGTTGCATCCACCGGCATCAGTCCATCAGGGTTGGCAAGGCATAACTAGCAGTGTGGCGGAGGGCAAAGGCATTCCCATTCGCTTGCTGGTGATCGCGCTGGCATCAGGTTGCAGATACAACATCGAAAGTGAGAGGCACTAAGTCCGGAATGGGACCAGAATGCGACTAGACTAAGCATCGGCGCGCGCGTCCGTAGAGATGCCGGGCGATTGGGAAGGCGCCATGGGGGGCCGAGGTCACGAACATGGATTGGCGGCGAGTGTGGTCCCATACGAGTGTGGTCCCATAAATGTCACCGACGCATCGCGCGCTCGGGGAGTACCGTTGCATGGTCTCGCTCGATTCGGCGAGACATCCTCTAACGGGTAAGATCACTCGAAGCCCTGCACCCCCGTGCAGGGCTTTTTTTTTGCCGCGGCTGCCGCGCGCCGGCGGCCGTGCTAGAGATGACCGAGGCGACGGCACGCCGGCAGGAGAAAGCGCATGAATGGCCGCGGCTACAGCGTTCGGGTCGAGGGCGCGAAATACGGTGTCAGCTTCGGCTCGGCGCTGGCGATCGCGATCTCCTACGCCAGCAATCACTCGATCCTGTGGGCGATCATCCACGGCATCTTGAGCTGGCTCTACGTGGTCTATTTCGCGCTGGTCTACGCCTAGAGCGAGGCCAATCCGCGGATGCGCCGCAAGGCGGCATGCGTCGCCTCCACCGCGGCTTCCGCATCGTAGCGGCGCGCCAGTCCCCTGAGCTCGTTGGCGATCGACGGATCGCGCTGCATCCGCGCCAGCCGCCGGCAATTGTCGGCGCGGCGACGCAGGCAGGAGATCCAGGGCAATGTTCGCTCGTCGCGCATCTCTTCTCCGTCCTTAGGGCTACGCAGTCGAGGCCCCTTTGGGGCACCCCTCTCAGAAAGGGATCTTCACACAATCGTAAGAGTTAATTAAGGAAGGGGGCACGTGTCATTTTTTGGCTAGTCCGCCAGCAGCCGCACAGATCCCCCGGGCCGCCGACAAATATTCGCCGCGGCTTTGCACAAAATTCGTCACTGAATTTCGTCGAAACGACGGGCTCGACCGGCCCGTTTCTAAGTGGGCGAGGGCTGCTTATGCCCTGTCGCGACTCGAAACGCGCAAGCGGCGCGAAACGATTTTGCGCATGCCCGCGAGTTCTTGGCGGCATCCTGCCCTCGCGCGGCCGGAGCGCCCCGGAACGAGGATGCGCCGACGGCAGCGCGGATCAGTGATCGTGCTCCTGGGCCTTGGAGCTGAGCATGCCGCCGAGGTCGGAGAGATCCTGGCCCAACCCCTGCATCGTGTGACAGGCGGAGGCGCCGGCGAGCAGCAACAGCAACAGGCCCGCGCGCAGCAGGCGGCGGCTTCCCAGGGAGTGCAGCATCGCGGACCTCTCGATCATGGCATGGACCCGGCGGCGGTCCACGACGCCGGCGACTCAAGGACCGCCGAGGGCCCACACGGCAACGGCGCCGCAGACCAGCGCGATTGCCCATTGCAGGTTGACGAGCCACCGGCGCTCCACGCGCCGCACCAGATTCTCTGCCATCGCGCTTCTCCGGACATTTGCTTATTCATTTTCTTGCGGGCGATCCTAGCACAAGCGCCGGAGCGCGGCAGCCGTCCCGAAAGGGGGTGGGTGGCCCACCGCCCCCCAACAGCCTCGTAGGCAACGTCCATTGCGCGGGCGTAGGGTCAGTCCCTGCCGCCGGGGGGCGCGTAGAGCGGCGGCGCGGTCAGCGACGGATAGGGGTTGGTGCTGTACTGCATCACCGCCGGGCTGTCGCTCGGCCACAGGCTGTAGGGCAGGTTGTGGGGGTCGTTCTCCGGTGGCACGACGCAGCCACCAAGGGTGGTCGCCGCCACTGCCAGGGCCAGAGCGATCGCCGATTGCCGCATCAGAGCCTCCGCTGGAGCTGCCGCCACGCCATCCTGCCGTGCCGCAGGTTCGCCTGGAGATATAGAGCGCGCCTGCCTGATCGCCAACGGGATGACGCCCCGGCTCATGCCGTGGGCAGGCGGTGGCCGTGAAAATCCTCGCGCAGCTTGGTCTTGAGCAGCTTGCCGGTGGCGGTGTGCGGCAGGCTCTCGACGAAGACGACATCGTCGGGGACCCACCACTTGGCGACCTTGCCATCGTAGAAGGCGATCAGCTCCTCGCGCGTCACCTTGGCGCCGCTTTTCTTCTGCACGATCAGCAGCGGCCGCTCGTCCCATTTGGGATGGCGCACGCCGATCACCGCGGCCTCGGCCACGGCGGGGTGCGCCACCGCGACGTTCTCGAGGTCGATCGAGCTGATCCACTCGCCGCCCGATTTGATGACGTCCTTGGAGCGGTCGGTGACCTGGATGTACCCGTCGGCGTCGATGGTGACGACATCGCCGGTGGGGAACCAGCCATTGCGCAGGGGATCGCCGCCCTCGCCCTTGAAGTAGCCCTTGGCGATCCAGGGCCCGCGCACCAGCAGATCGCCGAAGGCCTTGCCGTCCCAGGGCAGATCCTTGCCGGCCCCATCGACGATCTTGAAATCGACACCGAACAGGGCGCGGCCCTGCTTGTTCTTGACGGCGAGGCGCTGCTCGACGCCCTCATCGCGGTGCTTGGCCTTGAGCTGCGCCACCGTGCCCAGGGGGCTCATCTCGGTCATGCCCCAGGCATGCAGCACCTCGACGCCGTGTTCGGTCTCGAAGGCGCGGATCATCGCCGGCGGGCAGGCCGAACCGCCGATGATGGTGCGCTTCAGCGTGGTGAAGCGGTGATTGCTCTGCGCCATGAATTGCAGGAGCGCGAGCCAGACGGTGGGGACGCCGGCGCTGAACGTCACCCGCTCGCCCTCGAACAGCTCGAACAGGCTCTTGCCGTCGAGCGCGGCGCCGGGGAACACCATCTTCGCGCCCACCAGCAGGCACGCATAAGGCAACCCCCAGGCGTTGGCGTGGAACATCGGCACGACCGGCAGGACCACGTCGCGCGCCGAGAGGTTCATGGCGTCGGGCAGCGCCGCGGCATAGGAGTGCAGCACCGTCGAGCGGTGCGAGTAGAGCACGCCCTTGGGATTGCCGGTGGTGCCCGAGGT
>Ga0073928_10005732_pt1 | contig 17180 bp, 17 predicted proteins | sample PaiPotPPA55metaG_FD_76969 | JGI IMG/M metagenome (GOLD analysis project Ga0073928, IMG submission 76969) | Iron sulfur acid spring bacterial and archeal communities from Banff, Canada, to study Microbial Dark Matter (Phase II) - Paint Pots PPA... ... | reverse complement strand
GCCCGCGCTGCTACTGTGTTCACCGGCTACGAAGCGTCCTTGCTGGCGCGCGGCGTGAGCTTAGCCTCTAACGATCACTCGATTCCGGTGGGCGGCACTTTCGTCACGGACGTGATTCTATACAACTCGGGGGCTACCCCAGCGCAACTTGGTCAGCCTTTGCAGATCTTCATTAAAAGTAAGGGGACCGGGCAAGCCAACATCGCCAACATCTCAGTTAGCTCGGCGCCCACCACGTCGGAGTAAGCGCTCGCTGGCCGGACCCAATTCCGGTTCCTAATAAAAAGGGCTCCGCGAGACTCTGCCGCTAGGCCGCAATGTGCCCTCCCGGCAGGTCGAGCGCAGAGGAGCCCCACCAGACCCGCGGCGCCAGGGTCCTCCCAGTGGCAATCGGCTCGATGCTACTCTTCCGGGTGTCCACCGAAGGACGCTTCACAGCCTACTTCACGTCCGCCACGGCGATGGGGTTTTGGAAGCTGTAGACCGGGTCGGCGAGCTCGTCCTTGTATGTGAGGCCGCCCTTTCCATCGCCCAGGAAAACGCCGGCGCCGCTGTAACTGCTGGCGATGACCGCGTCGAGGTTACCGTCCCCGTTCAAGTCTGCAAGCGCGACCTGGGCTGGTGAGTAGGCGCCGGTACCTATCGGCGGTGAGATAATCGTCTGGGCAAATCCCCCGTGCTGGTTGTTGATCAGAACATAAATGAAGTCGTTGAACAGGTCTGTAAGCACCAAGTCCGGCCAGCCGTCGTTGTTCAGATCGCCAGTAGCGACGTATTGAAATCCCGAGTACGGTGGAGTTGTCACGATGGGCGCCGGAGTCTGGAAGGTACCGTCGCCGTTGCCGAGGGCGAGCAGGTTGCCGGAGGTCGCAAAGCCGAGCTTGCCGTTGTGGTTGAAGTCGGCAAGCACGACGAAGCCGCCGCTGGGAGTCGCGGTCGTGCTCTTCTCGGTGAAGGTGCCGTCGCCGTTACCAAGATAGGCGACCATCGAGCCACTAGCGGGGACAAGCAGATCCGGAATGCCATCGCCGTTGAGATCGCCGGTTACCAGGCAGCCGGCGTTCGCGAGCGCAATCGTGCTTCCAGGCGCGAAGGGCGAACGAGCGTTGCCGGTGCCTAGCAGGATAGTGACGCCCTGGTTGTTATTGACCGCAAGATCGGGTTTGCCGTCGCCATTATAGTCGGCTGCCACGCCACAGCCCGCGCCCCCCGTGACTGGGGTCCATTCGCCATCCTGGTACTTGCCTGTACCGCGGTTCAGCAGGACGGAGATGGCTCCAGATGAGTCCGTGATAATATCGGTGAGACCGTTGTTCCGGAGATCGGCGAGCAGCACGTGGGCAAGACCACCAGCGCCCTGGACGGAGTAGTAGACCGGCTTCTTGAACGTGCCGTCGCCCTTGCCGAGGGCGATGTAGACCCCTTCGGAAACCAAATCGGGGATGCCGTCGCCGTTCACGTCGCTGATGGCCAGCCCGCCGATGCCCGCGCCGGGGAGGTTGGCGTAGGTGGGTCCGGAGAAGCCGCCGGCGCCGTCGCCAGTATACAGGTAGACCTCGGTTCCGGCTGACATGGCGATGCTGGGGTGGCCGCCCTTGGTCAGAGGACCCACGGCGAGGCCGAGCGGCCTCATGGGCTGGCTGAAGATTTGGGGAGCTTAAAAGGTTCCGTCACCATTGCCCATAAGGACGGCAAAGCCAGCGCCGGTGCCGGTGCCATTCGTTAGAGTGACCGCGAGATCGAGGTGGCCGTCTGCGTTGAAGTCGGTCGCGGCGACGCTCCCGCCGCTCGCGGTTGGCAGCGCGACGGCCAGCACGCCGGGATTCAATGTACCGTCTCCTTTCCCGGTAAACAGCCAGATGCCGCTGGAGCCGACGGCGACGACGTCTGGGATGCGGTCGCCGTTGAAATCGCCCACGGCAAGTGAGCCTACTTCGGTGTCGGAGCCGGCCGGATAGAAGACGCCAGTTTGAAACGTGCCGTCGCCGTTACCAAGGCAGACGCCTACTCCCCATTGGGGCATCGACTCTGTGCCGGATTTGCCGACTATGGCCAAGTCCACCCCGCCGTTGCCGGTCAAGTCGGTGGCCACGAACGAAGGCGAGAATCCAACGACGGTGAGGGTTGAGGGTCCGGTTGAGAACGTGCCGTCGCCGTTCCCCAACAGAACCTCCATATAGCCCGAAGAGTCTCCTATCAGGTCCGGAATTCCGTCGCCGTTCACATCCGCAACTTGGACCCAGTAGCTGTAGAGACCTGCATAGTCCCGACGCGCTTCAAAGGTGGGCATCTTCGGGGTGGCGGCGCTTGCGACTGCCATCGAAGCCAGCAGGTACGCGATCGGAATTGCGATTCGTTTCATCCGCGCGCTCACGGTTTGAGCGTAAATAAAGTCCCGTGGCCGTTGGCGCCGCCGAGCATGGTGGCGCCGTAGAGATTGCCGTTCGAGTGAAAGAACAGAGACGCGTCCGGGCCAGCGCCGTCGACCGGGCTGGCATTGCCGCCGGCCATCGTGTGCAGGATGGTATAGCCGAACGAGGGCGGCCCGGCGAGGACATTCAGCATGTACACGATCCCGTCATTGGAAGTGTTGCCACCGTTGACGGCCGTACCGAAGAAAATACTCTTGGCTCTTGGGTTCGGGATCAGACCCGCGTGCGGATATGCGCCGTCCGGCGGCGTTGCGCCGAATCCCGTGAAGGTATGCAGAACGGTCTCGACACCCGTGGCGCTGATAAAGAACACGACTCCGTAGCCGGGTACACCGGTGCCGCCGGCGCTGGTCGTCCCGTAGAGGTTGCCGGAGGAGTCCCGATAGAGGCCTCCGTTTGGACTGGACCCCATCGCGCCGCCAGGGAACGTATAGACGGTGTTCTTGATCCACGTGGTGTTCGGAGGTGTTGGCTTGACAAGTTCATAAATCAATCCGTTGTTGCTAGTGCCGCCGAGGGACGCGCCGTAGAGGTTGCCGGTGGCGGGATCCAGGTAAAGACTTCCGTTGGGGAGCATCCCGTCCGCTCCTCCAGCGAAAGCGTACAGAGTGACCTTGGTTTTCGTTTTGGGGTCGACCATGAAGACGGTGCCGCATCCGTATTGATCGCAGTTGGTGGTGTTGGTGGTGCCGCCCAAGAAAGTCGCCCCGTAGAGGTTCTGGGCGGAGTCGATGGCGAGCAGTCCACCGGAGGGACTGGCCCCGTCTGCGCCTCCCATAAAGGTGTAGAGAGTAGCGAAGGGGGTGGTGGCCTTGGGATTGTACACGTACACCACTCCGAAGCCTGGCGTGATGTTGGGCGGGGTTCCGAGGACGCCACCATTGGCCGTGGTTCCATAAAAGACTCCGCGTTGGATCAACCCTGAGTCCGGCCCGGCCCCATCCGTACCTCCGGTGAAGCTGTAGACCAAGGTGTCGGGGGCCGTCAAATCAGGATTGATCATGAATATGGCTCCCCTATCTTGCTGCCCACCGGCGGAAGTGCCCCAGAGATTACCGGCGGAGTCCTCGACCAGCCTGGTGGCGGAAAATTGTCCGTCGCCGGGGTCGCCCAGCAAGCTGTAGACGGTATAGCTGGCGGGCTGGGCGGCGAGCGCGGAAACCCACAGAAGCCCAACTACGAGCGCCGAGGTCGCTCGATTTGAATTGGCCATTGATGCCTCCCTTGGCACGTGCTCACGGCGCGTGCTTCGGCTTAGTATACTCCAAGTGGCTGGCGCGCGCGGGCGGGGGCAGGGGCGACCGCGGCATGCCGGTTCGTGCTAAATTCTGAACATGCCGCGAACCGAGCAACTGGGTCTTGCCATCCTTAGGATTGTGGTGGGTATCGTGTTTCTGGCGCACGGGTATCAGAAGCTGTTTGTGTTCCACATGGGCGCGGTCACCAAGATGATGGCGGGGATGGGGATACCGGAGCCGCAGGTGGCCGCGATTGTGGTGTCGCTGGTGGAGTTCGTGGGCGGCATCGCGCTGGTGCTGGGATTGGGTACGAGGTGGGCGGCGATGCTGCTGGCCATCGACATGGCCGTGGCAGTGGTCAAGGTGCATCTGCACAACGGCTTGTTCAGCGCGCGCGGCGGATACGAATTCCCACTGACACTGCTGGCGGCTTGCGTGGCGCTGGCGTTGGCTGGTCCGGGTAGCCCGGCGCTGGCGAGGTTGGGGCGTTTCGGCCGCCGGTAAAACGCCAGTGAAGGAAATCGTCCCATTTATTCTGAATTACGGCTACTGGCTGCTGGTCGCGCTGGTATTTGTCGAACAAGTAGGGCTGCCGATTCCGGCGTTGCCGGCGCTGCTGGCGATGGGCGCATTGTGCGGCCTGGGATATTTTACGTTTGCGTTCGCGCTGGCGTGGTCGGTGGTGGCGTCGGTGCTGGCCGACTGGTTGTGGTTTCAGCTTGGGGTGCGGCGCGGCCATGCGGTGCTGAGCCTGCTGTGCCGCGTTTCGCTGGAGCCGGATTCGTGCGTGCGGCGCACGGAGGATCTGTTCGGTCGGAGTGGGGCGGGCGCGCTGCTGTTCGCCAAATTCGTGCCGGGGCTGAGCACGGCGGCGCCCCCGATGGCCGGCACGTTCCGGATGGACTGGCGGAAGTTCCTGCTGGCGGATGCCGCAGGCGCGGCGATCTGGGCGGGCAGCTTTCTGCTGGTGGGCTATCTGTTTCGCACGGAGTTAGAGCGCGCAGCGGACTATGCGCTAGGGTTGGGAAGCTGGCTGGGTGCGGTGCTGGCGGCGGTGCTGGCAGGATATATAGGATGGAAATACATTCAGCGGCGGCGGTTCTTCCATAAGCTGGCCACGGCGCGGATTGCACCGGAAGAGCTCATGCGCGAGCTGGAGGCGGGCGTGCCGGTGGTGATCGTGGACCTGCGGCACGCGCTGGATATCGAGGCGGAGGGATTCAAGCTGCCGGGCGCCATACATATGTTGCCGGAGGAAGTCGAAGCGCGGCAGGCAGAGATTCCGCGCGATCGCGACGTAGTGCTGTACTGCACTTGACCAAACGAAGCTTCGAGCGCCCGGGCGGCGCTCAAACTGCAAAGGCGTGGGATCACGCGGGTGCGGCCGCTGGCGGGGGGCTTTGGGGGCTGGCGCGACATGGGTCTGCCGGTGGAGGCGGTGGACCCTACTTTCGCAGAGAAGCCAGCGTAACCCGGAAAACACGCTTATGACTGGCGCAGACTTTCGACGGATCGCACTTAGCTTGCCGGGGACGACGGAGGGCTCGCATTTCGGGAATGCGGACTTCAGGGTGGGCGGGAAGATTTTCGCGACGCTGAGTTTGGAAAAGGAAGGCTATGGCGTGCTGCTGCTCTCGCCCGAGGAGCAGGCGGGCATGGTGGCCGACGCGCCGGAGATGTTTTCGCCGGTGCCGGGCGGGTGGGGGCGGAAAGGGTCGACGCGGGTGCGGCTGGCGGCGGTGACGGCGGATATCCTGGAGGCGGCGCTAGGGACGGCGTGGCGGCGGAAAACTGCCAAGGCCGCGAAGAAGCGACGTTAATTGCGCGGGCCGATGCCTTCCGTACGGCCGGCCAGCGCTTGCACGACCGATCCGCCGCACACGGCGACGCCGGTCTTCATGAGCGCGTTCAGGAAATTGTAGAGCAGGGCGTAGAGCACTTGTTCGGTCAGGGGTTGCTTGCCGGGCAGGCGGAAGCTGGCGGGCAGCTCTTTCGAAATGCTGACGCGGACGGCGGTGGGGGCCGGCTTGCCGCCGCGATCGCGCTTGTTGGCGAGGCTGATGGGCGTCTGCATGACGCCGCCGCTGCGCCCGTCGATGTAGAACTGGCAGCGCGAGAACCAGCCGAGGTTGGCGGGATCGGCAGCGTCGAAGAGCAGGAGGGGCGATTGGCGTCCGGAGGCGGTGAGGTCGAGCGTGATGGTACGTTCGGAGTCCTTCAGCTTGGCTTCGAAGCCGGCCTGCTTGGCGATGTTGGCCACTAACTCCGGCTCGAGTTCCAGGAGGATCAGCTTGTGCGGTCCCGCTTGCAATACCTGCATGTGACTTTTATTCTATCGGGTTTCGTGGAGACAATGGTCGGATGCCGCTGCCGCTTCGGCTGATTCGCACGGAAAGGCTGGTGCTGCGAGCGGTGGTTGATTCTCATTTCGAATCGTCAGGGCGCTACGACGTGGGCTTCTGGGTGGTCCACCTCGCGGCGCTCTATTACCTGTGGCAGTCGATCGCCTTTTGATTTGAGGTTGTGTGTGCGCTGGCGGATCCGTAGCGCCGCTCGGAGCTTAAGATTCACCGACAAAAAGGAGTCCATCGGGGATCGCCGGCAGCTAAACTGGAAGCGAGATGCGCGAACTGCTGACCCTGATCTGCTGCGCGTTCGTTTGTGGAGCCGCACCACAATCGGTTCGGAACGTTGACTGGAAAAACTTTTCATATCCGCTACTGGAAACTGATGCCGTACCGGGAGAGGTTCGATGGATGGCGCCCGGTACGAGGGTGACTGCTTCGCTAATTAACGGCAGATATGTCGTGCCTGACAAATGCAGCGACGAGATACGCTTTTGCCCGCTAGTGACTCTTGATTCGATTAACTACGGCACACTTACCGGACTCAAGTCGACTGTGGCGGTTGTGGTTCTGACCTATCACAGTGGCGGTACGGCGAATTGGCAGTACGTGTACATGTTTGCGCTCCAGTCAAGCAAGCCTCGGCTCCTAGCGTGGCTTAGGACTGGATCAAGGGCCGCTCAGGGCCTTCGCGAAGTTTCGATTACCGGCGGGGATCTCGTCCTGGTGGTCAACGATCCCGATAAACAACAAGGTGATTGCTGTTCGGCCGGGAGCATAATTACCCGATATCGATGGGTGGGCAGTTCCTTTTCAGCGATCAGGCAGCCGGTGTACAAAACCGACCCGCCGAGCTTCGATTGCGCGAAAGCCGTGACGCCGGTCGAGCGTCTCATCTGCCAGGATGTCGGATTGTCTTTTCTAGACAGCCAAATGGCGAACTCCTATCAGATGGTGCTCAAAGGCGCTTCCGCAGAGCGCAAAGAAATCATTCGGCGGCGGCAGGCAGAATGGTTCGCTGATTACGGCCGTACCTGCAACGCATCTCTCTCCGAGACGCAGCGCCGCGACTGCATCGACCGATATCTCAGTGACCGTCTGACCACAATCTGGAAATGAACTAGCGAGCTTTTTCGCGAGGACTGGGGGAAAGCGGATCCGGAGGTAGGTTATCGGGAACACAAGCCAGTCCGGAACATTTTCGTAGGTCGGCGTGCCGCGGCCTGCCAAACCAAAGTGACCCCGGCAACTTCGTCCGCCGCGACTGGGTGCTGCGAACCGGCTCCAACTGGCTGCGGGCCCTTTTTTGCTTTGGAATAATTCAAGTGTCCGAAGAGTCGGGACACGGCACGCCACGGGCGTGCGCCACCCACCTCAGGCGACTTTTAGTCGCAACCGAATTCAACCGGCTTTAGCCGGTAGTCCGGCATCACGCACGCTTGCCGGAAGGTCAGGCTCTACCATGCCGCCCGGTACATGGCCAGCAGATCCTCGCGGGTGCAGGGGCGTGGATTGAGCTGGTGGCAGCCATCCTGGATGGCTTTATCGGCCAGGGCGGGAAGCATGGGCTCCGCGACGCCGTAGTCGCGCAGGCGCGGGGCGATGGCAGCGCGCTGGTTCAACTCGCGCACGCGGGCTGCCACGTCCCCCCCCCCGAACTGCGCGGCGAGATCGGCGAGGCGCGGCGCGACGGCGGGTTGGTTGTATTCGAGCACGAACGGGAGCATGACCGCGTTGGCCGTGCCGTGGTGCATGCCGCACTCGGAAGAGAGCGGATGCGCGAGCGAGTGGGTGGCGCCGAGACCTTTCTGGAAGGCGATGGCGCCCATCATGGAAGCCATCATCATTTCGGAGCGAGCGTCGAGATCGCGCGGATTAGCCATGACGCGCGGCAGGTTGTCCCACACCATGCGCGCGCCGGCGATGGCGATGGCGTCGCAGATAGGGTGGTAGCCGTTCGAGATGTACGCTTCCACGTTGTGCGTGAAGGCATCCATGCCGGTGCCGGCGGTGATTTTAGGCGGCAGGTCCAGGGTCAATTCCGGATCGCCGATCGCGAGGGTGGGGATCAGGTGCGGGCTAAAGACCACGGTCTTGCGATTGGTGGCGGCGATGGTGATGACAGTGGAGCGCGACACTTCGCTGCCTGTGCCGGATGTGGTGGCGATGGCGATATAGGGCGGCATGTTGGCGGAGATGTGGAGGCCGCCATCCAGCAGATCGTCGTAGTCGGCCAGCGGCAGTTCGTGCGTGACCTTGAGGCGGATGGCTTTGGCGGCATCGAGGGGCGAGCCCCCCCCCAGGCCGATGATGCCGTTGCAGCGGTTCTGATGATAGCAGGCCACGCCGGCAGTGACGTTGGCTTCGGTGGGGTTGGGCTCGACGTCGGAGAAGACCGCCGCGGCGGGGGCCAGGCGCGCGACCCGCTCGAAGACGGGCGTGCGTGCAAGGCCTGCGTCAGTGACCAGCAGCGGGCGCGAGATGCCGCGCTTGCTCAATTCCTCCGGCAGGCGGTTGACGGCGCCGGGGCCGAAGGCGATGGCGGTGGGGAAGCTGAAGTTGGCGATGGGCACCAGATTAAGTTATCAGTTGTCAGTGATCAGTTGTCAGTGATCAGTTGAGGTCGAATAGGAGCACTTCGGCGTCTTCGTGGGCTTTGAGGTGGAGGGCGGTTTCGTTGCTGGCCGCGGCGCCGTCGCCGGCGGTGAGCTGGTGGCCGTTTAGATCGAGTTTGCCGCGCACAACTTGCAGCCAGCCGTGACGGCCGGGCGCCAGCGCCTGCTCCAGTTCATTGCCCTTGGGCAACAGGCCGGCGTAGACGTTCACGTCCTGATGGATGGTGACCAAGCCATCCTGGCCGTCGTGCGAGGCGACCAGGCGCAGTTTGCCGCGCTTCTCGCTATCTTCAAAACGCTTCTGCTCGTAGCCAGGCTGCAGGCCGCGGCGCTCGGGCAGAATCCAAATCTGCAGGAAGTGCGCGCCTTCGGTGCGGGAGGGGTTGTACTCGCTGTGGGTGACGCCGGCGCCGGCGGTCATGCGCTGCACGTCGCCGGGCCGGATTACCGAGCCGGTGCCCATGCTGTCCTTATGTTCGAGGGCGCCCTCGACAACGTAGGAGAGAACTTCCATGTCGCGGTGGGGATGGGTGGGGAAGCCCGCGCCGGGTTGCACGCGGTCTTCATTCAGCACGCGCAGAGTGCGGAAGTTGACATGCGCAGGGTCCCAATAATCGCCGAAAGAGAAGGAATGGCGGGTATCGAGCCAGCCGAAATCGAACCGGCCGCGGTCCGCCGACTTGCGAATTTCAATCATATTTATTGGATGCGGAAGTACTAAAAAGGCTTCCCGGCGTATTGGACCACGAGATCCTCGTTGCCGAGATGAGTTGTGACGTTAAGCGCGGTCAAGTCAAAGAGCAGGACCAGGCAATCGCCGGGTGCGGTACCCCTGCGCGAAAAGAGGGGAATGAGTCCCCAGCCCTTCGGTTGCTTGACGACGAATTGACCAGCCCGTGCGCCATCCGGGTCGAGCAACGGGAACGTTCCGCTCAGGAGCCCGCGCAGAGGAGGGGGGAAGGTAAACGAGCCGGTGTGAATCATGCCGGCCGACAGTTTAAAGCCGATCCAGATACGCCGGTCGTCCGGCCGGCCGAAACCCAGGCACAGGGTGGGTTTCGGCGTCCTGGGTAGCGGCGCCACGCGAACCCTCGGTGGCGCGGGTTTCTGTGCCGGTACGCGCGGCGCGGGCGGGGGAGGTTGTAAGCCGGCAATGCAATAGAATGCGGGTGCGTACCTGCGGACGAGCGGCGAGGTGGTCAGCAGCGGGGAAATGCTTCTCTCGTTGCGACCCTGGGCGCGCCACAACGATTTGATCTTTTCGCGCGAAAGCGCGCCGCCGTGCCACAGCAGAATTTGCCACAGCGCACGCTCTACGGGCCACAATTCTTCGGCGGGATTGAGGGGGATAGCTGATTCCACGTGCGTCTCATCGACGCGGCACCAGGGTAGCTGGCGGCACATTTCGAGCAGGACCGCAGCCGGCGCGGTGAATCCCTTGATTCGCCTGGCGCGGAAAATCGCCGCTCGGAGTTCGGTGACACTGATGCGCGGGGCAACGGAGAGCACCTTCCGGATGCGGTTGGGAACCGCGCTGAGGGGCAATGCGGGGAACCAAAACCAGCCCGCTGCATCATCCAACCAGCGAAAATCCAGGGAGGTCTCGAGGATGCGACGGGCGCCGTTCTCGCTGATGGTCTGGCCAGTTTCGGCTGAGAAGCGAGCGCACAGATCCGATAGAGTCAGTGGCCCGGCGCCACGTACGGTGGTGCGTGCGAAGCGGAGCACCGACTTCACAAGCCTATCGGTGGCATGGCCGGTGACAAAGCGGCAGCCGCCGACCGTTTGAATCTGAAAGGCCGGGATTCGCTCGAAGACGTCCGCGGCCTGCAGGATCCCCTCCAGGCGAAAGAGGCCCTTGGTCAAGCCGCGATTTTGGAGGTGCGCTTCCACGGCGGCGGCAGGCTGATCAGTGTGCTGGGCGCCCAAGGCCAGGGCGGCGTCGACGATGGGAACGAACGCACGGCCGCGGAGTTGATCGAGCGCGGCTTGGCAGATTTGGCGCACCCGCTCACGGGTCAAGCCGAATTCGTCGCCGGCCATTTGCAAGGTACACCCGCCAAGCCCGTCCCATCCCAAGATCCGCGCGGTGACCTGCCGGTTGCGAGTAGTGTCGGCGGGCGGCCGTGACGACCGGCTGGCGTAACCCAGGAACTGCGCTTTCACAGGGTGGTGGCCCTGATAGCGAACACTGGTCAACATCTGCGAAAGTTCGTCCTCTACGCACATTTTCCGGGCAGCCCTCAGATTTCGCAGCAAGTTCTTGAGCCCATCCCTGATTTGCAGAGGATCACCCGAAGCGGCGCCTGCGATGAGCCGGTCTGCCATCTCACCGGCATCCTTGGCTTCCGGCGACAGGGATCGAATCCGGGCGCCGAAGCGCACGTCATCGCTGCCTAGTTGCGCGGAGAGCGGGCTGCGCTGAAGGGCCCGGGCAAGCCGCATGGTCTGTCGCTGGGCCCGCTCCATCTCAGCGGCTGGCAGGGGCTGCGCTGGGGGGGCCGGCGGTGTACATGCCGCCACCGCCTCAATCACGTCGGTGACGCTCTTTTCACCAAACCCGTTGATGTGGAGGAGTTGGGCGATGGGGAGGCCGGAAAGGTCAGCGGGCCGTTGATACAGCCTGGTCAGCCGGGTATGAGCGCGATAGGAAAGGTGCAGATCGTCCCAGCGGACCTCGGCCGGCACCAATGGCAAGCGAGTGGGTGGATCGTCCGCGCCGGAGCGTGCGGGCTGCATCCTCCGGGCAGGCTTAGATCGGTTTGCGGAACCGTAGGGCAGGGCAGGCACCGGGTCCTGCGGAAGGTGTTGCAGTTCTTGGAGTACGCCAAGTGAGAAGCCATGCATCGATCGGACTTGGTCCACCCGGAGGCGGCCCACCTCGGACAGATCCGATACCTTGTGCCGCTTGAGGAGCCGCCGCAGAAACGTTCGAGCTTGTGCGCTCAAGGGCAGCGACTCCGGTTCGACTCCAGCGGGCAGCGCGGGAAGGAATTTGCGGGGTCGTCCCGGATGCGCCGGCTTGGCTCTCGGTGGCGGGGCGGGATGCGACGTGCGGTCGCTTCTAGCGCGCCAACGCTGCAGTGCGGTGATCAGATCGAACAGCGAAGACCTCGGGAATCCATTCACATCCACCAGTTGGCCCACGTTGAAAAGGCGCAGGTCTCGTGGTGCTCTCACAACACGCTTGATCCTGACAATAGTCCGGGTGCTGAGCTTCAGGTCCCGCCAACGAAGTGTGTCTGGTAGAGTTGGGAAACACAGATCCTTTTCCGCTTTGGTCAGCCACAATGCCGATCGGGGTAAAGCGGGGGTGAACAAATCCAGCGCATCCTTCGGCTCAGCCATAGCAGAAAAGCAGCCGCACTTCTCAGATTATGATATCGCAGCCGGCGGGTATGGCTAATGCCAGCACTGGCGATTTGAGAATGCCCCACGATTTTAAGGCTCCGCTGGCGCGCGTCGTTTTGCGTTACAGTGGTGGGGACTTGCGAACCCTAACCTTGATGCTCCTGACATTATCGACTTTGATGGCGGCTGATCCGCGCACGCTGCGGCTGGATTATTTTCATGGCGGCACGGCCACGGAAGAGCAGCTTTCGTTCGACGGGTTGGTGCTGGAAGGCGCGTGGCCGGGGCGGTTGGACCGGCTGATCGACGACACCAATCTCGGCAAGTATTATTTCGAAGTGGTGGACCGGAAGTCGAATCGAGTGCTCTATTCGCGTGGGTTCGCGAGTATCTTCGGCGAATGGCAGGATACGCCGGAGGCCAGTCGCGTGCGGCGGCAGTTTCAGGAATCGCTGCGGTTTCCCGCGCCGGATGCACCGGTGCAGGTGATCGTGAAAAAACGCGATCGGCAGAATGCGTTTCAGGAGATGTGGTCGCTGGTGGTGGATCCGGCGGACCCGGCTATCGACCGGTCCGGGCCGCCGAAGGATGTCAAGGTGTGGGCGGTGATGGAGAATGGGGCGCCGCGCGACAAAGTAGATCTGCTGTTGATGGGCGACGGCTACACGGCGGCGGAGATGGAGAAGTGGCACAAAGACGCGCGGCGCATGGCGGACACGCTGTTTGCGGCGTCGCCATTCAAAGAGCGGCGCAAGGATTTCAACGTGTGGGCGGTGGATACGCCGGCGGAAGAGAGCGGCGTTTCGCGGCTGTCCGACGGCGTGTATCGGCGGTCGCCGCTGCGGGCCAGTTACGACGCCTTCGGCAGCGAGCGCTACGTGCTGACGTACGACAACAAGCGCATGCGGGAGGCGGCGTCGGCTGCGCCGTATGAGTTCATCGAGATCGTGGTGAACGATCGAAAGTATGGCGGGGGGGGGATTTTCAATCTGTTCGCGACGGTGGCGGCGGACAACGCGTTCACGCCGTATGTGTTCGTGCATGAATTCGGGCATCACTTCGCGGGGCTGGCGGACGAATACTACACGTCGGATGTGGCATATGAAGGTGCGGGCGGGCGGCCCGAGCCGTGGGAACCGAACGTGACGGCCGACCCGAAAGCAGCGAAGTGGAGCGCGTTGATTGCGCCGGGGACGCCGCTGCCGACGCCGTGGTCGAAAGAGGCGTTCGAGGCGCAGGAGAAGCAGATTCAGGCGCGGCGGCGGCAGATCCGCGCGGAGCATCGGCCGGAAGAGGAGATGGAGGCGCTATTCCGCGAGGAGCGGGGGAAGGACACGCCGTTGCTGGCGTCAGGGCCGTATGGGCACGCGGTGGGCGCGTTCGAAGGTGCCATGTACGCGGCGCGTGGATATTATCGTCCGCAGACGGACTGCATCATGTTCACGCGGGATGAAGTGGGGTTCTGCGCGGTGTGCAGGCGGGCGATTGAGCGGATTATCGATTTGTACTCGACGGGCGCGGCAGGGTCGAGGACGCGTTAATAGCCGCTGAGTGGGCGAAGGGGCGAGCCGGCGAAGGGGCGATGCCGGCCGTGCACGTGCCGCTACATTTTCGGCGCGGCGGCAGTCGATCGCGCGCGAGGCAGGGATCAACGAGGCCTTGCGAATTGCAAATGGTGAATACACCTAATGTTCACGCGGGATGAAGTGGGTTCTGCGCGGTATGCAGGCGGGCGATTGAGCGGATTATCGATTTGTACTCGACAGGCAAATAGGTTACAGCAGAGGCTTGAGCACGAGGTGCGCCGTGCGCTCGGCGCCGTCGCGTTGCAGGACCAAATCGAGCGTCCCTGGCCGGCGGCACTCTTCGCGAATCGATTCAAGGCCGAGCGTAATGGCATCCTCGCCGCCGACGCGCAGCAGGTGGTCGCCCGGCTTGACTCCGGCCACGTCCGCCGCGGAACCGGCGACGACTCTGGCGACGATGACCCGGTCAAAATGCGAACCCTGGGTCAGCAGGCGGAGTCCGCCGCCATCGAAGGTGAACCGGTCGGCAGTGGTGGCGAGCGGCGATAGGGTCATGGTCTTGTGCGGGAAATCGAAGGCCGCCACAAAGCGCCGCAAGGTTTCCATGCCGATGAGTCCTGCGTAGCGTTGGTCGGTCGCCTCGCTAAAGGCGGCCACTGGGGCGCGCAGATCGAAGCCGGCCAGCCGCAAGGACGTGGCCCGCTCGAACCGATAGTGGCGCGCGCCGCCGATGCCCGCGGACAGCTCGTCAAAGCTGGCGGGATGCACAGGCAGGCCGTGGTTGGCGGCAAAGGGTTGATAAACGTCGACCGCGCCATTCGCCCCAGTATCTACCATGAACAGCCCATTCGCCGTGCGCTCGCCGATCTCGAGCGAAGCCGCAATGCCGGCATAGCCATCGTTGTCGAACTCGAGGGGAACGGCGGCAGCTCCTGCGCGTGCTTGGTACTGGCCCGGGCGGTAGATACGGAGCCGGCGGACGCCGGGATCGATCTCGACCACGAATTGATTCAGAAATTCCGTTCCTACGATGCCGTCGATCGGCCGGCCAAACACGGCTTCGAGGTCGCTTAGATCCATCACCACGGCTCTGGTTTCCGCTTGCGCGTCACCCAACCGCCAGGTGCAAGCGGGCGCTACCGACGCCGACACGACCGAGGGTCCGGCGCCCGATGCACGATATCCGGTTTGCACGGTGATGTGCGCGTCGCGGGACCAGCGCGCGTTGAGGGAGCCATGCCCGCCGGTGTCGAACAATAAGGAGGCCGGATGGCCATCCACAGTGCCGCGCACAAAAACGATGCCGCCAAACGCCACATCGTAGGGCAGCACGGCGAGAGGCACGGATGGCCGTGGGTGCGCCGACGCGGCGGCGCACAGCAGCAACGCCAAACGGGTCATTTTCGGCCTTACAGCTTCGGCGCGGGGGGGGGCAGGTCGCGCGCGACGCAAGGATCGACGAAACCGCTAGTCTTATGGGCGCCATCGCAAAACGGCTTGTTGGCCGAGTGGCCGCAACGGCACAACGAAATGGCCGTGCGCCCGGCGAGTCCGAACTGGTTGCCTTGCGAATCGCAGATGGTGAATTCACCTTCGATGCGAATGGGTCCGTTGCTGACCGGCGTGATCTTGGCTGGCATTATGGTTTAGGCGGCTCCTTCGGTTTGGTGGAATCGTCCACGACGTCGCCGAAGTGGATGGTAGACTTGCCTTCGAATTTCTTGTAGTCTTTGTAAGTCACGATCATGCGAATGCGCTGCTCGGGACCTTGCTTGAAGTGCAGCACATCGTCGGCGTGCGTGTAAGTGGGGAACCAGTATTTACCATCGACCTGCTCGCGCAGGGTTTCGAATTTCGGAAATTGATTGTCCGAACTCCTCTTGATGACGCCGACGCCCTTGCCGAAAGTCTTCACGATCTGAAAATCACGGTCGTCCACCCAAATCTGGCCTTCGAAGTAGCGCTTGCCCTGCACTAACTTCTTAGGCTTGATGGCGAAGACGTAGCAGGGGATCTCGTCGGCGTTCTGTTTGCCGAGATAGCGGATATCGTACTCGGTAATCTCGTCGGTGGTCAAGACAAATGGCTGGACGTTGCGCAGATCCTGCTCATCCTCGGGCGTGAGGAGGATGTGGGATAGGGTGGAGACGGGCGCGTGGACGACTTTTTCGGTGCGCTTGCCGTCGGGCGAAAAGATGATGTCTTCGACGAGCTCGTACTTGCCTTCTGGTGAGCCGGAATCGTCGAGCTCCTGCAGTTTTACGGTCTGGCGATAGGTATAGTTTTGGCGGGCCTCGGAAAATTCCTTTTCCTTGGCCGCGAATTTGCGAACGATCTCGTCCGGATTCACACCGGGCGAACTGGCTACGGCCGGCTCGCCGGGAGCGGTCGCGGCCCGGTTGGGATCGTCGGCCCAAATGGGCAGGCAGACGGCTGCGCACAATGCGACTAAAGCGAGTCTACGCATGGTTCCCCTCCAAGAGATGACGCTCGCCGCGAGGTGCTGGTTTCGCTACTTAGCCAGCAGCTTCTTGGCGATTGTGAGCAATTGTATATTACTGGTACCTTCGTAAATCCTACCTACCTTGGAGTCGCGCCAGAGTTTCTCCACGGGGTAATCCTTGGTGATGCCGACGCCGCCGTGAATCTCGATGGCTCTGGAAGCCACTTTCTCGGCGATCTCCGAACTATAATACTTGGCCATGGCCGCCTCGGTTTGAAACGGAATGCCGGCGTCCCGCATGCGAGCGGCGTTGTAGACGAGCAGCCGAGCGGCTTCCAGTTCGGTGGCCATGACCGCAAGCTGGAATTGCACGCCTTGAAACTCGCCGATAGTCTGGCCGAATTGTTTGCGCTCACGGGCGTAGGCGATGGCGTGCTCCAGCGCGCCGCGCGCGAGGCCGATCATCTGCGATCCGATGGCGATGCGGCCTTCGTTCAAAGTCTCCATGGCGATCTTGTAGCCCTTGCCCACTTCGCCGAGAACATTTTCTTTTGGCACGCGGCAATTGTCGAGGATCAGCTCGCAGGTAGATGATGCGCGAATGCCGAGCTTGTCTTCTTTCTTGCCGACCTGGAAGCCGGGAAATTCGCGCTCGATGATGAATGCGGTAATGCCGCGGTATCCGGCTTGCGGATTGGCGTTGGCGAATAGCAGGAACAAGCCGGCTTCGGCGGCATTGGTGATCCATAGCTTGCGGCCGGTGAGCAGGAAGTGATCGCCGTGGTCGACCGCGCGCGTCGCCATGGCGAAAGCGTCGGAGCCCGATCCGGCTTCGGAGAGCGCGTAGGAAGCCACGGTGTCGGTCGCGAGGCGCGGCAGATATTTCTGTTTCTGCGCGGCGTTGGACCAGTGCAGAAGGGCGTTGTTGACGATGGTGTTCTGGACGTCGGCGATAACGCCGGCGGAGGGATCGACCGCGGACAATTCTTCTACGGCGAGGATGCATTGGAAAAAGCTGCCGCCGCTCCCGCCGTATTGCTCGGGGATTTCGATGCCCATCAGGCCGAGCTCGAAGAACTGGCGGATGAGGTCCTTGCGGAAGACGCCGGCTTCGTCCATCTCGCGGACGTAGGGGCCGATTTGCTCGCGCGCGAACTGGCGCACGGTGCTCTGGAACAGCTTCTCTTCTTCCGTCAGCGCGGTGAGAGGCTGGGGGCGAGTCTCGGTGGT